>OASS01000023.1_pt1 | contig 169138 bp, 161 predicted proteins | sample 1475811 | NCBI WGS metagenome assembly OASS01 (sample SAMEA2579922, study PRJEB22360) | human gut metagenome | biome: human gut; feature: human-associated habitat; material: faeces | place: Denmark | collected 2008/2010 | reverse complement strand
TCAAGTCTTTCTCACCGCACCTTTAGGTGTAGCAGGGAAAGGAGCCTTATAGGCTCAGAGAAAACTACCAGTTATACTGGTAGTTTTATTTTACAGCCTGTCCATACCGGTATCCTTCTCAATCATTTTTGCTGTCAGTATGGAAGGGTAAGTATTATCATTCACTAATCTTATGGTAGAAATTGGTTTAATTAAGGGTAAAAACAGTAACGTATGGCAGTAACCTCATGAAGAACGTAGTACCTTTTTGGTATTCTTGAGGATTCATTATGCCTCGGTGAATCGCAACGGGCGGATGGTAAGGATTTCATTATTTTACATGGGACTCTTGCGCAATGGGGGAGTATGCTATAAAATATCTCTGTGCACTGTACATAAACGTATACGTTTGTGTACAGCTCTTTTTTTTGTGCAATCAAGCGTAAAATACCTGTTTTTTACATGCTTTTTCAGGAATATAGCGGTATTTCAAATCGTATACCATATGAAATATCCGTGCAGGAAAGAAGGGATGAGGAAATGAAGCTGGTTTTCGTAGTGCTGCTTTGTCTTGTCGCGGTCTTTCTGCAGCCGCTGAAAGGCATGTAGGATAAAGAAAGCATGCGCCATCTGTATGCTTTCTTCAGCTCCTTCAGTTTGAAAATCAAAATATGTTGACGCCTATCTTTAGGTATGGTATATTATATCTGTAATAGATATATCTAAAATGGATATATCTATTATGGAGGTTGAGAATATGTCAAAAAGCAATACGATGGAGAGTGCGCAGCTGACAGATGCCATGTATTACATTTTGCTGTCGCTGATGATCGAGCGCCATGGCTATGCGATTATGAAATATATCGAAGAGCTCAGCAATCAAAGCATCACGATGGGTCCGGGAACCCTGTATACTCTGCTGAAGAAGCTGTGCAGGGCGGAATGGATTCTGCAGACCTCTGTTACTGCGGATCGGACGAAGAAATATCAGATTACCGATACCGGCAGACAGGTGCTGCTCCATGAGGTTGCCCGACGAAAACGCATGGTGGAGGACGGATTGCGAATATTGGAGGAAAACGGATATGAAGGATAGAAAACGCGTGATGTGCGGTGGTCTTGCCTTTTCCGATTGTGAGGATATGGAAATGCTGCATCAGTATGCAAAGGAAGGCTGGGTGTTTGAGAAATTTCGCGGTATGTGCTACATCCTGCAAAAGCAGGAGCCGGTCAACCGCATCTTCAGCTACGATATGCAGAAGCTGAAGGAGGATGAAAAGGAAGCCTACTTTCAGCTGTTTGAAAACAGCGGCTGGCATATCATAAATCCCGAGGGAAAAGATGTTTACTTTTTCTGGGCTGAGGAGGGCTGTGTTCCCCTGCACAGTGAGGTGGAAACCAGAATGGAGGGATATCGTTCGACTCTGCATATATTCGCCGGTGCCCTGGTAATCGGCTGTCTCTGTCTGCTGTCCCTGCTGTGGATCGAAAGCTCTGTGGTGTCGATGATCCTTTTGATGACAGGCTCGATTCTGGGGGCTGTCGGCCTGTTGATGGTGGTCGGTATTATGCTGCGTATGAAGAGAAGACGTCTTCGTATCGTGAATCTTACCTTTCGCAAGGGGGCAGTGCTGTTTGTGTCCGGAGCCGGTATGCTGTTTGCAAGTGGCTTTGACTGGGCTGCGGACATGCATAGTCTGCTGCTGATACTCGGGACAGTCTGTACGATAGAAGGCTTTCTGTGGATGTGCTTTCAATATCGTCAGTTTCGGGATAAAAAAGAAATTCAAATAAAAAAGAAAGACGAGGGTGTATTATGATCGAAGTAAAGAATCTGACAAAGCTGTATGGGAAATTCAAGGCTGTGGATGATGTTTCCCTATGTGCAGCAGATGGCGAGGTGACCATTCTGCTGGGACCAAACGGGGCCGGTAAATCGACAACTATCAAGAGCATAACCAATCTGCTGCAGTATAAGGGAGATATTAAAATCAACGGTGTTGCCAACAGCTCACTGGATGCGAAAAAGGGCTTTGGCTATATCCCCGAGGCACCGGTGCTCTATGATCTTCTGACCATAGATGAGCATGTGGAATTTATCGGAAAGGCATACCGCTGTGAGAATTACCGTGCGCTTGCAGATGAATATATCACCCTGTTCAAGCTGGAGGACAAACGCAAAAAAGCGGTTCGTGAGCTGTCCAAAGGGATGAAGCAGAAGGTCAGCATGCTGCTGGCACTGATCATTTCCCCAAAGACGCTGCTGGTGGATGAGCCGATGGTGGGATTGGACCCGGCAAGTATTGAAGAAACGCTGCAGCTGTTTGTACGTCTGAAGCAGCAGGGGGTTGCCATTCTGATTTCCACGCATATCATTGATGTGATCGAAGCGATATGGGACAGCGCCTATATTATGGATCACGGAAGAATTGTTGCGCATGTGCGAAAGGAAGAGCTGAAGGATAAAAGTATCAAGGAAATCTTCTTTGCATCTGTGGAAGGTGATGAACATGAGCATACTGTATAAGCTGTATCTGACACGCATGAAGGCGAATATCCGCCATGTATTTTCCCGTAAGGGAAGCGCGATTTTTGCCATACTCATGATGTTACTGTACGGCGGACTGATTGTCATGAGTCTTTCTAAGCCGGAAATCGCATTGTCAATGCAGAATATCACGGATGCCAATATGGCGATCATGATCGGTGTCGGATTTACGGCGCTGATGGTCGGCGTCATGCTGCTGCAGAAAAGAAAGGCGCTGTTTATGGAGGCGGATGCCTTCTATCTGTTCAGCGGACCCTTTACCCGTGTACAGACCATGCGCTTTCTCATGCTGCAGAATATCGCTTCCGCCTTTCTGTGCGGGGCAGTTTCCCTGCTTATGGTCATTCTGCTGGGAAGCACGATTGAATTGTCATTTCCGTTTTTGCTGATTGCATTCCTCTGCTTTTCTTTTGTGTATTTTGTCTTTCTGGTTGTATATTATTATGTGTATCTGCTCTCGATTCAAAAGGACAGCTACCGCCATATCCCTGCGATTGCCGCTTTGCTGTATGTACTGATGGTTGCGGCGGTGTATGGCATGGTCATCCTGCAGAATGATTTTGCGCTGACAGGAAGTGGAACACTTTTTTTGAATACGGAGCTGTTTTACTGGGTGCCGCTGTTTGGATGGATCAAAATGATACTGGTTTCCTATATCGCTTCCTCATGGGGACGTATGCTGCTTGGAATCGGCTTACTTCTGATTTCCTGTATGGCAGCCTATCTTCTGCTATGCGGCTATAAGGGGGAGTTTGTGGAGCGTGCCATGCAGGATGCACAGGAGTTTACTGCGTTGTATAAGGATGTGCGTGCCGGCAAACGCGATGGAATGAGTGATCGTAAGATTCATGAGGTTAAGGCGAGCTTTCGCAGCGGCGCAATGGCTATCTTTTCCAAGAATGTTCTGCTGCTGCGCAAATCCAATGATTATATCCGCTGGACGGATGTTATGACAATTGGTATTTATCTGGTTATCACGCTCATCATGGATATGGGCTTTGGCTTTTTCATGTATATGATGATGTTCTGGCTCTTCACCATTGTTCAGAATTCCGATTTCATGAAGGATATGAACAACTATCAGATTTATCTGATTCCCGATCACCCGCTGAAAAAGCTGCTCTGCGTGCTGCTGCCGACCTTTTTGAAGATGCTGCTGCCGATGAGTGCTGCAATTCTTGTGGCGGCTTTGCTGTATCAGACAGATATTGCCAGTGTCCTGCAGTATTTCATCATGCTGCTGGGCTATGCAACGCTGTTTCTGTCAGCGAGCGTGCTGTCTGTACGTATTTTAAAGAGTCGCAACAATGCAATTATGGAGAATATGCTGCGTATGCTGATCATGGTTGCAGCAGCTGCTCCCGGTATCGGGCTGACCATTTTCTTCCTGAGCAGGGGGGAGTTTACACTGGAGCTTCTGCAGCAGCTGACGATGATTTCGCTGGCGATGAATTTTGTTATATCGGTTATCATTGTGCTGGTCTGTGCACCGATGATGAACGGCAGAGAAATCAAAAGCGAGTAAATTTATACAAAACTTATGGAAAGGAAAGGGAAATTTCTTTTCCTTTTCATTTGTTTATGATATAGTATTTTACAGTATTTAAAAGAGGTAATTGTATGTGGAAATATCAATGTAAGAAACATCTTGTGGTTTTACTGGTCAGCTTTGCGGCCGGTGCAGTCCTGTTTGGATTTATGGGCTATCAAAGAGAGTATATTGTCTCTTTGATGCAGCAAAGCATCCCTGCAGAAATGGCAGGGGAGCTTGTAAAAGCGGATTATATGTATTATCTGATCGGCGGTCTGACCATATCCGGTCTTGCCAACGGCGTCATGCTGCTGAGCTATGCCATGCAGCGCTTTAATGTTCCCTTTATCCTCATCATGGTGCTGTTTTTTATGGGCGGCTTCACCATCGTTGAGCTGATTGGTACCGTAACTGTACTTCCGGCACTTGTTGTCTGCCTGTATGGCATGCTGAGCATTCCCAACAGAGGCAGGCGCAGGGAATTCGCAAAGGAAAATGTGACCAGTGTTGCGGAGGTGGAACGTGTTTACCGCCTGCATCATGCATATCTGAGTGAGTATGAAGCACTTGGCAAAAAGGCTTGGAGCTTTAATCTGAAAATGAACCTTCTGTATTTTACAGGGTTGATTGCGGTTCTGCTTGTGATTCTGTATGTTGAGAATTTCATAGCGGTCTTTGCGGCAATGATGATGTATTCCATTCTGTTTTTCCAGCTCACCAAACGGAAGAACATGTCCATGCAGCCGATTATTTCCCTGCTGTATGATCAATGCAATCCCGAGGCCTGTGCAACGGCGATTTTTGCCTATGCCAAAAAAGGAAAGCGGAAAAAGAACTTTCCGATGCCCCAGCATCTTGCACAGTGCATGGTCTATCTGAACGATCCGCATCTGGCAATCGATGTGCTGGCAACCAGTGCGCAGGGCAGAGGAAACTTCATCTTCGCCTATCACTCGCTGATGGCATATGCGTATTACCAGCTGGGTGATCGCAGTATGGTGAAATATCATTACGATGAGTGTGAGAAGGCCGGTGCCAGAGTAAACAACGGGCCGATGCAAATGATTAAAACACAGTGTCTGGAGGGAATTCAGAACAAGCTGGATCTGATGGATCAAAACTTCTCCAGCTCCCGCAGTTTTTTTGAAAAAGCGATGCCGACAGCAGGATTTGAATTTCAGCGTGTGGATTTCAAATACTACCTGGGACTGATTGCTTTTGTTGAGAAGGACTTGGAGGAAGCGAAAAGCTGCTTCCGTTATGTATGTGCACACGGTAATAAAATCTATTACGTGGAAAAGGCACAGAGCTTTCTGAAAACGATTGAACAGGCAGAGGCTGCCATACAGGAATAATATGTAGATGAAAGAGGACGCTTTAGAATCCTCTTTTTTTATTTTCAGGTGAAAGCGGAAACATTGTGAACTTTGTGTGAAGTAAAGTATCTTTGTTGACATCGCTGTATTTTTGAATATAATAGTTAAGGTAGTTAATTATTAAGTTACTTAACTAATTGGAGAGGTGATACAATGGATGAGATGGATATTGTCCGGAAGGTTACACATTTATTTTACATGTTTCGCAGAGACAACCTGCTGAAAAAAGATGATCATCCGAAAATGAAGCATCGCGACATCATGGTCCTGGATGCCATTATGAAGCTCAATGAGGGCAATCTGGTAAAGATGAGCGAGCTGAGTGATTATTTTCAGGTCACGCCCGCTGCGATTTCCCAGATTATAAAGCAGTTTGAGAAAAAGGGGTGGGTGGACCGGATTCTTTTGGATACAGATCGCAGAAGCGTCTATATTCAGGTAAGCGAGGATGCCCGTCGGATGATGAAAAACTGTGAAGCCTTTATGACAGAGCGTCTTGTCGAATTCATTGAGGAACTCGGTGAGGAGGATGCCAATGCGTTTGTCCGCATACTGGAAAAGGCACTGGCATATTCTCAGAAACGCAAAGAAAAGCTTGAGGAAGGAGAACAGAAATGACGAAATTAGGTAAATATCTGAAGCCGTTTGCCCTATCGATTCTGGCGATTGTGGCATTGCTGTTCACGCAGGCAATGTGTGAGCTGGCGATGCCGGATTATATGTCCAGTATAGTCGATGTCGGTATCGTATCCGGTGGTGTGGAAGACGGTGTTCCGAGTGTAATTCGTGAAAGCGAAGTAAAAAAGCTTGTTCTGTTCATGGATAAAAAGGAACAGAAGGTCTTTACAGACAATTACACAAAGCACATAAGTGAAGAAGCAACTGACGATCAGCTGGATGCCTATCCGATACTGAAAAAGGAAAATGTATATGAGCTGAAGGATGTGGACAGTGCGACAAGAGATACCATAAAGGAATCTCTGCGCAAGGCGGAAACGACTGTCATGGGGCTGGAGCAGAGTGCTGCCGAGGCCAAAAGCGGAAAATCCTCATCCAGCAGGGAATTGTCGGATGAACAGAAAAAGATGATGAAGCTGCTATCCAGTCTGCCGAAGGGAATGGACATCTTCACCGTTTTGGAAACCATGCCATCAAAGCAGCTGATGGATATGAAACAGGAAATGAATAAGGTGACCGATGCCATGGGGGCGGAAACCGCAGATACTGCCAATGCAGCCTATGTGCGAAATGAATACAAGGCCATCGGTGTTGATGTGGATGCCATACAGTATACCTATCTGTTCCAGCACGGGTTTATGATGCTGGCGGTAGCGCTTGGCTCTGCGGCTGCGGCAGTTGCTGTCGGCTTTCTGGCAGCGCGTATCGCGGCAGGTGTATCCAGAAACCTGCGCAAGGATGTTTTCAATAAGGTTGAACACTTCTCCAGTGCTGAATTTAATAAATTCTCCACGAATACGCTGATTACACGTACCACCAATGATATCCAGCAGATTCAGATGGCGCTGGTAATGATTCTGCGTATTGTCATCTATGCTCCGATCATAGGTATCGGTGCTGTGATCAAGGTTGTAAATACCAATGTATCCATGACATGGATCATCGCACTTGTCGTTGTGCTCATTCTGAGTATCATGATGGTGGCATTCGCCTTTGTTATGCCGAAGTTCAAGATGCTGCAGAAGCTGATGGACAAGCTGAATTCCGTCGTTCGTGAAATTCTGGATGGAATGCCGGTCATCCGTGCCTTCAATAATCAGAAATGTGAGAGTGAGAAATTTGCGAAAGCAAACGGTGATATTCTGAAAACCAATTTGTTCACCACACGTGCCATGGCATGTCTGATGCCGCTGGTCATGCTGATTATGAACTGCGCCTCGATACTGATCGTATGGATCGGCTCCCATCAGATTGATTCCGGAGCATTGCAGGTTGGTGATATGATGGCGTTTATCCAGTATGCAATTCAGATTATCATGGCATTCATGATGATTACGATGATATCCATTATGCTGCCAAGAGCGAGTGCGGCTGCACAGCGTGCCATGGAGGTACTGCATACCGAGCCGAGCATCTGCGATCCGTTAACAGCAGAGCACTTTGATGAAGCAAAACGCGGCTGTATTGAATTCCATCATGTCAGCTTCCGCTATCCGGGCGCTGAGGAGGATGTTCTTCACGATATCAGCTTTACGGCACAGCCGGGTGAGACAACCGCCTTTATCGGAAGTACCGGTAGCGGTAAATCAACCATCATCAATCTGGTTCCGCGCTTCTTTGATGTAACAGAGGGAAGTATTCTGGTAGACGGTGTGGATGTCCGCAGGGTATCTCAGCATGATCTGCGTGAAAAAATAGGATATGTGCCGCAGAAGGGTTCTCTGTTTACCGGTACGATTGCCAGCAATCTGCAATATGCGAAAGAGGATGCGACAACGGCCGATATGGAAGAGGCCGCATCGATTGCACAGGCACTGGACTTCATTGATGAGAAACAGGAGCGCTTTGATGCACCGATTGCACAGGGTGGTACGAATGTTTCCGGCGGACAGCGTCAGCGCTTGTCCATCGCAAGGGCGCTTGTCAAAAAACCGGAAATTTATATCTTTGATGATACCTTCTCCGCACTGGATTTCAAAACAGATGCCCGCCTGCGAAAGGCACTGAACGAATTGTGTCAGGAAACCAGAAGTACGGTTCTGCTGGTGGCACAGCGTATTTCCAGTATCATGCATGCCCAGCGCATCGTTGTGCTGGATAAGGGACAGGTAGCCGGCATCGGCACCCATCAGGAGCTGATGAAGTCATGCGATGTCTATAAAGAGATTGCATATAGTCAATTATCAAAGGAGGAACTGGAAAATGAGTAAAGAAAACCGTTCTTCACATGCAGCGAAGCGAGGACCGATGGGGCACAGAGGCCCGGGCGCTCCTACAGAAAAAGCTAAAAATTTCAAGGGCACCATGAAGCAGCTGATTGCCTACATGCGCCCCTATTATCTGAATATTATCGTATCCATGCTCTTTGCCGTACTGTCTGTGGTCTTTATGGTCGTTGGACCAAAGATTCTGGGAAGGGCGACAACCGAGCTGGTCAGCGGATTTACTGCTAAAATATATGGGACAGGATCCATCAATTTCGACCGTATCGCAGAAATTCTGTTATTTCTGATTGCTATCTATCTGATTTCCACCCTATGCAATTTCATTCAGAACTGGATGATGGCAGGTGTGGCACAGAAGGTATCCTTCAATCTGCGCAAGACGATGGCGGCGAAAATCGACATTCTGCCATTCTCCTATTTTGATAAGCAGTCTCATGGTGAGGTGCTGTCACGCTTTTCCAATGATATTGATACGGTACAGCAGACCCTGAGCCAGTCTCTGGCACAGATGATAACCTCTATTGTGCAGATTATCGGATTCCTTGTCATGATGCTGTCCATCAGCTGGCAGATGACTCTGATGGCACTGGTTGTCATTCCGCTGTCCCTGTTCCTGGTTACGACCGTTGTCAAGCATTCCCAGAAATACTTTGCAAAGCAGCAGCGTTCCTTGGGAAATGTGAACGGACACATCGAGGAGATGTACAGCGGTCATATTGTCATGAAGGCCTTCAACGGTGAGGAAAAGAGTATTGCTCAGTTTGCCGAATACAATGATGAGCTTTATGATTCCGCATGGAAATCACAATTCCTTAGTGGATTGATGCAGCCGATTGCCATGTTTGTCGGAAATATCGGCTATGTCGGAGTTTGTATTCTGGGAGGCTGGCTGGCGATGAACGGGGTCATTGAGATTGGTGATATCCAGTCCTTCATCATCTATGTCCGAAACTTCAACAACCCGATATCTCAGGTTGCGCAGACGATGAATGTCCTGCAGTCCACAGCTGCAGCGGCAGAACGTGTGTTTGAATTTCTGTCAGAAGAGGAAGAGGTCAAAGAAACGACACAGCCTGTCGAGGTCTTTGATGCAAACGGAAAAACAAGCATCAAGGGACAGGTTACCTTTGAAAACGTACACTTCGGCTATACACCGGACAAAATCGTCATCAATGATTTCTCCATGTATATCAAGCCCGGAAAGAAAATCGCCATCGTCGGACCAACCGGTGCCGGAAAGACGACCATTGTTAAGCTGCTCATGAGATTTTATGAGCTGAACAGCGGCAGCATCTATATTGACGGTATTAAGACAACGGATATGCGCAGAAGCGATTTACGCTCACTGTTCGGTATGGTGCTGCAGGATGCGTGGCTGTTCAACGGAACTGTCATGGAGAATCTGCGCTATGGCCGCCTGAACGCTACCGATGAGGAAGTCATGGCTGCGGCAGATGCTGCCTATGTCGATCATTTCATTCGTACGCTGGATCATGGCTATGATACGATGATCAATGAGGAATCCAATAATATCTCGCAGGGACAGAAACAGCTGCTGACCATTGCGCGGGCCTTCCTTGCAGATCCCAAGGTGCTCATTCTGGATGAGGCAACCTCCTCTGTCGATACCCGTACGGAGGTACTGATTCAAAAGGGCATGGAGAAGCTGATGGAGAACCGTACAAGCTTTGTGATTGCACACCGTTTGTCTACGATTCGAGATGCGGATCTGATTCTTGTTATGAAGGATGGCGATATTGTGGAAGCCGGAAATCATGAGGATCTGATGAAAGCGGATGGCTTCTATACCAAGCTGTACAACTCCCAGTTTGAGGAAGTATAAACAGACGTTTCGATCTGTGAGCAGAAAATATAAAGAAGACGATTTGTCACGAGATTCTGACAAATCGTCTTTTGCAGTTGCATGCTTGATACTATACGGAATAGTGTTTGCTTTGTGTGAATTTCACATGGCTCCATGTACATGAGGAAGGATCTCGCGGTTCAGGCTTTTTTGCACAATGGTGCTTGTACAGCAGGTATAAAGTGCTCCAGACGGTGATTTGTATTATTTTTGATAAGAATTTCGCGGATATATATGCCGGTTATCAATTATCGCGATTTGAAGAGTAGAGAAGGATATACATCGTTATATTAGGGTATACAATCGGTCTGGATACGGCTTGGATGATTTTGCTGTTGTACATCGAATTTGCATGGATTTATAAGAGGTAGCCGATATCCGAGCGTATAGCTGCAAGATATGTATACCAATACAATTTTTGATTTGCAGAAATAGAACCGCAATTTGCGGATTCCTGGCTGTATGCAGATATCCTTTCATGCAGAGGATAAAAAATGGTCAATTTCATCCATTGACCATTTTTATATCCGGATTTCTGTAGCTCATCCGTTTCCATGCAGACTTCCGTTTGCGGACGGCTTTATTCTGCCGGCTCAAGCAGCTTTTTTGCGGAGGACAGGGCTTCATAGGCCCCGTTGAGTTCTTCCATGGAGCATTCTCTGTTCATGCATTCATACGCCTGATAAAAGGCCTGCTCATAGGACTTCCAGGAAGCGGGGGTATAGGCTTCAATCACCAGCTCGCTGCTTTGGACAAGCAGGGTGCGAATGGCATCCATGGTTTGAAAATAGGTATGCTCCCGTTCGATCTCTGAAAGCAGATCGTGGAAAGTCCAGTCTTTGTTATGCTTTGTCAGCATTGCTTTTCGCTGCATGGCAGTTCCCTTTGCCTGCAGGCATTCATTCACCTTTTGAATCTCCTCATCCGAAGCATCTTCAAACAGCATGAGGTCAATGCTGTGGTGAGCAGGCTTCGCATCCGGTATCTCATCAAATCCGGGAAGGCCCATCAAATTGGCAACATGCTGATTGAGATCAGCATCCTGCAGGATACGGTAATCCGCATGCATGTCCTTCAGTACCTGTTCCACAATGGGCTGCTTCTGCTGCTCGTCACCAAAATATATTAGTATTCTCTTCATTTCATTTCACTCCTATAGTTGATGGAAGCGCTTCTGTGCAAAGCTATCCAGTCGCATATAGAATACCACATCAACAGCAATACATACAATCACCATGCCTGCCGTACCGAAAAGAAGATAGTCATCCGGCAGGATGAAGAGCAGCACACAGGTCACAACCGTCATAGCCATACCTGCCAGCATGGACACGATTCCCGACATATTCTGCTTAACAGCAGCTGCCTCCTGTTCCCAAACCAGCTTGGGGTGCAGGATATCCAGCGCAAGACTGGCATAATTGCCAAGTACGATGGTGATAAGGGAAGCAGCTGCGGCAGCGAAATACCAGGTTAGCGGGAAAATCGGCAGCAGGAAGTATACACAGACCATCGTCAGCAGCATGCTGATGACAGACATCAGAATACCGCTGAGTACCTTAGCCTGCAGCTGCTGCTTCAATGACATGGGAATGTATTTCATGAAGGAGATATTTGTTCCCTCACGCGATATGGCGGTTGAAGAAATCATGTTCAGATTACTGAACAGAAAGCCTGAGGCCATGCCGGCAAGTACAGCATAGGGGAGCATGCCGTCCAGATACGGTGTGATATCCGGAAGCTGCTGCAGCAGGACATCCGCATCCGCTGTTATAAAGATGACCAGCAGCATGATCGGCATCAGTACACACATGCCGATACAGTTGATTGCATACACCGGTGTACGGATAAGCAGACGCAGCTCCTTAATCAGATAGGTGCGTACCTTGCTGTGGCGGCTGACACGCGCAAAATCCTTTGCGGACAGCTCCTTGCGGGAGCTTTTTGTTTCGCTGAAGCCGATGGCTCCCTTAAAGTACAGCCATTTTCCCAGAATGACCAGGACCGCCAGAGCAGCACAGGTGATGAGTATATAGTAAACCAGCTGCAGTGCATCGCTGCTGATAAGTGCTTCTGCGGCAAAGGGGATGGCCGGAAATATTTTGGAGAACAGGGAAATCATGGAATTATTCCCCTGTGTCAGCATCGAAATGAGCGCATTGGGATCCTCTGCAATCGTACTGGAGTTCATTGCAAAGCTGAAGCCGAAGGCCAGAATGATGGAAAGGATACCGGCAATCATATTGAAGCGGTCGCGGTTTTTGAAAAACGGCACAAAGCGCATCAGCAGCATCGTGATGATGCTGGACAGGACGAGGGGATAGATTGGAAGGGTAATGAAAATTGCCAGCGCAAGTAGAATATAGGGAATACCAACCGCAGCATTGTTTGCATAGGCGATGTACAGCGGTACGCAGACGATCAGTGTAAAGGCATATTCATACACAAGACACACACTGAATTTGGCACTCAGAATGGTCTGCGGCGGCAGCGGAAGCGCCAGCAGGGTTTCGGAATCCTTGCTGAAATAAAAGATGGAGGGAATCAGAAAAATGGAAAACAGAAAGGTTACCAGTGAGGAAATGTGAAAGCCCAGTGCCAGAACGGCTCCCTCCTGCTGCAGGGGCTGCAGCTGTGCCATGGCAGTGTTGAACATCATGTACAGCGTGAAGCCTAACGGAATCATACAGACTGCAAGCACGCCATATATGAACACGTTGAGTGCCTTCTTGGATTTGCCGTCGCTCATCATCCCCATGGAATTCTTTAACAGAACCCGTGTCAGAGACAGATATTTACGCATGGGCAATGACCTCCATGAATAGGGCTTCCAGAGAATCACATTGCGGATGCAGCTGCTTCAGCTCCTCCAGTGTACCGAAGAACACGATACGTCCCCTGTTGATGATGGCAACCTTATCGCATAAACGCTCCGCCACCTCCAGCACATGGGTGGAGAAGAAAACAGTGTTTCCCTTGCGGGCATGCTCCTTCATCATTTCCTTCAGAGAATAGGAGGACTGCGGATCCAGACCGGTCATCGGCTCGTCCAGAATCCATACGTTCGGATCGGAAAGCAGCACACCCATGATGACGATTTTCTGCCGCATACCGTGGGAATAGGAAAGAATGCGGTCATTGAGTGCGTCCTTCATCTCAAAGGTTTCCGCAAGGGAGGTGATGCGCTGCTTGCGCTGCTCGCTGTCAACCTCATAGATATCTCCCATAAAATTCAGGTATTCCAGCCCCTTTAACCGCAGGAAAATATCAGCGTTGTCCGGAACGATTCCGAATTCCTTTTTTGCCTCCAGCGGCTCCTTAACGATGTTTTTTCCGTTGATCAGGATTTCTCCCTCATCCGGATTGAGTACACCCGTGATCATTTTGATCGTTGTGGTTTTGCCGGCACCGTTTGGGCCGATAAAGCCGATGATTTCTCCCGTAGGTATTGTCAAAGAGATATCATCCACAGCCTTGTGGGTACCTCCGTATATTTTTGTTACATGCTTGATTTCAATCATTTGTTTTCTCCTTTCATCCGCTTTGAGCGAAACAGTGAATATGAATAGATATAGGGCACCAGAGCCATAGCCGATGCAAGTCCAAGGATAGACACCGTCAGAATTTCCTTTGGCAGCACACTGAGGAGCATCATGAGCAGTCCGGCCGCAAACCATAAACGCCCAGCCATGCGATGAGTTCTGCGCCAGTTATCCTCATCCTCCAGTGCCCATGGAGTTTTGATGCCGATAAAATAATTCTGGCGGATTTTCGGCATTAGATTGCCCATGACGGCAAACAGGAAACCAAGCCCCAGCGTGATCGCCATTGGAACATCCAAAGCATCCGGCTTCCATGCGGAAATAGCAGTTATCAGACACATGCCGAAAATAAGCAGACACAGTACCATTAGAAATACGTTACAGGTAGATACAAAGCGCTCCACGTTTTTCCTGCGTGGATCCGTGCTTCTGACAAACTGGAAACCGACGGTGATTACGAGCTGCAGCACAGGAAACAGGAACAGAAAAAGCTTGTCGCACAAATTGTCGATAACACCCTCCGCATTCCAGTGAATCGGAATCTGCGCAGGCAGGAAGGGGAGAATTACAAGACAGAATAGAAACGTTATCAGAATCAAAAACGCAATACTCAGGGTTTGCTTTTTCATTGCTCTTCTCCTTTCAGGGATGTGATCCAGCCGATGATTTCATCAATCACGCTGGTATTCAGCTCATAATAAATGTATTTCCCTTGTTTTTCATCCGTAATCAGACCAGCCTTTCTAAGAATGGAAAGATGATGGGATATCGTGGCATTTGTGCTTGAAAAATGTGAAACGATATCTCCTGCACTGCGCTTGCCGTCCTTTAGCAGATTTACAATTTCTCTGCGGGTCGGATCGGACAGCGCCTTGAAGGTTTCCTGAAATCCCATAGCATCGCCCCTTTCATTTCGATAACTGTCTAAATGAAGTATAGAACAGAACGATTGGATTGTCAAACAAATTCCGTATGGATAGTAATTTTGTATAAACTATGGTAAAATGAAAACCAGCAACGGAGGTATCCGCATGAAGAAACCCATGTCAAAAACGAAAAAAATTATATATGATATACTGTTCGTCATCGCTCTGGCCGTTTTTCTGTTTTCCGCCTATAAGCTGATCAGCATCTACTATCTGAATTATCAGGAGGGGAAGGAAAAGGATGCGGTACAGGAGGTTGCCAAGGTTCCCAAAAATCCGGAAAAGGAGGATTTCACGATTGACTGGAAGGCATTGAAGGAGAAAAATCCGGAGGTTGTCGGCTGGATTCTGATCCCTGATACAGATATATCCTATCCCATTGTGCAGGGAAGTGATAATTCCTATTATCTGAATCACACCTTTGAAAAAAAGGAAAATTATGCCGGTGCTATTTTTATGGATGCCGGCGCAGATGCTTCCTTTCAGGATCGCAATACCATTATCTACGGACACAATGTCAAGCACGGTACCATGTTTGCCGAGCTGGAGAAGTTTAAGGAGCAGGCATTTTTTGAACAGCATCCGTATCTGTATATCTTCACTGAGCAGCAGAATTACCGCTGCGAAATATTCAGTATGTATTCAACGAGTGCAACGAGTGCCTCCTACCGGCTGCAGTATGCGGATGATGCGGACTTCAAGAGCTATGTGGATATGGTGAGGGAGCTTTCGGATTTTAACCGAAAGGTATCGGTCAAAGGACAGGATCGCATCGTTTCGTTAAGCACCTGTTCCTATGAACGTGACGGACAGCCCAGCGAGCTGCGCTACCTGCTGCACGCCAGACTTGTGAAGTGGGACGGGGCATTGAAGAAATAAAGCCAGCTGCATTTTAAAGAGAAAAAAGCAAATCCTGCGTTTGGAAAGCGGAATGCTCAGGATGGAAAGGAGAACATGCAATGCATATGAAATCAAGAATTATCGGACTGCTGTTTCTGGCAGTTGGTATCGGATATTTGGGAGGCGCCATGGACTGGTGGGATTTCTCCATCTTTTTCCCGGGCTGGTGGACACTGTTTCTGATCATCCCGGCAGTATTCAGCTTTTTTGAGGACGGCTTCCATTTCGGAAACGGCTGTGTTTTTATTCTGGGGGTATATCTGCTGTGCAGTGCAAATGACTGGATCAGTATTCGCCTGACATGGGGAATGCTGGTGGCAATCGGCTTGATTCTGCTCGGCTGCCGTATGATCATCGGGGACAGCTTTCTGCGGTTTAAACATAGTGACAGTATCCTGCAGGAGGAGGATGGCCGCCGTGATTTGCGCAGTGCCACCTATTTCGGCAACAAACGGCTGAATGCTCATGGTATTGTGTATTCACTGAAGGCGGAAAGTGTTTTCGGAACGCAGATGATTGATCTTGTGGATGCGGACTTAACGGAATGCGGCTATGTGAAGCTGGAAGCGGTGTTTGGCAGCATCGACCTGCTGGTCAGTGACAGGATACATTATCGCGTGAAAAGTGAAAATGTGTTCGGAAACACCCGTGTGGAGCATCATCCGGAGGGCTCACAGGATCTTGCGGTAGATGTATCCTGCGTCTTTGGAACGATCAATCTGCGCAAGGTGCATGTCGAGGATGATATCCTGAATGGGAAATACAGAGAAAAGTAGTCGGGTACTACTTTTTTTCTTGCTGGCATACACTGTGTCAGAGGTGGTAGTTATGTTTTCCAGAAAGTGCAGGACGCTCACCGTACTGATTCTGCTGCTGGTGGTCATCGGCGTGATCATGGTGGGCAGCTCTTCCCGTGTATGGGCATCCGCAAAATTCAATGATGCATCCTATTTTATGAGCAGACAGGCCGTGTTTGCGCTCATTGGGGTCTTTGTCATGTATGTGGCCAGCCGTATTTCCCTGACGAAGCTTCGCAGGTACGGGAAAAAGCTGTTTATCCTGTGTGTGATCGCCCTGATTCTGGTATTGATTCCGGGGCTAGGCATCCAGCGAAACGGTAGCCGCAGCTGGTTTGGTGTCGGCTCCTTTCTGATTCAGCCATCTGAATTTTTCAAAATTGCCATCATCATTTACGTTGCGGATTTTCTGGCAAAGCGCTACCGCATCAAAACCTTTAAGCGCGATCTGCTGTTTCCGGCCTTTCTGGTCATGCTTGGCTTTGGTCTGATTCTGCTGCAGCCGGATTTTGGAAGCGGCATGGTTATGGTCTGTTCCATTGTCGTCATGGTGCTGGCGGCGGATTCACCGCTTTCTTATTTTGTGCGAGTCGGTATGCTGGGGGCTGCCGGTCTGGGTGGACTGATCATATCCGCGCCCTACCGCCTTGCCCGTATCACCTCTTTTATCGATCCGTGGAAGGACCCGCTGGGGGCAGGCTTTCAGATCATACAGTCATTGTTTGCCATCTCACCGGGAGGGATTTTGGGTGTCGGATTTGATAACAGCATGCAGAAGCATTTCTATCTGCCGGAGCCGCAGACGGATTTCATCTTTGCCATCTTCGCCGAGGAATTCGGCTTTATCGGCTGCTGTATCCTTATCACCTTATTTCTGATGGTGATTTATCAGGGCGTGAAAATTGCCAAAAACAGCAGTGATCCTTATCTGTGCTATGTCGCTATCGGCTTGATCTCGCTGTTTGCCATTCAGGTGATGATCAATCTGGGCGTTGTTGTCGGTCTGTTTCCGGTTACAGGCATCACCCTCCCCTTTATATCCTACGGAGGCAGCTCGCTTGTGGTCATGATGGGCAGCATGGGGCTCTTGATGAGCATTGCAAATGAAAGCTGAAAAACATAAAATTTACTGCGCAGTAACACGTCTTCCTATGGTATAATAAAAAACAAGGAGTGATTACATGAGAATGCTGATTGCCACTGGAGGGACCGGAGGTCATATCTATCCTGCCCTGGCGCTGGCGGATGCCGCAAAAGAGCGCTATGGGGATATTGATATATTGTTTGTGGGGAATGATGATCGAATGGAGGCCAGTGAAGTACCGTCCCATGGTTACGCCTTTCAGGGACTGCATGCCAGCGGACTGACAGGAAATGTCTTCAACAAGTGCAGGGCACTGCTGTTGATGATGAACTGTTACCGAAAAGCCTGCAGGATCATTGATGAATTTAAACCGGATATTGCGATTGGCTTTGGAGGCTATGTGAGTGCACCTGTCATGCTGGCGGCACATCATAAGCATGTAGCTACCATGATCCATGAACAAAACTCCATTGTCGGAGTTTCTAATAAAATGGTTGCTAAGTATATGGATGCGATCGTCATCTGTTATGAAAAATGCTTTGAGGAGTTCGGCAGAGAAAAAACCAGACTGCTGGGAAATCCCCGTGCAACCAATGCGGTCCATGCCAAATTTGACAGGGACTACTTTTTATCACTCGGTCTGAGCCTGCACAAGCCGCTGATCCTGGTTGTTATGGGGTCATTGGGTTCCACATCGGTCAATGCCATCATGAAGGATGCACTGCCTGCTGTGAGTGAACGGTATCAGATCCTGTTTGTGACAGGGAAAAACAATTACGAAGAGATGCGTAAGCAGATTCATGCTCCGCATGTAAAAGTCGTCGATTATGTAAAACAGCTGGATATTATGGCGCATGTCGATCTGATCGTCTGTCGTGCCGGCGCAACAACCGCAGCGGAAATCACTGCACTCGGTACACCGAGTATACTGGTGCCGAGTCCCTATGTTGCCCATAACCATCAGTTTTATAATGCCAGCGTACTGGTTGATCACAAGGCGGCTGTCATGCTGGAGGAAAAGGATTTGAATGCGGAGGCACTATCCAACGCAATCGATCGCATCATGTCGGATGATTTGCTGCGTGCTTCCATGCACAGCGCTTCGTTAGCGCTTGGAAAACCGAATGCGAGTGAGGATATACTGAACTGGTGCGATGAAATGAAAAGGTGAACATAGATGAATATAGAAATGAAACTACAGTCCTATGGTGATGTGGAATGCCGGGTGCCGCTGTCCAAGCGGACGACATTTCGTATCGGCGGGACTTGCAAATATTTTATTTATCCGAAGAATGAGCTGTGTCTGCTTCGGATACTGGACATTCTGGAGGAGGAAGGAATTCCGCACCGGATATTCGGCAAGGGAAGCAATATCCTTTGCAGCGACGATGATTATGAAGGGGCGATCCTTTGTCTGGACCGCTATTTTACTGATTTTTTCTTCGAGGAGGAAGGCTCCTGTCTGGTACAGGCGGGTGCCAGCATCATCATGCTCGCACATGAAGCGATGAAAAAATCCTTCAGCGGGCTGGAGTTTGCCAGCGGCATACCCGGTACGCTTGGGGGCGCTGTTTTCATGAATGCCGGTGCTTATAAAAGTGACATATCACAGATTCTGAAAGAGGTTTACATTTTAAAGGACCGCTCGATAGTTGTTATGCGCGTCGAGGAGCTGGAATACGCATACCGCCACTCGATATTCCAGAGTCACCGCGACTGGATCATCCTGGGGGCAAGACTGCAGCTGCAACTGGGGGATCAGAAGGAAATTCGTGATTTAATGGATTCCCGAAGAAAGCGCCGCATGGATTCTCAGCCGCTGGACAAGCCGTGTGCCGGCAGTATGTTTCGCAATCCTAAGGATCATCAGGCATGGCAGCTGATTGAAGAAATCGGTATGCGTGGAACACGGATCGGCGGAGCGATGGTTTCAGAAAAGCATGCGAATTTTATCGTCAATGAAGATCATGCAAGGGCAGAGGATGTAGTACAGCTGGTAGAAGTCATTCAGAAGGAAGTACAGGACCGTTTTGGTGTTGAGCTGATTACGGAAGTGGAGAAATTCAATTGGAAGATATAAACGATCTTCTCTATGATGACGTCGAAGCGAAATACCTGGCCCTTCAGAATAAGAAAAAGAACCGCAGGAAGAAAAAGCGAAAGAAACGACTGCTGATTCTTCTGGTTGCTCTCGCGCTTGCCGCGCTGTACTTTATCAGTGATTTTTCAAAGGTGAAATCACTGGATGTAAGAGGAAATTCCTTCTATACGAAACAAATGGTTCTTCAAAAGGCAGGACTGACCTATGACAGCCGCTATATCGTCATCCCCCGCTTCTATCTGGAATGGAAGCTGGAGAAGGATGATCTGATTGAAGCTGCCACTGTACATAAGGAACTGGATGGTGCCATTACCATTGAAGTGAAAGAAAAGAGCATTGTCGGATATTATATCGATAATGGGAAAAACTATGCATTGGTGAATGACGGAAGCAGTCTGGTAATCGACAGCGCCATGCTGGATACGATTGTGAATTATCCGCTCGTGGACGGCTTTACGGCTGCGGAGCGGAAAAAGCTTGCTAAAAGCTTTGGCGGAAAACAGAAGGTGGAGGATTCCATTGTGCAGATGATATCGGAAATGGTTCCGTATGAAACATCATATGACAAGCATATGGTGAAAATCATCATGCAGGACGGCAACACCATTTTTACCTCCTATGAGTCCATGCCGCTGCTCAACGATTATCTGGGGACGCTGAAGCGTCTGAAAAAAAGCAATGTCTGTTTATGGCCGGATGCCGCTACGCATTCCATACATAACGAAAATTGCAGTAAAAAAGAATAAACAGACAAGAAAAGAAGGAACATTCTTGGAAATCTATACGGTTTTTGGTATAATAAATAAGATGTAAGGAGGAATATTATGTCAATCTCTAAAAGTACACAGTATGGAAATATCGAAATTTCCATTGATGCCATTGCTTCATTGGCAGGCGGTGTTGTGACAGAATGCTATGGAGTAGTCGGAATGGCTTCTCAAAAATTTCTGAAGGACGGTATCGCAGAACTGTTAAAGAAAGAAAATTACGCAAAAGGTGTTGTGGTTCGACAGAAGGAAGATCATCTGGAGCTGGACCTGTACATCGTAGTGTCTCATGGAGTAAAAATCAGTGAGATTGTTTACGAAGTGCAGCAACGTGTGAAATATATGCTTGAAAAATCCCTGGAACTGGAATTCAAAAAAGTGAATGTCTATGTGCAGGATGTAAAGGTTATGAAATAGGGTACTGCATATGGAGACAATTAACGGAAGTTTATTTAAGGATATGCTGGCCAGCGGTGCGAATCTGCTGTCCAACAAATTCAGTGAAATCGATGCATTAAACGTATTCCCGGTACCGGATGGTGATACGGGAACAAATATGTCTTTGACATTCAATGCCGGCGTACAGGATGCGCTGGCTTGTCCGAGTGATGATGTCTGTGAAATCGCCAAGGTATTGTCCAAGGGACTGCTGATGGGGGCACGCGGTAACTCCGGTGTTATCACCTCTCAGATTTTCCGCGGTCTGTATCAGGGTGTGGAAGGCATGAAGGAAATCAACGGATTCCAGCTGGCCAATGCACTGGTACAGGGATCACGTGTTGCGTATAAGGCGGTTATGCGTCCTGTTGAGGGAACGATTCTGACCGTTGTGCGTGAGGCGGCTGATTATACGTATGCCTATGCAACCTCTACACAGGATGTAACGGTAACGCAGGTAATGGAGAAGATGGTGGAGGAATCCAAGGAATCTCTGATTCGTACACCTGAGCTGTTGCCTGTCCTGAAGGAAGTCGGTGTCGTGGACAGCGGCGGTGCCGGTCTTGTGACGATTTTTGAAGGCTTCCTTTCTGCAATGAAGGGAACTGTAATTCAGAAAGAGGAAGCTGGCGAAGCAAGCGAGGGTGTTCAGGCATCCATGGAAAGTGAGGAATTCGGTTATTGTACGGAATTCATCATTCGCCTATCTGAGCGCGGTATGAAAAATTTCAGAGAGGATTCACTGCGTGATTCTCTGGCAAGCATTGGTAATTCCATCGTCTGTGTGCAGGATGATGATATCGTAAAGGTGCATGTGCATACACTGACACCGGGAGATGCCCTGAACATGGGGCAGCGCTATGGCGAATTTGTCAAGCTGAAGGTTGAAAATATGCAGGAACAGCATGAGAACATCATGATGAATGCTGCAGTTGAAAAAGAAGAGGCGCCACAGCAGCCGAAAAGCAAATATGCGATCATCACGGTTGCGGCCGGTGATGGTTTAAAAGATATGTTTACAGAGCTTCGTGCTGATTATGTTATCAGTGGCGGGCAGACGATGAATCCTTCCACAGAGGATTTTGTACAGGCAATCGACAAGGTGAATGCCGAGCATATCTTCATTCTTCCGAACAATTCCAATATTGTACTTGCGGCACAGCAGGCTGCTTCGGTTTGTGAGGATCAGCATGTGGAGGTTATTCCGACAAAGACGATTCCGCAGGGGCTGAGCGCATGCATCATGTTCAATCCGGAAGTGGATTTTGATATGAACCTTTCAGAAATGAGCGATGCGATTGCACTTGTGAAAACCGGACAGGTAACCTATGCGATTAAGGATACCACCTTTGAGGGTATGGAAATCCGTGAAGGTGATTATATGGGTATTCTGGAAAAGGATATCATTGTATCGAATCCGGATAAGCTGGATACGACACGTCATCTGATCGATGCCATGGTGGATGAGGAAAGTGAAATCGTCACACTGATTTATGGTGAGGATATCACAGAAGAAGAAGCACAGGGAATTGCTTCCTACATTGAAGATAAATACGATGTTGAAGTGGAAGTGAACAGCGGTAATCAGCCGGTGTACAGCTTCATTCTCGGAGTCGAATAGTACTCAAAAATACAATACTAAGAAATACAATAGGATATGAAAAGCTCGATAGATTCGGGCTTTTTTGTATCCTGTAGCATAATAAAGTAGCATTGCTTATGCTTTAAATTTATTTGTTTTGGTGCTTATTTATAGGTTCATTTTTAAGACTATTAACATAAGGATGAATGGATATGTCTTATATCATGAATAGTAAATTTATCATTTTAAGATTAACAAATGAATTTGATAAAGGAGTAATTAAAAATTTGTTGTCTGACTCTTTAAAAAGCACTTTTGAATATTTACCACTTTTAGACATTGGTGAGGTTTTAGTGGTTGGTGATGCTATAGTACTGCCAAGTAAAATAAAATTAGATAAACCTAAAGATTCGCACCAACCTCAAAGTGGCACAAAAGATATTGGGATGAAGGGATATGATAAAGCCTAATAATAATGCAATTAAAATTGCGATTGAAACATTAAGGAAACAAAACAGAAGTTAATATATTCATTTCTAAGAAATATAGATAATTACTTTTTTTGTTGATAAAACTATTATAATTATTGACTTAAGTATCAATATTCATTAAAATATAGTTGAAGGATATAGATGAATATTTATTTATATCTGGACATACTATTAAATGAACAGTTATGTTCAAATATTATCCGCTAGCTGGCTTGCGGGATATAAAAGGCCAGCGTTCAAATATTAGCCGTTAATTCGTGTACGGGATATAAAAGGTGAATGTACAAATTGCCCCTAGTTGGGGCATTTTATTTAGGAGTTTAATTCTATGGTTCAATTAGGAAATCTATATTTTATAAAACAGTCGTTTTTTGATTTGGTTCAAGACAAAACATTACCCATCAATAAACCGGATGACGAAAATGGAAAACATGGACGTCCTGCTTTTTGTGCTATCAAGATTGATCAAGGTGACTATTAATGGGTAATACCATTTTCTCATCAAATAGAAAAGTACCAGAAAATATATGATAAGAACATTCAAAAATACGGTCGTTGCGATACTATTGAATTTGGATATGTCTTAGGAGAAAAAAAGGCTTTTTTGTTACAAAATATGTTTCCAGTTACTGAACAATATTTTAAAGAAATATATATAGATAAAAACACCAAAAAGCCTATTGAATTATCGAATAAGGTAAAACACAATTTGAAATCTAAAGCAAATAAACTAATATCTTTATATAGTAGAAAAGGGATAAAACTAATGTTCACTGATGTAGATAAGATACTGCAAACATTAAAGATTATTTAGATTATTTAATCTTGTAGATTATGGATTTTGGGGTTTATTTGGAGCTTAAAACTTCAAAAAATACTCAAATACAGTAAACTACAAGGAACACTGACATTTAAAATAATACGTATTTGTCAACGAAAATTGAATTTACTCAATTCAAGGAACGGGTTATAAAATTGGAGTCGAATAAAAGAAACAGAGGAAGTGCCAATCAAACTGGCACTTTTTATTTGCGAAATTTGGATGCTTTTATGATGAAATGATTGTATAAGTCAGCACTTCTTATTTTTTGATTCATGTCATTCTCATAAGCTGGCGAAAAACCTGTTTCGTTTTATGTCATTTCCGTGGTTGAGGAAAAACTTCTTTCTTTTAAAAATACAACACAGAATTTATATCATTCTATTAGCATGAGTATCTAAACAGTGAGATGGCACTGTTTATTTTTCCTATACAATGGATATAATACTCACCTATACCTTTTAAGCATGGAAAACTATTTGATATAAGTATTTGTCATATATAAAAAGAGAAGGTATGATGATGATAGGAAATGAAAGGGAGGCTGATCAGAAAATAAAGCATATCAATACATCATAAGCTGTATGTGAAATTTGGATTGGGGTAGAGAAATCGGAGGGATGGATAAGGCAACACGCTTTCCTGAGCATCTGCCACATACATCCTAAGGCTACAGTACATCGGGAATCGTACCCATGAACAAACAGCAAGGTGGCAAAAAATAACATAACGTGTTGAAAACACGAGAGGCTCTTATCAGGGCAATAAGGAGGACAGTATATGTTAGGAAATTTCAGTTATGTAAACCCGACAAAGCTCTATTTTGGTGAGGATGCACTTTCCCATCTGCATGAGGAGTTATCAAACTATGGCAACCGTATCTTACTTGTATACGGAGGAGGTTCAATTAAGAAAAACGGAGTTTATGATGCAGTATGTGAAATACTGCGGGCAAATGGAAAAGAAATCTATGAGGATGGCGGAGTCATGCCAAATCCTACCGTGGAAAAGCTGCGGGAAGGCTGTGATATTGCACAAAAAAATCAGGTGGATTTCATATTGGCAGTTGGAGGCGGCTCCGTATGCGATTATGCCAAGGCTGTATCTGTTTCCATTCATTGCGAAGAAGATCCGTGGGAGAAATATTATTTGCGGATGGAGGATGTCTCCTGTGAGATTGTTCCAGTAGGCTGCATTCTCACCATGGTGGGGACCGGTTCGGAGATGAACGGCGGTGCTGTGATCACCAATCATGAACAGAAGCTGAAAATCGGTCATGTGTTTGGTGAAAACGTATTTCCAAAATTCGCAATTCTGAATCCGACATATACGTATTCCCTTCCCGAATATCAGATGGTTTCCGGTATCTATGATATTTTCAATCATATATGTGAACAGTATTTTTCCGGAGAAGATGACAATACAAGCGATTATATCAGTGAAGGACTGCTGCGTTCGATCCTTCATTCCTCCTATGCAGCTATAAAAAATCCTCAGGATTATGAAGCCCGCAGCAACATCATGTGGACGGCAACCTGGGCATTGAACACACTGATCGCAAAAGGTAAGACAACGGACTGGATGGTACATATGCTGGGACAGGCGGTAGGAGCCTGTACGGATGCGACGCATGGCATGACACTGGCAGCAGTGTCCATGGCATATTATCGTTTCCTTTGTCCGTATGGTCTGTCAAAATTCGTCCGCTTTGCACAGAATGTTTGGAATGTGAATCCGCAAGGAAAAACGCCAGTGGACATCGCGGCAGAAGGTCTTGATCGCATGGAACAGTGGATGAAGGATCTCGGTTTGATCATGCATCTTACAGAGCTTGGTGTGCGTGAGGATATGATGGAAGATCTTGTGGATGCCACACTGCTTATGGAAGGTGGTTATAAGATTCTTAACCGCGATGAAATCCTTCAGATCTTTAAAGAAAGTATGTGAGATTTCTGTTGGAAATCAAGGTTTGGTATATGAAAGATCATTTTATAAAAATACTGGCTGTCATGGGATTGCTGCTGTGTGCTGGCTGTACTCGGCAAAGACAAACAGCGGGGAAAAACAATCCCGCTGACAGAGGAACCGTGAAGGAAGAAAGTACTATGGAAATCATGATACAGGACGAACACGATACTACGGTACGCTTTGTGCTGTTCTCATCACCAGCTGCCAAGTCTTTTTACGAACAGCTGCCGCTGCGTGTGAATGTGGAAGACTACAGCGACAATGAAAAAATCTTTCATCCCTTGAAGGAGTTGGAAACGCAGGATACACAACAGGCTGTAGCTTCTTCAGGCACGCTGGCATATTACAAGCCATGGAACAACATTGTCCTGTTTTATGAAAATGGTCAGCCCTCGGATACATTGTATGCACTGGGAGAAGCAGTTTCCGGAAAGGATAAAATCAAAAGGTTGCAGGGAATGATAAATATCACAAAATATAAAAATAACACGGTATCCCAAAAACAGAAAGTAAAGGAAGAACAGCAGCGTGTGAAGGCTCACATCGGTACAAAGACGTTCACGTTATCCTTGCATGATTCTGAATCTGCCCGTGCATTTTTAAAGCGTTTCCCCATGACGGTAACGATGCAGGAGCCGAATGGAAATGAGCTTTTCGCATATATGGATGAGAATCTGCCAACAGATGCACAGCGTGCAACAAAAATTCATACCGGTGATGTAAAGCTGTTTGGCAGGGATTGCCTGGTGGTGTTCTATAAAGACTTTGCCACTGCATATTCCTACACATCCCTTGGAAAGGTGGATGACGCAGAGGCACTTGCACAGGCATGGAAGGAAACAAAGAGGTTATATTTACGTATTAGAGAAATTGACGTTATTTGAATCAGGATGGATACGGCATCCCGCTATGTGTCCTTCTCCATATTTGCTATTACGGTTTGCAGCTGCTTTAGAAATTTTTCAGAAGCTTTGGAGAATATCTGATATTTTTTCCATATCAATGTCATACCGACACGCAGGGGTGGCTCTAAAGGCTTAAAGCAGATGGAGGATTCATCCGATGTATGAATGATGTTGTCTAAAGCAAAGGAATAGCCGATACCGTTTTCCACCATGACAGAACCGTTGTATAGAAGGTTGAAGGTTGCGATGATGTTCAGCTGAGTAGGATCTTTTTGCAGCCACTGGAAAATATTATCTTCATTATTTTTGGAATTACGACTGCAAATCAGAGGCTTATCCCATAAATCCTCTGGCACGATGACATCTTTTTCCGCAAGCTCACTATCCTTTCGCATTAAAATACCATACGTATCTTTGCAGGGCAGTTCAATATAATCGTATTTCGATTTGTCAAAAATACCAAACACAAGTCCAAAGTCGATCAGCCCCTTATCCAGATCATCCAGCACATCCTTTGTATCTCCACTGGAAATGTGCAGGCGGAGCTGAAACTGCTGCTTTTGCAGCTGCTGAACGGCATGGATCAAAACGGATACCGCATGTGTTTCACCTGCTCCGATATAAAGATCTCCCTCTGTCACATTATCTTGTAAGGTGATCTCATCCTCGGTCTTCTTTACCAGATCAAGGATTTCCTCTGCCCGTTTTCTTAAAATCCTGCCTTCCTGCGTTAAGGTGATTTTTCGATTGCTGCGGATAAACAGCTGTTTTCCCAGCTCATCCTCCATATCCTTCATCTGTCTGGATAACGTCGGCTGAGATATATGCAGAAATTCTGCTGCACCGGATATGCTTTGTTCACGTGCGATTGTAAGAAAATAATGAAGTACTCTTAATTCCATTATGATATCCTCCTGATCACTGTTATGAAAGAAAATACTTTCGTTTCCCATCATGGGGCAGAGCCGTTCGATTATGCTGCATAGCTCCCATAATAGCGCTATAACAACCTACCATAAAGAATGAAATGCTTCATTTTTTATTCTTCGGGTGCTGTAGTCTATACCTCATTATACCACAGTGCGTGGCATGTGACATACAGGAAAAAAGAGCGGTCACGATTACGGATCGAAGAGTATCCATAATCATCGTTTTACACTACTATAATTTAGAAAATTATTACAAACTATATAGAGGGTTGAAAAATGAAAAAGGGAATTGAAAACACACTATGGAACATGAAGGAATGCGGTTGTCGAGAGGATATCATCAGGGAATATGAAAAACTCATAGAATCGCCGCATGAAGAAGAAGCTGTTGCTATGCTTGAGATGTATTGCAAACAATTGCAGGAACAAATAGAAAAGGAATATAAAGCAGTTGACTGCATGGATTATCTGATCTATGAAATTGAGAACAGCGAAACATAAGGAAGATTTTCCTGAAGGGAGGCGGAGATATGAACATGAAAGAATTTTGCAGGCAGTATGCTGTGACAAAGGATGTGATCAAAGCCTTCCTTCATGCAGGGTTATTGAAGGGCTTTGAAGATGATCTGGAAAGGGATTGTCTTTGCTGTTTCGCTGTACAGCGACTGGAAACCTGTTTGTGTTTGCATGCACTGGGCTTTGATATACAAACGATAAAAGCATACTGTTCCTTAGCAGAATCAGAAGACGATACCCAGGCGCTGAGAAAGGAAATGTTACAAGAGCGCCGCGATGAGCACCTGAAGAATGCACATCGGATAAAGAAAACGCTGGATTGTCTGGATGCTGTTTTACAGAAGCTGAAATCGGATACAGGAGGTGGAACATGAGAAGGAAGGATATTGCCGCATTTTTTGGAATCCTCTGTTATACACTCACTGTGTTTGCCGGTCTTTATGTATACTATACAAAAACTACAATGCTTTATGGAACGATATGTGAAACAGAAAGCAAAGGATACAGGAAGGAAGCAGAACGAAAAATGCATACTTTGGAGTTACGTATGCCAAGTGATAAGTCTGTGTATAGAGAACAGGCTTCCGCATCAGCGGAGCCGATATAAAAACAGGTAGGAACAGAATACAGGTTACCACACATAAGGATAGGCATAAAGCTCATGCCGTAGAGTAGGAAGCTATATCGTCTGTCCACATCATTTGTAACATAAACAGTTTACCAAACGTGGTAGAAGGAGGCAGTTTTATGAAGAATATTATCGTTATCAGTATGAGCTTAAGAAAAAATGGAAATTCCGAACGTCTTGCGGATGCATTTATAAGGGGTGCGAAAGAGGCAGGTCATATGGTAGAAAAATGTTCGCTGCAAGATCGTGCTATGCATTTTTGCACAGGCTGCATGGCATGCCAGCATAGCGGGCAGGGGCAGTGTGCAATGCCGGATGATGCGGATATCCTGATACAAAAGATGGCAGCAGCGGATGTTATCGCATTTGCGACACCGGTATATTTCTATGAAATGTGCGGACAGATGAAAACTTTGCTGGATCGGACAAATCCGTTGTTTCCGATTCCTTATAAGTTTAAAGATATCTATCTGTTAACGACAGCCGCTGATTCTGAGCAACATGCAATGGACGGGGTGATCAAGGGTCTGCAGGGCTGGATTGACTGCTTTGAAAAGAGTTCGTTAAAGGCTGTGGTATATGGTACCTCGATCGATGGTATGGATGCAGTACTTGAACATCCCGAAATCTTAAACGAAGCCTATGAGCTGGGAAAAAAAGCGTGATGAAAATATCATAGGATGAAACAACTAGGAGGTAGTAAGCATGGATACGATAAAACAGGCATATGTAACAGGAGAGAGAGCGTTATTTCATGCATCGGATGTACAGGTGGAGGACAGCACCTTTGCCCAAGGAGAATCCCCGTTAAAAGAAAGCCGCAATATACGTCTTCACAACAGCATCTTCAAGTGGAAATATCCGCTCTGGTATAGCACCAATATAGAATGCAGTCATACCACACTGATGGAAACTGCACGCTCGGGTATATGAAATTGACTTTATCGATCTAAAGCAGAAGCTGCAGGATCCGCTTACAACACTGATGATCCTGTGCAATCCGCATAATCCGATTGGCAAACTATGGAGCAGGGAGGAGCTGACACAGATCAATGCACTCTGCAGGAAGCATCATGTGATCGTCATCAGTGATGAGATTCACTGTGAGCTTTGTGAGCCTGGAAAAAAGTATCTTCCCTTTGCCTTGGTAAATGCATCATGTCTGCAAAACAGTATTACCTGTCTGTCCGCAGGCAAGGCTTTTAATCTTGCCGGATTACAGGCTGCCTGTGTTGTCATTGCGGATGAGGGAATTCGCAATCGGATATGGCGCGGCTTTCATACGGATGAGGTCGCGGAACCAAATGTTTTTGCCTGTGAAGCATCCATTGCCGCATGGAGTGAGGGAAAGGACTGGCTGAAGGATTTGAACTATTATATCAGTGCCAACAAAAAAACGGCACAGCATTATATGAAAACACAGCTCCCTGAGCTGCATGCTGTCGAATCGCAGGCGACGTATCTGTTGTGGATTGACTGCCATGTACTGCATCCCTTTGTGGATCAGTTTTGTGATTATCTGCATAAGGAACACGGTCTTCTTGTTTCCAAAGGCTCTGCCGATGGAAAAAGCGGAGAGGATTTTATAAGAATTAACATAGCCTGTCCCAATGCACTTATGCGCACGGGGCTTAAGCGACTGTCAAAAGGCTATCGCGCATTTACGAAGCAGTTTTTAGAGTGCCGTTGAGCGTATAGAAACATTTGAAGCAGGCAGTGCTGTATACTAAGGGAATCGGTTGTTTTCATCAGGATAGCATCGATTCCTTTTTCTTATGATTCAGCACATAGCTCATGCTGCTGCAGGATCAGAAACTGTCTGATAAAATCATAACATCCTGTGATTTTTAATGATTCTTGAAAGCTTTTCCTGTATTTCATGCCACATTTGCGGTATAATTCACATAACAAACCTATTTTTGTGTAAAGCGGGGACTGTTAAGGAGAGGATGTTTTCTATGCTTCAGATAAAAAATATATACAAACAATATCAGACAGGCAGTTTGATCCAGAAGGCATTGGATGGCGTTAGCCTGAATCTGCGTGATAATGAGTTTGTCGCTATACTGGGACCGAGCGGCTCCGGTAAAACGACGCTTTTGAATATCATCGGAGGACTGGATCGTTATGATCAGGGAGATTTGATTATCAACGGAATTTCAACAAAGAAATACCGTGACAGAGATTGGGATTCGTATCGAAATCATACCATCGGTTTTGTGTTTCAAAGCTATAATCTGATACCGCACCAGACAGTGCTGGCCAATGTTGAGCTTGCATTGACGATTTCCGGTATATCCAAGGCCGAGCGAAGAGAAAAGGCCAGAAAGGCTCTGGAGGAGGTTGGACTTGGCAATCAGGGGCATAAAAAGCCGAATCAGATGTCAGGCGGACAGATGCAGCGTGTTGCCATAGCGCGTGCACTGGTGAATGATCCGGATATCCTGCTGGCGGATGAGCCGACCGGAGCTTTGGACAGTGAAACAAGTGTACAGGTAATGAATCTGCTGAAGGAGGTTGCCAAGGATCGCCTGGTCGTCATGGTAACCCACAATCCGGAGCTGGCACAGGATTATGCGACCCGTATCGTATCGCTGCGGGATGGCAGGATTCGCAGTGATTCCAATCCCTATGCAGTAAGCGAGGAAGGTCTGGAACCGCCCAAGCATGAAACTATGGGGAAGTCCTCCATGTCCTTTCTGACCTCACTGTCGCTGAGCTTTAATAATCTTCGTACCAAAAAGGCGAGAACCATTCTGACCTCCTTTGCCGGTTCGATCGGAATTATCGGAATCGCACTGATCCTTTCCCTTTCCAACGGTGTGAATCAGTATATTCAATCCATTGAGGAAGAAACCCTGTCTGAATATCCGCTGCAAATTCAGAGTACAGGCTTTGATATCACATCCATGATGACAGATGCCCATCCCGGCCAAAAGCAGGGGGATGATGAGGAAGACAAAATTCATGTTTCTCAAATGATTACGAACATGTTTTCAAAAATAGGCTCCAATGATCTGACATCACTGAAGCAGTATCTGGACAGCGGAAAAACCGATATCGAGGAAAATACCAATTCGATTGAATACACCTATACAGTGGCTCCGCAGATTTACAGCACGAAAACGGATACTGTGCGTCAGGTACATCCGGATACCTCCTTTTCCTCACTGGGCTTTGGCTCCTCCAGCAACACCAACAGCATGATGTCCTCCATGATGAGCACGGATGTGTTTTATCAGATGCCGCAGGATACCGGGCTGTATGAGGATCAATACGATATCAAGGCAGGGAGATGGCCGAAGCAGTATAATGAATGTGTACTCGTTCTGACAAAGAATGGCAATATCAATGATTTTATGCTGTACACACTGGGGCTTCGCGACTATAAGGAGCTTGACAAAATGGTGGAGCAGTTCTCCAGAGATGAGAAGGTAAACGTTCCGGATGAGAGCCGCTCCTACAGCTATGAGGAGCTTGTGGGAACCACCTATAAGCTAGTCGATGCCGCTGATTATTATGTATATGATAAAACCTATCATGTGTATAAGGATAAAACAGAAGATAAAAAATATATGAAGCAGCTGGTTCAAAACGGTGAAGATGTAAAAATCGTCGGTGTTGTTCAGCCAAGCAGCTCAGCGACCGCGACGATGCTGAAGGCAGGAATCGGCTATCCGGCCGAGCTGACGATGCATGTGATCGAACAGGCCAAGAACAGTGAAATTGTGAAGAAACAGCTGGCAAAGCCGAATACGGATGTATTTACCGGGAAGTCATTTACAGACAAAAGCAGCAAAGCATTCGATATGAATTCGTTATTCACGGTGGATACACAGATGCTGAAGCAGGCCTTTTCCTTTGATCAGAGTAAGCTGAATATGGATATGTCCAAGCTTGATCTCAGTGGTATCAAGATGGATATGTCCAAGCTGCCACAGATTGATTTTCAAGGGATCCTGTCCAGTCTCGATGTTCAGATTTCACAGGAACAGCTGCAGTCGCTGGCAACGGTATTTCAGACGGATTTTCAGAAGTATATGGTCGAGCATGCACTGCTTGATCCCACCAGGATGAATGAATATTTCCTTGCCTATCTGCAGAGCGATTCTGCACAGGCGCTGATTCAGAAGGAAATGAGCACGCTGCTGCAGCAAAGCGGATTGACCGGACAGTTTGAAGCACAGCTGCAGAAGCAGATGCAGACGATCATGACACAGTATACATCCACACTCACGGCGCAGCTGCAAAAGGAATTGAGCACACAGCTGCAGAGCCAGCTTGGAAATCTTGCAAGCAGTATGCAGGATGCAATTCAGATCGACGCAAGCGTATTTTCCAAGGCAATCAAAATGAATATGAATGAAGAAGAGCTTTCCGAGCTGATGATGTCCCTGATGACCACAGAGGTCTCCTCCTATGACGGTAATTTAAAAAATCTGGGATATGCCGATCTGGATAAGCCGGGTGGCATCAGCATCTATCCGAAGAATTTTGAAAGCAAGCAGAAGGTGATCGATGTACTGGATGGCTATAATGCAAACATGGAGAAGGTGGATGAGGACAAGGTGATTTCCTATACCGATTATGTTGGTACACTGATGTCCTCGGTGACTGATATTATCAATGTTATCAGCTATGTACTGATCGCCTTTGTCGCCATCTCACTTGTGGTATCGTCCATCATGATTGGTGTTATCACCTATATCAGTGTACTGGAACGAAAGAAGGAAATCGGTATTCTGCGTGCAATCGGTGCCTCCAAGAAAAATATTTCGCAGGTATTCAATGCGGAGACATTCATCATTGGTCTGCTGGCAGGTCTGCTTGGAATCATAATCACCCTGCTGCTGCTCATACCTGGCAATATGCTCATTCACCATCTGGCAGGAAATGTGGAGGTCAGTGCTGCTTTACCGCTGGCAGGCGGTGTCATATTGATTGTCCTGAGTGTCATTCTGACACTGATTGGCGGTTTGATCCCATCGAAGAAGGCGGCTCAGGAGGATCCGGTTACCGCCCTGCGTACAGAATAAGCTGATTGTTATATAGAATTTCAGAATTTTCAATGAAACAGAAATACAGCTGTGTGTGAGTATACTCCCGCAGCTTTTTTTTATCAGGCTGACGATGTGCATTGTTTTTTAAAAGACTGAAATTCTCATACCATCATATATCTGCTCTCCTGATCACAGCAAATATACATAAAGCATAACCTTTGCGAAGCATTTGTTTTTTTATGTTGGTTTTATAGCTTAAATTATAACCTTTTTGATAAAAAAAGAGCTTTTTTATTGCCTTAAGAAAGCAAAAACGGTTATAATTTTACGGTAATGCTGCATATGGTTATCTGTGCAGCTCTTACAGAGAAAGGGGTGGAGAGGTTATGAAACGATGGTTTTCCCTGATCCTGGCTGGATGTATGCTGGTGCAACTAACACTTGGTTCTTCTTCCGGCTATATGAAGGCTGAAACAGAGTCTGAAGGACCTGCAGAAGTGTCAGATGAAGTGCAGGTGCAGAATGTGGAACCGCAACCGGAAGCAGCTGAAGAACAGGAACAGCCGGTACAGAATGCTTCGGAGGAAGAAACGCAGACACAGGATCAAAAAGATGAAAAACCACGAACAACTCCCATAGAACAAAATAGCAATGAGGGCAAAGAGGAGCCTGTTCGAAAACAGATCAACGGCAGTATTACCGTTTCTTTTTTAACAGGAAAAGGATTGTCTGAGCGTCAGAGCTTTCAACTGACGCTGAAGCACGGCAGTGAGGAGGAAACAAGAACTGCTGTTCTGGAGGCTGCGCAGGGAGCTTCCGCTGTATCTGCTGTTTTCGAAAATCTTCCGAAAGGCACCTATACGCTGCAGGTGGCTGCGAAAGGGTATCGAACATATGAGCAGATATTTCAGATGGACGGGTATGATCAAAGCATTCAGCTGTATCTTGGTACAGCACCGCAGCTGTTTGAGGATGTACAGCCGGGATTGCTGGCATATGCGGCATCGAATGTACAAATTAAGGATTTCGTAGATGCGCTGGATCGGGGAAGTGCGGACAGCATTTATGATATCAATCAGGATGGAACGGTGGATCTTGCGGATTTACAGAGGCTCTATGATGAGCGCAGGGAATATAAGCAGCAAACCTCCGCTATAGAACGAAGAGTTCCAAAAAGCGCTGTAGGTGTTTCCATTGAAGCGGGAACGCAACTCGTTTCCGGAAAGCTGGAGGATGTATTGGCTGCGGAATCTGCTGTGACGTTGAAACATGCCGACGGACAGGCGATCAGTACAGACCATCCGTTGCAGCTGACCTTTGATTTTCAGCAGAATGAAAACCCGATCCGCATGGAAGGCTTTACCATTCAGGCACCGCTTGAGAGTGTAAACAAAATTGCGGATGGAATGATTCTTGTTGAAATCGAGGGACAGGATGAGCCGTTGCAGGTGCCAATTGTAAATTACTACCGTTCCCGTCGTACTGCGTCCTCTCCTTATGTGGAAATGGATGCGAGGGGAAATCTGATTGTGCATCTCGGTGATCAGATTGCAGTGAAAAAGGTGACGATCAAGGTAACCAAAACGACACAGGCGCAGGGTAGTCTGGTCGAGATTTCCAAGGTTGAATTTCTAAATGACATGGAAACACGTATTCCGGAGCCGGAGATGAATATACCGAAAAATCTGCAGGGAACTTCCGGAGATAAAAAATTCACAGTTTCATGGACTCCGGAGAGAAACGTAACGGGCTATGAGGTGCGAATTGAGGCAGACGGATATCGTGAGGTTGTCAAAACAACGGTACCAAGTGTGACCGTCACACAATTTAAAAAGGACAAGCTGGAAAACAAAAAGGAGTATATGGTTTCTGTACAGTCTGTAAACGGTGATTGGAAAAGCGGGTATTCTGCACCGATAACATTGACGCCACAGACCAGCAGTAAGCCGGCGGCACCGGATGATGTAAAGGCGTCCGGCGGTTACCGCTCCATAAGCTTATCCTGGAAAAACATGAAGGATACAGATAGCTATCATGTATTCTACAAAGAAGAGACCGAAGATTCCTTTACAAAAATCAGCAATATCAAAAAAACAAGTTACACGCTGGAAGGTTTAAAGGATGAAACCACGTATATTCTGTACGTCACGGGTGTTAATGAACTGGGAGAGGGTCCAGGCTCCATGAAGGTTAAGGCATCCACGCTAAGTGTAAAGCGTGCGCAGATGCCTTCCTATAAGCTGATCAATGATTCCAACGGAGAAGGAAAGCTCACACAGCATATCGTCTCTGCAAAGCATGTTGTCGGAAGCATGGTAAACAGCAGTCTGGATACAGATGCCCAAAGTGCCAACGGTCTTGTGGATGACAGCTATGAGTCCTACTATCGTTTAGAGGACTGGGATGACGCGGTCAGCTATCACCAGTGGCAGTGGGGAACTACCGTACAGCTGGATCAGGAGTATACAATGGATCGCTTCACACTGGCTGCACCGATGGATACGGTCGGCTATGGAGCTGCGGCAATCTACTATTGGGACAGTGAACAGAATAAGGAAGTACAGGCATCGAATGTTCGCATACAACAGAAGGATGACGGACAGGGAAGAAAATATTATGTGATCAAGCTGGCAAAGCCGATTAAGACAAGCCGCGTGCGTTTTGGTCTGACTACATCCGGCGGTGTAAGAAATATCATGGTGGCAGAAATCCGTTTCTTCCAATACGATTCTCTGGAATCGGATATTCAGGCATTATTTGCTGATGATCTTCATCTGACACTGGCAAAGGATGTGGACACAGAGCTTCTGAATACACTGCAGCAGCGTCTTGACACCAAGAATCATGGAGAATATCATCCTGATCAAAAAGCACTGCAGGTGGAACTGGATACAGCGAAGCAGCTGTATGCGGAACAGGATACGCTGAACGATACGATTGCAGTACATGCCAATCTTCGCTCAAACAAAGATTCCGGTATCTCTGTAGGTGGTCTGAATGCATGGCAGCCGCTGGGTATCAGTGCTTATGCAGGACAGGAGCTGGTCATTTATGTAGGAAATCCGGGGATGAAAACCGGGCAGAACAGTTCCCTGAGTTTTGTTGCAACACAGCAGCATGCGGAGGCAAGCGGATTTGCCAAGACGGTCGGCAATTTGAAAATCGGCAGAAATGAAATAACGATTCCGCAGATTACTTCTACCGATGTTGAAAAGGGCGGCGCGCTCTATCTTCAATATAACGGTAACAAGGACACGGATCAGTATGCGGTAAGAGTCAGCTCAGGCACAAGGGTTCCAACGCTTGATCTGTATCAGGTAAAGGATAAAGAAGAACGGATGAAAAGAATCCGTACCTACATCGAAGAGCTGCAAGGCTTTGTCCCGAATTTGCAGCAGCAGCATGAGAAAGATCATAAAACAGAGGGCAATGAGCAGGTATCCTACGCATACGACGAGAAAACGTGTGTTTTGAATATCACGGATATCATGCTGGATCAGATGATGTATTCCATACCGGCATCTCAGGTTTGGAATGCGGTGAATGACGGCTCTGTAGAGGCAGGCGCTGAAAAGCTGAATGCTTCCCTTAACGCAATGGATGACATGATGACGCTTTTCTATCAGCATAAGGGACTCACTGATAACTTTAAGGAAGGTACTGCACAAAATGTGAAGGACAAGAATCATTTACCTGCACAGCATTTGAATATTCGATACATGAAAATGTTTGACGGCGCCTTTATGTATGCTTCCGGCAATCATATCGGTGTGGAATGGGGTTCCACACGCGGACTGGTGAACAGCAAGCCGGTAGAGGTTGATGAAAACGGAAAGAAAATCGGGGTTGGAACATACTTCGGCTGGGGCATTGCTCATGAAATCGGACATAACATCAATCAGGGAAGCTATGCAATTGCTGAAATCACAAACAATTATTTCTCCCTTCTGGCACAGGCAGATGAGACGAATAACGGTGTGCGGTTCAAATATGAGGATGTATACAAAAAAGTAACATCCAATGTAACGGGGCGGAGTGACAATGTATTCACACAGCTTGGAATGTACTGGCAGCTGCATCTGGCATATGATCGCGGATATAATTACAGGACCTATGCGGATTATGATGAAATATTCAAAAATCTGTTCTTTGCGCGCGTAGACAGCTATGCAAGAAATACAGCATTGGCACCTGCTCCCAATGGTATCAAGCTGACACTTGGCAAGGATGCCGAACAGAATATCATGCGTCTGGCGAGTGCTGCGGCAGAAAAGGATTTGAGTGACTTCTTCCAGCGCTGGGGTATGGTGATGGATGCGGATACCAAAGCATATATGCAGCAGTTTGAAAAGGAAGCACGCGCCATCTATTATGTAAATGATGAAGCACGTGCCTATGAAATCGAGCATGGCGCAAGTGAAGGTATCAGTGGCAGGGATGTTGCCACTGCATCTGTTTCAAAGAATGATCGCTCCAGTGTAACACTGACACTGGGCAATACTGCAGATCAGGCAGATGCAATTCTCGGTTATGAAATTGTAAGAACGACCTATGATCAGGGAAAGCAAAAGGACGAGGTTGTCGGATTTACCATGGACAACAAATTCACAGATCAGCTGGGTCCAGTAAGCAACCGCTCTGTTTCCTATAAGGTGACTGCGATTGATAAATTCCTGAACCGCTCAGCGGCCGTACAGGTTTCTCCAGTCAAGGTAGAGGGTGACGGCAGTCAGGTTAAGGACAGCTGGACCATCACGACGAATATGCTGTCAAAAGATGATGAACAGAAGCCGGCAGAAGGCGAGGATCCATGTGCTCCACAGCTGAAATCAGCGGCATACCGCATGATTGATGACGGTACGGCAGAAGAAAACACCTATACCGGTGCATCTACAAATGCGGATCCGCAGATTACGATCAATATGGGAAAAACCACGGAAGTGACAGCCCTGCGTTATCACCGCGGTACGGATGAACGTTACGATATGACAGATTACAGAATTGAAATCAGTCAGGATGGCAAAACATTTAAAAAGCTTAAAGAAGGAACCTTCGACTTTAAGGATGATGTGGCAACTGTCTATTTCCAAAATGCGAACAACGACCCATGGATAGCAACCTATGATGCTGTTTATGTACGTATCACTGCTTTAAACAAGAAAAACAGCACACTGGTCATTCCGGAATTGGATATTCTGGGACCAACGGGTGATAATATCGAATTTTATAATGAGGAAGCGGCAGAGACAGCGTCGATCGGTATTCTGAAAGAAGATGTTATCCTTCAGGAGAAAGATGAAACGCATGAGGAACAGAAGATTGAAAAGGGATCTCTGATTTTTACAGGAACCTATAAGGGAAACCCGGCTTATAATGTCGTTATGCTGTATGATGAAGCAGGAAATATTATCGGCGGAACAGACGCAGAGGGTTCTCTGATTGCCAATCAGGTTATTTTTGCCCCAAATCCACAGAATGCATTGCTTGGTGAGGTTTCCGAGGGTACCTGGGTATACTGGATTGCAGAAAAAGACTTGAACGTTGAGCAGCTGCCTGAAAAAGTCCGTGCAGAGCTGTATCGTGTGGACAATGCCCTGACCAATGAGGGACAGCGGCTGGTCAGCGATACCCTGCTCGTCAAGATTCCGGAGATTTTGCCGGAAATCACATTGACAAAATAATACTGAAAAGCAAGGAAAAGAAAGGAGAAGGCTGATGAAAACATGGCTGCAGCGAGGAGTATCCCTGTTACTGATTTGCCTGCTGGCAGGTCCCATCGCTATTCAGGCGGATACGATTGAAAAAATTATCCTTACCGCGAAGGAGAATCAGGTAGAGACCGTACTCATACCATCCGATACCAAGGATACGATACGTTCCTTACAACTGAGCTTTCAGATCAAGGCGAAGCAGGGGAAGGTACTGAAAGAACATGTACAGTTCAGGTTTCACCGTGATATCAAAAGCGATGTACAGGAATGGCGCTATCAGGAGGATACCGGGAGGCTGACCATTTATCTTTCCGGTGATGAGCATCTGTATGCACAGGATGAATTGCGTCTTGGAATGGTGGAATTGAAGCTTGCCGCTGGAACTAAGGCGGAAGTAAGTGTAATCGAAGACAGTCTGAAAACCGTAAACGATGTATATGCGGTCAATGAGGTATCCGGTATGGATGCAATCGCACCGGTTACGATAGAAAAAGCAGATTCCGGTGATAACAATGTGCCTTCAGAAACTCCGGATACAAATAAACCGCAGGAGAATGACAAGGAAAGTACGCCGGAAGGAAAACCGGACATTCCGGATACGGGTAAACCTGATAATTCTCAGGAGAACACGCCTCTTGATGCTTCAAAGGCAGATACATCTGAGAAAGCTCAGAATAAGGGAAGTGTGGACAAAGCGGAAAAGGGTGTCGATACAGGTGATAAAACACAGGCGCAGATATACGCATTAGGCATGCTCGGTGCTCTTGTGGCAGGCAGTATCCTATGGATATTGAGAAAGAAAAAAGAGCTGCAAATCAAGTAAAGAAGGAGAGGGTCAAGGGAATTCAATATGGTTTCCTTGACTCTTTTTTATAGTTTTGTAGCATGTGCTTTCCTTATGGTAAGCAGCAAAGAAGCGATTTGCAGGTTTCTCCATGTGATATGCTGTACAGTCGCTGTCGCAGTAATGATATTTTGTCATGCAGAGGCTATTTAGAAAGACAATACGCCTTTATGAAATAATTTTCAGTATTTATGACATTATTTTCATAAAACTGTGAAAATTTATTGACATCCATGCATTCACCCCGTATAATTTCAATAAGCCTACTAAAACACTAGGTATTTGAAAGAGAGGGAGCAATATGAAAGAGAAAGTATATAAATTTGAAACCCTGCAGCTGCATGCCGGACAGGAGGAGCCAGACAGTGCAACCGATGCAAGAGCAGTACCGATCTATGCGACAACATCCTATGTATTCAAGGATTCAAAGCAGGCAGCACAGCGTTTCGCCTTACGTGAGGGGGGTAATATCTACAGCCGTCTGATGAATCCGACATCGGATGTGTTTGAACAGCGGATGGCCGTGTTGGAGAATGGCGCTGCGGCTTTGGCTACGGCATCCGGGTCTGCGGCAATCGACTATGCAATCCGCAATATCGTGACCTGCGGCGATCATATCGTTTCCTCCTCTACGGTCTACGGGGGAACCTATAATCTGTTTGCCAACACACTGACAGACAGCGGCATCACGACTTCGTTTGTGGACGGAAGTGATCCGAAAAACTTTGAAGAAGCCATTCAGGATAACACAAAGGCTGTGTATCTGGAATCCCTTGGAAATCCGAATGCGGATATCATCGATCTGGAGGCTGTTTCAGAAATCGCCCATCGTCATGGTATACCGGTGATTGTCGATAACACATTTGCCACACCGTTTTTATTCCGTCCGCTGGAGCACGGGGCGGATATCGTTGTCCATTCCGCAACCAAGTTCATCGGCGGACATGGAACGGTTATGGGCGGTGTCATTGTGGACGGAGGACGCTTTGACTGGGCACAGAATGATAAATTCCCGGGGCTGTCAAAACCTAATCCTTCCTATCACGGCATTGTCTTTACGCAAGCCGTGGGGAATATCGCCTATATCATGAAGATCCGGACTACATTGATGCGTGATCAGGGAGCATGTCTGTCCCCGTTCAATTCATTTCTGCTGCTGCAGGGGCTGGAGACATTATCTCTGCGTGTGGAACGCCACGTAGAAAATGCAGGAAAGGTCGTTGACTTTCTGCAGAAGCAGCCGAAGGTCGCTGCGGTGCATCATCCCTCTCTTGCACAGGGGAGAGAGAAAGAACTGTATGATCGCTATTATCCAAAGGGAGGCGCATCCATCTTCACCTTTGAGATAAAGGGAAGTGAGGAACAGGCGAGAACCTTCACGGAATCTCTGTCCGTTTTCTCGCTGCTTGCAAATGTGGCGGACGTAAAATCCCTTGTAATTCATCCGGCCTCCACAACCCATTCACAGATGAGTGCACAGGAGCTGGCAGCTGTTAAAATCACACCGCAGACTGTACGGCTTTCCATTGGCACTGAGCATATTGATGATATACTGGAAGACCTGCGGCAGGGATTCGCAGCTATATCAGCTGGCAAATAAAATGACAGATGTGCATTTATTGTGTATAATAATTCACAGAGAAAGTGAGGACATACGATATGACATGGATGTGCAGTATTTGTGGATACACCTATGACGGTGAGGATTTCACAAAGGAAGCGGATGATTATCTGTGCCCGTTATGCGACAGCGGAAAAGAGAATTTTCAGCAGCGTGATCTGGCAACGGAAATCACAGCAGCTACCAATCAGTATTTTGCCGTAAAGGAAGAAAAATAAAAAAAAGGAATATAAATGATGCCAGATGCCTGTTTTTATCCATGTATCTGGCATTTTTATGTACCATCTGCTTTGTAACAGCTTTTTCATGTGTGGGATGGAAAAGCTCTGCACATCAGATTCTTATCTTGCGCATGTTTCCGGTTAACAGCTCACCCTATATGCTACAGGTTCACGGCAGCGCTTGTGTATCCATAAACAGATACGGGGATAGAATGGCTCTGACCAGCCTAGTGCGTCAGCTTTTGAAGCAGTGAAGGAAAATAGATAAATGTATCATCGCCGTTGCATATAAGGGACAGGGCTTAATCGTATGATGATGTCATTTCTCCGGTATCAGTTCCCTTTGTCTCACTTGTTTATACTGCATTCTTACGGGCAAAATTCTTGACAGCTGAAAAATGAAAAGGCATACAAGGAAAAAACTGGTTGACATGTATGTTAGCCTATGCTAATATTCTAGTGTAAAAGGTTAGTTTTGACTAACAAAGGAGGTTGACATATGGTACTGACAGCTGCACCGATTGGAAAAAACTTTCAAATCGCAAGGGTGAATGGCAGGGATGAGGTTCGCAGTCATCTGGCGGCACTTGGTTTTGTAGAGGGTGCTGACGTAAGCGTGGTAAATGAGCTGAGCGGCAATGTCATCATCCACGTAAAAGATACACGGATTGCATTGGATAAGAGCCTGTCCAACCGCATCCATGTGAAATAGGAGGAAAATGCATATGACATTAAAGGAAGTAAAACCCGGAAACAGCGTCACGATTCGCAGACTCAATTCTACCGGGCCGGTTAAGAAAAAGCTGATGGACATGGGACTTACCAAAAACACGGAAGTGTATATCCGCAAGGTTGCTCCGCTGGGAGATCCGATCGAGCTTACCGTGCGCGGTTACGAGCTGAGTATCCGTAAGGCGGATGCGGCACTAATCGATGTGGAATAACGTTTATATTTTTTGAAGATTAAGTTAGAATAAACTAACAAAGGAGGGAAATTATGTATAGAATTGCATTGGCTGGAAATCCAAACTGTGGAAAGACGACGATGTTCAATGCACTGACGCTCAGTAATCAGTATGTAGGCAACTGGCCGGGTGTAACCGTAGAGAAAAAAGAAGGGAAGCTGAAGGGTCACAAAGATATCGTGATTACCGACCTTCCGGGCATCTATTCCCTGTCACCGTATTCTCTGGATGAAGTGGTGGCAAGAAACTATCTGGTGGAAGAACAGCCGGATTTGATTATCAATATTATCGACGCAACAAACCTGGAGAGAAATCTGTATCTGACAACACAACTGCAGGAAACGGGTATTCCGGTTATTGCGGCACTGAATATGATGGATTTGATGCAGCAGAATAAAACAGAAGTTAATACAGGCAAGCTGTCTGATCTGTTAAATATTCCGGTTGTGGAGGTATCCGCATTGAAAAACCGAGGACTGGATGAACTGATTCAGAAAGCAGTCGGTATGCTGAATAGCAAAAGCGCTGCCTTTACCAATATTTATGACGGGCTGCTGAAGGATTGTCTGCTGAAAATTGCTGATCTGAGCGCCGTGCAGGCAAAGGGAGCCAGCAGCTTCTGGTATGCGGTAAAATATCTGGAAAATGATGAGAACATATTGAAATCTGCACCGCTGAACAGTTCTGACAGCAGCATTGTAAATGCTTTGCGCAGGGAGCTGGAGGACAGCTATGACGATGATGCGGAAAGCATTATCACCAATGAACGCTATGAATACATCGCTAAGCTGATGAAGCAGACCTATGTGAAAAAGCACAGCGGTATGAGTGTATCTGATCGTATTGACCGTTTTGTTACCAACCGCTGGCTCGCACTGCCGATCTTTGCTGTGGTGATGTATCTGGTATACTATGTATCCGTAACAACGGTTGGTACTTATGTGACTGACTGGACAAATGATGTGCTGTTTGGAGATATCATTCCTCCTGCCGTGACTTCCTTTCTGGAAGGAATCGGAACTGCAGGCTGGCTGGTTTCTCTGATTGTCGATGGTATCATCGCCGGTATCGGCGCAGTTCTCGGCTTTGTTCCGCAGATGCTGGTGCTCTTCCTGTTTCTGGCGATTCTGGAAGATTGCGGCTATATGGCACGTATCGCCTTTATCATGGACCGTATCTTCCGCAAATTCGGATTATCCGGTAAATCCTTCATTCCGATGCTGATCGGAACCGGCTGCGGCGTACCTGGCATCATGGCAAGCCGTACGATTGAAAGTGAAAAGGATCGCCGTATGACGATCATGACAACGACCTTCATTCCCTGCAGCGCCAAGCTTCCTATTATTGCACTGATTGCCGGAGCGCTGTTCCACGGAGCAAGCTGGGTGGCACCAAGTGCGTATTTCGTGGGCATCACTGCTATCATAGTATCCGGTGTCATGTTAAAGAAAACACGCATGTTTGCAGGTGATCCATCCCCGTTTGTCATGGAGCTTCCTGCCTACCACGTTCCAAAGGCTTTGAATGTTCTTCGCAGCATGTGGGAGCGCGGATGGAGCTTTATCAAGAAAGCGGGAAGCATTATCCTGCTGTCTACGATCTTTATCTGGTTTACTTCCAGCTTCGGCTTCGTAAACGGAGGCTTCACCATGCTGGAAGAAACGCAGCTGAACGAAAGTTTTCTGGCAAATCTGGGCTCTGCGATTTCACCGCTGTTTGCACCGCTGGGCTGGGGAGACTGGCAGGCATCCGTTGCCGCAATTACCGGTCTGGTCGCAAAGGAAAATGTCGTCGCTACCTTTGGCATCCTGTACGGTTTTGCTGAAGTAGCAGAGGATGGATCAGAAATTTGGGGAGCGCTGGCAGCGAGCTTCACGGTTGCCGCAGCATACTCCTTTCTGGTTTTCAATCTGCTGTGCGCACCATGCTTTGCCGCAATCGGTGCGATCAAGCGGGAAATGAACAATGCGAAATGGACGATCTTCGCTGTCGCTTATCAGTGTGTATTCGCCTATGTGATCGCCTTTATGATATTCCAGTTCGCGACCTTCCTTACAACCGGCGTATTCGGTATCGGTACGATTATCGCTCTGCTTTTCCTGCTGGTTATGCTGTATCTGCTGTTTCGTCCGGAATCTGAAAAACAGATGCAGCTTGAAAAAGTAAATGTCAATGCTTAATTAAGAAAGAGAGGGCTGATGAAAGATGGCTACCATTATCATTTCATTACTCCTGCTGCTCCTGATCATCCTCGCACTGCGTTCGATTCGCAAAAAGAAATCCTGTAGTACAGGCTGCAGCGGCTGTTCAAAAGGCTGTAAAAGCGGACAAGCGCTGTATGAGGCCTATCAGCAGGGAGAAAAGCAGCAGGTATAGTATAGAATTCCTAACACTGCCAATCTTCGCTTTTGCGGCTTTACAATATTTTTGAAAAAGGGAATCCAGGCGGCTGTTGATGCATGTCGCAGCGCTGGATTTCCCTGTTTTTATCTCTTTGCCATCGCATGAAAAGCTTATGAGTATGCTGTACTACATGCATACGCCAAACAGGTACGTGAAAAAAGCGAAGCTGTGCTTTCTCATAGCTCTGGCTGCCGATCATTGGAAAAGCGGCAATGGTGTACAAGAAGACAGGGCCATGGCTTAGCAAGTGTCAGGATATGCTTATACTGTATGCTGCTTCTCTTGGAAGCTGGGTGGAGAATCGTGCAGCTTTGGTGGCTATATACAATAAATAATAAAAAAAAGAATTGACAGTAAGCGATACCAATGATATTATTTATCCGTAAAAAGTGAATACTTCGTGGTGTGTTACTGTTATCAATAACAGGCATTAACTATTTGAGAAGATGGATTACCGAGTAAAGGCGGAGTCTGTCCAATCGAAGAGTGATGCCTGTTTTTTTTGCATTGCGAAGGATTCAAAAAAAGAAAGGTAGGAGAAAAAATGGTAGGAATTATTCTTGCAAGTCACGGTGATTTTGCGAAAGGCATTCTGCAATCCGGGGAAATGATTTTCGGAACGCAGCCCGATGTAAAAGCAGTAACACTGCAGCCAAGTGAAGGACCGGATGACATTCGCGCAAAAATGGAAGAAGCAATCACTACATTCGAAAATCCTGAACAGGTCCTGTTCATGGTAGACCTCTGGGGCGGTACACCGTTCAATCAGACAAGTGGACTGATCAACGGACATGAAGACACATGGGCTGTCGTTACAGGATTGAATCTGCCGATGCTGATTGAAGCATTTGCATCCAGAATGTCAATGGAATCCGCACAGGAGATTGCCGCACATGTATATGGGGTGGCAAAGGAAGGGGTTCGATTGCTTCCGGAGGCACTGGAGCCTGCACAGGAAAAACAGGCAGCTGAGCCGGTGACGCCGCAGGGAGCGATTCCTGAGGGAACCGTAATCGGAGACGGCCATATCAAATATGTGCTGGCACGTATTGATTCCCGTCTGCTGCACGGACAGGTAGCCACAGCATGGACAAAAACCGTGAAGCCAACGCGTATTATCGTGGTTTCCGACGGTGTTGCAAAGGATGAGCTGCGAAAAAACCTGATTGAACAGGCGGCTCCTCCGGGTGTGAAGGCCAATGTTGTTCCGGTTGATAAAATGATTCAGGTCGCAAAGGACCCGCGCTTTGGAAATACAAAGGCGATGCTGCTGTTTGAAACACCGCAGGATGCGCTTCGTGCCATTGAAGGCGGCGTGGATGTGAAGGAGCTGAATATCGGTTCCATGGCACATTCCGTCGGAAAGATTGCAGTGAGCAAGGTGCTGTCTCTTGGCAGGGACGATGTCAAAACCTTTGAAAAGCTGAAAGCAAAGGGAATTCAGTTTGATGTGCGTAAGGTACCAAACGATTCCAAAGAAAATATGGACGATATTATAAAGAAAGCCAAAGCAGAGCTGGCTTAAGGAACAGGAGGAAATCATAATGTCAATTATTACTATTTTACTAATCGTTCTTGTTGCTCTTCTGGCTGGTATGGAAGGGGTACTGGATGAATTTCAGTTCCATCAGCCACTGGTAGCATGTACGCTGATCGGTATCGTGAGCGGTCATATGAAGGAAGGTATCATTTTAGGAGGCTCCCTGCAGATGATGGCACTGGGCTGGGCAAACGTAGGAGCAGCGATTGCTCCGGATGCCGCCCTGGCTTCTGTTGCATCGGCAATCATCATGGTATTGGGATTGCAGGGTGGAGCAACCGATGTGAATAACGCAATTTCCACATCCATTGCTGTTGCCGTACCGCTGTCTGTGGCAGGTCTGTTTTTAACAATGATCTGCCGTACCATTGCGATTCCAATGGTTCACTTTATGGATGCCGCTGCTGAAAAGGGAAATATCCGCATGATGGAGGTATGGCAGATGCTTGCTATCCTGCTGCAGGGTGTACGTATCGCGATTCCTGCTGCCGCCCTGTGTGTTGTATCTCCGGGAGTTGTTACCGATGTATTGAATCAGATGCCATCCTGGCTGTCCGGTGGTATGGCAGTCGGTGGAGGCATGGTTGCCGCAGTAGGGTATGCCATGGTTATCAACATGATGGCAACAAAGGAAACCTGGCCGTTCTTCGCTCTGGGCTTTGTGCTGGCTGCACTGAACCAGCTGACGCTGATTGCACTGGGCGTAATCGGGGTTGTCATTGCACTGATTTATCTGGGTCTGAAGGAGCACGGTAGTTCCAATAACGGCGGAGGAAGCAGTAATACCGGTGATCCGCTTGGCGATATATTGAATGATTATTGATCTTGAAGGAGGAAGAAAACATGGAGAAAATTACATTATCGAAAAAAGATCGTTTGTCAGTTGCATGGCGTCATCAGTTCCTTCAGGGTTCCTGGAATTATGAACGTATGCAGAATGGCGGCTGGTGTTATTCCATCATCCCTGCCATTAAAAAGCTGTATCCGAATAAGGATGATCAGATTGCCGCATTGAAGCGTCATATGGAATTCTATAATACGCATCCTTATGTGTCTGCACCGGTTATGGGTGTAACGCTGGCACTTGAAGAGGAGCGTGCCAACGGTGTGTCTGTGGATGATGCGGCAATACAGGGTGTCAAGGTCGGTATGATGGGACCGCTGGCAGGTGTCGGAGATCCGGTATTCTGGTTTACCCTGCGTCCGATTCTGGGAGCGCTTGGTGCATCCCTGGCATTGTCCGGAAACATCATCGGACCACTGCTGTTCTTTGTGGCATGGAATGTGATCCGCTGGGCCTTTATCTGGTATACACAGGAGTTCGGCTACAAGGTGGGAACCTCGATTGTAAAGGATCTTTCCGGTGGTCTGCTTGGTAAAATAACAAGCGGGGCATCCATTCTGGGTATGTTTATCATCGGATCTCTTGTACAGCGCTGGGTAAGCATTTCCTTTACACCGGTTGTATCTACGGTTACACAGTCAAAGGGAGCGTTCATTGACTGGGATAACCTGTCCAGCGGCATTGACGGTGTACGTGAGGCTATTACGCAGTATGATGCACTGGGAAGCACCGGCTTAAATGTGGAAAAGGTGACAACCCTGCAGCAGAATCTGGATCAGCTGATTCCGGGACTGGCAGCATTGCTGCTGACGCTGCTGTGCTGCTGGCTGTTAAAGAAAAAGGTATCACCGATCATCATTATCATAGCTTTATTCATCGTAGGAATTCTGGCACGTCTTGGCGGCGTGATGTAGGAGCCGTTTAAAAAGGTTGCATTGCTTCGCGGCAGAGGAGGAAATCAGATATGGTACAGTCAAGAAACACAACTGTGGATTATACAGTCAAGGGTATTTCCTATATGGGATTATCAGCGTATGGGAAGATCATGGTAGGGGATCGGGCCTTCGAGTTTTATAATGATCGCAATGTTAAGGATTATATTCAGATTCCCTGGGACGAGGTGGATACCATCGTTGCTTCTGTATTGTTCAAAGGCAGAAAGATTTCACGCTTTGCAGTCATGACAAAAAGCAGCGGTACATTCTCCTTCTCCTCCCGCGACAACAAAGCCCTGCTGCGTGCGGTCGCAAACTATGTAGACAAAGAGCGGATGTTGCGTTCCCTGAGCTTCCTTGATGTCATCAAACGAAGTATCAGACGCATCATTCACAGAAAAAAAGAGGATCAGGCATCCTGCTGATACAGCGTGCTTACAAAAAGGGTTTCAACAGAAATGTTGACTCCCTTTTTCAGCATATGGGTACATGTGAATAGTAAAGAAATACAGGCGGAATATGGAAATCGAATGTTGTTTTTTCCTTTACAATATCTTCCAAACTTGGTACCATATTATATATGGTTTGGTTGTAAGGAGAAAGGAGTGTATGAATTCGCTGTACGGGCGACTCATACAGAAGATATATGAAAGATCGTATGCTCAATGTTCTGCAGCGGGTGGGAAGAAGCTTTATGCTGCCGATTGCCATACTTCCGGTTGCGGGTCTGCTGCTGGGAATCGGGGAGTCACTCAGCAATCCCAATATGATCGCTGCCTATGGATTGCAATGGCTTTTGGGTGAAGGAACATTCTTCTATATGATATTCAAGGTGATGAGCAATGCCGGCAATATCGTATTTACGAATCTGCCCCTGATTTTTGCTATGGGGGTGGCACTGGGGATGGCGAAGAAGGAAAAGGAGGTCGCAGTTCTTGCATCCGCGATCAGCTTTTTCATCATGCATACCTCCATCGCTACGATGCTGGAGCTTACGGATATGGCGGGATCGCTTCCGGAAGGCTCTGTAACTTCAGTGACCGGCATCACCTCTTTACAGATGGGGATGTTTGGCGGTGTCCTTGTAGGGCTTGGTACGGCTGCACTGCACAATCGTTTTTACAAAATTCAGCTTCCGCGCATTCTGAGCTTCTTTGGAGGAACACGCTTTGTGCCCATCATCTGTTCCATCGTCTATCTGCTGGTCGGCATTCTGATGTTCTATATCTGGCCGGTTTTACAGGAGGGGATTTATATGCTTGGGGATATCGTGCAACGCTCCGGGTATTACGGAACCTTTCTTTACGGGGTGATCGAGCGCGCACTGATTCCCTTCGGGCTTCATCATGTCTTTTATCTTCCGTTCTGGCAGACGGCAGTTGGCGGTACGATGGAAATTGCGGGAGTCAGTGTGCAGGGAGCACAGAATATCTTCTTTGCTCAGCTTGCGGATCCCAATACCGTACGCTTCAGCGTAGAGGCAACGCGCTTCATGTCCGGTAAATTTCCGCTGATGATGTTCGGTCTTCCCGGAGCTGCCCTTGCCATGTATCACTGTGCTTTGCCCAAAAAACAGAAAATTGCCGGAGGACTGCTGATTTCCGCTGCGCTTACGAGTATGCTGACCGGTATCACCGAGCCACTGGAATATACCTTTCTGTTTGCGGCCCCGCTGCTTTATGTCATACACTGTGTACTGGCAGGCTGTGCATTTATGCTCATGCATATGCTGCAGGTCGGTGTTGGCTTAACCTTTTCCGGAGGATTGATCGATCTGTTTTTGTTTGGCATTCTTCAGGGAAATGCAAAAACCAACTGGATTATGATCGTCGTCGTCGGCGTTTTCTATTTTATCATCTACTATGTGCTGTTCACCTTTCTGATCAAACGGTTTGATTTCAAGACACCGGGAAGAGAAAGCGAATCACAGGAAATAAAAGTCAGTGAGAGGCTTGCGGTGGTGGAGAAAACGGATGAAGGACAGCAAACAGAGAAAAAAGATAGTGATGCAGATGCCCTGTCCTCTTTGATCTGTGCAGGACTTGGAGGAAAGGACAATATCATAAGTCTGGACTGCTGTGCGACAAGACTTCATGTGGCGATGAAGGATCCAATGCAGATGGATGATATATTGCTGCAGGCAAGCGGAGCTGCCGGTATCTATAAGAAAAGTCGCGGTCTGCAGATTATTTACGGTCCCCGTGTGACGATTATAAAATCGGATTTGGAGGATTATCTGTTACGTCAGGCAGGTAAGGAATAAGTGTATAAGGAAACGGGTTTTAGGAAAGGGGGACATTTATGTATACCGTTGTAAAAACATTAAACAACAACAGTGTACTGGTACAGGATGCATCCGGTGTATCCATGATATTCCTGGGGAAGGGGATTGGCTTCGGAAAGAAAAACGGGGATTCCATCACCCTGGGTGCGGGCGTGGAGCAATATCGGTTCACGGAAACAAATGATCATGGGGATGCCATGGAAATCATACAGGAGGTCAATCCAGTCTTCATTGAGGTCGCAGGCAGAATTTTGCAGCTTGCGCAGGCCAGATTTCATGAGGTTGATAAAAACATCTTGCTGCCGCTGGCGGATCATATCGCTTTTTCCATTGAGCGGATGAAGGCAAATATGGATATTTCCAATCCCTTCGCCAGTGAAATTGCTCTGCTTTACCGGGAGGAATATGAGGTCGCCTTGCAGGGAAAGGCAATTATCGAGGAAATGTGCGGCTATACGATCAATGAAGGAGAAATCGGCTATATCACGCTGCACGTGCATTCCGCAAGAGGGGAAGACAAGGTTTCAGAGGCGATGCAGACAGCGGTTATCATACGCGACAGTATCGAAGAGGTGGAGCGGGACTATGGGATTTCAATCGATACCAATTCCATGTCCTATACCCGTTTGATGAATCATATGAAGTTTCTGATGCTGCGGCTGCAATCGGATGAGGAGCTGCAGATGGATGTCGGCGATTATGTATCGAAGCAGTTTCCCTATGCCTACAAAACGGCGCAGAAAATCTGTGAGGAGCTGCGCAAGGTCTATCATAAGGATATTCCGGAAACAGAAATCGGATATCTTGCCCTGCATATCGAGCGGGTTCGTACCAGTGAAATGAAAAAGCTGAAGGAACGCATTGCTGGATAGCATACATATATGAGCGTATGTTTACATTTGCGGGTGATTGCTTCACGGATATGATATAATGGGTTAGAGGTTTATAACACCCGAAGAATGAAATATGAAATATTTCGATTCTAGTTTAGAGGGTGTTATAAAGCTATTATGGGAAATCGGGACGATTTAACATAGTAGCGCAGCTCTAACCCATTATAGGAAATAAAAAGGAGTAAAGGGTATGGATGAGATGATGAGTGAAACAGCTTTTGATACAAGACTGAATGTACTGTGGGAACGCTTCTTTGCACTGCAGAATCACGCCGGTGCGGATGTGCAGGAACCACTGCATGATTTAATGACGCATCCTAAGGAGGAGCTGGACGATGCTTCGTATATGAAGCTCATGTATATGAAGGGACTTTGCTATGAGGAGCAGGGAAATAAAAATGCGGCGCGCTATTGTGCCATGCGGATGTATGCAATACAGGAATGCATGCGCAATCCCAGAAAAAAACGCCCCCGTTTTCTGGACTTGCAGGGATATGCATGCAGTGATGCAATGAATGCTTTTATTGAGCGCTACACAGCGTTTCTGGAGGAAACCTACAGGGGCATCAACCGTCGCCTGCTTATAATCGTAGGCATATTGTTTCTGGCTGTCTTCCTTGTTTTAACACTGTTTCTCAAAATTTATTTCATCATCGCGGCGTTGGAGTCTATTATGCTCGGCATGCTGACCTATCTGCTGCAAAAGCGAAGGATGCCGGATATCTTTCAGAAAAACCAGCTGAATGCAATAGAAAAGTATGTTGAACAGGAGGTTCTGGAATTTGACCGCCCCATTCGTTTTTCCTAAACACAGGTGCAGCACAGATAGCTTCTGCTGTACTTTTTTTGTCGGTTAAGCAGATCACAATACTGGTGGATTATTGTTATATTCTATGTAGAAAACGGCAGGAAAGACAATCCTCCCGTTATCGTTTTGTGAATTTCATCCTACAGCTTATTACGCTCGTTAACGATGGCATCCCAGGTTGCCTTTCCAATGACACCGTCGATGTTTAAGTCATATAAATACTGGAACTGCTGTACCATGGTGGTAGTTCTTGGACCATACATGCCGTCTACCGGTATCGGACGCAAGCATTTGTTGACAGCAGCAATCTCATTCAGATATTCCTGCATTTTAAAGACGGAAATTCCCTGCGCACCAGAGCTGAGGTAGTAAGAGCTGCTTGCGACAGGAATATTGGTGACAATCTGTAGATCACGAAGCTTGTTTACAATGGAATCCCAGGTATCGTTGCCGATTTCACCATCAATCGGAAGGTTTGCATAACGCTGCCATTCCCGTACGGCCTGCTCCGTTCTGGTGCCATATACACCATCCTGCAGATTACGGGTATTGATGAACCCCTTCTCCTGCATCATATTCAAATATGCCTGCTGTTTGTTTACACCAATTCCGATGCTTCCCGGTTTTAATGCGGCTGTTGAAATCATCATGTAACATCTCCTTTCCCTACAGTATATGGGAAAGCAGGGAAACGCCCTATATACTAGCCCATCTTACAATCTTTTCATGATATAAATTTGATGAAAATGCCCTGAAACAAAAACATGAAATATTTTTCAAAAAATTTACAGAAAAGTGTTGCAATCTTTTTGCATCCGTGTATAATAGTGTTATATTAACAACTGAGAACAGAAGTAGTACATCTGAAATGCTGCAAAGAGAGCCTGCATACCGGTGAGAGCAGGAGAGTAAAACAGGATGGAACGTGTCTGGGAGTTGGATTGTCGAACGCTGCGGCATGAGGCAGTTCCGTGTTACCTGACGTTACAGGCATAAGCGTCGTCCGTTGTGCAAACGGGCGGAACTAAGGTGGTACCGCGAGCAATCGTCCTTTGATTTTTTGAAGGGCGATTTTATTTTTATAGAGAGGAAGGAGATTTTATGAATTTTGATATTACAGTAATAGAAAGGTTCTGGCAGCTGCTGTTAAGTGGCGTGCCGGTTATTCTTGGATTGTCCCTGGCTTCCGCATTCTTTGGAACGCTGATTGGTCTGGCGACGGTATTTCTAAGAAGGATGAACAAGGTATTCAATCTGATTGTTGCGGCGTATATTGATCTGTTTCGTGGAACACCGGTATATGTACAGATGTTTTTTATCTATTTCGGTATTCCCAGCCTGGTTCCGGGGCTTAATATCAACAACTGGGTTGCGGGAATTCTGGTATTCTCCCTGAACTCCGGTGCCTATATGTCAGAAATTATGCGTGCCGGTATTGATGGTATTGATAAGGGGCAGATTGAGGCAGCGAAGGCATTGGGAGTATCCGGTAAAGATATTGGAAAAGATATTATTATCCCTCAGGCATTTCGTAATGTACTGCCAGCGGTTATCAATGAATTTATCACACTGACCAAGGAAACCTCCATCGTATCTGTGATTGGTCTGCATGATATGATGTACTGGTTCTATGCGGTTAAGAATCAGACCTATGCGGATTTTGAACCGCTGCTGATTGTGTTCCTTGTATATTATATTATGAATAAGGTATTGTCCCTCATTGGAAAGGCGATTGAAAGGAAGCTGAAATATGATTAGAGTAGAGCATTTATATAAGAATTACGGTGATAGTGTAAAGGTTCTCTTCGATGTCAATTTTACCTTCGAGGATGGAAAAACCTATGCTATTATCGGTAGCAGCGGCGGAGGTAAGTCAACCTTCATTCGCTGTCTGAATATGCTGGAGGTACCGACCAGCGGGGATATATTTTACAATGAAACAAAAATCAATGATCCGAAAACAGATTTGGCACGTGTCCGTGAAAAAATCGGAATGGTTTTCCAGAATTTTAATTTGTTTGATCATATGAAAGCCATTGACAATGTTACGTATGCACTTCGCAAGGTGAAAAAGATGAACGCGGAGGAAGCCAGAGCGAAGGGACTCTCCCTTTTGGAAAAGGTCGGCTTACGGCATCGTGCAGACGCTTATCCGCATCAGCTGTCCGGTGGTGAAAAGCAGCGATGTGCGATAGCGAGAGCATTGGCGATGGAGCCGGATGTCCTCCTGTTTGATGAGCCGACGAGCGCCCTGGACCCGGAAATGACCGGTGAGGTACTGAAGGTTCTTCAGGATTTGAACCATACCGGTATTACGATGATTGTTGTGACTCATGAGATGAACTTTGCCAAAAAGGTTGCGGATTATGTCATCTACATGGATAAGGGAAATATTGAGGAATGCAGTAAGGCAGCGGAGTTCTTTGAAAAGCCGAAAACGGCAAGGGCAAAGGAATTTCTGTCAAAAATGATATAGAAAAGGAAAGAGAGGAAATAGAAGATGAAAAAGTTACTGACTGGATTGATGGCTGTTGTTATGATGGCTGGACTTGCGGGCTGCGGCAGCAAGGATGATGGAGCAGGAGAGGGAAGCGATACGGCGAAGAAGGAGCTGACCGTTTATACAAATTCCGGCTACAAGCCATATGAGATGGTGGATGAAAAGGGAAATCTGTACGGGTTTGATATCGACGTTATGAATGAGGCTGCCAAACTGGCAGGCTATACCGTGAAATGGGAGGATGTTGACTTTGACGGTATCGTGCCTTCAGTAAAGCAGGGAAAAGCAGATATCGGTATTGCAGGCATCACATATACCGAGGAGCGTGCAAAGCAGGTGGATTTCTCTGATGTATACTATGCAGGAGAGGATGCACAGAACTATGTGCTGACAATGAAGAGCAGCGGTATGAAAAAAACAGAGGATATCAAAGGAAAGAAAATCGGTACGCAGATGGGTACCATTCAGGAATCCATTCTGAACTCTCTTCAGGATGAATATAAGCTGAAGCTGGACAAGAGAAAGGCTTATTCCGATATGGTTCTGGAAATGAAAAAGGGAGTCATTGATGCCATGGTCGTTGAAAAAGCAGTAGCAGAGGAGCTTGCGGCAGATAACGAAGATTTGAGCTACTACAAGTTTGAAGCCGGTGCTGAGCTTGCGGGTAATGCAATGATTTTCCAGAAGGACAACAAATTGAAGGATGAATTCAACAAAGCCATCAAAACGATGAAGGAAAACGGAAAGATGGATGAGTTGGTAAAGAAGTATTTTAAATAGTAACATAACCGCAGATTGTTTGGGTCTGCGGTTTTCTTATACCGTGATGCTGGTTGGCTAAAAAAACAAGAAAAAAGCTTGCATTATCAAAGTATACGGGGTATGGTTAAGCTGTACAGGGGGAGACACCCATCATAAAAAGACGAAGGTACAAAGAGGATGAGAAAATGAAGCATATAGAGGTCATTGATGAGCAGGGTGTTCATCTGCAAAATACCTATGAGCGCCGTGCAAGAGGACTGGTGAAAAAAGGCAGGGCGTACTATGTGACAGCATCCTGCATCTGTCTGTTTACGCCGCCGGAAAACATGGAGGAAAAGACTTTGGAGACAAATAATAAGAAGGATATCTTAACAAGGATTGATACAATTTTACAGCAGAAGGAATATCTGCAGGAGGCATTTTCGGCAATTGAGAAAATACCGCATGATCTGAATGAGGAGCTGACTGCCATTCGAACGAAAACGATTTTGGAGATCGTAGAGGCCAGAGAAAAAACGAATCAGGAAGTCGTTGCGCTGCTTCATGCAATGCTGGATCAGGATGTAATACCGCAAGGTGAGTAAAAGCGAATAGCTGAGAAGACTGGGGAGAATATTCCGCAGTCTTTTTTTGTCGATGAAAATCAGGCTTAAAACATGAACACCTCACATAGGATAGATTGAGGTGATAGCGATGATCAAAGCATGTGTCCTGTGTGGAGTTTGTATATCTGTATTTCTAACCCCTGTGCAGGCTAAGGAAGAAGTGGTACAGGGGGTGGTTCAGGTACAGGATGATACCGGAAAACCCCTTGAGGGAGCCGCATTTCAGCTTATCAGCTATGGGGAGCCTCTGCAGGAGCTGACCAGTGATAAAACGGGCAGAATCGTTTTACATGATCTTGATTACGGAGAATATCAGCTCATCCAGACGCAGACAGATTATGGCTATCAGAAAACAAAACAGCGCATCAGCTTTGTATATGATGGAACACAGGAGAAGAAGCAAAGCTGGAAGGTTGTAAATGAACGTATGCTGGGGACGGTAAAGCTTCGTATCCGGCAGGAGAATGATGAAAAAATATCCCATGTTTCCATGGAGCTGCTGGATGAGCAGGGGAAGAAGCTTCGAAATATCACTAGTGACAGGGACAGTATTGAACTGCAGAAGCTGCCAATAGGCACATATTGTCTGCATCTGGATGAAAAGGAAAAGGATTACCGCTTGAAGGAGGATGTGACCTTTGCGATAACACCATACAACTATAATCGTAGCTATGTGCTGACGCTTCATCTGGAACCGGTTAAACAAAAGCAGGAGGATTACACCTTTGCCTTCTGTTTTATCATGGCGGTTCTGGGTCTGTTCGCCTGGCTGATTTACTTTTTCAGAAAACAAAGTCTCACACAATTCCTTGATGATTTCATGGTATAATGCTCACACATGTGAAAGGAGGAAGGTCAGTGATTGAAGATCTTCTGAGCTACAATGAGGAATTTGTAAAGAACAAGGGCTATGAGCCTTATCAAACAAGCAAATATCCGGATCGGCGTCTGGCTATCGTTACCTGTATGGATACGCGGCTGATTGAGCTGCTGCCGGCAGCACTTGGTATAAAAAACGGCGATGCAAAAATTATAAAGAACGCAGGGGGAGTGATCACACATCCTTTTGGCAGTGTTGTACGAAGTCTTTTGATTGCCATTTATGAACTGGGTGTGGAGGAAATTCTGGTTATCGGTCACACGGATTGCGGTGTACAGCATATGGATGCCGAAAATCTGCTGGAGAATATGCGTAAGCGCGGTATTTCGAACAACGCCATTGAATCCCTGCGATACTGCGGAATTGATTTTGACCGCTGGCTGGAGGGCTTTGATGATGGCTGTGTGAGTGTGGCAAAGAGTGTGGAGCTGTTAAAAAAACATCCTCTCATACCAAAGGATGTGCGTATTTACGGATTTATGATGGATTCCATCAGTGGCAAGCTGAGCAGTGTTTCAGAATAGGGACAGGGCTGTCAGCTCATCTTCATGCATAAGGGCGCCCGGTATGGAAACGATATATCCGCAAATGCGATTGGCAATGCGAAGCGTATCCTGCCAGCTATAGCCCTGCTCGCGCAATGCGATGATGCTGCCGATATGGGCATCTCCGGCACCGATTGTATCCTGAATTTGAACCGCTTCTGTAGGAATGTGTGTACATTTTCCTTCCTGCTGCAGCAGACATCCCCGTGAGCCAAGGGTGATGATAACGATATTGTGTGTACGTTCATAGAGACTTTCTGCGGCCTGTTGAGCAGTCGGACAGCCGGTAAAGCTGCAGGCTTCCTCTTCATTTAGATGTAGTATGCAGTGCAGGTTGAACAGCGTCTTGATACAGCCTTGCGAAAGTGCGGACAGTCGTGGACCGGGAGCGAAATAGATGGTAAGCTGCGGATGCTTTTGCAGATAATCGAGAATGTATATACCAGTTTTCTCTTCCAGCTCCAGACCGCACACATAGACGGTATCAATACCATAGGAATCCAGCAGGGAGAACCATTCCTTCTGAAATCGGTATTCCGCACCATGGTGGCTGAGAAAGGTGCGCTCACCATCTGACTCTACCAGATAGTAACAGCAGCCGTTTTCTTCCTTGCTTTCCAGCAGAATGTCAATCCTGTGTTCCTGTAGCTGGCGGCGGACAAAGTCACCGTAGATTCCGGTACCTACCGGAGAAAAGAATAGCGGGTCACCACCAAGCAAACGGCACATCCATGCGGCATTAAAGGCACAGCCGCCAAGGGAAAGCGTCTGTGATTCGATATTGATATCCTCCTGTCGTACAGGAAGATGAGGAATTCTAATGATGACATCGGCCACACTGGAGCCGATGAATGCAATATGCTGTTTCATATGTATCACCACAGGTATTATATCGCAAATCAGGCAAGGAGGAAATCATATGAAGAAAAAAACATATACGGTGGCCGGGGCTGCATTCACTGCCGCAGCACTCGCACTCTCGTATCATGAGAACCGCTGTCTGGATGTATGTCATCTGCGGGTGCGCAGTGCGAAGCTTCCTGCCTCTTTTGCGGGATTTCGAATTGTACAGCTGTCCGATCTGCATACTACACGCTTTGGCTATCATCAAAAGCATCTGCTTCGCAAAATCCGTATGAGTGCACCGGACATCATTGTTATCACAGGAGATTTGATCGATCGGCGCAGAACTGCAAAGAATACAATGCAGCCGGTTGTACAGCTGATAAAACAGGCGGTTACAGTGGCACCGGTGTATTATGTGCCGGGAAATCATGAAGCGGTTTCCCCCGTATATCCGCATTTGAAGCAGGTGCTGCTGGATTACGGGGTGCAGGTATTGGAGAACAGCAAGCTGGAGCTGTCGCGCAAGGAGGAAAGCATATCCATTCTGGGGCTGAAGGATAAAAAATTCTATCCCTATGCATCAGATCGGTATTTCATGAATCTGCATAACCTCATGCAGACCGTAGATACATCCTATTCTATCCTGCTCTCTCATCGTCCGGAGCATTTTGCGGATTATGCAAGGGAGGGCGTATCTCTGGCATTCTGCGGACATGCACATGGCGGTCAGATTGTAGTACCCAAGCTGGGGGCGCTGTATGCGCCGGATCAGGGAATCTTTCCTTCCTATACGGATGGAGCTTATGAGCTGAATGGTTGTACGATGGTCGTATCACGAGGGCTCGGAAACAGTCGCGCACCGCAGCGAATCAACAACCGGCCCCAGGTAATGGTCGTGACACTGCAAATGGAGGAAAGCACAGCCTGCAAATAAAATTCAAGAATACATCAGTTTAAACTCTTTTAATTCGCATGCTTCATTGAAAAAGTAAATTAAGTATTGACGTAAAAAAATATGATGCTATAATATGATTGTTCAGACATGTAACTGACAATAAATGTTCAGGCAGGATCTAAACAACAGAAATGATGATTTTCATTTTATGTTGTGGATTCTGCCTTTTTTTGGCCAAAAAAGCGAACGTAAGACAAATTGGAGGAATTTATTCATGGATTATAAAAAATGTGCAGCTGATATACTACACTATATCGGTGGAGAGAAAAATATCGTTAATTTAGAGCATTGTTCGACCAGACTCCGTTTTACTGTAGCAAATCAGGAGAATGTAAATCAGGAGGGCTTAAAGAAGGTACAGGGCGTGATGAAGCTGATTGTCAATTCACAGGTACAGGTTGTGATCGGGAATTCGGTTATCGAAGTTTATGATGAAATAATGAAGCTGATTACTATTGATGAATCGATAAGCACGAAAGGAAAGAAGAAAGTAACGGAGCTATTGCTGGAATATCTGATTGGCATATTTCAGCCCTTAATTCCTGTGATGGCTGGAGCGGGTATTTTAAAATCCATTTTGGTGCTTTTGAGTACTTTGGAAATACTGAGCGCACAGGATAATATTTATAAGGTCTTACTTTCTATTAGTGATGCCACCTTCTATTTTATGCCGATCATGGTTGCTTATACAACAGCGGCAAAGCTTAAGACGAATAAAATGGTTGCGATTGCCGCAGTAGGTGTTCTATTACTTCCTAATATGACTACAATGCTTGTGGAAGGTATTGATTTACTGGGAATTGGCTTAAAGAATGTAGCTTACAGCTCTCAGGTGTTTCCGGCGATTCTATGTACCCTGTTTCTGGGAATGATGGAAAAGGCGTTAAATAAAGTAACACCTAAAGTTATTCGTACATTTTTTGTACCAATGGTTGCATTAGCTGTCACTGTACCTGTTACATTGATGATTCTGGGACCTTTGGGATATACAGTAGGAGAAGGTCTTGCATCTGTGATTATGTTCCTGTATGCAAAATTAGGCTTCCTTGCAGTAGCTATTGTTGCCTGTATTCTGCCGTTGATGGTATCTACCGGTATGCATAAGGCGATGATTCCTTATGTAGTTTCATCATTAGGGACACTCGGTTATGAAATACTATATAACGCAGCGTCTCTGGCACACAATATTTCTGAATCTGGCGCATGCTTTGCGGTTGCGATAAAATCAAAAAATGAAGAGCAAAAAGCTATTGCTGCATCCGCTGGAATCTCGGCATTGATGGGGATTACAGAACCTGCTTTATATGGTATAGCGCTTCAAAATCAAAGAGTATTGGCATCCATAATGATTAGCAGCGGCGTCATCGGGGCATTCCTTGGACTTGTTGGACTGAAGGCGTTTGTTGCTGTCGGTCCAGGCTTGCCTAGTATTACAATGTTCGTTGATCCGGATAATGGAATGAATATCGTCTTTGCTGTTATTGGTTTGATCGGTGCTTTATCTTTGTCATTTATCTTAACGATGATTTTCTGGAAGGATGAAAATAAGAAGGATTTTGAAATCTGTCATGAGGAAAGTGATAAAGAAAATCTGTACATCCCTTTAGAAGGGGATATCCTTCCACTAACTGATGTCCATGATGAAATGTTTTCCCAAAAGGTTTTAGGTGAGGGAATTGCAATTATACCATCCTCCGGAATATTGAAAGCACCTTGTGATGGAACAGTTAAGATGGTGTTTGAAACAAAGCATGCAATCGGAATGGAAGCAGAAAATGGAGCAGAAATACTATTTCATGCAGGAATCAATACGGTAGAGCTGGAGGGGAAATATTTCGAGAGTCATGTGAAAGCAGGGGATAAAGTACATCGCGGGGATGTTTTGCTGAAATTTGATATTGAAAACATCAAACAAGCAGGTTTTGATTGCACAACTCCAATCATTATAACAAATACAGCAGACTATCAGGTGTTTGTGAATGAGATACCGACGATAGAAAAAACCGGAATTATTTTGACAGTAGGGAGGAAAGGAAAATGAGAAAATTTCCAAAAGGGTTCCTATGGGGAGGAGCGACAGCGGCGAATCAAATCGAAGGCGGATATAATGAAGGCGGCAAGGGGATATCTGTATCTGATTGCGCCAAAATGAAGCGGGATGTAAGTGTGAAAGACTATCATAAATTGAATGAAGTTACAACCAGGGATATAGAGAAGGCTTTGGAGAATTTACAGGATACGGTAAATTATCCTAAACGTCATGGAAGTGATTTTTATCATCGCTATAAGCAGGATATAGCGCTGCTGGCCGAGATGGGATTCAAGGTATTCCGTATGTCTATTGCATGGAGCCGTATCTTTCCGAATGGTGATGAATTATATCCGAATGAAGAAGGATTGAAATTCTATGATGATGTGTTTGACGAATTGCTGGCACACGGAATACAGCCCCTTGTGACCATGTCACATTATGAGCCGCCGATACATCTTGTTTTAAAATACAATGGCTGGTATGCAAGAGAGCTGGTTTCCTTTTTTGAAAGGTATGTAAATGTAATCTGCGAGCGATACAAAAATAAAGTAAAGTATTGGATTACATTCAATGAAATCGATAGTATCATCCGTCATCCTTATACTACCGGAGGATTGGTAAAGGATCGCTTTGCTGGTATGAATTTTGAAGAAGTCTGTTACCAGGCTATGCATCATCAATTTGTCGCAAGCGCATTAGCTACGAAAATCTGTCATGAAATTATTCCCGATGCCAAAGTAGGCTGTATGATAACAAAGCTTTCGTTCTATCCTATGACCTGTAAACCGGAGGATATATTGGAATCACAAAAGAGAATGCGCAATATTTATGCGTATTCCGATACACAGGTATTCGGTGAATATCCGTCATATTTATTAAAGTATTATGAAAATCATGGCATTCATATCGAAAAGCAGGAGGGGGATGATGAGATTATGAAAAATTATCCTGTTGATTTTGTTTCCTTTAGCTATTATATGTCAAGCTGTGTTGCAGCGGATGAGGATGATTTAGAAAAAACAGCAGGAAATACTGTTATGGCTTTAAAAAACCCTTATTTACCTTCCAGTGAGTGGGGATGGCAAATCGATCCGATAGGATTGAGGGTTTCATTAGTAGAGCTATATGATCGATATCGAAAGCCATTGTTTATAGTCGAAAACGGATTGGGGGCCAAGGATGCATTGGTAAATGGAAAAATCCATGATACATATCGAATCGAGTATTATCGTCAACACTTTCAGTGTATGTATGATGCTATTGCAGAGGATGGTGTTGATTTAATGGGATATACCTCATGGGCATGCATTGATTTGATAAGCGAGTCCACAAAACAGATGTCAAAACGCTATGGATTTATTTATGTGGATGCGGATGATGACGGCAAGGGAACCTATGACCGATATCGTAAAGATTCGTTTTACTGGTACCAAAAGGTAATTCGTAATAATAGTATTGATTTTGAGTAGAATAAAACATACATTATGTATATAATTAAGGCAACAGAGGCAGAGACTGAGGTGAGTAGAGAATGCACATAAAAAAGGTTCTGAATTCCAGTGTGGTGTTATTAACGGATGAAAAGCAGGCTGAATTCATCGTGCTGGGAAAAGGTATTGGCTATGGTAAAAAGCCAAATGAGGAAATCAGAGTTAATGAGAAGGATTGTCAATTTTTTATACCGGTTACCCATAACAAATCAAAACAAATCATAGAGCTTTTGAATTCGATCCCTCCGGAAATCTTTGAGCTGACACATGAGGTGATTGTTTTAGCTAAGAAAGAATTGGCTATAGAATTAAATGATTCCCTATATTTTATTCTGGCAGATCATCTCAATTTTGCAATCGAACGGTATCGGGAAAATCTTGTTCTGACAAATCGATTGTTATGGGAAATGAAGAACTTTTATGAAAGAGAATATCTGGTAGGCGTTGCGTGCTTGAAACTGATCAATGCAAGATTGCATATACATTTACCAGAGGATGAAGCGGTTAATATCGCCTTTCATATCGTCAATGCCCAAGCCAGTGATGAAGTAGATAGAGATAGTGCCAGAATAGCTAAGCTAATAGGGGAAATTGTCAATCTGGTTGTGTATTCTCTACAGCAGCCTCTTGATAAAAAAAGTATACATTATACAAGGTTTATAACACATATTCGTTTTTTTGCAGAGCGATTCTTTTCCGACACTATGATTGAAGGAAATGATAATCTATATACAACAGTTCATAATCAATGCAAAGAAGAAGCTATCGCAAATAAAATAAAAATGTTTCTTCAAAATAAATATAAAAAAGAAATATCTGATGAAGAACTGGCATTTCTCACAATTCATATCAACCGTCTTAATCGCAGTTAAAGAAACGCTTGAACGGCCTCATATTTTGGGGCCTTTGTTTTTTTTATAAAAGCAGTTTCATAACCATTTGCTGGTGCTACTGCAGTGGTGCAGCATAGATAACAAATATTAAGTAAAAGCTGTCATAATGTAATAAATTAGCAAAGAGTCATTTGAAATCTAGATAAAAGTTAATGAAAAAGGCGCATTCATGCCAAAGATGTATTTGCAAAAAAATATAAAAACATAGACAGCCTATATGAAACAGGCTGTCTATTATTTTAATGAACGAACCGCATAAATGTATTTCGTAGTTAATATATATTGCTTATTCACATAGATAATAGAATTATCAGGTGTTAAGACTGTCTGGGTTACTTCCAAAAGAGGAGTTCCCACAATACAATTTAATTGCTTTGCAAATTCCTTGGTTGCAAATATAATTTTAAAATAATCCTCAAACTTCGCCGGATGCATGCCAGTTTCTTTTGTGACGAGATGTAGAAGAGATGTTTTTTCCAGCTTTCTCTTTAATAGGAATTGAAATGAGTCGGGAAAAAAATCGACTTCGACAATACATGGCACATCGTCCACAAGACGTACGCGTTTTATTCGAATCAACGGTGCAGTTGTACCAAAAATCGCATTTATTTCAGCTTCATCATGGCATACGGTACTTTCTATAATCTGTGTTGAAGGCTTGGCTTTCATTCGCAAGCATGTATCTGTAAAACTTCCGCCTGAGAAGAATTCCTCTGTGTAAACCTGTGTTTTCACATAGGTTCCTTTTCCATGCTTTTTGATAAGTAGGTCCTCGTTGACAAGCTGTTGTATAGCATTTCGTACAGTTACACGACTTACGCGATATATCTCGCTCAGTTTCAATTCAGGGGGGATGCGATCTCCCGGTTTGTACTTTCCACTCTTTATTTGCGTAGCTAATTCATTATATAGCTGTTCCTGCAGTGTGATTGCATTTAATTGTTTGATTTCCTGCATGGGCCCTCCTATAAATCCTATCATTCCGTTTAACACTATGTTCATTATAATGAATTCTACGTGTGAACGCAATCACAGATAGTATTATTTCATCATATTTTTTAAATATAGCGGCCTCCTTTTTTTTATACAGTACTTGACAGCGGTTACATGACGTGTTATAATGTCATTAGTTAATACAATATAATACAACTGGAGGATGGGATATGAAAAGAAAAATTGTGTTAGCGTCACATGGAGGATTAGCGAGCGGATTATATGATACAGCAAAAATGATTGTTGGAAAGCTTCCATTTGATGTTGAGATTTATTCTCTACAGCCCGGCGGTCTTGCAGAGGACTACGGTAGGAAATTGAAAAAGGAAATTGCCGCACATATGAATACAGAATATGTAATCTTGACTGATTTATATGGTGCCAGTGTCTTTACAGCAATGTATTTATGCACAAAGCTTGATAATGTTCGATTATTTTCAGGGATGAATCTAAACATGCTGCTTTCCGTATGTTTGGAGCATCCTGCACCTTTAAACGAAACAGATATCGAGCAAATCCTGCATGATGCAAAAAGTGGTATACAGTTTACTCAGCAGTCAAAAGAATGCGAAAGGGAAGAATTTTAAAGGAGAAAGTATGAATAGAAAATTTCTAAATTTATTTAAAAATGAAAAACCGATATTGGCAATGCTTCATCTGAAAGGGACAAGTGATGAAGATATTGTTAGACGCTTTAAAGAAGAAATTGCAATCTATGCTGAAAATGGTGTGGACTGCATTATAGTTGAAAATTATTTTGGGAATTATCGGCATATGGAAATGGCGCTTGATTATATCTCAAAGCTAAACCTTGTTATTCCGTATGGCGTGAATTGTCTGAATGTAGATCCCATGGGGTTTGAATTAGCTGAAAAATATGGTGCAAGCTTTGTACAGTTGGATTCAGTGGTCGGACATGTTAAACCGCGTGATGAAGCAACCTTGGATGCATTCTTCAAACTGTACCGTGAACGCTATCAGGGGATGGTGTTAGGTGGTGTACGGTTTAAATATCAGCCAGTTTTATCACGAAATAGCATTGAAGAGGATTTGCAGATTGCAATGCAGCGATGTGATGCTATCTGTGTTACACAGGATGCCACAGGACAGGAAACCTCACTCGATAAGATTATACAATTCCGCAACGGTATTGGAGACTTCCCGTTGATTGTGGGCGCAGGTGTAACTCCCGAAAATATGGCAAAGCAGTTTGCATATGCAGACGGTGCTATTGTCGGTAGTTATTTCAAAGATAACTATAGGGATGAAGGAGAAGTTTCTCAAGAGCATGTAAGAGAGATTGTGAAGGCTGCTCAGAAAGTAAGAGGTAAGTAATATGATAAAGCTGTTGCGAATTGATCATCGTTTACTGCATGGACAGGTTGCGTTTTCATGGACAAAATTTCTGGAATCTGATTGCATTCTAATTGCCAGCGATAATTTAATGAAAGATGAATTGAAAATGAGTGCAATGCGTATGGCGAAACCAACGGGTGTCAAGCTGGTTATGAAAAGTATTGAAGACTCTATAAAGGCATTGAATAGTGGTGTTACAGATAAGTATAAACTCTTTATTATTGTGGAAAGTGTAGAAGATGCATACCGATTGGCGAGTGGTTTTCCTGCTATTAAAAGTATAAATATTGGCGGTATGAAGGCTAGAGAGAATCGCAAGCAAATATCAAAAGCAGTATTTGTAAGTGAAGAGGACATAGAGAAACTGAGGATACTGGGAGATAAAGGAATTGAATTGGAAATCCGTCTGGTACCCAGTGATTCAAAGCAAAATGCTTTGGATCTTGTGAAATAGAGAGGAAAGAGGTAGAAAGATATGAGTGATAATTTATTGATACAAGCTCTGCTGATAACTTTGGTTGCGTTTATTGGTTATATGCATTGTTATTGGGGATCTACGATGAACAACCGCCCGATTATCGTTGCACCACTTGTTGGATTGGTATTGGGCGATATGACAACCGGTATCATGGTAGGAGCAACATTAGAGCTTATTTTCTTGGGGGCTGTACCTATTGGTGCCAGCAATCCACCTGATATCACTTCTGGTGCCATCATTGGGACATCTTTCGTAATTCTTACGGGGCAGGAAGTTGGCGCGGCTGTTGCACTAGCAGTGCCGGTTGCGACTCTTGTTCTGCTTTTTGATAATTTGCAAATGATGTTTATCTTAACATGGGCTACACATATGGCGGATTCATATGCGAAAAAAGGAGATTATAAAAAAGTAGAATGGGTTGCACGTTTTGCAGGTATTGGAAATAAATTGATTCTATCAATAGTTGTTGGTGTCGCATTTTATTTAGGGGTACCGGTCATTAAGGATGTATTGGCAGTCATTCCGCAATTTATAATTGATGGTATGGATGTGGCGGCAGGAATTCTGCCAGCTGTCGGGTTTGCCATGCTGGCAAGGATGATTGTTACAAAAGAATTGTCTCCTTACTTGTTAGCTGGATTTCTGTTAGCTGCATATATGGAAATGCCTGTATTCGGTGTAGCACTGGCAGGCTTGGTGATTGCCGGTCTTACATTCTTTCATGATAGTAAAAAACAAAGGGAGGTAGTAGTGGATGACAACGAATTTTAATGAGGCGAAGTTGACAAAAAGTGATTTACGCAAAGTGTTTATGCGTTCCTGTACATTAGACAGTGCATGGAATTATGAGCGTCAACAGAATTTGATGTATTGTTACTCCATGATTCCCGTGTTAAAGCGACTTTATGGCAATGACGAAGAAAAAATGGCAGATGCGTTATGCAGACACTTGGAATTCATGTCATGTACGCCCCATCTTGTAACCTTGCTGATGGGAATTACAGGCGCTATGGAAGAAGAAAATGCAAAGGATGAAAATTTTGATGCAGCAAGCATAAGCGCAGTAAAAACATCGTTAATGGGACCGATGGCAGGAATTGGCGATGCCTTTTTCTGGGGAACCTTATTGACGATTGCGATTGGTGTTTCAGTATCCTTTGCAAAACAAGGAAGTATCATTGGTCCGATTGCATTTCTATTGATTATCAATATTCCAGGCTTTCTAGCTCGCTATTATTGCCTGCATGCCGGCTTTAAATACGGTGTCAAATTTTTTGGTGATAGTGAGAACAGCCGTATGATTGAGAATATAACAAAGGCAGCGTCTATCCTTGGTTTAATGGTTATAGGGGCTATGATAGCATCCACGGTCAGCATCAGTATACCATTTGAAATTGGTGTAAAAGGCGCAAAAGAACCAATACAAACGTATATCGATCAAATAATGCCATGTCTTCTTCCGCTTACAGCTTTTGGTATCATGTATTGGCTGTTGGGGAAAAACGTTAAAACAACAACGATTCTTGTATGTTTAATCATTCTGGCATGTATCGGGACATTCTTTGGTTTATTATAGAAGTTAATGAACCGTATGCATTGAGCTAAAAAGTATACATATTCATTCTTGTATACTTTTTTTACTACCATCAGAAATAATAGCAAACATAAGCTGTTGTTTTCAATTGCAAGTAAATGTTAATCTGGGAGAACACAATGCTTGTTCATTAAGCTTAGAAATGCCTGCAGATGCTGCGATTTTATTCGCCATTTGAAAAAATCGGAAAGGATTGATGGAATCCTTGCTTGCATCATCTGCTCCCTTTCATAAGAATTTACCACGCAGCCAGTTATTCCTGATGTTTCAAGTGACTGTAATGAAAGCGGATAGGGGTAGGACATTCACTGCTCTGTTTGCGTAATCAGTATGCGTTTGCTATAATATGTCCATATGAATAAGCGAATTAGTGTATGATGCGCTGTCGCCGTACATAGGAAATGGAAGAAGAAAATGAAAAATACACGTGAATGGAAACAGGTTACGATAACAAAAAAAGGAACTAAGAAGCTGCAGAGCGGTCATCCCTGGGTATATGAGGGAGAGGTGCTGGCTCTTGAAGCGAATATACAAAATGGAGATATTGTGGATGTGTTTTCTGAAAAAGGCAGCTATCAGGGAAGCGGACTGTATAACGGAAATTCACGAATCCGTATCCGCCTGCTATCCCGTAATGCCAATGACAGATTCGATGAGGATTTTTTTTACCGCCGTTTGCAGCATGCAATCAGCTACCGTGCAACAGTTATGGGAGAGGATTTTGATGCCTGTCGCCTGATTTTCGGAGAGGCTGATTATTTACCCGGACTGACAGTTGACCGTTTTCATGATTTGCTGGTCGTGCAGACACTCTCCTATGGTATGGAGCAGCGAAAGGATACGCTGTTTCCCATGCTTGTGAAGATTTTGAGAGATGAATATCATGTAGCTATCAGAGGAATCTATGAGCGTAATGATGTGGCAATCCGTAAGCTGGAGGGCCTTGAGGAAACAAAAGGCTGGTATGCGCATTCCGTTTTGCCGAAGCATCCGGAAAGCTGTCTTACCAGCATAGTTGAGAATGGTATTTCCTATGATGTGGATGTTGAAAATGGTCAGAAAACCGGATTTTTTCTCGATCAGAAATACAATCGGGCTGCGATTGCACGCATTGCGAAGGGAAAGCATGTTCTGGATTGCTTTACCCATACCGGCAGCTTTGCTTTGAATGCCGCAAAGGGTGGGGCAGCGCATGTACATGCCGTGGATATTTCTCAGACAGCGATTGATATGGCACAGCACCATGCGGATATAAACGGATTACAGGAGCGGATGAGCTTTGAAACAGCGGATGTATTTGATCTTTTAAAGGCTTTGAAAAAACAGCCGCGTGTATATGATATGATCATTCTGGATCCACCGGCCTTCACCAAATCCAGAGAAACGATTTCCCATGCAGTAAAGGGATATCGGGAAATCAATACTGCTGCTATGAAGCTGTTGCCAAGAGGCGGATATCTGGCAACCTGTTCCTGTTCTCATTTCATGAATGAGGGTCTGTTTAAAAGCATGCTGCATGAGGCGGCGCAGGCAGCAGGTGTATCTCTTCGTCAGATTGAGGCAAGACAGCAGAGCTGCGATCATCCGATCCTCTGGAACGTACCGGAAACATCGTATCTGAAGTTCTATATCTTTCAGATTGCATAATTGAAGGAAGCTGCGGTTCATACTAGAAATAAATGAGGTAGTAAAGTTATGGTTCATATATATATTGATGCAGAATTTGACGCAGTAAAAATCAATGGGAAGTACTGTCAGATGGTGGCGTCCCTAGGGGCGGTTCTGAAAAAGGATGCGCAGGAGGCAACCTTTTATTCTCTGGTCTGTCCTAAAAACTTTCGGCGTCTGACTTCTGTGGTACGTAAAATGACACATTTAAAGGATAGCGATATCCGTAATGCAAACAGCTTTCCGGATGTTTTAAAACAGTTTATGCAATGGCTGCAGCCCTATATGGAATCTTCTTCCTGCCGTATGTATAGCTTTGGACCGGATGATCGAAGAACCCTGTTGCAGGAATGCGCACGACATCATTGCGATCCGTCTTTGTTTGAAGGAATTCTTGATTTACAAAAGCAGATTTCAGCAAAGGTAACGTATCAGAATGTGCTGGTATCCGCAACCTTATCACTGGATGATTTAAAGACTGCTTATGCGATAGAAGGGGCAGTGGAGCATAATGCCCTGACAGATGCATCCGATCTCATGCGGATTCATCAGGCTTCCCTGCTGCAGGATCCGGACCGTAAGGCTGTACAGGAAATCGTAGAGCGTAAGCTGGCAAAGCAGCGCGAAGTTGCACAAAAACAGCAGGAAAAGCTGCTGCGGATTATGAAGGAGCGTTTTTCACAGTATACCGTATTGAAGTGTCCTGTTCGATTGTATCCGGAAATTGTTGAACAGTTTCGCCTGTGGGAGGAACGTGATCGTAATTTCCATATCAATATTCAGAAAGACAGCATCCTTCTGGATGGCAGAGAGCTTCCAAGAGAGCAGACGAAGATTTCTATGCGGATTGATATCGAAGAGATTCCAAGTGTAACCCTTAGCTTCACACAGGGCGAGAATGTCATTGAAAAGAAATATCTGCTCATTTACCGCAATGCCACCATGGTGGAGAATATACTGAAAAGGATGCTGCAGCATGGAAACGGCTAAGCGGCAGGCCCAGCTTTTGCATCTGTATCTTCTGGAGCTGAAGAACACCTTGAAAAAAGTGAATGCATTAAACGTATTGCAGAGAAATCCATATATACGAAGTAAAGCTGCAAAGCTGGTATTGCAGGAAGTAAGTGAAAGTATGCAGCACTGTCTGGATGCACAGCTTGTATTCCTTGCTTCTGTATCCCGTTTACAGCTAAGTGATGAAGCGGGATTAAAAGGCGTGCGGGGAGCCAGTCAGATTCTATTTGATTTTCAGGATGAGATTTTGCGGCAGGAAATTCTGCATCAGCTGCTGTTGAAAGAAGAAACACTGCAGCATCGCTTACAGCAGTTTTTGACGGTAAATGAACACCTGCTGCATAAAGTGCTGGAGCTACCAGATCAAACGAGATATGAAAATCAGCCCTGATAGCTGCCTGGGCTGATTTTATCGTGGTTATTCATATCATTTGGTTATATATGATCATTGTATGGAATTTTTTCACTCTATGGAATAGGAATTTTTATGAAGAAAGGTTTTCTATATGTACCTGTGTGAGTGATGAAAAAGCACTGATTCATTTATGATGGGCTTTGCTTGAACGTATGGTTGTCCGAAATAAGCTTTTTGTTCCTGCGTTTCTTAAAAAAACAGCTACTTCTATATTTAATGTGTCCTATTCACAACATTCCGTGAACGACAGACAGGCTGTGTTCCTACTGCATGCGATTTGAAATTCATCATCTTAGTTTCCTAGTGCCGTCCTTATGAAAGATTCTGTGCAGTCTGCGTTCTACAATAAACAGTGTGAAAAGAAGGACAATACATTGCAGGAAACAGAGAATGACTCCGTAGATTCCGCATGCTGTATCACTTTTTCCATACAGCAACAGCATACAAGGAAAAGAAAACGCAGCACTGAACCAACCCCAGATCAACCAGACTCTGCCAAATTGTACATGTGCTGTTTTCCATGTATCTTCATTTTTCATAGACAGGGATGTGCGGTATCCGAAAAGTTCATTGATTTCATTTGGGGGATGCTTTTGAAAATAGAAGCCAAATCCTATCATGGTAAAGGGGATCAGAAGATTCATGATGAGCATAAACAACCAGAAAGCCATAAGAAAACCTCCTATTCAAGCATAGTATAGCATTATTTAACATGCATGTCATGGAAATGTACTGTCTGCTTTTCTTCGTCTTTCTTTTCGTTTCCAGCTAAGAGATTAAGTAATCGTGCGGAGAAGCCAGCTAAGCAACTGCCGTGGTATATGAGGATCTGTGAAACTGCTGTTTTCTATTGAAGAATGCTCAGTTGATATATTCATGTTATTTCGTTGAAAACGCTTATTTCATATAATATAGAACAGGGAAAGCCAATCCTTATGAACTCCATGTAAAAAAATCTTGCAATACGTCAGATATATGGTAAAATATTGAGTGATAAAAGGTCCTTTAAGATAATCCAGAGAGGTTATGAAGGCGAACACCAAACCTGAAGTGTATAGAAAGGGTCCTTTTGTGTATCAAAACGGACCCTTTTATGATAGGACCGGCAGGAGGAAAGCATATGAACAAGAACAATTTACTGAAAATCTGTGACTTAACGAGTGAAGAGATTTTTCACATTCTTGAGGATGCTGCTGCTTTTTCCAGTTCTCAATCAGATTGGCAATTTCCGCGTAAAACGCTGGTTGCTAATCTTTTTTTTGAGCCGAGCACGCGGACACATTTCTCATTTGCCAGCGCGGAGCATCAGCTGGGCGCCTGTGTGGAAAATTTCACTGCACAGGGAAGCAGCGTGGAAAAGGGCGAAAGCCTGTATGACACGGTAAAGACATTTGAAAGCATCGGCTATGATGCCGTGGTCATCCGTCACAGTCAGGATGAATACTTCAAAGAGCTGGAAGATATCCAAATTCCAATCCTGAATGCAGGTGATGGCTGTGGGAATCATCCGACCCAGTGTCTGCTGGATCTGCTTACCATATATCAGGAATTTCAGACATTTCAGGGAATTAAGGTGGCGGTCATTGGTGACATTACACATTCCCGTGTTGCAAACAGCATCAAGGAAGCACTTGGTATGCTGGGGGGAGAGGTAGCCTTCTCCGGTCCCGATGAATGGGTCGCAAAGGATGCCTATTACAAGCGTGTGGATGAGGCAGTACAATGGGCGGATGCTGTTATGATGCTTCGCATTCAGCATGAGCGTCATAAGGAAACCATGGCGATGAGCAGGGCGGAATATCTGGAGCGCTACGGTCTGACGAAACAGCGTGCAGCCATGATGCAGCCGCATGCCATCATCATGCATCCGGCACCGGTCAACCGCGGTGTGGAAATCGACAGCGATCTGGTGGAGGCGGAAAACAGCCGCATCTTCAAGCAGATGAGCAATGGAGTTCTTGTGCGCAAGGCAGTGATCAAACGCGCACTGGGATATGAATTTGAATAAGAAGCTACATAAAAATACATAGAAAAGAGGTGCAGTTATGAAACTGATTCAGCAGGCCCGCATCCTTACAAAAGGAAATGAAACAGAGATAATGGATGTGCTGTTTGATGAAACACAGATTGTGAAAATCGCAAAGCATATCGATCCTGCATTGGCGCAGGAGGTAATACCGGCAGAGAATTGTGTACTGCTGAGCGGATTGATCGATGTACATACCCATCTGCGTGAGCCGGGCTATGCGCATAAGGAAACAATTGCCAGTGGGACGGCTGCTGCAGCCCATGGCGGCTTTACCACCATAATGGCAATGCCCAATGTCATCCCGTATCCGGACAATACGGAAACGATGAAGACATATCTGACGAAAATCAAACAGGACAGCCGTGTGCATGTGATTCCCTATGCCTGTATCACAAAGGCGGAGGCGAGTCAAAAGCTGAGTGATATGGAAGGACTGAGCGCCATGGGGATTCATGCCTTCAGTGATGACGGCGTTGGTGTGGCAACAGCGGATATGATGAAGGCAGCCATGCAGAAGTGCCGTGAAGTTGACGGTATCATCGTTGCCCATACAGAGGATATGAGCTACCGCAAGCCGAACGCCTGCATGCACGAAGGCATCCGCAGTAAACAGCTTGGTCTTACCGGGATTCCCAGCGCCTGTGAATATGCACAGTTCCAACGGGATTTGGCACTTGTCAGGGAAACCGGCTGCCGCTATCATGTATGCCATATGAGTGCGCAGGAAAGTGTGGAATCCCTGCGCAGGGCAAAGAAGGAAGGACTGGATGTCAGTGGTGAGGTAACGGCACATCACCTGCTGCTGAATGAAATGGCAGTAGAAAATGCCAATCATAAAATGAACCCGCCACTGCGCGGCGAGGAGGACCGTCAGGCTCTGATTCAGGGACTGCTGGACGGTACGATCGATATGATTGCCAACGATCATGCACCGCACAGTGAGGAAGAAAAAAGCAGAGGGATGGAAAAGGCTCCCTTTGGCATTGTTGCACTGGAAACCGCGTTTCCACTGCTGTACACCCGCTTTGTGAAGGAGGAGGGCATCTTCACGCTGGAACAGCTGGTGTACTGGATGAGCGAGGCGCCTGCCAAACGCTTTCAAATGGAACGCAGGGGAAAACTGAAGGAAGGAAACGCTTCGGATTTTGTACTGATGGATCTGGACAGCGTACGAAAGATAGAGAAACAGGGATTCTATTCCATGGGAAAAAACACACCGTTTGACGGTATTGTCTGCAGCGGCTTTGCGGTGAAGACATTTGTGGATGGAATCTGCGTATACGATAACAGGGAGGGTTTGCTGAAATGAAAAAGCGACTATTGATTCTTGAAGACGGCAGTGTTTATGAAGGAATTGCCTTTGGAGGCGACCGGTATCAGATGGGAGAGCTGATCTTCCAGACAGGAATGAGCGGGTATCAGGAAATTATCTCCGATCTGTCCTATTATGGACAAATCGTCATGATGACCTATCCTGCCATGGGAAACTGTGGAATCAACCGTGATGACTTTGAGAGTATTTCACCGAAGATGTTCGGCTTTGTTGTCAAGGAATACTGTGAAACACCGAGCAACTTCCGCAGTGATATGACACTCGATGCGTTTATGAAGCTGAAGGGCATTCCGGGAATTGCGGATATCGATACGCGTGAAATTACAAGAAAGATCAGAGATCATGGTACATGCAAGGCAATCATGGCGGATGCGGATGCTGATGTGGAGGCGATTGTGAAGCAGCTGCGGGAAAGTGAGTTACCAAAAGACGGTGTACAGGCAGTATCTACAGTGAAGCCGTTCCCGATTCCATCCCGTGGGCAGAAGGTCGTTATGGTGGACATCGGAACAAAGTTTGCCGTGATCCGCGAGTTTAACATGCGCGGCTGTGATCTGATTGTCGTACCTTACAATATGAGTGCACAGGATATTCTGGCCATTCATCCGGATGGCATCGTCTACAGCGGCGGACCGGGAGCACCGGAAGATATTCCGGAAACGGTAGCTACCTGTAAAGAGCTGCTGGGCAGTGTGCCGATGCTGGGCATCGGTCTGGGACATGAGGTCATTGCGGCTGCATGCGGCGCAAACGTTGTGAAAATGAAGGTTGGTCACCATGGAAACTCTTCTCCGGTGCGCAATCTGAGGAAACAGAAAATCGAGTTTACTGCACAGAATCACGGCTATGAGGTGGAACCGGACTCCATAAAGGGAACCGGACTGATCACCACCTATACCGCACTGAATGATGGCTCCATAGAAGGCTTTACCCATGAAACCTATCCGCTGTACTCTTACTCCTTTGAGCCGGAGGCAGCACCGGGTGCGGATGACTGTACCTATATATTTGATGATTTCTGCAATGTAATGAAGGAAAGGAGTGCTGAATAGAATGCCGAAAAGAAACGATATAAAGAAAATCATGGTGATTGGCTCCGGTCCGATCGTCATTGGACAGGCAGCGGAGTTTGACTATGCCGGCTGTCAGGCCTGCACCTCTTTGCGCGAGGAAGGCTATGAGGTTATTCTGATCAACTCCAATCCGGCAACGATTATGACGGATACCGTTATTGCGGACCGTGTATATATTGAGCCGCTGACGCTGGAATTTGCGAGCCGTGTCATCTATAAGGAGCGTCCGGATGCTATTTTGGGCAGCCTGGGAGGACAGACCGGCTTAAATCTTGTTGTTGAGCTGGCAGAAAGCGGTATTCTGGATGAATATCACGTGGAAATTCTGGGAACGGCACTGGATGCCATTGAAAAAGCAGAGGACCGCGATAAATTCCGAGAGCTGATGTATGAAATCGGGGAACCGGTACCGGAAAGTGTAATCGTACATACGATTGAGGAAGCGGTGGCTTTCGCATGTGAAAACGGCTATCCGGTTGTGGTACGTCCTGCGTTTACGTTGGGTGGTACCGGAGGCGGCTTCGCTCACAGTGAGGAAGAACTGCGGGTAATCTGCGATAACGGTTTAAAAATCTCTCCGGTTCACCAGTGCCTGATCGAACAGAGCATCGCCGGTTATAAGGAAATTGAATACGAGGTTATGCGTGACAATGCGGACAATGCAATCGTTGTCTGCAATATGGAAAATGTTGACCCGGTCGGTATTCACACCGGTGATTCCATCGTTGTTGCGCCAACTCAGACGCTGACGGATAGAGAATGCGGCAATATGCGTGCATCTGCACTGAAAATCATTCGTGCATTAAAAATCTGCGGTGGCTGCAATGTGCAGCTCGCACTGGATCCAAACAGCTTTAACTACTATGTCATTGAGGTCAATCCGCGTGTGTCACGCTCCTCTGCCCTTGCCTCCAAGGCGACCGGATATCCGATTGCCAAGCTTGCGGCGAAGGTGGCTGTCGGTCTGACACTGGATGAAATTATCAATCCGGTCACAACGACCAGCTATGCCTGTGTGGAGCCTTGCATCGATTATGTTGTCACAAAATTCCCGCGCTTTGCCTTTGATAAATTCCCGAAGGCAGATCGTACACTGGGGACACAGATGAAGGCAACCGGTGAGGTTATGTCCATAGGACGTACCTTCGATGAAGCGATTTTAAAGGCTATCCGCTCTCTGGAAATGAAGACGGATCACCTGGAACAAAAGGATATCAACGCGATGAATGAGGATGCCTTATGGAAGAAGCTGGAACAGTGTGATGATGAGCGCATCTATGTCATAACCGCATTGCTTCGAAAGGGTGCGGATATCGAGGATATCTTTGCAGTAACGAAGATGGATCGCTACTTCCTGAACCGCTTTAAAAACATCGTTGCACAGGAAACCGTTATCCGGCAGCATCCGATGGATCTAAACGTTCTGCAGGCTTCCAAGAAAATGGGCTTTGCGGATTCCTGGATTGCAAGAAGCTGGAATGTAGAGGAAGCTGCTCTCTACGATACAAGAAAACAAAACGGCATTATGCCGGTCTATAAAAATGTGGATACGTGTGCAGGGGAGTATGTATCGCATACACCGTATCTGTATTCCACCTATGAGCATGAAAACGAATCCGTATGCAGTGACAACCGCAAAATCATCGTACTCGGCTCCGGTCCGATTCGTATCGGTCAGGGTGTGGAGTTTGACTATGCGACCGTACACTGTGTAAAGACGATTCGTGAACGCGGCTATGAAGCGATTGTTATCAACAATAATCCGGAAACCGTATCAACCGACTATTCCATTTCCGATAAGCTGTATTTCGAACCGCTGACGATTGAAGATGTTATGCATGTCATCGATCTGGAACAGCCCCTTGGTGTTGTCGTGCAGTTCGGCGGGCAGACGGCAATCAATCTGGCAGATAAGCTGGTTGCGCGCGGTGTGAAAATTCTGGGAACCTCTCTGGAGGATATCGATCGTGCAGAGGATCGTCACGAGTTTGAAGAAATGCTGCATAAGCTGGATATTCCGCAGCCGCAGGGGGAAACCGCTGTGGAGGTTGAGGAAGCAGTGAAAATCGCAAACCGTATCGGATATCCGGTACTGGTGCGCCCATCCTATGTATTAGGGGGACGTGCGATGGAAATCGTGCACAACGATGATGACCTGCGTGTCTATATGGCAACGGCTGTGAAGGAAATCAGTCATGATGCACCGATTCTGGTAGATAAATATATCATCGGTAAGGAAATGGAAGTGGATGCAATCTGTGATGGAGAGCATGTGTACATTCCGGGAATCATGGAGCATATCGAGCGTGCCGGTGTGCATTCCGGTGACTCCATCAGTGTCTATCCGGCTCCGACGGCAAGTCAGAAGGTAAAGGATACCATTATCGATTATGCGACACGCATCGGTAAGGGATTCCACTTCATCGGTCTGTATAATATACAGTTCATTGTGGAAACCGATAAGAAAAGCGGGGAAGAAAGAGTGTATGTTCTGGAGGTTAATCCTAGAAGCTCCCGTACCGTGCCATTCCTGAGCAAGGTTACGAATGTTCCAATGTCCTATGTGGCAACACGCTGTGTTCTGGGAGATTCTTTAAAGGATCAGGGCTACGAGGAAGGCGTGCATCCGGAAGGGGAGCGTGTCTTTGTCAAGGCACCGGTATTCTCCTTTGCGAAGCTGCGAAGTGTAGATACGACACTGGGACCGGAAATGAAATCTACCGGGGAAGCACTGGGCGGCGATGTAACGCTGGAAAAGGCATTATACAAGGCACTGCTGGCAAGTGGTGTGAAGATTCCGCTGCACGGCAATGTTCTTATTACGGTTGCGGATGATGACAAGCAGGAGGGGCTGAAGATCGCGAAGCGCTTTTCTGCCATCGGCTATGGTATTTATGCGACGAAGGGAACGGCACAGTATCTTTCCTCCAACGGTATCTATGTAAAAACCGTAGACAAGGTAAAGGAAGAAACAGACAACAATGTGATTGATGTCATCCGTAAGGGACGCGTCAACTATGTGGTCAATACGATGAGTATCTCCAGTGAGGTAAACCGGGACGGCTTTGAAATCCGCCGTGCTGCCGCTGAGAATAATATCAGCTGCTTCACATCGCTGGATACTGCCAATGCGATTCTGCGTGTGCTGGAATCCCAGACGTTTACCACCATTTCCATGAATGAACTGGAGGGATAAGATGCAGGAAGAAAAAGGACTGATTTTAAGTAATAAGAGGATAGCGAAGGATACCTACCGTATGGAAATACAGGCATCCATCGCAAAGGATATGAAGCCGGGACAGTTTGTAAATGTAGCGGTGGAGGGGTTTATGCTGCGCCGCCCCATCAGTATCTGTTCCGTTGAAGATAAAACACGCTTTGTCATCATCTACAAGGTGGTAGGGGATGGCACTGCGAAGCTGGCTACGCTGCGCACACAGGGGATTATCGATGTGTTTGGTCCCCTTGGCAGCAGCTATCCGATTCATGAAGAAGAGCATGAGGTGCTGCTGATCGGTGGCGGTGTGGGTGTGCCGCCGCTGTATGAGCTGGCAAAGCAGTATCGCATAAGGGATGCACGTGTGTATGTGGTCCTTGGCTTCAACGATAAAGAAAGCGTATTTTATGAAAATGAGTTTCAGCGTCTCGGGTGCCATGTTGCGGTAGCGACAATGGATGGCAGCTATGGGACTAAGGGAACGGTGATGGATGCGATTAAAGAGCATGGCATCACAACAGAGTTTACCTGCAGCTGCGGTCCAAGACCGATGCTGAAAGCAGTGGAGGAGCGCTACACCCGCGGCTATATGTCCTTTGAAAGCCGAATGGCATGCGGCATCGGAGCCTGTATGGCGTGTGTGGCAAAGGATAAGAAGGAAGAAAACATGTACCACCGCATTTGTAAGGAAGGTCCTGTTTTCCCAATCGGAAAGGTGGAATACTGATGGATCTGCATGTAGAACTGCCGGGACTTCATCTGAAGAACCCCATTATTCCGGCCAGCGGCTGCTTCGGCTTTGGCCGCGAATTTGCCGAGCTGTATGATCTGAGTCTTTTGGGAGGCATTGCGATCAAGAGTGCGACACCGCACAGCCGATTCGGAAATCCGACACCGCGTGTTGCGGAAACACCGTCGGGCATGCTGAATGCCATTGGTCTTCAGAACCCGGGAGTGGATGTGATTATGGAACGGGAGCTGCCATGGCTTGCGCAGTTTGATACGGAGATTATTGCCAATGTGGCAGGTTCCAGTGAAGAGGAATATGTCGAGGTCATCACAAAGCTGAATCAAAGCGATGTTGTCAAGGCATATGAGCTGAATATCAGCTGTCCGAATGTAAAGCATGGGGGAATCGGTCTGGGAACCGATCCTGCTCTTGCGGCTAAGGTTACCCGCATGGCAAAGGAAGCGGCACAAAAGCCGGTCTATGTGAAGCTGTCACCGAATGTAACAAATATTGTGGAAATCGCTAAAGCCGTGGAAGAGGCAGGTGCAGATGGTCTGGTGCTCATCAACACCTTGATGGGCATGCGTATGGATCTGCGTACGGGAAAACCATTGCTTGCCAATGTGACCGGAGGGCTGAGTGGTCCTGCGATCAAGCCGGTGGCGATTCGTATGGTGTATCAGGTGGCATCTGCCGTCAATATACCGATTATCGGTGTCGGCGGTATCACCAGAGCGGAGGATGTACTGGAATTTCTGTATGCCGGAGCAAGTGCGGTAGAAGTGGGAATGCAGAACTTTATCGATCCGCTGTGCTGTGTTAAAATACTAGAGGATTTGCCAAAGGTCCTGAAGAAATATGGGAATAACAGCTTGACTGATGCTGTTGGAAGGAGTTTTCGTTGATGAGTAAAACAATGGTTGCGTTGGATTTCTCCACACGTAAGGAAGTATATGAATTTTTATTAAAGTTTAAGGAACCGATTTATGTAAAAATCGGTATGGAGCTTACGTATTCTTTTGGATTTGAAATTGTTCGAGAAGTGAAGGCGATGGGACACCAGATTTTTCTGGATTTGAAGCTGCACGATATTCCAAATACGGTTAAACAGGCGATGAAGAATTTGGCAAAGCTGGATGTGGATGTTGTTAATCTGCATGCGGCAGGTGGAAGTGCCATGATGAAGGCTGCTATCGAAGGCTTAAAAGAGGGAGCTGTCAATGGCAAACGCCCGCTTTGTATCGCTGTAACTCAATTGACAAGTACATCACAGGAAGCGATGAATGAAGAGCTGCTGATTCCCGGAGATGTAAAGGATGTTGTCATCTCCTATGCGAAGCTGGCAAAGGAAAGCGGACTGGACGGTGTCGTGTGCTCTGTTCATGAAGCAAAGGCAATTCATGAGGCTTGCGGGTCTGACTTTCTGACAGTTACACCGGGGATTCGTCTTGTGGATGATTCCAAGGATGATCAAAAGCGTGTGGCAACGCCGGTATTTGCCAAAGAACAGGGCTGTGACTATATCGTCGTGGGTAGAAGTATTACAAAAAGTGTCAATCCGGTAGCTACCTATCATGAAATTGAAAAAACGATGGAGGGAAAATAAATGAAGATTGAAAAAACTGTCGCAAAGAATCTGCTGGATATCCAGGCAGTATCTCTGCAGCCCAACGATCCATTTACATGGGCAAGCGGAATCAAATCACCAATTTACTGTGACAACCGTCTGGTGCTGTCTTTTCCGGAAAAACGCAGTGTCGTTGTGCAGGGCTTTGTAGAACTGATTCAGAAGGAATATGCAGAGGCAGAGGTTATCGTCGGTACGGCAACTGCCGGAATCCCATGGGGAGCAATGGTAGCTGACAAGCTGGAGAAGCCGTTTGGTTATGTACGCAGCTCCAACAAGAGTCATGGAAAAGGAAATAAAATCGAGGGAAACATCGAACAGGGGGCCAAGGTTGTTGTTGTTGAGGATCTGATTTCCACCGGCGGCTCTGTCAAGGATGTCATTGAATCCCTGCGTGAGGCAGGTGCCGAGGTACTGGGCGTTGTGGCGATCTTTACCTATCTGTTACCGGCATCCACAGAGCTGTTTAACAGCATTTCCTGTGAATTTAAGACATTGAGCAATTACGATGTTCTGATTGATGTGGCATTGGAAAATGACTATATCAAGGATGGTGACCTTGAGAAATTAAAGGCTTGGAAACAGGATCCAAAGGATGAATCCTGGATGGAAAAATAGAAGAAAGAAAAATGCATTGGGGCATAGAATACAATCGTATTCTATGCCCTTTTGGTGGGAATACAGAGTGTAAGGACTTACAGGGAGTTCGAAACATGAACACTCCTGTGACACAAAAGTGCTGCTGAATGTGTGTCATAGAAAAACCGTGTAAAAGCTCAAACGGATTGTACGAAATGATGGAACATATATAAATAATAAGAATTTGTGCTCGTGCGTAGCGAGAAAATGGAGGCAAATATGATGAATATGATATCAAAACGTTTACTGATACTGGAGGATGGCAGTGTGTATGAAGGACACGGCTTTGGATCCCATCATTATCAGGTGGGAGAGCTTGTATTCAATACTGGGATGAGCGGCTACCAGGAGGTGCTGTCCGATTTATCCTATTGCGGACAGATCGTCATGATGACCTACCCAATGATTGGAAACTACGGTGTCAACCGTGATGACTTTGAGAGTCTGGATCCTGCCGTGTTCGGCTTTGTCGTAAAGGAATATTGCGAGCAGCCAAGCAAATTTCGCTGTGATCTGACTCTGGATGAATTTTTAAAGCTAAAAGGGATACCCGGAATTTGTCATGTGGATACCCGAGCAATCACAAAAAAGCTGCGCAGCAGCGGTACGATGCGTGCCATCATGGCGGATGAGGGAGCGGATGTACAGGCAGTGGTAAGGCTGTTGAAGGAAACCGATTTCCTGCATGATCAGGTTGCACGTGTATCCACACAGAAGCCGTTTCCCATCCCATCCCGTGGAAAAAAGGTTGTTTTAATGGATTTTGGCGCAAAGCATGGCATCATCCGAGAGCTGTCACGCAGAAACTGCGATCTTGTCGTTGTACCATACAATACCTCAGCAGAGGCGATTCTTGCCCTGCATCCGGATGGGGTGATGCTGAGCAACGGTCCGGGAGATCCAAAGGATATGACAGGTGCTATCGAGGTCATTCGTGAGCTGATCAAGCATGTCCCCATCTTTGGCATCTGTCTGGGACATCAGCTGATCTCTCTGGCATGCGGCGCTAATACCGTTAAGCTGAAATTCGGTCACCGCGGCTGCAATCATCCGGTCTTGAATCTGACGACTGGTAAAGTGGAAATCACCTCACAGAATCACGGCTATGCAGTGGAAACAGAAAGTCTTGCGGACACGGATTTGATCATGACGCATCAGGCGCTGAATGATCGAAGTGTGGAGGGTGTCCGCCATACACGTTATCCGGTATTCAGTGTACAGTATCACCCGGAAGCTGCACCGGGGCCGGAGGATGCCAATTATCTGTTTGATCAATTCATGGAACTGATGGAAAAGGAGAATGCATAACTATGACAAAGCGTACAGATATTAAGAAAATACTTGTGATCGGGTCTGGACCAATTGTCATTGGACAGGCTGCGGAATTTGATTATGCCGGAAGTCAGGCCTGCCAGTCCCTTCGTGAGGAAGGCTATGGGGTTGTCCTGATCAATTCCAATCCGGCAACCATCATGACCGATACAACGATTGCGGATCGTGTTTATATTGAACCGCTGACGCTGGAATTCGCCAGCCGTATCATTTATAAGGAGCGCCCGGATGCCGTCCTGGGCAGTCTGGGTGGACAGACCGGGTTAAATCTGGTTGTTGAGCTGGCTGAATCCGGTATCCTTGCGGAATACGATGTGGAGATTCTGGGAACGGATTTAACTGCCATTAACAAGGCGGAGGACCGCGAGCTGTTTCGAAACCTGATGTATGAAATCCATGAACCGGTACCGGAAAGTGATATTGTACATACCGTGGAGGAGGCGATTGCCTTTGCGGATTCCATTGGCTATCCCGTTGTTGTTCGCCCGGCCTATACACTGGGAGGAACCGGCGGAGGCTTTGCGGATACGGAAGAGGAGCTGCGTATCATTGCAGATAACGGATTAAAGCTGTCCCCGGTACATCAGTGTCTGATTGAACGAAGTATCGCAGGCTTTAAGGAAATTGAATACGAGGTTATGCGGGACAATAACAATAATGCAATCGTGGTCTGCAACATGGAAAACATCGATCCGGTGGGAATCCATACCGGTGACTCTATGGTTGTGGCTCCTGTACAGACGCTGTCCGATCGTGAGCATCAGATGCTGCGCAATGCCAGTCTGAAAATTATTCGTGCTTTGAACATATGCGGAGGCTGCAATGTACAGCTGGCATTGGATCCCAACAGCTTCAAATACTATATTATTGAGGTGAATCCAAGAGTATCCCGCTCTTCTGCGCTTGCCTCCAAGGCAACCGGTTATCCGATTGCAAAGCTGGCAGCTAAGATTGCGGTCGGTATGACGCTGGATGAGATCATCAATCCGATTACCAGGACGAGCTATGCCTGCTTTGAACCGTCACTGGATTACATTGTGACAAAGCTGGCACGCTTCCCGTTTGATAAATTTGAGCGTGCCGACCGCCGTCTGGGAACACAGATGAAGGCTACCGGTGAGGTCATGTCCATCGGTCGCAATTTTGAAGAAAGCTTTCTGAAGGCAGTACGCTCTCTGGAAATGAAATGTGATCACATCGATCATAAGGAAATCAATGCCTGTACCACAGAGCAGCTGTGGGAGAAGATTGCGGTCAAGGACGATCTGCGCATGTTTGGCATCGCCGAGCTGATTCGCCGCAGGGAATCCCTGGCAAGTATTCATGAAATTACGAGAATCGATATGTTCTTCCTGAATAAATTTGCGAATATCATTTCTCTGGAAGAAGAAATGATGGCACATCCACAGGATCTTTCCATACTCCGTACGTTGAAGGAAAATGGCTTTGCGGATTCCTATATCGCCCGCAAGTGGGGAATGAAGGAGCGCTCCGTCTATGAGCTGCGGAAGAAAAACGGCATCATACCGGTATATAAAATGGTGGATACCTGTGCAGCGGAATTTGAAAGTGCGACACCGTATTTCTATTCCACCTATGAACAGGAAACGGAATCCTTCCGAACAGACCGTAAGAAAATCATTGTTCTCGGCTCCGGACCGATTCGTATCGGACAGGGTGTGGAATTCGACTATGCGACTGTACACTGTGTCATGACGCTGCGGGAGTGCGGCTATGAGGCAATCGTTATCAACAACAATCCGGAAACGGTATCGACAGATTTCTCGATTTCTGACAAGCTGTATTTTGAACCGCTGACGATCGAGGATGTTATGCACGTTGTGGATCTGGAACAGCCACTGGGCGTGATTGTTCAGTTTGGCGGTCAGACGGCAATCAATCTGGCAGATAAGCTGGTGGAACGCGGTGTGAAGATTCTGGGAACCTCTCTTAAGGACATTGACCGTGCCGAAGACCGTCATGCATTTGAAGCGATGCTGCACACGCTGGATATTCCGCAGCCGAAGGGAGAAACAGCGGTGGAGGTAGAGGAAGCCGTAAACATTGCGAACCGCATCGGGTATCCGGTGCTGGTGCGTCCATCCTATGTCCTCGGCGGACGTGCAATGGAAATCGTGCACAATGATGATGATCTGCGTATTTATATGGCTACGGCAGTTAAGGAAATCAGCCACGATGCACCGATTCTGGTCGATAAATACATTGTCGGTAAGGAGCTGGAAATTGATGCGATCTGCGATGGTGAACATGTGTATATTCCGGGAATCATGGAGCATATCGAACGCGCAGGTATTCATTCCGGTGACTCCATCAGTGTCTATCCGCCGCAGACCATATCGGATCAGGTGCGGGACACCATCGTCGATTACAGTATTCGTATCGGAAAGGGATTCCACTTTATCGGCTTGTTCAATATCCAGTTTATCGTGGAGGCACCAAAGGATGGAAATGAGGAAATGGTATATGTTCTGGAGGTCAATCCGCGAAGCTCCCGTACCGTGCCGTTTCTAAGTAAAATAACCGGTGTGGCGATGAGTCATATCGCAACGCGCTGCGTCCTCGGTGACTCATTGCATGAGCAGGGCTATGCAGAAGGGCTTCGTCCGTTTGAAAACCGCGTTTTTGTCAAGGCTCCCGTGTTTTCCTTTGCAAAGCTGCGCAGCGTAGATACCGTGCTGGGCCCGGAAATGAAATCAACCGGAGAAGCACTGGGCGGTGATGTTACCTTGGAGAAGGCGCTGTACAAGGCACTGCTTGCCAGCGGTATCCGTATTCCGAATCATGGTAATGTGCTGATGACGATTGCGGATGATGACAAGGAGGAAGGCCTGCGTATTGCAAAGCGTTTCTCTGCCATCGGGTACGGTATCTATGCGACTTGCGGCACGGCTGCTTTCTTACAGGGAAACGGATTGTTTGTGAAAACCGTCAATAAGATTTCCCAGGAGGGCGATTTGAATGTCCTGGATGTGATCCGTAAGGGTAAGGTGAATTATGTGATCAATACCATGTCCAGTGAAGATAAGGAGGTAACCAATGACGGCTTCCTGATTCGCCGGGTATCCGCAGAAAACAATATCAGCTGCTTCACTTCCTTTGATACAGCGAATGCAATACTAAAGGTGCTGGAATCTTTAAACTTTACGACCATCTCTATGAATGAGCTGGAGTATTAAATACGTCTTTATCAGAGTTATAAAAGCATAAGGCAAAAAATATTCAGCATTTGCATGTTTTATATCTTCGAGTTCTTATGAAAAAGGAAATCCAAACGATTGAGTAATTTCAATAGTTTTGGATTTCCCTTTTTTGAATATACAGCCTTAAGAAAAAAAGCATATGCATTGTCAAAAAGGCATTGTTATTTCCAATACAGCACTTTATGCTCCACAATCTGACATGCTTCATATAAAAGAAGTCCCAGCAGAGAAAGCAAGAATATTGAAGAGAGAATCATATTTAAATCATACATTTCTGCACCGTTTGTCAGCAGATAGCCAAGACCGGCTTTTGCTCCCATCATTTCTCCGATGACAGCGCTTGTAATTGCCTGTGTAACTGCTATCTTGCTGCCGCTGATGACCTCATGGAAGGCACAGGGAAGCTCCATACGTATGAAAATCTGCCATCGATTTGCCTGTAATATATTCATGAGGTCCATATATCCGGTATTGATTTTCTTCAATGAACTGCTTTCCGCTACCATGATAGGGAAGGATACTACCAGAATAACCAATGCTATTTTGGAAGTCAGTCCAAGCCCAAACCATAAAATGAATAGCGGAGCAATGGAAATTTTCGGTGAAATCTGCATGATGAGAAGCAATGGCATAAACAGATTCTCTAAAAGTCTATTTTTCGCAAGTAAATAACCGAGAATCATACCAAAGATAATACCCCAGAAGGTGCCGATAAAAATTTCATACAGCGTTGTTGTGATATGCAATCCCATGTTGCCGCTTTGCATAAATTGTATAAAATATTTGAAAAAATCAACAGGAGAAGGAAGATAATAGCTGGGGATATGAAATATAATGGTGATAAACTGCCACAGTATCAGCAGGCATGTAAGCAGTACGCACATTTCCACATAGATTCTTGTTTTTTTCATGATGCACCTCCCGGTTGAACTATGAGCTCATCTGCAGGAAAGGATGTCTTGAATAATCCGTTTTTTTGCAGCAGGTCAATGTAAATCTGATAATCATGGAGATTACTGTAGCCATATCCATACACTGCGGTATCTTCAGAAACCCAAAGATTTTTTACAAATTCCTGCGAAATAATATCTATGTATTTCTGTTCACTTCCGGCAATGCTTGGTGTAAATTTTTCCTTTGCGATATTCACAGCTTCCTGCACCTGACCTTCTATAATATCCTGCATACCCCGATTCAAGGCATTCGTAAAACCTCTGCATATTTCCGGATGCTCTTTCAAGAAAGTCTGTGAGGTGATTACTACATTTCCATAGGAGGGCATATAGTCGTTGCTGAGAAACTGTTTAACGTCGATTCCACTAGACTGAAGCTCATAGGTGCGAAGCTTAGAAAAGCAAATTGCATCTACCTGATTGGAAACGAGAGCATTCACAATTGCACCTGTTCCGATCACTTTGATTTGCACATCATGGATGGATAGGCCGTTCTGCTGCAGAATAACCTTCAGCTGAATATAATTGGGACTGCCATAACTTGTAATGGCAATTGTTTTGCCCTTCAGATCCTGTATTTTATGAATGCCAGATTCGCTTTTGTAAATGATTGCTCCCAGCCCCTTCTGATAGGTAGTATGAATGATGTTGACTGGAACACCGTTTCCCCGACCCAACAATACAGTATCCGCATTAGGAAAACCGAAGGGTACATTTCCTGCCCCCACGTTTTTAACAATTTCTGCAGCAGATGCATAATAGAAATTGACCTGCAGTCCTTCCTCCTTGAAATAGCCCTTTTCCTGTGCGAGATATAGCGGCGCATAATAAGGTGTTGCAGCTCCATCAATCTGAATATCAACTTCAAATAGTCCATCTGTATTTTTATATGGGTGAAACGAAGAACCAGTACATCCGGATAACAAACATAAAGATAACAAAATGAAACAGAATTTTTTCATTGCTTTACCTCCTGATATCGCTGTAACCGTTGTTCCAGCAGGTTTACAGCTGCATACAGTAAAATTCCCAGCAAAATGGTAAATAGAATACCTGATATCAGCAGCGGACTATCAAAGGTGGAACTGGCAAATGATTGCAAATATCCGATACCCAACTGTCCTGCCATCCATTCCGCTACAGTTGCTCCAATAATAGCCTGTAGGATGCTTATCTTGAAGGAAGAGAGAAGATACGGTATGCAGCACGGAAACTCTAGCTGAGTAAATATCTGTCTGCGATCTGCGTTCAATACCTGCATATATGCATACATTTCTTTTGGGATATGACCGAGACCCAGCAGCACACCTTCTATGATAGGAAAAAAGGACATGATGAAAACGATGAATAATTTGGAGCCATAACCAAGTCCAAACCAGATAATGAAAATAGGAATTAAGGCAATTTTCGGTGATACCTGAAAAAATACAAGCAGAGGCATACTCAGCTGTTTGATATGTGGATGCTTCCCAATACAGTAACCGACTATAATACCAAACAAAACTGAGAGTGCGAAGCCAAACAGAACCTCGCTCAGGGTATATAGCAGATTTTTATAAAAATCCATTTGCGTGAGCTGAAAAACCATTTCCTTAGCAACGGCAGTGGGAGTTGGTAGGATGAAGGAGGGAATATGGAAAAAAGTTACATAAGCATACCATAAAAAGATAAATACAGATAGAGAGAGAAGCGTATACCATATCGCTTCTTTTTTATGCCTGCTCATTCAGCATACCTCGCAATCTGGATACATAATCCGTAAACTCTATAGCTTCTCGCAGCTTCAGGCTTCGTTCCTGTGGGAGATCAATAGTGATGATGTCGCGAATTTTGGAAGGCCGATTACTTAAAACGGCAACGCGTGTGGATAGAAAAACAGCCTCTTCTATGTCATGTGTAACAAATAGAATGGTTTTTTTCGTCTGTTTCCAAAGACGTCTGAGCTCCAGATTCAAATAATCTCGTGTCAGGGCATCCAACGCACCAAAGGGTTCATCCATTAACAGAAGCTTTGGGTCGTAGCTAAGTGAACGAGCGATGGAAGCTCTCTGCTTCATACCTCCGCTCAGCTCCTTTGGCAGAGAATTTCGAAATTCCTTAAGTTTCATCAACTCCAGCAATTTCTCTACACGCATCAATGATTCCGGTGTTTTTTGATGTTTGATTTCCAATGGCATTATGATATTTTCATAAACACTTTTCCAAGGGAATAAAACTGAATCCTGAAATACAAAACCCAGATTTTCTTTTAACGTGTTGTCATGGAATACGATTTCTCCACCGTCACGTTCCTGTAATTCACTTACGATTCGCAGCAATGTGGATTTGCCACAGCCGCTGGGACCAATAATAGAGATGAATTCGTGTTCATGGATTGCAAGAGATACATCTTTAATTGCTTGTATCCGCTCTCCGTTAGCTGTCGTAAAACATTTTGAAATGTTTTTCAATTCAATCATTGTCATTGTCATTCCTCCAATTTTCCATCATATGTGATAATAAGGATACATAAAGGTTTATTTTCTCCTGCATGTCATTCATGTGTAAACCACATAATGCTTCAATTTTCTTCAGCCGATACTGCAGTGTATTAACATGAATAAACAACTCTTTACATGTTTGCTTCTGGTTCTCGTTATTGCGGAAGTATTTGATAAGAGTATCCAACAGAAAAGGATACTCCTTTAGCGGTGCAATGGTCTGCTGAAAATAATTTGTTTTATCCTGCTGCTGAAGCTCCTGTATGATTCGCAGCAGTTGTACCTTTGGATAAAGGATAATCTGCTGTTTCTGTAGTGTCAGACCAACGTGTACAGAAAATTCAGCTTCTTTCATCAGCTCAGCAATATTAGCTGCTTTCTGAACTGAGCTGATTCCAATCTGCAGATCTGGATATACTGGAATCAACTGCTTAAGTTCTTGTATACAGGCTGAAGAAAACTGTGAAGCTTTCAGAATTACGGCTGTATAAATCGCCGTGTTCGTATGCATGAAGAGAAAGTCATGAAGCAGATGCTGTTGCTTCATACGCTCATATATCGTACAGACATGCAGAAAAATCGAATAGCGCTTCTGCTCAGAGAGCTGAGCATTCGTAGATTCTCTATCAATTTGAAACTGAATCAGCTGCAGTTCGTTCTGAAACAGTGCAAGCTGCAATGACTGCGTACAGCGTCGGACAATCAAATCCTTGAAAGGATCCGTGCTTAATAGCAGATAACGCATAAGGTATTCCTTAAGGGTATCCTGTTCATCTGCCAGAGAAAGCAGACGATTGATAGCATTCGTTAAGGATAGGTAGGTTCGCTGAGGCGGAATGAGAAAAATGGGAATCTGCCATTCCTGCGCCAGTATGGAAAGTCTTTTTACACGCGCCATATGCTCGTCAGTTTCTCTGCATTTTACCGCAAGAGCAGCGGTTGACAGGCGCTGCATATCATGGAGTAACTCCAGCAGATCCTGCTCATTTTCCGGTAATGTTCTGGAACTTGTCAGAAGCAGTTCACCACCCTTCGCCCATTCCCGTATGGGTAGAGATTCCATAATGGTTACAGAAGCAACCAAGCGCTGTACATTAGCCCCCTCATACAGCGCTTTCAGATCCCAGATATCACTGCTCATGATCGTGCTTAAATAGATCATACGGTATCACCTCCCATTCACAAATTTCGTGTGATGTTTTTGGATACAGATCATACCGGTATATAAATAATATGATTGCGGTTACAATACACCTTATTTATTACTGAATGATATCATACAAGAAGTAAACGTGTAAATTGTGTAGATACACGAAATCACTGGTAATTTTTGGGCTCTTTCCACAATTGTTAGAATGCGCTTTTCTATCTAAAATGGTGGTGTAAGGAAAGGAGACTTTTTATGAGTCAAGAACGTATGAATATGAGTACCTATCAGAAAACGGCATTAGGTACCACAATGGCCGGGCTGGGAATGCAGAGCTGTAGTACGATGCTGTTATCCTATGTACTGACCTCTATTATTGCTGATTTTGCAATCAGCTCAACTGCAGGTGGAGCGATATCCACCATCACCAATCTGGGAATGCTGGCCGGTGGTATCATCTTTGGAACATTGGCAGACAAGTATGGCAGAGTAAAAATTTTTGCAATTACAGTCGCTATTTTCTCTATAGCGACAGGGCTGACAGCTTGTTCTACAAGCATAACTGCCATTTATGTGCTGCGCTTTTTGGTAGGTGTCGGCGGAGGCGGAGAGTATGGTGTGATTATGTCCATCATTGCGGATTCTTTCGCTGAGGGTAAAAGAGGAAGAATTACTTCATTTGTAACAATTGCAGGACAGCTTGGCAGTATCATTGCTGCCATAGGAGCTGCATTGATTATTCCAACATTCGGCTGGAGAGGTTTATTTGTATTTGGTGCTCTTCCAATTTTCCTAGCTGTTTTTATCCTTTGGAAGCTGCCGGAATCTGAAGCATGGAAGGCGGTAAAAAAAGAATCGGTTACTAAAAAATCAGGAATACGTGATCTTTTTACAGAAGGAAGGGCTTTTACAACGATTCGTCTGACCATTATGGCGATTGTACAGGTTGCCGGATACTTTGGGCTGATGAACTGGCTTCCTTCAATTTTGCAAAACAAAGCCGGACTTAGTATTTCCGGTTCATCAATTTGGATGATAGCAACCATTATCGGTATGTCTTTAGGAATGCTGGTCTTCGGTCAGATTATGGATAAGATTGGTGCCAAAACGGCCTATGCATCATTTCTGATTGCATCTGCGATTGCAGTATTTGCATATTCCTTTGCAGATTCTGCAATGTTGATTTTGGTTGGCGGCGCAATTGTAGGTTTTTTTGCCAACGGTATGAATGCAGGCTATGGAGCAATTGTTGGTAATCTATATCCAACACATATCCGTGCAACTGCAAATAATATTATTTTCAATATCGGTCGTGCTATTGGTGGTTTTTCCTCAATCGCTATCGGTTTCTTTTTGGATAACTATTCTCTGACAGTAGCCATGGCATTTCTTACCGTGTTATACTGTATATCTCTGATTACAGTGACAACGCTACAGATACACAAGCCAAAGCCAGCAGAAACACAGGCATAGGAGGTAGATAATATGAGTATACATTTGAAAGAATTAAAGCACGGAGATTTGGGGGAAGCGACCATAATTGTTGGAGATCCTGGTAGGGTTTCACTTCTTGCAGAAGCGTTTGATAAGCGTAGTATTATTGTTAATAATCGTGAATTTCTTTTAATGAATGGTTATTATAAAAATCAGAAGGTATCCGTATGTTCTACCGGCATAGGTGTAGGCTCAACGGAAATCTGTGTGAGTGAGCTGCTGGAAAATGGAGCAAAACAAATCGTACGTTGCGGAGGCTGCGGCGCATGGCGTGACGATATTGAGCCAGGCGATATCATTTTAAATACTGGAATGGCACGAACAACAGGATTGATGACGACTTATGTCCCGGATACGTATCCTGCTGTTGCAGATTCGCTGTTAGTCAGTCGGATTGCAAAACATCTGTCCGGCAGTAAAAAAATCCATATCGGATTGGGACTGACGGCAGAAACATATTACATAGGGCAGGGAAGGGGTATTTCAATAAAGGGAAAAGCACTTCCTGTTCCCAATATGATTGAAGAATGGTCAAGTCTGGGAATTATGAATTGTGAAATGGAAACAGCAGTACTTTATATACTAGCATCCTTATACCAAATCCCTGCTGCAAACTGCCTCGCTGTTCATGTCAGTCGCAAGAACGAGAAATGGGAATGTGAGGAGGATTATCGCAAGTTGCATTATGAAATGGCGCAGCTTGTACTGGATGCGATGCTAGAGCCATCAACGCAGTATGAAAAAGAAGCATAAGGAAGGAGATAAAGAAATAAAGGGAACGAAAGCGTATAGATAAAATGAAATAGCCGTAGCATGGAGGATTTCCAGCTGCGGTTTTCAACTCTGCATAAAGATTGTATAAGTGTAGTATTTTTTCTTTGTAAGCGCTATAATAATACTAAGAAAACAGAAAGGAGCTTTTTATGAATACAGAACGTTTTAAGGATAAAATTATGGTCGTAACCGGAGGAACCTCCGGAATAGGAAAAGCAGTTTGTATCCGTGCCGGTGCAGAAGGGGCAACCGTTGTCATCGCAGGACGAAATGAGGAACGCGGAAAGGCGATTGAAAAGACCATTACGGATCAGGGAGGCAAGGCACTGTTTGTGCGCTGTGATGTGACTATAAAAGAAGATATCATCGCCCTGTATGCGAAAGTGATGGAAGTGTATGGACGTATCGATATCGCTATTAACAATGCCGGCATCGTCGGAGATTCCAAGAAAATCGAAGATTTGACAGATGAGGACTGGTTCAGCGTTGTCAATGCCAATCTGAATGCCATGTTCTATTGCATTCGTGAGGAAGTGAAATACATGCTTACCAATGAAACCGGTGGAAGTATTGTGAATACCGCATCCGTGGCAGGTATTCGGGCAACCCCTGCAGGACCTGCCTATGTTGCCAGCAAGCACGGTGTTGTCGGACTGACAAAATCAACGGCAATGGATTACGCTGCGAAAAACATTACCTGCAATGCCATCTGTCCGGCAGGAACCGATACACCGCTGACAGAAGCCGCAAAGCAGAAGATTTATGCCAAGATTGCGGAATTGAAGGCACAGGGAAAAGACCCGCAGGAATTTATGAAGAATTCCATGATTGCCGGTAAGACGGAAACTCTGCAGCATCGCAATGCTACAAGTGAGGAGCAGGCAGCGACGATCCTGTATTTTGCCAGTGATGAGGCAAGACACATCACCGGTAGCATTGTCGCAAGTGATGGCGGTTTTACTGTTTATTAACATACATATGAAGAAAGACGGAGAGGAATTCAAAGCCTTTTCGTTTTTATTTTCTGAAGTTGCGCACCTTATCATCATCAGCTTCTTTTTTTATAAAGAGTTCAGGATGTTTTCATTGACAGATGCTGTAAAAAAGAGTATTCTATATATGGAGTTAGATTAAACTAACAAAGAGATTGCAGTTCTTTGTTTTCCTTATAACTTTACAACCAGCCCAAATCTGACTTCACAATCAGACTGTCTGTTTCCACGATACGGCGGACAGGCGGTCTGCTTTTGTTACTGTTCACAGTTTATAAACGAATGATCAAAAAAGAAAAGATGTAATAGTTTGACGGGGGAATGGCTTTCCATCCTGTGTGATTGTTATACTTCTGTTTGATCCTTCTTTTCGTGGATTTGCTGTGAATCGTGACCTTCTTATTTTGTAAGCTTATTTTGTATGCAAGCCTATTGACGTTCGGCTGAAAAAATGATACAGTTTATTCAGTTATATGACTGACGGAAGTGGAATTGACCACAGGGAGTATAATGTATAGGGGCCGACCGTCTGGGCAGAAGAGCTCGGGACAACTGTCGGCTCTTTTCTTGTGGATGAATCAGTCCTATGATTTATCTTACGAAACCATTTCATAACAGAATGAAACAGGAGGACGCAGGATTTATGATGAATGAACGCAAAGAATGGGAAGGCTTTACAGGCCGCCTCTGGAAAGAGGAAATCAATGTTCGGGATTTTATTCAGAACAACTACAAGCCATATGACGGGGACGAGTCGTTTCTGGCTGAACCGACAGAAGCAACGAACAAGCTGTGGCAGGAGCTGCAGAAGCTGCAGAAGGAAGAACGCGCAAAGAACGGTGTTCTCGATATGGAAACAGAAATCGTTTCCTCTTTGACCTCTTATGGCCCCGGCTACATCAAGGATGAATTAAAGGATATGGAAGCAGTCGTCGGCTTGCAGACAGACAAGCCGCTGAAGCGTGCTTTCATGCCATACGGCGGTATTAAAATGAGTGAAGAGGCATGTACGACCTATGGATATGAGCCAAGTGAAAAGCTGCATGAAATCTTCCATGAATATCACAAGACACACAACGATGCCGTGTTTGACTGCTATACACCGGAAATGCGACTGGCAAGACGGAACAAAATCGTTACCGGTCTTCCGGATACCTATGGACGCGGACGAATCGTTGGCGATTACCGTCGTGTTGCTCTGTACGGTATCGATTATCTGATCGAACAGAAACAGAAGGATAAGGCAAACTGCGGCTGCGGTGTAATGAGCGATGACATCATCCGTCAGCGTGAGGAGCTGGCTGAGCAGATTAAGGCGTTAAAGGGTATGAAGGCGATGGCTGCACTTTACGGCTTTGATATCAGCGGACCTGCAACAACCGCGAAGGAGGCAGTTCAGTGGCTGTATTTCGGTTATCTTGCGGCCATCAAGACACAGAATGGTGCTGCAATGAGTGTCGGACGTGTTTCCACCTTCCTGGATATTTATATCGAACGTGATCTGGAGGCAGGAATTCTTACCGAAAGTGAAGCACAGGAGCTGATCGATCATATGACGATGAAGTTCCGTATGGTGAAATTTGCACGTATTCCTTCTTATAACCAGCTGTTCTCCGGTGACCCGGTATGGGCTACACTGGATCTGGCAGGTCTGGGTATGGATGGCCGCCATATGGTTACAAAATCCGACTTCCGTTTCCTGCATACACTGGAAAATATGGGACCGGCACCGGAGCCGAATCTGACGGTGCTGTATTCCTCTCATCTGCCGGAAAGCTTCAAGACATATTCCGCACGCATCTCGATTGAGACAAGCTCCGTACAGTATGAGAATGATGATGTTATGCGCCCGGTATGGGGGGATGACTATGCGGTATGCTGCTGTGTGAGTGCCACGCAGACAGGTAAGGAAATGCAGTTCTTCGGAGCACGTGCTAACCTTGCAAAATGTCTGTTGTATGCAATTAACGGTGGAATTGATGAAAAGACGAAAGCACAGGTCGGTCCGGAATATCGTCCGATTACCAGTGAATATCTGGATTATGATGAGGTTATGCATAAGTATGACAATATGATGGAATGGCTGGCTGATCTGTATGTCAACATCCTGAACCTGATTCAGTACATGCATGATAAATATTATTATGAAAGCTCCTTAATGGCACTGATCGATACCGATGTGCGCAGAACCTTTGCGACAGGCATTGCCGGATTCTCCCATGTCGTAGATTCCCTGGCAGCAATCAAATATGCCAAGGTTAAGACGGTTCGTGATGAAGACGGACTGGTTATTGATTATGAAATCGAGGGTGATTTCCCGCGCTATGGAAATGATGATGACCGTGCGGATGATATTGCAGTGTGGCTGTTAAAGACCTTTATGGAGAAAATCGAGAAGCGTCATACCTATCGTGACTCTGAACCGACTACCTCGATTCTTACTATCACCTCCAATGTCGTATATGGTAAGGCTACCGGAGCTCTGCCGGACGGACGTAAGGCCGGAGAGCCATTGTCACCGGGGGCAAACCCTTCCTATGGTGCAGAACAGAACGGTCTGCTGGCTTCTTTGAATTCCGTAACCAAGCTGCCTTATGAATATGCATTGGACGGCATCAGCAATACGCAGACCATCAGTCCGGATGCGCTTGGACACAATGAGGATGAGCGTGCCGATAATCTGGTACATGTTCTGGATGGCTACTTTGATCAGGGAGCCCATCATCTGAATGTCAATGTATTCGGTATTGAAAAGCTGCATGATGCCATGGAGCATCCGGAAAAAGAGGAGTATGCAAACTTCACGATCCGTGTTTCCGGATATGCTGTAAAATTCATTGACCTGACGCGTGAACAGCAGCTGGATGTTATTTCCAGAACCTGCCACGCAAGTCTGTAAGTTACAAAGAAAAGAGGTCTGTTATACAAACAGGCCTTTCTACGTTTACGGAGGTGATGTTATGAGTGTAAAAGGAGCGATTCATTCCATTGAAACCTTTGGCTCCGTTGATGGACCGGGGGTGCGCTTTGTTATATTTCTAAAAGGCTGTGCCATGCGCTGCCAGTATTGCCATAATCCGGATACCTGGAAATGCGGGGAGCCGGATACAGACAGTGAAGCATTGCTGAAGCGTGCGATGCGTTATCGCAGCTACTGGGGCAAAAACGGCGGTATTACGGTCAGCGGGGGAGAGCCTTTGCTGCAAATTGACTTTCTTCTGGATTTGTTTCAAAAGGCGAAGAAGGAAAACATTCACACCGTTCTGGATACGGCGGGAAATCCGTTTACCGGTGAAGGGGACTTTTTTGATAAATTCCAGGAGCTGATGAATGTCACAGACCTCATCCTGCTGGATCTTAAGGTTTATGATGAAAAAAAGCATCGCGCACTGACGGGAAAAAGCAACCGCAATATTCTGGATCTGGCAAAATATCTTTCTGATATCGGTAAGCCTGTCTGGATTCGTCATGTGCTGGTACCTGGTATCAATGACAGTGATGAGGACCTTCAAAAGCTGGATACCTTTTTGCAGACTCTGCATAATGTAGCGCGTGTTGAGATTCTGCCATATCATACACTGGGTGCCTACAAGTGGGAGGAGCTTGGCTATACCTATGCACTAAAGGATGTCCTGCCTCCGGACAAAGCACTCGTAAAGCATGCGAATGAGCTTTTACATACAGCACAGTATGATTCGTGAATACTCACAAAGCCGGACATCTGAATAGGAAGAACCGGCTTTTTTATTCCTACGATACTTTAGATATCCCTTTTTTATTCCATCCAATGCATTGATGCTGCTGTGACTATGCTGCATACCGATATGTTGAAATACTCAATAGCACTGTTTTTTTGCATCATAAAGTGGTATGATGACAATAGATGGAAGGAGGTATCATCATGAGTGATCCAAAACGTATTCGCATGCACACAGGCAAAGGTTTTATTGCGGCGCTTGATCAAAGCGGCGGCAGTACACCGAAAGCACTTCGACTGTATGGTATTGCAGAGGATGCATATCATAGCGATGAAGAGATGTTTGATCTGGTTCATGAGATGAGAACCAGAATAATGACATGCCCTTCCTTTACAAGCGAGCATATACTTGCAGCCATTCTGTTTGAAAACACTATGGAACGGAAGGTGAACAACGAGTACACTGCTGACTATCTGTGGAATCAAAAGGGAATTCTTCCGATTCTGAAGGTGGACAAGGGGCTTGCCCCACTGGAAAACGGCGTTCAGCTGATGAAGGAAATTCCACAGCTGGAGGAGCTGCTCGAGCGTGCAAAACAGCGCCATATCTTTGGAACGAAGATGCGCTCTGTTATCAGGGAAAGCAATACGGATGGTATCCGCGCTATCGTCGAGCAGCAGTTTGCTATCGGTAAACGTATCTGTGCGGCAGGATTGGTGCCGATTCTTGAGCCTGAGGTAGATATTACAGCATCGGACAAGGCGGATTGTGAGGTATTGCTGAAGGCGGAAATCAAAAAGCATCTGGCGAAGCTGACGGCAGATGAAATCATTATGTTCAAGCTGACCATTCCAAGTGTTGACGGTTTCTACACAGAGCTGATGAATGATCCGCATGTTCTGCGCATAGTCGCATTATCCGGAGGGTATACAAGAGATGAAGCGAATGAAAGGCTTGCAAGAAATCCGGGACTGATTGCGAGCTTCTCCCGTGCATTATCACAGGGACTTTGCGTAACCCAGAGTGATGATGAATTTGAAGCCTTACTGAAAAGCTCCATACAGTCTATTTATGATGCCAGCATTACCTGAGAGATAGCATGTACGCATGGAGCCCCTATAAAAAGATGCAGAAGGTCTGCATCTTTTTGCATGCTTTAAAGCCTAAGATTTACGAGATAGAAGCTTCCTATATGGGAGTTTGCGCAGATATTTCATCCAGTCTGTTTGCATACATACCTTATATAAGATAAGTGTGAGAAGCCCTCCGAGAACGACATCAATGACGGAATGCTGTTTCAGTACAACGGTTGAAAGACATACTGCGATTCCGCATAACAGGGTAAAGCCTTTGACCAGTGCCGCATGAGAAAACTTTTGATAGCGCATGACAATGATCATAATCGCCACGGTACTGGAAACATGAATGGACGGACAGACGTTCGTCGGTGTATCAATGGCATACAGCATTCCGGCAATACGGGCAAGCAGATTGTCACGTACAACAGCAGGACGCAGCTGTAGACCGTTGGGCAGTACGGTATAGATCAGCAGACAGATTGTCATACCGGTGAACATAATAAAGCACAGATCCAGAAAATCCCTTCGCGAGTGGAACAGAAAATAACCAAGAGAGACTGCAAGCATGGGGAACCAGGCAAAATAAGGTATAACAAAGCCTTCATGAAAAGGGATCCAGTCATCCAGCGGACAGTGTATGATAAATTTGGGAACCGCAAAGGCCTCCAAAAGCTCAAAGTAAATCAGATAGGGGATAAAATAAAGAAGGCACAGCGCATAGGGATGCTCCCTGATCCAGGCTGCTGTTTTTTTCAGCATGTGCATCCTCCTTTCCAGGTGGTATTTATTATAGTATGGATTTCCATTTATTTCAAATAAAAAATCCGACCTTCGCCGGATTACGGTTTGATGTAGGAATATCCCGCCTGCTGCTTAACGGCAAGCTCCACAACACCGCTTGCAACCGTTGTCACACCGTTTAAAAGCTCCTGCTCCTCCATCCTCTGCCCCTTCATGGCATTGCGGCAGGCGGCTATTTTGACACCGCGTTTTATAAAATCACAGAAAACTGCTTTGTATTCCAGCTGCTCTGCGGCCTCCTCCTTCAGCTGCCGGACAGCTCTTCCATTAACGACGATTTCAATATGGAAATCCTGCTGCAGCTGTTCGCAATAGGCAAGCATATGGGTTACATTTCCCTGTACAAGCGGCCAGCGTTTTTCTTCGTCGATGTGAAATATCACGTTCATATCAGCACCTCCTTCTCTTGGCTCCTTGTCTTTATGCTCATTGTACGATACCTGGCATATACTTGCAAGCAGGAAACCTGCCGTGTTCTCCAAATGTTGTGAAAAAATTCATAAAGTTTTTATTTGAAAGCGTTATCACAGGTGGTAGAATAGCTGTAAAGAAAGGTGAGTGTGATTGGCATATGAAAAATCTGGAGCATCATCTGTTGGGTAAGCATCCCAGAATCGGATTTGCGGAGGGAGCGAATCCCGACGTGATCCGTGCAGCGATACGGCATGTGGAAAACGGCTTTATACTGCCGGTGCTGATTGGTCATAAAAAGGAAATTCTCTGGCATGCGAAGGAGCTTGGCGCTGATATCAGCGGTGTGGAAATCGCAGATATGGAAAGCTTTGCGAATAAGGCGGAAATGGTGTCACGCATGCTGATGATTCGCCGTGGTGACTGGACCAGGGAAGCATGTGAGGATAAACTAAAGAATATCAATTATTTTTCAACAATGTATCTGGAGCTTGGCTATATTGACGGTCTGGTTGGCGGTGTTATCGCAACAACAGCGGAAACCATGCGTCCCGCTTTACAGCTCATTCGGACTGCCGAGAATGAGCGAACCGTATCCAGCTGTGTTCTGCTGGAGCGGGATAATATCCATTATATTATGGGGGACTGTACACTGAATGTGGATCCATCGATTCAGGAGCTGGTGGAGATTACCCTCCAGTGTGCCAGAACAGCACGGCAGTTTGGTATTGAACCGAAGGTTGGTATATTATCGTATTCCTCGTTTGGGTCGGGAAGCGGAGAAAGTGTGGATAAGGTGCGCGTCGTAGCGGAGCATCTGAAACGGATGCCGCTGGATTTTGCTGTTGACGGGGAGATTCAGGTGGATGCGGCAATCTCTCCAATCGTCGCAAAGGTAAAGGCTCCGCATTCAGCCATCGCCGGGGAGATGAATACACTGATATTCCCGAATATCGATGCCGGAAATATCGGCTATAAGATTGCTGTCGAGCTAGGTGGCTTTACCATGTTTGGTCCGATTTTACAGGGCTTGCGTAAACCGGTCAATATCTTGACGCGCAGGGCAAGCGTGGATACGATCTATTCCATCGGTATCATCACCGGTGTGCAGGCAGTTGAGAATCGATCCTGAAAAAAGATGGCAGATGCCGTCTTTTTATGCTTTTAAAATGTCTTGTGCATTAGCCTCAGGAGAGGCTAGACACAGGTGCAGAGGGACCTCTCAGAACGCTCAAAAATTTAGATCCACTAGGAAGCAAAGGATAAAAAGGCATTCATATGCGGTGTGAGCCATTTGCTTTTATGATAAACAATCTGGCGGTATACACGCAGCTGAAAATCTCGCGGCCGCAGGATGGACAGACGTCCCTGATCTACATAGGGTTGCACACAGAAGGCGGGAAGAAAGGAAATCTCACATTCACTCAACAGCTCCCGTATGATGAATTCTGTATTCCCTATTTCCAGGTATGGATGCACCTGCTGTTTGATGGACAGGGCATACTGATCCAGCTCATAACGATAGCTGGCTGCACTTTCCGTCAGAATCAGCTCCTCCTGTAATAAGTCCTTGAGAATCAGTGATTTCCGTTTTGTCAGCGCATGAGAGGGATGGCAGACAAACACGATTTCCTCCGGTTCATCAACGACGCGGATCCAGTCGGGATGATACTGGCGGCGGTCGATGAAATAGACGATATCCAGCTCATTATGATTCATCATATCCAGTAAAATTTCCGGTGATGAGGTTTCCACGCTGATGGAGATATGCGGATACGTTGTATGAAAGGCATGCAGCAGTTTTGGAAAGGTGGATGCACACAGGGATTCCGTCATGCCGATGCGCAGATGTCCCTCCAGCTCCTGTGCTTCCTGCAGTGCAAGCTTGGCTTTTTCACTTTCATCGAGGATGCGGCAGGCATAGTCATAAAATATAGTTCCCTGCTGCGTAAGCGAAATCGTCTTGCCGAAACGGTCAAACAGACGGGTGTGCAGCTCTTTCTCCAGCTGCTGAATTTGAATGGTGACCGCAGCCTGTGTATAGCCCAGTGCAGCCGCAGCCTTTGAGAAGCTCTTCAGCTGAGCTACCCGCTGAAATGTTCGTAGTGTACGTAATTCCATAAATCCTCCCATAAAGATAATTTAATCATCTTATAAAATATATAAAATTTTCATAAATATATGGTGATGATATAATACATTTAAAGAGAAGTCAACGCAAAATGCGAAAAGGGAGAAATTTTATGAAAAAACAGGATGCACAGTACAGAGGATATGTGACCCTGCTGAAAAAAGAGCTCGTTCCGGCGATGGGGTGTACAGAGCCGATTGCGATTGCCTATGCGGCAGCACAGGCAGCTGCACGCCTGAAGGAAGATATAAAACAGGTGGATATTTATGCCAGTGGCAATATCATCAAAAATGTAAAAAGCGTTACGGTGCCGAATACCGGAGGACGCAAGGGAATCCAAAGTGCGGCAGCTATTGGTATTATCGCCGGTGATCCAACCCTCGGACTGGAGGTTATTTCTCATGTCCGTACGGAGCAGATCGCGCAAATGGAAGCTTTTCTTGAAAAGACAGCAGTGTATGTACATCATGAGCAGTGCAGCTGTGCCCTGCAGGTCGGTGTCAGAGTTTCCGGAGATAAGCATACTGTACTGGTATGTATCCAGAATGAGCATTCCAATATCGTACGTATTGAAGAGGATGGAAGGTGTGTGCTGGACAAAGAGGCACGCAAGGATACACAGGAGCAGCTGGATGCCATGCAGTTTTCGATGCAGGGTATCTATGAGTTTGCAGAAATAGCGGATCTTGCGGATGTAAAGGAGATACTGGATCGACAGATTCAATGCAATACCGCCATAGCGGAAGAGGGGTTAGCCCATTCCTATGGTGCCAATATCGGTTCCGTGCTACTCTCTACCTATGGTGACAGTGTACAGATTCGTGCCCGTGCTCTGGCTGCGGCGGGAAGTGATGCCAGAATGAGCGGCTGTGAGCTGCCGGTTATTATCAACAGCGGAAGCGGAAATCAGGGAATGACCTGCTCTCTTCCGGTAATCGCCTATGCAAGGGAGCTCCAATCCAGTGAAGAACAGCTGTACCGGGCCTTGCTCATATCCAATCTCTCCACACTGTATCAGAAAAAATATATCGGTCGGCTATCCGCTTATTGTGGTGCAGTCAGTGCAGGTGCAGGCGCAGGTGCAGGAATCGCATATCTGCTGGGCGGAGATTATGATCATATCTGCCATGCCATTGTCAATGCACTCGCAATAACGTCAGGTATGATTTGTGACGGTGCAAAGCCTTCCTGTGCCGCAAAAATAGCAACGGCGGTTGATGCCGGCATCATGGGCTGTATGATGTATCAAAAGGGAAAGCAGTTCTATCGCGGAGAGGGTATTGTTTGCCGCGATATTGAGGAAACCATCATGGGTGTCGGTCAGCTGGCAAGAGATGGCATGAAGGAAACGGATGATGAGATCATAAAGCTGATGATACAAAACTAACGGCTGAAAAGAGGCAAGCTGCAGAAAAGCTGTCTGATTCATACACGGACAAACGTGTGATTCAGACAGCTTTTTAGGATGCAGGAATTCATGACGGATTGTATACGGCATTCAGTTTTTGTCTAACAGCCTGCTTTCTTCAGGTTTTTAAGCTTATACAAATGGGAACTCATCAGGAAATGCACAGCTTCGAGATTTTTTTGCCTGCATTTAGAAAGTATGCAGCCGTGCTTTTTCATGCGGATAGGATCATGCATTTGCTATATACATAGATATGGCAATGCAAAGCATCACGAACATATGGGTGACTTCATTTTCTGTAAGCTGCTGAATTTGTTTCAGCATGAGCTATAACGCTTCCTGCTAATTTGACATCTTGGAATTCTGCTTGATTTCCTTCAGACTGCTGCGGCTGATATCCGGAGACAGGATCATGCAGATACCACCAAGCACGGTATTGGTATAGAAGGTGATTGCCCGCCATACCAGCATGATGCTGGCAGCCTGAGCTGCACCGGCGAGAGGAGTAAATATAAGGGTAAAGGTTGTTTCTGCTACGCCGTGCTTGCCATATACCGGAAGAGCAGATAATATCAGATCTACAAAAAAGGATGCTGAAAAAAAGAGTGGGATATCCTGAAGACGGAGATCAATTTGCAGAAAGAATGCGATGAGAAGCGGCAGAGAATGCCGTATACTCAGCTTTACTGTGTTCAGTAGATGAACCCTTAGCATCACTCGGTAATCCTTTTTATACAGACCGTTTGCTGTCTGCAGAGAATCTGCGAAGCGCTGCAGCGCATGCTGGATGGACAGCTTGTCAAATGGCAGCTGCAGCTTGTCAATCAGATAGCCGATACCTTTGCTCAGTCCTGCGAAAACATCCGGCCACAGAAACAGCAGCGCGACAATAAGGATGGGGAAAATACTGATTGCAAAGCCGGTGAGCGCCAGGATGCTTTCCTTTGGAAATAAAGGAATCAGAAAATCACAGCTGATGAAAACAGCACATGCACTGAGCGCCATATAGGATATTTGATACAGAATCTGATCCATGACGAGAATACTGCAGCCCTGCTCCCATGATATGTTCCTGACCTTAAATAACAGCATCTGCGCCGCCTTTGCTACAGCGGAGGCACTGACATTCATCAGGAAAAGGGAAATCATTGCATTGGATATTCCGCTTTTCATTTGATAAGCAGGATTGACCTTCCTGCACAGCACGCAGATTCCGATTCCTCCTATCACATAAACAGAAGCACTGAGCAGTATCAGTCCAAGCGTATAGCGTAGCTGCAAATGCTGCAGCGTATCGAAGATTTCCGCAGCATGGTCCTTGATATTGAAATAGAGCATGCCGGCAACAAACATCGCCAGCAGTATATATTTTATTGTTTGCTTTATCCATTTCTTCATAAGATTACCTCACATGCATAAGGATACTACAATTTTGTGAAAAAGGACAGATTTCCTGAAAAACATGATAAAATATTATCGTATAAGGAAAAGGTTATAGGAACAGCTTACGGAATGTGCTGCTATAACAAGGAGGGAAATATGAAGCATCGTATCTGTATGTTAAATATCGCACGAATCAATTATGATCATAGGCTTGATATCAGCTGCATAAAGGGAGATGTTGTTGCTTATGAGGATAGTGATCCACAGGAGATTCTACAGCGTGTTCAGGATTGTGAAATTGTAGTCAGTAAGGAGCTTGAGCTTTCCAAAGCGCTGATTGAGCAGTTTTCGGACAGTGTGCGCTTAATCTGTGAAGCAGGGACCGGCTATAACAATATCGATCTGGAGGCCTGCCGCAAAAAGGGAATCATTGTGTGCAATACGCCCGCTTATTCCACAAAGCGTGTGGCACATACGGCGATTATGCTGCTTTTAAGCCTTAGCAGCTCCATGCGCGAGCAGCTGCAGATGCTGGAACATAAAGATTACCGAAATTTCACTGACCATATGCTGGTGGAGCATACCGAGGTCAATGATAAGACGCTGGGAGTTATCGGTTACGGCAGTATCGGACAGGAGGTGATTCGTATTGCTAAAGTCCTGGATATGAAAATTCTGGTGTATACGAGAACACCGCGCGAGCATGTGGAGGGAGTACGCTTTGTTTCCCTGCCAGAGCTTTTAAAGGAAAGTGATTATGTTTCTCTGCATTGTCCGCTTACCTCTGAAACCAGACATCTGATCGACGAAGTGCATCTGTCGATGATGAAGCCTTCCGCCGCTATTATCAATACGGCCCGTGGAGCCCTGATTGATGAACAGGCGCTGATTGCGGCCTTGCAGAACAAGCGGATTGCCAAAGCGGCACTGGATGTGCAGGAAGAGGAGCCGATGCGTGAGGATAATCCACTGTACACAATGCCGAATGTCATTATTACACCGCATATGGGATGGCGTGGTCTGGAAACCAGACAGCGTCTTTTACAGCTGGTGTCCGCAAATATCGAAGCGTATATGGAAGGAACTGTTATCAACCGGGTTGTCTGAATGCCTGCGTGGCGTTGTTCTTTTGGGATGAGAATGAATTTTACGGGCATTTCTATTTAACATTATCAGATTCCACATATAATAGAGGGGAGAGGATGATATATGTGGATATATTTGAAAAGGCATACCAGTTTCTTCAGGACGAAGGGATTGCGGCAAGAAGACATATCGAATTAAAGCAATATACGACACTGCATATCGGCGGGGAGGCACAGATTCTGGCGGAGCCGTCCAGTATTACACAGATTCAGCAATGTCTGGCAGTATGCAAACAGCATCGCATAGAATGGTTTCTGCTTGGTAACGGCAGCAATGTTCTGGCAATGGATGAAGGCTTTCAGGGAATGGTCATCGTCCTGGCAACGAATTTTAACAGCATCCGACTGGAGAAGGAAAATCGTGTGCGTGCACAAAGCGGGGCAGCCATCAAGGCGGTAAGTGCATTTTGTGCAGCGCATTCTCTGAGCGGTCTGGAGTTTGCCTGTGGAATTCCGGGAAGTGTCGGAGGGGCCGTTTATATGAATGCAGGAGCGTATGGCGGAGAAACAAAGGATGTTTTGCTTGAAGTGGTTTGGCTGGATGAAAACGGGAGTCTTCATACAAGCTGTGCAGCACAGCTGGAGCTGTCCTACCGGCATAGTCGTTTTTCAAAGCATGGAGGTATCGTACTGGAAGCTGTGTATGCACTAATTCCTGGAAGACAGGAGGCAATCCTGGCACAAATGGAGGAGCTGATGCGGCGGCGAAGAGAAAAGCAGCCGCTGGATGCCTATAGTGCAGGCTCCACATTTAAACGGCCACAGGGAAATTATGCTTCTGCTTTGATACGGGATGCTGGATTGATGGGGACAGAGGTGCATGATGCACAGGTATCCACAAAGCATGCCGGCTTCCTTATCAATCGCGGGGCTGCCAGCAGTCAGGATTTTCTGGAGCTGATTCACAGAGTTCAGCAGGAGGTCAAAGAGCATAGCGGCTATGAGCTGGAGTGTGAAATCCGGTTTCTGAGAAATGAGCACAGATCGTGACTACAGCAGCTAAAATCGATTATTTTACTATACAGAAATTGGAAAGAGGATTACAATAGCTGGGGGTGAATGCTATGATTTATAAAATCGGCGATATTGCAAAGGTTATGGGTGTTACTACGGAGGCAATACGACATTATGAGCGCATGGGACTCATCAAACCGGAAAAGGATCCGCAGACCAATTACCGATACTTTACCGAGGAGCAGCTGAGCCAGCTGCTGTACATACAACGTTTATCACAGATGGGAATCAGTTTGCAGCTGATACGGGAGCAGTTTCTGAATGGTTCTTTGCATTCCTATGAGCAGGTGATATCGGAAACTCTGCAATCAACGCAGGAGCGGCTGAGAATTCTGCAGATGAAAACAAGCAATTTGATGAACTGTCTGGATATCCTACAGACTGCAGAGCAATCAAAGGGAAGGTGCATTTACGGAATGCGCCCGGATATGTATTTCATATCAACACAGCATTGCATTCAGTCCTCCTTTGCACAGGAGCAGCCAAAGGGATTTCACAATTTTTCCAATCATGCGGATCTTTTTTTCCAAAGCGTTCATTATTATGAAGAGAATGGTGTCTGGAGAAGTGAAAAGGGGTTTGGAATTTATAAGGATTGTGCGGAATATGCACAGTATTGTGAGAATCCATATTTTCACTTACGCAGTGCAGCACATGCTGTTCTATGCACATTTGACAATTTAAAGACGGATGCTGGAATAACGGAAACCGTTCGCTCATTTTTCAGGGAGCATAATCTGAAGCGAAGCGGTGAGGTTTACAGCCGTCAGGTGTACCGCACGTTTTCAAAGGAACAGGAACCGGTGGTGATGGAGCTGTTGGCGATTCCATACATAAGGATATAGGGAATCAGACTTGCGTTTGTATATGTTTCGTGCTATTCTGTAGGGGATTACAGGAGGAGCTTTCATGGAACAGCGTCAGAAGTCGTATCTACTGAATGCGTTTCTGCTTGGTGTTATTACCGGTTTTTTTATAGCACCGCTTAAAAACGGTATTCAGGTTCATGTGAGTAGCAGAGGGACATGTAGTCCTAAAAAATGACATCGGCCATCATGTTTGTAAGAAAAAGGTTTCAGAGGATGTGTTCTGAAATCTTTTTATATTATGGCAGTTCGATGTCAGTGAATAGAGTACCGGTGGAAGCCTTTATGTATGCAATCCCTGTTAGCTTACAGATTTGCAGTCAGACAGCTGTTTGATTGAAATAAAAGGGATCAGCATAAGGAAAAATTCATTCCAATCTAATTCCTTTTTTCATAAAAGAAAAAAATAATGGTGTTTTTCTAGTGATTTCACTGCCTTCATATACATCTACTTTTTCCAGGTTGCTCATATACATCTTTTGCAATCGAAAAAATATCGGCAGAATCTAATTTCTGCCCACGAATCACAAGTGAATTTACATCAGAGTCATTCATGGCAGTATTACGGGCAGTGATCCAGATAATATGGAATTTTCTGCTTTTCATTTTTTTAATTCTATCCTTTAATCTGTAATGGAGTGAACCATGTAAACACCACCTTTTGACTACAGTTTCCAAGAAATAGAGAACAAAGACTTCAGGTCTGAAGTTATTTCATCCTTTTTCTTTTTTATGGAAATTGTATGGATTCTCCATCATAGAAAATAAAACTTCTTATGTACAAGCGTGAGTAAACTCATACTCACGCTTTTTTTTCTACGGATCGATAACCGTTGGAGTCCTTCCGATTCCTACTACCTCATTAACGATCCTTGTCCAGGTTCCACATCCGACTACACCATCTGCACTGAGTCCGTTATCACGCTGATATGCAACTAATGTATTCCGTGTATTTCCTCCGAATACCCCATCAAGGGTCTGTGTACTGTAGCCTAATGCGTTTAATGCATCCTGTAGAATCAAAACGTAAACACCACGGCTGCCACTGCGTAAAACAGGGAATCCGGCACTGCAGGCCGGTGTGCCATACCGTTTGTCGAAGTGTACCCAGGTCGGTGTCATGTAAATAGGCTCCACATAAACCCAGACACCAAGATTGTTCGCAGTATTCCAGATTCTGTTACGCTCTGCCTGCGTCAATGCCTGTCCCACATCGAAGGAAACACCTGCATAATGCTGTGACTGCTTCCCATGTCCGCCTTCCCAGATTCGTTTAAATGCATATCGAAAAGGTATGGGGGCTCCATAGGTTCTTCGTGTTGCATTCCATGCTTCCATTGCCGCATTTGTTGTCCATAGAACACTGGATCGCGACGATCCTCTGAATTCTCTCACCAGCATTGTTCGATCGTATGCATACGGCATTGGATCATTTTCCTCCAGATAGAAGGCTTCCAATGCCTGCGTATATACATTATATACGATAATCTTTGCCATATATCTGCCTCCTTTCCATACATCCTATGATAAACAGCCAAACGTGGATGGGTATTTATAAATAAGCTGGAAGCAAACATGGCTTTCCTCTTTTATTAAACAGAAGAAGATCGGAAGTAACAGATATAATAACTGCTTCCAAGGATACTCTGGTCTTAAGACACATATCGTGTGAAGTGGATACAATAACGGTGAATAAGGACACGGATCAGGAGAATGCGCTGTTTTAAAATGCACTGGCAAAATAGTATACTGTCATTGATATCCAAAATGTATAATCCTAAACAGAATGCAATGAAATTTGGAACGAGCTGTATTCCGGTAGCGAATATAGCTTTTTGCTGTATGCTGATAGTTGTTTCTGTTTTACTTTCTGCCTCCTGCTTTTCTCATTGTGGGCATATGGTAAGAAAGCTTTTCTCCTGATGAAAAGAATGCTATAATAATCAAAACAAGGAGAGAGCGGTATGAGCATGAAATTCAGACGTTTTCTATGCTTTCTGACAGCTCTGCTGCTGATCAGCGGTTGTGCAGGCAAGGAAGACGGTAAGAAGTATCCAAGCGAATATGAACCATCACCGAGTCCGAAAATGTCTGAGCTTCGTCTGCCCAGCAGCCCCGGAGAGCAGGTGGCTGTGGATTCCAGCGGACTGGTACAAATCGATTACAGCAATACAAGCAGCGGATATCTGCAGGCCAAGCTTTTGCACAAGCCTGAAAAAAGGATGCGCCTCCAGATAACCAAGGACGGTGTAGGAAACATCGCATATGATTTTACAAAGGAAAACGAATATGAAACCTTTCCCTTTGAGCAGGGAAGCGGAACATATCTGGTAAAGGTACTCGAAAATCGTTCCGGGAAAACCTATACGATCACATTGACCCTGTCAGTGGATGTCAAGCTTGAAAATGAGCGGATACCGTTTTTATATCCAAATCAGACGGTGAACTATGACAGTCATACAGTAGCTGTAAAAAAAGCCTTTGATCTGACGAAGGATGATGATACCGTATTGAAGCGGATTGCGACACTGTATAATTATGTTGTGGATAACATCAGCTATGATTCCAAAAAGGCGAAGGAAGTAGAGGATATTTATGTGCTTCCTGTCGTGGATGAAACACTGGAAAGCAAAAAAGGGATATGCTTTGATTATGCGGCTCTGCTTGCGGCGATGCTGCGCAGCCAGCAGATTCCAACCAGACTGGTAACGGGAAATACCACGATTGAATATCATGCCTGGGTTGAGGTATATATTGAGGGAAAGGGATGGATCAATCCCGATATTCTGCTGCATGCAAAGAAATGGAGCCGTATGGATCCAACCTTTGATGCCAGTGACATTGATTATGAAGATGACTATGAAGATAAGTATTACTACTAGGAGGAAAACGGTATGACACATACAACATTACGCTCTGAGGAAATGTTTGATTTCTGTACCCAGATGTCGATGATTCTCGCAGGCGGACTATCTGTCGAGGAGGGGCTGGTAATCATAGGGGGCGATACGGAGAATCCGCATATGAAGGAGGCAGCCGGATGTCTGCTGGAAAAGGTACATGTCGTGGGTTCCTTCAGCGCGGCGCTGGAAGAGGCTCCGTATTTCGACACGTATGCCAAGAAAATGGTTGAAATCGGGGAAATCAGCGGTCATCTCGATAATGTTATGAAGGAACTGGCGCTATATTATGAGCGCAGCAGTGACCTGAAGCAATCCTTGAAGGAGGCACTGACCTATCCCTCGATTCTGTTATTGATGATGTGGGCGGTAGTCGGCATTATCGTATGGAAGGTTCTGCCGATATTTGAAAAGGTTCTTTTGCATATGGGAGCTGCCCTTCAGGGGACGGCCGCCTCCATGATGCGCTTTGGACAGCTGTTTGCCACAGCCTCCTTTATCATACTGACACTGTTCCTGCTGGGAGGGATTCTACTTGCAGTGACCTTTAGAAAATCAGGAGGAAAATCGTTCCTTTCCCATCTGTTTATGACAAAGCAGCTCTACCATAACATGGTCATGGCGAAAATGACCTATGCCCTGTCGCTGTTCATTACGAGCGGGTATGAAATGGAGGAGGCGCTGGGGTATCTTAGAGATGTTGTCGGGGATGAGGCGGTTCAAAAGAAAATTGATGCCTGCCGCAGTGATATGCAGGAGGGGAAAAGCTTTTCGCAATGTCTGCGCGAGCAGGCGCTTTATCAGGGAGTATATGCGAGTATGATCATCACCGGCTTTCACAGCGGGAAAAGTGATGAGGTCATGCAGAAGGTGAGCACCCTGTACGAGAAGGATGTGGATACCAGTATCTCAACCTTCCTGAATACCATTGAACCTGTTATTGTGATTGTTTTATCTGTAATCGTAGGAATCATTCTGCTCTCTGTCATGCTGCCGCTGATGAGCATTATGTCATCCATCGGATGATGAAACATAAGAAAAAAATGCTGGGTCTGCAGCTTTTTATGTTCATGGGAATCCTGGTCATGCTCTATTACGGATTTTCGACAGCTGACAGCGGACTCAGCAGGGAGGATGCACAGCGTGCTAAGGAGGCAATTCAGAAGGCAGCACTGGAATGCTACAGTATCGAGGGCGCATACCCCCAGTCGCTGGAGTATCTGAAGCAGCACTATGGTTTGTATATACAGGAGGATGCCTATCGCATCCGCTATCATTACATCGGGGCAAATATCATGCCGGATACGGATGTGTATCCAAGGAGTGAACAGCCATGAAACAACGACATTCCATTGATATTTTGTTCTCTCTATCGTTATTTACTGTATTTGTAATCTGTGCGTTTCTGGTGCTTCTGTTTCAGACCGGAAGCTATCAGGCTATCATTAAGCAGGGGGAAGAGGTCGAGCGTATGCATACACCCCTGGCATATCTACGCGCAAAAATCAGAAGTGCGGACGAAGAAGGGGCCGTATCTGTGAGACAGCTGGAGGACACGGATGCGATTGTAATACACGATAAGAAAGAACGTACTGTTACCTATATATATGAATATGAGGGAAAGCTGCGGGAGCTGTATGCGAGTGAGGAAGTGAAGCCGATGCTTTCTGCAGGGACATCACTGTTTACCGTTTATGACTTTGAAGCACAGGAAAATGGAGGTCTGCTGCAAGTGAGCATCCACGATGAGCAGGGGAAAGCCAGCCGTATGATGATGGAGCTGAAGAGTGAGTAAGGAGGAAGCGCTATGCGGGAGAGTCATGCAAATAAATCGATATCGTTTCTGATGGAGCTCATCTTTGTGCTTTTCTTCTTTACCCTGGCGAGTGCGGTTTGTGTGCTCGTTTTGGGAACGGCAAAGGATAAAAATAATCTGGCTGCAGATACGCGGAATGCGCTGCAATATGGAGAAAATCTGGTGGCACAGCGAAAGATTCCCCAGGTACAGCAGGCAATGCAGAAGAAAATCTTTTACCTGGATGAGAACGGAAACCGGTTATCTTCGCAGGCAGGATATTATCGGGTCGAAATTGAACAGAAGAAAGCGGTTGAAAAAAGTGGTCGGGCACTTTGTGAGCTTTGTATTTACCGCGATGACAAAGAGCTTGTACGTCTTCCCTTTCTGCTGGAAGGGGGCGTTCAAAAATGAAGCTTGAAAAGCGCGGCGTGCAGATTGGTCTGGGAGCATCCAGTATCTTCATGATTTTCGTCGTTTTGTGTATGATGATCTTGTCAGTACTTTCGTACACACGCTCATTACAAAACGAAAAAATTGCACAGCGAGAGAAGCTGTATCAGGAGGCAGTTGCCAAAAGTGATGCAGGAGCACAGCTGCTGATTGATGAACTCCGGCAGTATCCAAAGCAAACCCTGCAGCAAAGTCTGAAACAAAGCAGGGTGCAGTCGCTGCTGCAGGAATATGCGATGAAAACGGATTGGGAGCAGGATGAGCTGCTTGTGACAATACCGGTTCAGGACGCACAGCAGCTGCAGCTGAGATTGCAGAAGCAGGGAAGTGCTGTTCATATAAAAGCATGGAAAACAATTACGAAGGGAGATGCACTGTGATGGTGACAATCGAACAGATGCTGAAGGAAGCAATCGCAAGGGATGCTTCGGATATATTTTTAGTAGCAGGGCATCCATATGCCTTTAAAATCAATGGAGAAATTCACTCCATGCAGGAAACCAGGCTGATGCCCAATGACACAGCTCAGTTGATTCAGGAAATTTATCAGTATGCGCTGCAGAATACCTATGAGGATTTTCTCAAAAAAAAGGATGATGATTTTTCCTTTTCCATACCGGATGTCGGGCGGTTTCGCTGCAATGTCTATCTGCAGAGAAATTCGCAGGCAGCGGTTCTGCGCGTTGTCCGCTTTGAACTTCCCGATCCTGTTGAATTGAATATACCACAGGTCATCACATCTCTTGCGGCGGTGAAAAAGGGAATGATTCTGGTAAGCGGGCCGGCTGGGTGCGGAAAATCAACGACGCTCGCCTGCATCATTGATAAAATCAACGAAAGCCGCAACGTACATATCATAACGATAGAAGATCCGATTGAATATCTGCACGCCCATAAAAAAAGCATTGTTTCTCAGCGGGAGGTATATCACGATACACAGGATTATTTAAACGCGCTGCGTTCTGCCCTGCGGGAAGCGCCGGAGGTCATACTGGTTGGAGAAATGCGGGATCTTGAGACGATCAATACGGCAGTTACTGCCGCAGAGACCGGACATTTAATTTTATCGACCCTTCATACCATGGGGGCAGCCAATACCATTGACCGCATGATTGATGTATTTCCAAGTGAACAGCAGCAGCAGATTCGCGTACAGCTGTCTATGACGCTGCATGCTGTTATCAGTGAACAGCTGGTGCCGGCCACAGATGGGGGTATCATACCTGTTTTTGAAATTATGATTGTCAATCCGGCGATTCGTACGCAAATCAGGGAAGGAAAAATTCATCAGCTGGAAAATTCCATGATTGCAGGAAGGGATCAGGGAATGATAACCATGGATGAGAGTCTTATGAAGCTGTATGAAGAGGGCAGAATTGATAAGGAAGCTGCACTGATGTATGCGAGTAACTCGGAACGCATGCGTAAAAAGTTAAATATGTGACGGCGAAGGCGCATGGCTTTCGCTTTTTTTCATATACTAAAGGAAAACAGACAAAGTATTAAAACTGTATAAATACACAGGCATGAAAACGCGCTATACTGAAACCAGATAGAAGTAGCATATGTATATCAAAACATAGGAGGAGATTTGTATGAAGAGACAGACAAAGAAACTTGCTGCAGGTGCAGCGGCTGCTGCAGCGGGTATTGCAGCAGCAACGGCAGTGCGTCATGTTACGAAGAAACGCGAACAGAGTGCCCAGAGCATGGTGAGCAGCGGAAGAGAAGGGGAACGGCAGGCCTATCTGATTGGCGGCGGTCTGGCTTCCTTATCGGCAGCGGCTTACCTTATTCAGGATGGCGGCTTTCATGGAGAGAATATTCATATCATGGAAGGGATGAGCATCCTTGGCGGAAGCAATGACGGTGCAGGGACGATGCAGAATGGATTTGTCTGCCGCGGAGGAAGAATGCTGAATGAGGAAACCTATGAGAACTTCTGGGACTTGTTTTCCTCCATTCCTTCTCTGGACTGGCCGGGAAAAAGTGTGACCGAAGAAATATTGAATTTTGATCACCTGCATCCAACGCATGCGCAGGCAAGACTGGTGGATCGTTATGGCGTGATTCAAGATGTGCGCAGCATGCAGTTTAACAATACCGACCGCTTTCTGATGACTAAGCTGCTTGCAACACCGGAAGAAAAGCTGGATGATGTAACCATTGAACAGTGGTTTAAGGATAGTCCGCATTTCTTCACTACAAATTTCTGGTATATGTGGCAGACAACCTTTGCTTTTCAGAAATGGTCCAGTGCATTTGAATTTCGCCGGTATATGAATCGTATGATTCTGGAGTTTCCACGTATTGAAACGCTTGAGGGAGTAACCAGAACACCATACAACCAGTATGAATCTGTGATTCTTCCGTTAAAGGCATATCTGGAGGGCTTTGGTGTGGACTTCAGCATTCGTGCTGTTGTCGAGGATCTGGATTTTAAGGAAGACAGTGTAACAGTTACAGATATTCATCTTTTGGAAAATGGAAAACAGCGCACCATCCATCTGGAGGACAGTGATTTATGTATTATGACAAATGGCTGTATGACGGATTGTGCAACGCTTGGTGACTTTAAAACACCGGCACCTTATGAACCAAAGGATCCGATTTCAGCGCAGCTGTGGAAACGAGTTGCAGAAAAGAAGCCGGTTCTGGGCGATCCAACGCCATTCTTTGGTAAGCCGGAGGAGACCAATTGGGAGAGCTTCACTGTCACAATGAAAGGGAACAGGATGCTGAAAATGATTGAGCAGTTCTCCGGCAATATTCCGGGCAGTGGTGCACTTATGACCTTTAAGGATTCCAGCTGGCTGATGTCCATTGTAGTGGCAGCACAGCCTCATTTCAAGGCACAGGATGCCAATACAACAATTTTCTGGGGCTATGGCCTGTATACGGATGCGCTTGGTGATTACGTGAAAAAACCGATGCGGGAGTGCAGCGGTGAGGAAATCCTGATGGAGCTGATTCACCATCTGCATTTTGAAGAGAATACGAAGGATATCATGGAATCCGTAGTGAACGTCATCCCATGCATGATGCCGTATATCGATTCACAATTCCAGCCAAGAGCGATGAGTGATCGTCCGCTGGTTATCCCAAGCGGCTCTACCAATTTTGCCATGATTTCACAATTTGTGGAGATTCCGGAGGATATGGTATTCACGGAGGAGTATTCTGTACGTGCAGCACGTATGGCAGTTTACGGACTGCTTGGTATTGAGAAGAAGCTGTGCCCGGTGACACCGTATCATAAAAATCCAAAGGTTCTCGCAGTCGCAGCAAAAACAATGCTTCGCTGATAAGTCCATACACGTTTAGAAAGCAGTTATCAGCAGTTGAAGCTTTCGCACAACCTGCAGAAGATTGGGTTACTGAAGATTTCTTCCCGCTTTGACGAAAAAACAACAGGATAAACGAAAAGGGTCACTTTCATCTTTTTTACGATGATATGGATCCTTTTTTCATGATTCTGAGATTTATCTGTTAAGAATCCTTCCGGAAATCGGTCTTCTGATGTTTAGAAGTAGAGACATGGCTGTGAGAAATTTGCCATTTGTGATTGTCCTGCAGCTCATAAATTACAGATTACCTAAACATTGCAATACAATACTGCAGACATTCGATATAGTAAAAGGGAGGCAGCAGTAGGATCAGCTGTGTATACCTTTGATATTGAAATGCAGGTTAACGCTGCCACCGCAGATCAGCGAAGACTTTGACCTTTCGCAGATTATGTATGAAGTGCCAATGAGTATTGTGAAAGCCGGTACGGTAGAGAGAGGAAGCATACCGGAATTCATACGCTTTTATAATGCGATGCTGTCCGTGGAACCGCATGGCTATTTCGAGGTGAAAAAACGTAAAAAGGATGGTACCTGCTGCTGGTATTCCGCAAAGTATTCCATGATTTATGATAAAAGAATACGCTTTGTTTTTTCATAAGGCACGTCCTGATAAGAAAAAGCGAAAATCAAGCTTGCTTCATGACTCCCACTGATTTCTTATCACCATTTTCAAATGTATTATACAGCTTCTCCTTTGTTTTATAAACGCTTTCTGAAGGGCGAACATATCGCTTAGAGGGATAGAATAGTTTGTGTTTAGATCTTAAAGCTCTGCGATATAAGAATAAAATAAGATGTGCATCAGCGTATTGATAGCGATGGCAGCATGTAGACAGCCTGCATTTGCGCACTTTCTCTTATGCTGCATATTTCTGTATAAAAAAACGGTAGGGTTCTCTGTAATTTTTGAGAGGCTATAGAATCGGAAGCCTATAAGGGCAATAAGAAATACCCTTAACTGTAAAGAAAGCTACGCTTTTGTCTAAACACGCAGGTGTTCTTCAGTACAGCCATAAAGTTGGTCAAATCGTTGGTCAAGTTTTCAAAAAGCACAAAAAAAGCCGATAATTATCGACTTATTTGATATATGGAGCGGGTGATGAGAATCGAACTCACGTAGTCAGCTTGGAAGGCTGAAGTTCTACCATTGAACTACACCCGCATCTCTTGATTGCTCTAATAATATACACTATTTTTTTAGATTATGCAATACTTTTTTTAATTTTTTTCGTTTTTTTTACCGATAGGCTCCTATTCCTCTGTGAGAGGCTGTAAAAATACAAGAGATATCTTGGGGATTGATTGGTTATAGCCTGATACTCACTCACGTTATGGTTTTATGAGTTTCTCCAAACATCAATGGTGAATATTGACCAAGGCATTACTTTTACCGGAAGAAAACCTCGTTACGATAGCTCTGATATACGCATATCCCTTTCAAATCTGTAAAAGCTGTTTATCTTGCTGTTTCCATCGTTTATACTGCAAGAGATTTGGATATCAACCACTGCCTGATAAAAACACCTTCTCATACACTTTTATGCAGCATATGAGAAGGTGTTTGGTTAATTTTTAGGCACCAGAGAAATTACACGGTCTGCCAAAACACTGAATGGCATTGTCTGCAGCCAGATTTTGCCGGGACCGCTTAACGTCGCAAGGAACATTCCTTCACCACTGAAAAACTTGTTTTTCAATCCCTTTACCGTTGTGATATCAAAGTGTACAGATTCCTCGAATCCGGCGATATACCCCTGATCCACCTGCAAGGTTTCACCGGGAGCCAGTGTTTTTTCGATGATATCTCCATCTATCTCAAGGAAGGCTGTACCGTTTCCTGTCAGCTTCTGTAAGACAAAGCCCTCACCGCCGAAAAATCCGGTACCCAGCTTTTTGCGGAAATGTGCCTGTAGATTCACACCGTCCTCTGCAGCAAGAAAGGCGTTTTTCTGAACAATGAGCGTCTTTCCATCATGCAGGGTAACCGGCAGAATCTTACCTGGAAAGCTGGAGCCGAAGGCGATTTCCGCATGGTCATGACTGCTTGTATACGTGGTTAGAAAAATAGACTCGCCGGACATGGCACGTCCCAGTCCCTTCAGCAGCCCTCCACGGGTATTGGAATCCATAGAGAACCCTTCTTCCATCCAGCACATTCCACCGGATTCAGTAAACATTTTTTCGCCGCGATCCAGCTTGCAGACAACGGCCGGCAGCTGTCCGCCGATAATTTCATATTTCATTGAATCTCCTCCTGTCGTATGATATCTTTATTCTATCATATTTGGAAAATATTTACCTTTTCTATTGTACGAAAGTGCGATAAAATTAGAGCAGAAAGTGAGGTCATACGATGATACATGTAGGAATTATGGGTCTGGGGCAGATTGCGCATCGAGTAGCTAAGGGAATCTGCTATGCAGAAAACGCAGAGCTGTATGCGGTTGGCTCACGCTCCCTAGAAAAAGCAGGGGAGTTTCAGAGACTATATGGAGCTGAAAAAAATTATGACAGCTATAAAAGACTCCTGCAGGATCCGCAGGTGGAGATGGTATATATATGCACACCAAATCATTTGCATTTCGAGCATATTCAAAACGCTTTGCGCCATGGAAAGCATGTTTTATGTGAAAAGCCGCTGGTGGCGAATGCTGAGCAGCTAAAGGAGTGCTTTCAGCTGGCACGCAGCAGCAATCTGTTTCTGATGGAAGCAGAAAAGACATTATTTACGCCGCTGAACAGAAAACTCAAGCAGCTGGTGAAGGAAGGAGTGATTGGACAGCTGCGGTATGTGGAGGGCAGCTATTCCTATCCAATCGATCTTTCAGAAATGAAGGAGGATCACTGGTGCTTCTCTAAAGAAGCAGGCGGCAGCGTCTATGATGTCGGTGTGTATCCAATCTGTTATGCGAACTGGTTTTCCGATGGATGTATCTCTGACATTCAGGCGGTCAAGGATTGTGCAGCAGGGGGCTATGATATGTTCACACAGGCGTTGCTCACCTACGATAACGGCGTAATTGCCAGTGTGCGCAGCGGCTGGAAGCAGTGGATGGATAATCGCGGAGTGTTGTATGGCAGTAAGGGAAGCATTGAGACAGAAAACTTCTGGAAGAATACCCGAGCGATTCTAAAAAGGGATGGTATCTGTACCCCCATCGAGGTTGACATGAAATCCGACTTTACCGGAGAGGTGGAGCATGCGGCGGCATGCATACAGCAGGGGCTGCTGGAGAGCCCGATTCTGGGAGAGCGGCAGAGCATGGAAATTATGAAAGTTCTGGAATATGTGAAATCTCTTTAAAATTTCTGAAAGTTTTTCATTACGGATTGAATAATTTTCATAAAAATAGTAAAATAATACGCAGTGAAAGGTGAGGTAATTGTAATGAAAATTGAATCGAAATGTCTGCATGCAGGCTATGAACCGAAAAACGGAGAACCTCGTGTTCTGCCGATTTACCAGAGTACGACCTATAAATATGACTCTACAGACTTTGTCGGACAGCTGTTTGACCTGACAGCGGAGGGACACATGTATTCCCGTATCTCCAATCCGACGGTGGATGCGGTAGAGAAAAAAATCGCAGCACTGGAGGGTGGTGTCGGAGCACTTTGTACAACATCCGGACAGTCCGCAACCTTCCTTGCTTTAATGAATGTGCTGGAAAGCGGAGACCATCTGGTTGCTTCCTCCACCATTTACGGAGGTTCAGTCAATCTGTTGTCTATCACCTTCCGAAAATTCGGCATCGAAGTGTCCTATGTGGATCCGGATGCGGCTGCAGAGGAAATCGAAAAACTGATTCGCCCGAATACGAAAGCGGTATTTGGAGAGATTATGGCAAACCCTGCCATGAATGTACTGGATATTGAGAAATTTGCCAGTGTCGCACATGCACATGATATTCCGCTGTTTGTCGATAATACCTTTGCGACGCCTGTCCTGTGTCAGCCGTTTCGTTTCGGTGCGGACATCGTCATTCACAGCACAACAAAATATATGGATGGACATGCCCTGCAGGTTGGCGGTGTTATCGTTGACGGGGGAACCTTCAACTGGGCAAACGGCAAATTCCCGGGTCTGAGCACACCGGATGCCTCCTATCATGGTATCGTGTATACGGATACCTTCAAGGAAGCAGCTTATATCACCAAGGCCAGAGTTCAGCTGATGCGTGATCTGGGCTGTTATCCGGCTGCGCATTCTGCATTCCTTTTGAATCTGGGGCTGGAAACGCTGGCAGTCCGTATGGAACGTCATTGTGCGAATGCACAAAGAACGGCTGAATTTCTGGAATCACAGGACGCGGTGGAATTTGTAAACTATCCGGGTCTCAAGCAGAATAAATATCACGCCCTGGCACAGAAATATCTGCCGAAGGGATGCTGTGGCGTTATTTCCTTCTCCATCAAGGGAGGAAGAGAGCGCGCAGCTGCTTTCATCGATCATTTGAAGATGGTATCTCTGGAAGTCCATGTTGCGGATATTCGCACCTGTATTCTGCATCCGGCAAGCTCAACACACCGGCAGCTTACGGATGAACAGCTGGTAAACTGCGGTATCACACCGGGATTGATTCGACTGTCCTGCGGGATAGAGCATATTGATGATATCCTGGAAGATTTAACACAGGCGTTCGCACAGATATAGGAGATGAAACAGCATGCCGATCAATATACCGAATGGCCTGCCAGCCAAGCAGATTCTGGAAAGTGAAAAAATCTTTGCACTGGAAGAGGATGTAGCAAGAAAGCAGGATATCCGCCCGCTGAGAATTGTTATCCTCAATCTGATGCCCAAAAAAATTGAAACGGAAACACAGATTCTGCGTCTGATATCCAAATCCCCATTACAGGTGGATATCGATTTTATGATGGTCAGCAATCATGTTTCCAAAAACACGAGTGCAGATCATCTGTTGAAGTTCTATGATGATTTTTCGACGCTGAAAAAGAACCGTTATGATTGTTTGATCATAACCGGTGCACCGGTGGAGCATCTGGAATTTGAGGATGTCGATTACTGGGACGAGCTTTGTGAAATCATGGAATGGAGCAAGACTCATGTGTACTCCACGCTGCATATCTGCTGGGGTGCACAGGCAGGATTGTATTATCATTATCATATTCAGAAGCATTTGATGAAGCAGAAGGTATTTGGTATTTATCCGCAAACGTTATGTGATGAATACAATTTTCTGACAAATGGCTTTGATGAAATACATTATACTCCGCATTCCCGCCATACTGCCATTGATGAACATGCACTGGCTAAGCAGGAAGCCCTTGAAATTTTATCCCGCTCGGATGTAACCGGCAGCAATATTGTTGCGACCGGAGATTTCCGGGAAATTTATATCCTGGGGCATCTGGAATATGGCAAGGAAACACTGGCACAGGAATATTTCCGCGATCTTTCGCAGGGTAAGGAAATTCAGCTTCCCTTTAATTATTTCCCTGAGGATGATCCACAGCAGGAGCCTGTTTTAACATGGCGTTCTCATGCAAATCTGTTGTATCGCAACTGGCTGAATTACGTATATCAGATGACACCGTATGACCTGCAGGAATTAAGTGCTTATAAACAAGAACATAACGTGGCTGCAGCGTCTGTATGAATAGAAATAATATCCTGATATGATACAGGGTATACATGCCATGGACATCCAGTGCCTTGTGTGCTGTAACAGGCTTAAGGTGCAGGCCGTTTTCACAGAGAACTGCGTTTCTTGAAAAATACAGGAAGTCAATGAACGATGAGTTTAAACAGCCTGTTAATCGAAACATCTATCTGCAGTCACCGAGCGAATGGGTAGAAATCAAGCTTTGATTGGATGATTTCTATCCTTTTTTATTTCTCAGATACTCGCTATGAGATCACAGCATTGACAATTCAGACCCCATAGGCAGCATAGCAAGCAGGGATGTGCCCCAGTATTTTGATGATTTGCAGCTTTCATTGTTCAGATAGGATGGCTTGCAAAGGAAACAATAGCTTTCCCTGAACTGTACCCTGCATTTTGAAACACCATTGTGAATGTCGGACAGCTTTTTGTAAGATATTTTTGCCTGCTCTGTTTCCTTTTTCTTCCTCTGCGTTTATAATATAGGTATTATAAGATGCTGGTTAAAGGAGGAGTTTGAAGTATGGAATACAGAGAGCTGAATGAGGAGTATCAGCCATCCCTGCTGGGATTTGGATGTATGCGTTTCCCGCTGGATGCACAGGGGAAGATTGATGAGGCGGAAGCTGAACGGATGCTGGATACCGCAATCGCACATGGTGTGAAGTATATCGATACAGCGTTTCCGTATCATCATGGAGATAGTGAACCGTTTGTAGGCCGTGTGCTGAAAAAATACGATAGAAGCAGCTACTATCTGACAACAAAGCTGCCGCTTTGGGATTTGAATACGCTGGAGGATGCGAAAGCGATGTTTGAAAATCAGCTGAAGCGCCTTGATGTAACGTATGTGGATTTTTATCTGCTCCATGCGGTAGATAAGGCGAAATGGGAAAAAGCAAAGCAGCTGGGCATTCTTGCATATTGTGAAGAATTAAAAGCGCAGGGAAAAATACGGAATTTCGGCTTTTCCTTTCATGATGAATACGACGTATTTGAGGAGATACTGACTTATCGCAAATGGGATTTTTGCCAGATACAGTATAATTATGTGGATACACAAGAGCAGGCCGGAGATCGCGGCTATGCCCTGGCTGAGAAACTGGGAATTCCGATGGTCATCATGGAGCCGGTGAAGGGCGGTTCGCTTTCCAAGCTGCCACAGGATCTTGCTTCACGCTTAAAGGAGGCTGCACCCAATAGCAGCATCTCCTCCTGGGCGCTTCGCTGGGTAGCCAGTAAGCCAAATGTTAAGGTGGTACTCAGTGGCATGTCCACCATGGAGCAGGTGCTCGATAACCTGTCAACCTTTGAAGATTTTAAACCGCTGAGCGTAGCGGAGCAGGGGTTGATTAAGGAAATCGCAGAAGAAATCAAGGCGAGAACGATGAACGGCTGTACAGGCTGTGCGTACTGTATGCCGTGTCCATTTGGTCTGGATATTCCAAAGAATTTCCGCATCTGGAATGAGCATGCAAAATATGGAAATACGGAAGTGGCAAGAAAACGTTATTTTGAAGAAATGAAGGAGGAAGAAAGAAGCAGTCAGTGTAAGAAATGCGGGAAATGTGAAGCACTGTGTCCACAGCATATCGCTATACGTGAGGATCTGGCACATATGAGCAGCGATATGGAGCTTCTTAAGAGCAAAGCTGGGTAAGCATGAAAAGCAACTCATAAATACAGACAGGAGTGTTCGCGTAATATCATGGCAGCATTCCTTTTTTAGTGAACCTTTCTAAGCAGTCTTCAATTTACATTGCAGAAATTACAGCTATGTGGCACTGACAGCAAGCTGAGCAAAAGAGCCGCTTATGCTGTCTGCTTTTATTGCGTATGTGCTGGGGTACCTCTATCATTTTTTAAGTATTTGCACAGGTCTCCTGTAAGCAGCATACCTGAGAAACTCCACTTTTTGACGCTGCTGCTTCTGCCTGCTTACGGAAAGGGAGATGGTGGTTGTAGGCATTTGTGGAGGCGCATTTGCCCGCAGGTTGATAGTATAGGTGCAGGAGGGTAGAAATGAACTGTTTAAAAGATGCTGTTCTCAACGAAGAGGTTTTTGTGGTAGATATCGAGCATACAGCTTTGATGAAACGCAGGCTGATGGATCTTGGGTTCGTACCGGGCACTGGAGTGACACCGGTTTTGGAAAGTCCCAGCAGGGATATGCGTGCCTATCTGATTAAGGGCTGTAAAATCGCTTTACGCAGTGAAGACAGTGAGCGGATTCTGATAAAAGGGAAGGAGGCTGCATATGCTGTTTGAAAAGCTCGTTCAGGCGAACGACAATATCAATGAAATGTACTTGAAGCAGCGCAAGGGATATACCATTGCTTTGCTTGGAAATCCCAATGTCGGTAAAAGCACGGTATTCAATGAGCTTACCGGCATGAATCAGCATACCGGTAACTGGCCGGGGAAAACGGTGGAGCTTGCGAAGGGACACTATACACATAGGTATCGCCAGAATCAGATGATAGATCTTCCTGGAACCTACTCCCTGCTTGCACACTCCAGTGAGGAGGAGGTTACACGAAATTATGTGTGCTTTGAGCCATGCGATGTGTGCCTGGTTATCTGTGATGCCACTGTTCTGGAACGTAACCTGAACCTGGTTCTACAAACGATGGAAATCACAGACCATGTCGTACTTGTTTTAAATCTAATGGATGAAGCCAAAAAGAAGAACATTACGATAGATACGGAAAAGCTTGCCAAGCTTTTGAAGGTTCGTGTCGTAGAAATGAGCGCACGCAATCATGAGGGCTTTGAGGATGTCAAGGAAGCCATTGAAGAGGTGGGAAACCGTGTAAGCGATACGCAAGGGGCTGCAGTCCGTTATGCCAAAGATCTGGAGCAGGCCATTGCTGCGGTAGCTGATGTAATGAAAACACGGCGGCTCAATACACGCTTCACGGCCTTGAAGCTGCTGGATCCGGAGGTTGACAGCACGCTGTTTTATGAGGATATCGAAAACCAGGAGGAAACAAGGGCAGAGGTGGAAAAACAGATTGCTCGCTTAAAGGATAAGGATTTGTATGAACGCTTTGAAGATATCGTAGTACACGCCCTGCATGAAAGAGCAAGGGAAATCAGTGAAGAATGTATTATATTTAACAATGCATCCTACCAGAACCGGGATATGCGTATTGATCATGTTGTTACCAGCAAAGGCTGGGGACTGGTATGGATGATCGTATTGTTATCTGTAATATTTTGGATTACCATTTCCGGAGCCAATGTTCCAAGCGAAATGCTTTCAGGAATGTTCGAGGATCTGCAGGTATGGCTGCATCAGCTATTTGCCTCCTGGAGTATGAATCCATATATCACCAGCTTTATTGTGGATGGAGTCGTGAAAACCTGCGGCTGGGTAATTTCCGTCATGCTGCCGCCGATGGCAATCTTCTTTCCGATGTTCACACTGCTGGAGGACTTTGGTTATCTGCCGCGAATCGCTTTTAATCTGGACGGCTTCTTTCAAAAGGCCTGCACCTGCGGGAAACAGGCGCTGACGATGTGTATGGGATTTGGCTGCAATGCCGTCGGGGTCAGTGGAGCCCGTATTATCGACAGTCCGCGGGAGCGTCTGATTGCAATTATCACCAATACCTTTGTACCCTGCAATGGCCGCTTTCCTACGCTGATCAGTATTATTACGATGTTCTTTGCAGGGGTGGTGGCAGCACCGTGGAATGGTCTTCTGTCAACACTGCTGTTGACGGGCGTTATTGTATTTGGTGTCATCCTGACCTTTCTCACCTCACGCTTTTTGTCGAAAACGCTGCTGAAGGGAGTGCCGTCAAGCTTTACACTGGAGCTTCCTCCGTATCGGCGGCCGCAGTTTGGCAAGGTGATCGTGCGTTCCATCTTTGACCGTACGCTGTTCGTGCTGGGCAGGGCAGTGAGTGTTGCCATACCTGCCGGAGCAATTATCTGGCTGCTGGCCAATATTCAGGTTCAGGATGCAAGCCTGCTGCAGCATATATCGCTGTTTCTGGATCCCTTTGCTCATCTGATGGGGCTGGACGGTGTCATTCTGCTGGCCTTCCTTCTGGGCTTCCCGGCAAATGAAATCGTTGTACCGATCATGATCATGGCGTATCTGGCAAATGGTTCGATGACGGATATCGGTGATCTTGCCGTATTAAAGGAGCTGTTCGTCAACAACGGCTGGACATGGGTAACCGCCATCTGCACCCTTATGTTCTCTCTGGTACACTTTCCATGTGCTACCACACTGCTCACCATACGCAAGGAGACACAAAGCTGGAAATGGACTGCCGTCAGCTTTCTGTTGCCAACCGTACTTGGTATCCTGCTGTGTATGGGAATCAATCTGCTTGCGCATATCTTTCTGCTGGTATAACTATGTCTGCCGATTCTTGATGTTTTGTAAAGAGAGCGCATGTATGCTATAGAAAGATAAATTCAAATAAACGGGTACAAAAAAAGAGGAGCCGTGTGAGTTCCTCTTTTCTTATATATTATGGGCGCTTTACGATAACAGCGGTACCCTGTCCACCACCGATGCACAGAGATGCAAGACCAGATTTCGCATCACGCTTGATCATCTCGTGAATCAGTGTAACCAGAATACGGTTTCCGGACGCACCAACCGGGTGACCCAGAGCAATTGCTCCACCGTTTACATTCGTTTTTTCCAGGAATGCTTCACGATCGATTCCGTGCTCCTCCACCAGCTCGTGTACAACACCTAAAGACTGAGCGGCAAATGCTTCATTCAGCTCTACCAGTTCAACCTCATCCAGCTTCATGTCTGCATATTTCAATGCATTACGGATTGCCGGAGTAGGTCCCAGACCCATTGTTAACGGATCCACACCACCCTGACCGATGCCGACTACCTCGCACAGCGGAGTCAGGTTGTATTTTTCGACAGCTTCTTCACTTGCCAGCAGAACGAAGGAAGCACCATCGTTGATGCCGGATGCGTTGGCAGCCGTTACACTACCGTCCTTAACGAATGCCGGACGCAGCTTTGCCATCTTTTCAGGAGTGGATTTGCGGTTTGGATGCTCGTCTGTATCAAATACGATTGTTTCTTTTCTCAGCTTCACTTCAACAGGAACGATTTCGTCCTTGAAACGTCCGGAATCAACAGCAGCGATAGCCTTCTGCTGAGAAGCATAACCGAATGCATCCTGCATTTCACGTGTGATATTGTATTTCTTGGCAATGTTCTCTGCCGTAACACCCATGTGGATACCGTTCATAGCATCTGTCAGGGCATCGTAGATCATATGGTCTACACACTTGAAATCTCCCATTTTGTTTCCTGTACGTGTATTTGCAGGAATCAGGTAAGGAGCACCGGACATGGATTCCACACCACCGGCAACGACAATGTCATTAAATCCTGTCTGAATGGACATAACACCCTCCATAACGGTACGAAGTCCGGAACCACATACCATGTTCACGGAGTGTGAGCATACACTTTCCGGAATTCCTGCAGCAAGGGCAACCTGACGTCCGATGTTCTGTCCCAGACCAGCGCTCAGCACGTTCCCGCACAGCAGCTCGTCTACCTGCTCAGGAGCAACCTTTCCATCTTCCAGCAGTGCCTTTACTACTGTAGCCCCTAAATCAACTGGTTTTACGGTAGTTAAAGATCCTAAGAAACTACCGATTGCACTACGTTTAGCGCTAACAACATAAGTTTTTCTCATTTTTCTCTACCTGTCTTTCTTTCAATGTAACGTGTCGCTTACGACACTCAATACATCAACATAGTAACGAAAATTCATGCATTTGTCAATAACTTGTGAAAAAATTCATAAGTGAATGCATCTGTCGGATTTCTCTTTTTACGATTTTGAAACACAAAAGCAGGAAAAACAAGCCCTTGTGAGCTTGTTCTTTTGTTTATACGCGTTTGATGATGACTGCAGCACCCTGTCCGCCGCCGATGCACAGGGAAGCCAGTCCGATTTTCAAATCGCGCTTCTGCATTTCGTGAAGCAGACTCACCAGAATTCGGTTTCCGGATGCACCAACCGGATGTCCCAGTGCAATTGCTCCGCCATTGACGTTGGTTTTTTCCATAAAGGTGTTACGATCCATGCCGGTTGCTTCCTCCAGTTCATGAATGACACCCAGAGACTGTGCAGCAAACGCTTCATTCAGCTCTACGAGCTCCATGTCCTCGATGCACAGGTCAGCATACTTCAGCGCATGCAGAATAGCAGGCGTAGGACCAAGACCCATGACGCGTGGATCTACACCGCCCTGACCGATGCCGATGACTTCCGCAAGCGGTGTCAGATTGTATTTCTTAACGGCATCCTCACTGGCGATGATTGTAAAGCTGGCACCGTCATTGATACCGGAAGCATTTCCGGCAGTAACGGTACCGTCCTTTGTGAAAGCGGGACGCAGCTTTGCCAGCTTTTCCGGCGTGGAGGCACGGTTCGGGTGCTCATCGGTGTCAAATACCGTCACACTGCCCTTACGGCCGGGTACTTCTACCGGCACGATTTCATCCTGAAAGCGCCCGGAATCGATGGCAGCGATTGCCTTCTGCTGGGATGCATAGGCAAAGGCGTCCTGATCCTCACGGGAAATGGAATACTTTTTCGCTATATTATCTGCGGTAACACCCATGTGTATCCCATACATACCATCTGTTAATCCATCATGCAGCATGGAATCCACCATCTTCATGTCACCCATCTTCACACCGTTTCGCACCTTACTAGGCACCAGATACGGTGCATTGGTCATAGATTCCACACCACCGGCTACAAAGATATCGCCGAATCCGCACTGGATGCGCATGGTGGCTTCCATAACCGCCTTTAATCCGGAACCGCACAGCATATTCAGGGACTGTGCACATACCTCAACAGGAACACCGGCCTTGATGCTGACCTGACGTCCGATGTTTTGACCAAGACCTGCCGCAATCACGTTTCCGACAATCACCTCGTCGATATTGGCAGGATCAATGCCTGCCTCCTCGATGGTTCTGCTTAAAACAGCAGCTCCCAGATCTACCAGGGGCATGTTGGTAAGCCCGCCCATGAAGCTTCCGATGGCGCTTCGCTTTGCTGCTACGACATATGCTTTTCTCATGTAATAACCTCCGCTTTCTATGTTGGTCTTCCTTGGGGAAGGGGAAGAGGACCCTTTGTCAAGGCTATGGTAACGGAAGAAAAAACGTTTGTCAAGAAACTTGTTAATAAATTAACAAATGAGAATGTAGGAATATATTCTGAACAAATGTCAACTTGTTAATTTTGTAACAAAAACTTGTTAAAACTTTAACAAACATATTGACGTGAACAAAAAAGAGGTCTAAAATGTAGATGGATTATGTATTCTCGACAACGCGATGAATACGCTGCTTATACTATATTTATATAGGCGCATGCAAGCAATCCTAAGTTCAAGTAAATCAAGGAGAGGAGAACACTTATGGACTTCATGTTAACAGAACAACAACAGATGATGAAGAAACTTTTCGCTGAGTTTGCTGAAAAAGAAGTAAAACCTCTTGCAGCAGAAGTAGACGAAGATGAACGTTTCCCTAGAGAAAACGTCGAAAAAATGAAAGCCTGCAAAATGATGGGGATTCCGTTCAGCAGAGAATACGGCGGAGCAGGTGCTGACTACCTGAGCTATATTCTGGCAGTCGAGGAGCTGAGCAAGAAATGCGGTACAACAGGTGTTGTATTGTCTGCTCACACATCTCTTGGAACATGGCCAATCGAACACTTCGGAACAGAAGAACAGAAAAACAAATATCTGCCTGACTTATGTACAGGCAAGAAGCTGGCTGCATTCGGCTTAACAGAGCCAAATGCCGGTACAGATGCTGCCGGACAGCAGACAACGGCTGTAAAAGACGGTGACGATTACATCCTGAACGGTACAAAAATCTTCATTACCAACGCTGGGGAAGCAGATGTTTATGTAATCTTTGCAATGACTGACAAGACAAAGGGAACTCATGGTATCTCTGCATTTATCGTAGAGAAGGGAATGCCTGGATTCACTGTTGGTCAGCATGAAAAGAAGTTGGGTATCCGCGGTAGTGCAACCAGTGAGCTGATCTTCAACAACGTGCGTTTAAGCAAGGACCACCTGCTCGGACAGGAAGGCAAAGGCTTCAAGATTGCCATGATGACACTGGATGGCGGACGTATCGGTATCGCTGCGCAGGCACTTGGTATTGCACAGGGTGCAATTGATGAAACCGTTCCTTATGTAAAAGCTCGTAAGCAGTTCGGACGTTCCATTGCAAAATTCCAGAACACACAGTTCCAGCTGGCTGATATGCAGGTGAAAACAGATGCAGCCAGATGGCTGGTATACGATGCAGCAATGAAGAAAGAAAAAGGTCTTCCTTACTCTGTCGAAGCTGCTAAGGCGAAACTGTTCGCAGCAGAGGTTGCAATGGAAGTTACAACCAAGGCAATTCAGCTGATGGGTGGATACGGTTATACTCGTGACTATCCGGTTGAAAGAATGTTCCGTGATGCGAAGATCACTGAAATCTATGAGGGTACTTCTGAAGTACAGCGCATGGTTATCAGTGGCGCAATGCTGAAGTAATACAGAGAGAAAAGAAAGGATACGAAGATTATGAAAATTATCGTTCTTGTAAAACAGGTACCGGATTCTACTGAAATCCGTGTTGACAAAGTTACTGGTACATTGATTCGTGCCGGAGTTCCTAGTATCATCAATCCAGATGATCTGGCTGGTGTGGAAGCTGCACTGCAGCTGAAAGAAAAATACGGGGCAACTGTTACTATCATTTCCATGGGACCTCCTCAGGCTACGGGAATGCTGAAAGAATTATACGCTCGTGGAGTTGACGAATGTATCCTGATCACAGACCGCAAATTTGCTGGTGCTGATACATGTGCAACTTCCAGCACACTGGCTGCTGCATTGAACAAAACAGGCTACGACCTGATCATTGCAGGACGTCAGGCTATCGATGGGGATACTGCACAGGTTGGTCCGCAGACTGCTGAACGTCTGGGAATCCCTCAGGTTACCTACGTAGACGACATTATTGAACTTAGCGATACTGCTGTTACTGTTAGAAAATCACTGGAAGACAGTGAAGAGATCATTGAGGCGAAGCTGCCTTGTGTTCTGACAACCTTAAGTGGAATGAACGAGCCACGTTACATGAACTGTAACGATATCGTTGACTCCTTCTCTAAAGAAGTGAACGTTATGACATTTGATGATCTGGGAATCGATGAGAGCATCGTTGGTCTTGCAGGTTCTCCGACTAAGGTTCACGCTACATTCACCAAAGAAGTATCTGCTGAAACAGAAACATTCGATCTGCCAGCTGCAGAAGCTGCCAAACTGATTGCAAAGACACTGAAAGACAAGCAGATTATTACGAAATAGGAGGAGAAGGAACAATGGCTAAATTTGAAGGATATAAAGACATTTACGTATTCGTAGAACAGAAAAACGGCGAAGTTGCCAACGTTGGATACGAACTGATTTCCGAAGCTAGAAAACTGGTTGCATCCATTCCTCAGATGAACTTCCAGGTTGTCGGTGTACTGCTTGGACACAACATCAAAGACAAGGCGAATGACGTAATTGCACATGGTGCCGACAAGGTAATCGTTGTGGATGACGCGCTGCTGGAAGGATATTCCACACAGTTCTATGCGGATGCCCTGACACAGGTCATCAACAGCTTCAAGCCGGACAGCTTCCTGACAGGAGCTACAGTACTTGGTCGTGACCTTGCACCACGTGTTGCTGCACGTTTGAATGCCGGTCTGACTGCAGATGCTACCAAAATCGAAATCGATCAGGAAAAGGCAAAAGACGGAGAAGCGCTGCTGCTGGTTACCCGTCCTACATTCGGCGGTAACCTGTTTGGTACGATCGTATGCCCGGATACTCGTCCGCAGATGGCAACAATTCGTCCAAACGTATTCTCTATGGACGATGTTGATGCTTCCAGAACCGGAGAGGTTGTAGAATTTACTCCAGAATGGACGGATACAGATCCAAAAGTAATCGTTAAAGAAGTGATCGCTAAAGTAGTAGAAGGCGTTGACATCACAAAGGCTGACATCCTGGTAGGTGCAGGTCGTGGTGCTGAAGACTGTCTGGATATGGTACAGGCAGTTGCTGAAGAACTGGGCGGAGAGCTGTGTGCTTCCCGTGCCGTAGTTGATGATGGATTTGCTGACAAGGCAATTCAGGTTGGACAGACCGGTAAGACCGTTCGTCCTAGTCTGTACATCGCATGTGGTATTTCCGGAGCATGCCAGCATGTTGCCGGTATGGAAAAATCCGATATGATTATCGCGATCAACCGTGACCCGCAGGCTGAAATCTTCAGCATTGCAAACATGGGCTTCATCGGTGATGTAAAAGAAATCCTTCCTCTGCTGAAGGATGAAATCATCGCTGCGAAAAAGGGATAATAAATACGTTTATACAAGAGGGTGGGAAACTACCCCTCTTGGTATACAAAAATAGTAAAGGAGATAATAAACATGAAAAAAGTTGGTGTAATTGGTGCCGGAACAATGGGCCAGGGTATTGCAAATGCATTTGCTTCCAATGGGTATGATGTAACCGTATGTGACATTAAAATCGAATGGGCACAGGGCGGAATCGACAAAATCGCTAAAAAGCTGGACAAACTGGTTTCCAGAGAAAAAATGACGGCTGACAAGGCTGCAGAAGTAAAAGGCAACCTGAAGGCTGGAGAATACAAGGATCTGGCTGACTGCGATTTGATCGTGGAAGCTGTTCTTGAAAAAATGGAAGTTAAGAAAGAACTGTTCACAACACTGGATGAAATCTGTAAGGATTCCTGTATCTTTGGTTCTAACACATCTTCTTTATCCATTACCGAAATCGCTACCGGAATCAAACACAATGTCATCGGTATGCACTTCTTCAACCCTGCTGACCGTATGAAACTGGTTGAGGTTATTTCCGGAATCAACACGCCTGTTGAAACAAAGGAAGCTATTCTTGAAATCTCTAAATCCTTAGGAAAAACTCCTGTTGAAGTTGCAGAAGGTCCTGGATTTGTTGTAAACCGTATCCTGGTTCCGATGATCAACGAGGCTGCCTTCATTCTGCAGGAAGGAATTGCATCTGTTGAAGATATCGATACAGCTATGAAACTGGGGGCTAACCATCCGATGGGACCTCTGGCACTGGGTGATCTGATTGGTCTGGATATCGTGGAAGCTATCATGGATGTTCTTTACAATGAAACAAAAGACTCTAAATATCGTTGCTGTACGCTGATCCGCAAAATGGTTCGCGGAGGTAAGCTCGGTCAGAAATCCGGTATCGGATTCTACGACTACTCTAAATAATTCACGCATACAACACATGACGAGTGAATCTGTAATTTCACATGAAACCCATTGAAATTGTGGATTCACTTTTTTAAAAATGGAAAGGAAGATGAATACAATGGAAACAATTTTAGTAAACTATGAAGGACATGTAGCAACCATCACAATCAACCGTCCAAAAGCACTGAACGCATTAAGTACACAGGTTTTAACAGAGCTGAATCAGGCACTGGATGAAGTTGCGGCAAACAACGATGTATATGCACTGGTACTTACCGGAGCAGGAGAGAAATCCTTTGTTGCAGGTGCAGATATCGCTGAAATGAAGGATAAGAGCGTGGAAGAGGCTGCTGCTTATGGAAAATTCGGTAACGAGGTATTCCGTAAGATTGAAACCTTCCGCTGCCCGGTTATTGCTGCTGTTAACGGTTTTGCATTAGGTGGCGGCTGTGAGCTGGCAATGAGCTGCGACATTCGTGTGGCAAGTGAAAATGCAGTCTTCGGACAGCCGGAAGTTGGCCTGGGAATCACTCCGGGATTTGGTGGAACACAGCGTCTGGCACGTCTTGTCGGTACCGGCATTGCGAAGGAAATGATTTATACAGCAAGAAACATCAAAGCAGAGCGTGCATACGCCATCGGTCTGGTAAATAACGTTGTCCCTGCCGAAGAACTGATGGCTGTTGTTATGAAGATGGCAAACGGTATCGCAAAGAATGCGCCAATCGCTGTTGCATACAGTAAAAAAGCAATCAACAACGGGCTGCAGACAGATATCGATGGTGGAATTGCAATCGAAGTGGAAGAATTCTCCAATTGTTTTGCGACAGAAGATCAGACCTATGGTATGACCTGCTTCTTGGAAAAAACGAAGGATAAAAAATTCTCTAACAAATAAGCAAGTAAATTCTTGAGCTTATTATTTCCGTAAACGCTTTCAGTTGTGGTACACTGGAAACAGGAGATAATACAAAGGAGGTAATCGATTTGAGTAAAGTAATAAGTATTGAACAGGCAGTATCCATGATTCCGGATGGCGCTGCTATCGGAATTGGCGGTTTTATCGGATCCGGACATCCTCAGGAATTTTCTGTAGGCATCGAGGAATCCTTTCTCAAGAGCGGACATCCGAAGGATCTGACTATCATGTTTTCTGCCGGTATTGGTGATGGAACGGACCGTCTGGGTCTGAACAAGCTGGGACATGAGGGATTGCTGAAGCGTATCATTGGTGGTCACTGGGGGTTAATTCCAAAACTGCAGAAGCTGGTTTTTGAAAACAAGGTAGAAGGCTACAACCTTCCCCTTGGTACCATTTCTTTGATGTTCCGTGATATTGCCGGACATCGTCCGGGTACGATTACAAAGGTCGGTCTGAAAACGTTCGTCGATCCTCGTATCGAAGGAGCGAAGATGAATGAACGCTCCAAGGAAGATCTTGTTGAGCTGATGCATATCGATGGGGAAGAGTGGCTGCGCTATAAATCCTTCCCGTTAAATGTGGCGCTGATTCGTGCCACGTATTGTGACGAGGACGGCAATGCTACCATGGAAAAGGAAGCAGCTACTCTGGACTCTCTTTCCATAGCCCAGGCTGCGAAGAATTCCGGTGGTATCGTATTGCTGCAGGTGGAAAAGGTGGTACAGAACGGTACACTGGATCCAAGAAAAGTGAAAATTCCCGGAATTTATGTGGACGGTATCGTTGTTGCACGCCCGGAAAATCACTGGCAGACATATGCGAACCCGTATGATCCTGCATTGAGCGGAGAAGTGAAGGTTCCAGTAAATTCCATTGCACCGATGAAGCTGAATGAGCGCAAGGTCATCTGCCGTCGTGCGGCTATGGAGCTGGATCCTGCAGCTATTATCAATCTTGGTATCGGTATGCCGGAGGGAATTGCCAATGTTGCAAATGAAGAGGGACTTCCAGGCTTGAAGCTGACGGTGGAAGCTGGAGGAATCGGCGGTGTACCGAATGCAGGAACTGCTTTTGGTACCTGTACAAATCCGGATGCCATCATCGATCAGCCGTATCAGTTTGACTTCTATGACGGAGGCGGACTGGATCAGGCATTCCTGGGACTTGCGGAATGCGACTGCTCCGGTAACATCAACGTCAGCCGTTTCGGACCGAAAATTGCAGGCTGCGGCGGGTTTATCAATATTACACAGACTTCACCGGTCGTTGTGTACTGCGGTACCTTTACTGCAGGCGGACTCAAGGTTGAGGTCAAGGACGGTAAGCTGCACATTCTGCAGGAGGGAAGAATCAAGAAGTTCAAACAGGAAGTGGAACAGATTACCTTCTCTGCAGATTTCGCAACCGAAACAGGACAGAAGGTTCTGTACGTTACAGAGCGTGCAGTATTCGAGCTGTTGGACGGTAAGCTGACATTAACGGAAATCGCACCTGGTGTTGATCTGGAAAAGGATGTTCTGGGACAGATGGAATTCAAACCTGCTGTCGCTGATAACCTGAAAACTATGGATGAGCGTCTGTTCCGTGATGAATTGATCGGATTAAAGGCATAAATCGAATAAAGAAAAGGGATGCAATTCCCTTTTTTTCCATTTTTCTGCCAAAAATTCCAAAACACTTTACATTATTGCTGTATTTTATATAATAAGGGTGGTTAAAGATTATCACACTTGATGAAAGTGATGATATAGAGCTCATGCAGGTGAGGCAGTGGAGACCATTGGTCAAGGAGATTGCTTCTCAGGCTGACTCAGCCATTGTATTGTCTGGCATAGCATTGTGTTGGAATGATAAGGTAGCTTGTAGTGAGTAGCATTAGCATGTAGAAGTCTCAATGGTAGTAGAAATAATCACAGACAATACAGGGCAAACGATGGGCGGTACGGACGATGAGATTCCGGCCGCCTTTTCGTTTCCTTTTCTTTCAGCCTGTATTATAATGATAGAGTGAAAAAGAAATGAGGAATGTATATGTATAGTTTTCGTAATGATTATAGTGAGGGGGCCCATCCTGTTATCATGGAGCGCCTGCTGGAACTGAATCAATGCCAGAATGTTGGGTATGGTGAGGATGCGCTTTGCGAACAAGCGAAGCGGCAGCTGAAGGAGAAGCTGCGCTGTGAGGATTGTGATATACATTTTTTAGTCGGCGGAACCCAGGCCAATCTGACGGTGATTGCGGGTGCTCTTCGTCCGTATGAGGCAGTGATAGCTGTGGACAGCGGACATATCAATGTTCACGAAACAGGTGCTGTGGAAGCGACTGGTCACAAGGTGCTGATTGCTGAAGGTGTCGATGGTAAAATCACACCGCAGGGAATCCGTAAAGCGGTACTTAGCCATGAGGATGAGCATATGGTAAAGCCGGCAATGGTCTATATTTCGAACGCAACGGAAATCGGTACCATCTATCACAAAGAGGAATTGAAGCAGATTGCGGAAGTTTGCAGAGAATTCGGTCTGTATCTGTTTATGGACGGTGCCCGCATGGGAGCTGCTTTGGCAGCAAAGGACAATGATGTATCCTTTAACGATTTATGTACATACTGTGACGTTTTCTATCTTGGCGGGACTAAGAATGGTGCTCTCTTCGGAGAGGCGGTTATCATTGTAAATGATAAATTGAAAAAAGACTTCCGCTATATGATCAAACAGCGAGGCGGCATGCTTGCCAAGGGTTGGCTGCTGGGTGTACAGTTTGCGGCATTGTTTGAAGGAAACCGCTATATTGAAATCGCAGCACATGCAAACCGGATGGCTCAGAAGCTGCAGGATGCCATGGAGGCATCTGGGCTGCCGTTTCTTATAAAGACAACGACAAATCAAATATTTCCAGTCCTGCCCAACCTGCTGATTGAAGAGCTGCAGAAGGAATATGCGTTTCAGGTCTGGGAAACAATGGATGAAGAACATACGGCAATGCGCTTTGTGACATCCTGGGCAACTGAGGAAAAGGAAGTGGATCGATTTATTGAATATCTAAACAGTCTTCTTCAACGGATGCGGGAAAGCGGACAGGAATCTGAGAGATAGAAATGTGTTTTTAAAAGCAATCGGAAGGAAAAAACAGAAATAAGAAGTAATCACAAAACACCTTGATTACGGTACTAGAAAAATGGGATGGCTGCATGATTATGCGGTAGGAAAATAAACAGTGGAAGCGAGATACCTGCATGATGCCGGAGAATTGTAAAGCTGTAACATAGGAAAAAAGAAATACAAATCCTGAATTTTATTAGGAACTGTATTTCTTTTATTATGATCTTTATAAATCTGAAAGCGAAGAAAAGCAAAATGAAATCCTTTTGATCTTATTTTTAATGATTTGAAGACTGCGGTATGCTTTATTTATTTGCCTGTTCGCTTGATGTTTCTCTTCATAGCATTGCACTGCAGCTGCCGATTCAGCTTTCCAAAGCTAATGCATCTGCTGGAATCCACCCCATCAGACCCTGCTTTTTCACTAATACAGCATTCCTTGTTTGAGAAACGATTTTTACGAGATCTCCACACCTTGCCGGTATCTGGTAATTGGTGAAGTCACAGGCGTGCAGCTCCTTACCTTTGTAAAATAAAAATTCCTTTGCGATGTGCATTACTTTGCCGCTGGCTTCATGCCGGCAAAGGCAGCATGCACCTTCATCACACAGCATATGTACCTGTCCTTCATGCCAGGTGATAAAAAAGGGCGTCCTGTTGACAGGGAGAATATCTCTTGTTATCCGTGCTTTTTTCAGATGATCACTGCATGCGAACTGAAATCTGCCCTGCTCATAGATCAATGCATTCAGTTGTCCAGCTGACTTCACTTCATTTCCTCCGTCGATGGATATAATATGGCGGCGTGTGTCAATGATGGGATTGAAGCAGCAGATATCCTTCCGATATTCGCTAACCGGAAGGTGCCCGACAACAATGTATTTATGAAAGCTGCCGGCCTCCTTCATAAACAGATCCTGTACCATAATATCACGCATATCACGGCCATAGGTTTTCTCATCCCGTATGCCTGCGTGTGCAAAGATAAAGCGTTCGGTTTCAATCACATGGGGAAGTCTGTCGATAAAGGTCAATTCCCTGAGAAATACTTTTCGCAGCTCCTTGCTGAGAGCAGCCATATCTGTCTCTTTGTCTATGCGCTGACCGACACGCTGTGCCATTTCATGCAGAATGCTGTTTGGACGATTCAACAGGATGTTCTGCAGAAATTCCAGACGGGTATCATAGAGCACATTGCGGCATACCACATCACAGTTTCCAATCATGGGATGTACGTGCGGGTGTCTGGAAAGCTCCATGATATAATACAGTGTTTCCAGATTATAGGGTCCCTTCTCCAATAGATCGCCAACGAGAAACAGCGCATCCTTTTCCGGATCAAAGGCGATTTTACGTAACAGCTTTTTAAATACCGGAAGATTGCCATGAATATCACTAATGGCGATGATTCTTCTGCTATCAGACAGAACAGAATACGAATGAATGGAACGATCAAACATAGGCAGCCTCCTTTATCTCTGGCTCAATTATAGAGAATTTCCTTGTATCATGCAAGAAAAACGTTGTAAACTTCTACATTCTGCGCTATCCTATAACCAGGAAAGACAGAAGTCTAGGATATGTTGCTTTGTGAATAAACAGCCGAATAGCATGCTTTTTAAAATATGTCATATTTCTGATTGCGGTAAAGAAGAGGCAAGCGCATAGCATCCTTTTGTGAGTATTGAATGAGGGATATACTCCATGTATAGGAGTACTGGGACAGTACCTGCAGGAAATATGAAGAAGGTAGTGATGTTCCCGGATAAACTCAGGGACTGAAGGCAGATAGGATGTAATTTCCCATTGGTATGGATACCGCAATTAAGGAGGTAAAGCAGGCTGCTGTTTTCTGTGAAGTGAAAAAACTGGAATGTGTTACTATATTTTGCATGGATATGAGGTGATTCTATGGATTTACGAGGCTTCCTAGTGCGCTGTCATCGGCTGCAGAGGAATTATTCACAGGAGGGTCTGTGTCGTGGCATTTGTGCAGTTTCTTATCTCAGTAAGCTGGAGCAGGGGAAGGTACAGGCTGCGGATGAAATTTATCAGGCGCTGTTTCACAGGCTGGGAATCGTGTTTCAGGAAAATGAAGAATGGCTTGCTGTTTGGAAGGAAAAGCTTCAGGAGCTGGCGTCAGCTTGGTTTTATGGAGAACAACGCGAAGCGTATGAGCTGGAAAAGCAGATGGAGAACCTTTTGAACTCTCCCCTCTGTGTTGATGCGCTGCTCATCAAAGCACTGTATACGAAGGAGCATGCGGATAAGCCGCTGGCCTCTGCGTCTGTTTTTCTTCCATATATGCAGGATGCACAGCGGTTCTTGTATCATTTTCTATGTGCGGGACAGGCACTTCAAAGCAGGGAGGAACAAACTCTTTCAGCGATACTTGCCCAGCTGCAGGAAGCACAGAAATATGGAGGGTGGAGTATTTTATATCAGATGAAGGGAGATGTGTATGCGCTTATGGGGGACTATTCTCAGGCGCTGCATCACCATCTGAAGGCCTATGACCTTGCATGTGAGGAAGGCTTTCTGCCCTGTATGATCGATGCGTCCATGCATATTGCAAACTGCTATTCCGCTATGCATGCAGAAGGTGTCATGCTGATGTATTACGAACGCTGTGAGCATCTTTGCCGCAGCAGCAAAAACAAGCAGATGCAGGCCCATGTGTGGTATAATATCGGATCCACATATCAGCAGTGGGGTGATTTCCAAAAGGCGCTGCCACTGCTTTTAAAGGCCTATCAGATACTGGATGACACCTTTCTATGCTGTCATAAGCTGGCGCTTTTATATGAACAGCTGAATCAGAAAAAGGAGGGCCTTCGCTATGTACAGGAGATGGAGAGGCAGCTGGATTCACATGGGGCAGACGGTCGCAGGGAAATCGTGCAGTTTGTAAGATACCGCTATGGAACTGCCGTGGATGCAGAGGCCTATATCGACTGCCTGTATACGCTCTGTGACACTTCCCGTTATTTCCATGGCTTCTGTCAGTTTCATCTGTCCTACCTCATTGCTGCGTTAAAGAAGAAGCGCAGGTACAAGGAGGTCATGAAGCTGATGGAGGAAACAACATTTTCCTGAGCAAGCTAATTTATGATGGCTTAACCCTGATATTTGGACACTATTTTCCCAAATACAGGGTATTTTTTATATTCGTATCATACGGTATACTAAACGCAGGAGATGATACCTATGAAAAAGACCCTATGGTCACATGATTTTATAATTATAACACTGGAGACACTGATCAGTGCAATCGGTTCTACCGCTATGAGCTTTGCACTGTCGCTTGTGGTATTCGACCATACCTCATCAACCCTTATGACCGGAATCTTCACTGCGATATCCCTGATGCCGACGGTTCTGATTCCCATTCTGGCAGCACCGCTTGTCGATGGCTGCTGCAGAAAGCGCTTGATTGTTATGCTGGATAGTGGAAATGGCATTCTGTATCTGCTGTTTGCCGCCTTTCTGCTTATGCAGGAATTTTCTTATGCGGGCTATCTGATATTTTCCCTGCTTACCGCATCCTTTGGAGCCATTTATTCTCTGGCATATTCCTCCCTGTATCCTGATCTGATTCCCAAGGGCTTTGCGCAGAAGGGCTATTCCGTATCCTCCTTGATTTATCCCAGTGTGACAGCGTTATTCACACCGGTTGCATCCCTGCTGTATGTACATCTGGGGATTGCCTGGATCTGTGCGATGGAGGGAATTCTGCTGCTGACAGCAGCTCTGTTTGAAGCGCGCATACGCTATCAGGAAACAATCGGAAAGCGGGTGTTTACCTTGCAGAAATATAAAGCAGATTTGATGGATGGCTTTCGTTATTTGAAAAAAGAAAAGGGAATCCGTTCCATTTACGGCTACATGGCGGTAACCAATGCTTCGGCAGAGGGGATCAATCTGGTGACCATGGCGATGTTTCAATCATCTCCCATACTCACAACGACGATGTATGCGTTTCTGACAACAGCGGATACCATTGGACGCATGGCTGGCGGTCTGATGCATTACGTCCTGCATATTCCGGCGAAGAAACGCTACCGGGTTGCTGTCGGTGTCTATGCGGTTTATGAATCCCTGGATATGGTTTTCCTATTTCTTCCTTATCCGCTCATGGTTGTCAATCGGTTTACCTGCGGCTTTCTGGGCATCAATTCCCTGAATATACGAGAGGCCAGTACACAAAACTATTTGCCCTCTCACATGCGGGCAAGGGTGAATGCGTTGTTTCAGGTGCTGGTTGCCCTCATTATGATGGCTTCCAGATTCAGCGCAGGTGTAATTGCACAATACGTATCCTACCCGTTGACGGCACTGCTGTTTGCTTCGTTTTCGATGCTTGCTATCTTCCTGCTGATTATCCGCAACAGGAAGCAGGTTTCAAAAATCTATAATCAGGAGCTATGAGATGTGCATGTGCAGTGCTATAATGGATACGAGGAGGGATCTTTATGCTGAAGGATCTGTTATTGAAAAACCGAAGCTATCGGGGATATGATGAAACAAGAGCGGTTACCAGGGAGGAGCTGGTCGATCTGGTAGAGCATGCCAGACTGACACCGTCCAGTGTTAATAAACAGGCGCTGAAATACTATCTGGCATGTGAGAGGGAAAAGACGAATCAGATTCAGCCCTTAACCGCGTGGGCAAAAGCCCTAAAGAAAGAGGTGCCGTATGAGGGACATTGTCCCAGAGCCTTTATTGTAATCTGTCAGGATACTGCCATTTCAACTGCACTGGAGGCTTATCAGAAGGATGTCGGTATTGTCGCTCAGACGATGCTGCTGCGTGCTGCTGAGTTGGGACTTGGCGGCTGTATGATCGGCAGCTTTCAAAAGAATGCCCTGCATGAGGTGCTGAAGCTGAGCGAAAATCTCGTGCCGCTGCTGGTTGTGGCTATTGGAAAACCGGACGAAACGATTGTACTTGAGGATGTAAATGTACAGGGAGATACGACATATTACCGGGATGCACAGGATGTGCATCATGTTCCCAAGCGAACAATCAGGGAGCTGATCATCAATGGAGAATAGCGGATGCTGCGGGATTATCAAGTGAATGATCTGTCACAGATGTGTCGCATATGGAATGCTGTAGTCGCCCAGGGAAATGCTTTTCCTCAGCTGGAGCAGCTGGATGAGCAAAGCGGCGATGTCTTTTTTTCCTCGCAGAGCAAAACGCGTGTCTGCATCGATGAGGATACTGTGGTGGGGCTGTATATCCTGCATCCGAATAATGTCGGCCGGTGCGGACATATATGCAATGCCAGCTTTGCTGTGGATCAGAAGCAAAGAGGAAAGCATATCGGCAAAGCGCTGGTGCTGGACTGTATGAAGACCGCAAGAAGTTTAGGCTTTCGCATTCTGCAATTTAACGCAGTCGTAGAGAGCAATGCTTCCGCACGGCATTTGTATGAGAGTCTGGGATTTCATTCTCTGGGCACGATTCCGGGCGGCTTTTTGCAGAGCGATGGAGCATATGTGAATATCGTACCCTATTATATTTCCCTGACGGAGTAGTATGCGGACAACCTTTCCCAAAACTCATCTGATTATTCCAGAAGTATGTACATCCGCATATCCTATGGTATGATATAGATAGGGAAAGGAGGGGACGGCAATGTCAGGACGTAAGAAAATCGTGATGACAAAGGCTGTCAGAGAGCGGCTGCAGAAGGATATCGCATACGGAAATGAAATGCAGGCATATTGGAACCGGTATCGCAGAGATTTTCTGATTCTGCTGGCTGTGCTCCTCTTGATTATGCTCGTTTTGGTGATTGCGAATATTCTACTGTGAATACAGAAAAAGCGGATTTCAAATATCCGCTTTTTTATTCGGTAAACAGCCATGTCAGGACGGTATCCAGCTCCTGTTCCCAGCTTTCCTCATTATGCCGTCCCTTGAAAACGAGGTTGGGATATACCTTTGCCTCCTTCTCCTCAAGACAACGCATCAGCTCGAGTATTCTGCCACTGGCAAGCGCCAGCTGCTGCTTGGTGCGAAATTCATCACTCCCCCATGAGATATAAATTTTATGGGAACGCAGTTTGGGACAGGCCCAAATTTCAGTTAGAAGCTCATCCTTTAAACGATAAATGAAAGGGGAGAGGACTGCCGCCTTACTGTAAATATCACAGTGATGGACAACCGCATACAGTGCCATCAAACCACCCATAGAGCTTCCACCGATGGCTGTGTGGTGTTTTCCTGGCAATGTTCGATAGGCATGATCGATCCACCGCTTGAGGTCGCTGCTCATCCACTCCATCAGCTCTTTCCCCTGTCCGTGAATAAAGCCAACCGTCGCATCACTGAAATCATAGGGAGAAAATTCCTCCAGCCGGCGATTTCCCTCGTGGTTGCATTCCACACCGACAACGATGAGAGGCATCGTATGCTCATCCAGCCATCGCTTTAACCCCCAGCTTCTGCCAAATGTCGCATCCTCATCATAAAACAGGTTGTGCCCGTCAAACATATACAGGACAGGGTAATGTCTTGTTTCCTTCTCATAATCCTCCGGCAGATAGATATGCAGCATTCTCATATCCTGAAAGCAGGGGATATAAATATCTCGTTTCTCAATCATACCATCACCTCATGGTCAGTATTATAGCACAAAAATGATGTCAGATGATGTTGGGTTTGTTATAATTGGGATAGAAAGGGGAGCGAGGCTATGATCAAAATTGCATGTCTGCTGTTTCTTTTCGTTGTTGTGTATTATATTTTTAAGGAGCATTCCTCCGCATTTACATCCCTGTTCTGGAAAAGTGCTTCCTCCTTCTGTTTTCTGCTCGTCGGCTTCTGCGCATTTGCAGCATGTGTTGACAGGCGCTATGGTGAATGGATGCTGATAGGACTTGTATCGGGAGCGATTGGGGATGTTTTGCTGGCCCTGCCGTTTTGCTATCCAAAAAGGAAGAACCTCTTCTTTCTGGGTGGATTGCTTTTTTTCCTGTTCGGGCATCTCGCGTATGTAGCTGCACTTTATGTCATGCCGGTGAAAGCGGGGATTCTGGTCGCAATATGTTCAATTCTGCTGGCATTGCTCGTGATTGCAGTTCTGAAGAAAAAACAGGTAGATTTCCAGGAGATGCGTCTTCCGAGTACGGTGTATGCTGCTGTTATTTTATTTATGGAAGCGTGCGCTCTGTGGCATTTGCAGGATGGCAAGCTGTATGGTGGCATCCTGAATATTGCATCCCTGTGCTTTGTATTGAGCGATTTGATTCTGGCATTTATGCTGTTTGGCAATCGCAACACAACGCGCATGACACGATGGAATCTGAGTCTGTACTACACTGCACAGCTTTTGCTGGCGCTGACAATGCTGTAGGCATATTTCTGTGGTTTTTGGGCATGCTGTGCTATAGTAATATAAAGGAGATGATGTTCATGAAGCATGTACGTATGATGTATTTGAAGGGATGTCCGCATTGCAAAGCGGCTTTCGCAATGGTAAAGGAATTGCAGGACAGCTATCCTGAGCTGCGGGGTGTAAACATAGAGGCGATTGAGGAACAGGAACAGAAGGAGCTTGCGGATTCTCTGGATTACTGGTATGTTCCAACCTATTTCGTGGATGGTGTTAAGCTGCTGGAGGGTGTACCGACAAAGGAAAAGGTGGAGGCTGTGCTGCGTGCCGCATTATAGGACTACAGACCTTTGAGTTAATAAAAGAACAGGCTGTGTCATCCAGATTATGTATGGCCAATAGAAAAAGAGGTTTCAAAAATGAAGCTCATCATTTAAGAAATCTCTTTTTATGACCTTTTTCATAAAAGGGGTATCCTGCTTTATCGGTTTTTTATTCCTGTACATAGCGGAAGAAATCAAGGATTTCCTCCTCGGTTTTAAAGCGTGCCACAATCACCTCATCCCCCATAGCAGTGGCAAGGGCCGCAGGAAGACGGCGAATCATCAGAATACTGTCGCGATAGGTGTCCTGAATATCCTGCGTGGTATGTGCATAGTGCAGGCGGTCTCTTCTTCCGATGAAGCCGGAGGAATACTTGCGCACCTGCTGGTAATGGATCGTGTCATGAACGATCATGTCTGCCCACAGCTGATAGACATTGCTGTCATTGGCATAGTTGATCATATCCGGCAGGAAGCCGCCAGGCGGGCGCATATTGACCTCAAGGCCGATGATATCGCCTTTTTTACCAACCGGCTGATCCTCCAGCAGACGGAAAAATTCAAAATGGAAGAATCTGCTGCGTGTATCAAAGGCTTCCACACTGCGGGTACCGGCCTCCATGATATCGGCAGGAATATCCTTATAGGAATAACAGCCGATATTTTTCTGTTCATTGACAGCATCCATAATACTATCCGTGTACTGATGAGAGGTCACAAACAGCAGCTCCTTTTTACTGTTTGTAATACCGTCAAAGGAAAAACAGCTCCCGTTTATGTATTCCTCCATAATCATAGCTTCCTTAAAGCCATGAGCAAAGGCAGTGCGCAGCTCATCCCCGTTTTTGATTTTGTGCGTATCACTGGCACCTACACCGATATCCGGCTTGATTACAATCGGATATCCGACAAGCTCTGTAAATTTCTGTGCATCCTCCAGATTGGTTGCCAGCTGCCAGCGGGCGGTTTTCAATCCGGCAGCCGCGAAAAACTCCTTCATGCGATGCTTGCTCTGACAGTTGTCAAGCGCTTCGCAGGGGAATCCGGTTTCAACATGGAAATCTCTGCGCAGCGCTGCATCCTGACGAAGCCAGTATTCATTGTTTGATTCGATCCAGTCAATTTTTCCATGCTTATAGGTGAACCAGGCAACTGCCCGCAGCATTTCTTCGTAGTTTTCAAGACTGGAAACCTGATAGAAGTCATTGATGGAATTCTTCAGATTGGTGCTTAACGAGTTGTACGGAGTGTCCGCAATCGCCAGCACATTGACACCGTTGTTCTTCAGTCCCTGACAGAACAGCCAGTAGCTTTCCGGAAAGTGCGGAGAAATAAAGATAAAGTTCATAAAATTCCCTCCTGACGGTTATTTCATATGTATGGTTAAATTCTACTGTATTCCGCAGGGATTGTCAAAGCAGTCTTGCTTGAAATGATATGAAATGAAAGAAATAAGTTTATTTTGTAATAAAATTGAAAGAAATGATAGCAAAATGTAAATTTATGAAATTAAAGGTTGACATTGAGTTTTCACAGTAGTATGATGTATTCAACAAATCGATGATGCAGGAGAGTAGTCATACCGGAATCAAAAGCGAGACAGCGATGGTGGAAGGCTGTTGTGAAACGTATGGGGAAGCGCACCTGCTAGAGCCTGTGGGAATCAAGTATCATGGGACGCGATCTTTCTGCGTTATGAAACAAGGGGTTCTGTCTCTGACAGAGCAACGGAAGTGGTACCGCGTGCAAGCGTCTTTCGAGTATATCGAACGGCGCTTTTTTTGTACATGAGGTGAGGATATGAAAAATATGATGAAACGACGATGAAAACGACGAGAAGGGCTGAAAACGTGTTACAATGAAAGTAGAGAAAGAATAACAGAAAGAAGAGGAGAAGAACATGGAAACAAAAGACATTAAGAAGGTAATACTTGCATATTCCGGAGGGCTGGATACCTCCATTATCATCCCGTGGCTGAAGGAAAATTACAATAACTGTGAGGTCGTTGCGGTTTCTGCGGATGTAGGACAGGGAACAGAGCTGGATGGACTTGAGGAAAAAGCAATCAAGACTGGTGCCAGCAAGCTGTATATTCTGGATTTAAAGGATGAATTTGTGGAGGATTATATCTATCCCTGTTTAAAAGCCAATGCCATTTATGAGGATGTATATCTGCTGGGAACAGCCTTTGCACGTCCGCTGATTGGACAGAAGCTGGTGGAAATCGCGAAACAGGAGGGGGCTGACGCTATTTGCCACGGCTGTACCGGTAAGGGGAATGATCAGGTACGCTTCGAGCTGGCAATCAAGGCGTTTGCACCGGATATGCCGATTATAGCGCCATGGAGAACATGGGAGCTGAAATCCAGAGATGATGAAATTGATTATGCAGAAGCGCATAACATTCCGTTAAAGATTTCAAGAGAAACCAATTATTCCAAGGATAAAAATCTGTGGCATTTAAGCCATGAGGGGCTGGATCTGGAGGATCCGATGAATGAGCCGCAGTATGATGACATACTGGAGATGGGAGTGACCCCGGAACAGGCTCCGGATACACCGACTTATATCACTCTGACTTTTGAGAAGGGAATTCCGACAGCATTAAACGGTGAAAAGCTGGGCGGTCAGGCAATGGTAACAAAGCTGAATGAGATTGGCGGTGCCAACGGCATCGGTATCATTGATATGGTAGAAAACCGTCTGGTGGGAATGAAGAGCCGTGGTGTTTATGAAACACCGGGCGGAACCATTTTATATAAGGCGCATCAGTGGCTGGAATCCATCTGTCTGGATAAGGAAACCATGCATTACAAGCAGGGGGTAGGAATTAAATTCGGTGAAATCCTCTACAACGGACAATGGTTCACTCCACTTCGTGAAGCATTGAGTGCCTTTGTCGATAAGACAAGTGAAACCGTGAGCGGTGAGGTGAAAATCAAGCTGTATAAGGGAAATCTTACACCGGCCAGCATTTCCTCGCCATATACCTTATATTCCGAGCAGATTGCAAGCTTTGGTGAGGATGATTCCTATGATCAAAATGATTCCGCAGGCTTTATCAATCTGTATGGGCTGCCAATCAAGGTAAAGGCGATCATGGATGAAAAACGGAAGAAATAAATATAGATAAGAAGGGGAGTCTGTTGAAATGCTGCGGCATTAAGACTGCACTGCCTTCTGGCATACAAGGAAAAGAGAGGATGAGAGCATATGAATTTATGGGATGCACGATTCAAGAAGGAAGCGGATCAGCGGCTGAATGATTTCAACTCCAGTATTTCCATTGACCATCTTATGGTTACACAGGATATAAAAGGCTCCATGGCGCATGCGGCCATGCTTGCAAAGCAGGGAATTATTTCAAAAGCAGACGGTGCTGCCATCGCGCAGGGGCTGGAAGCGATTCAAAGAGATATTGAGAGCGGCGCGCTTTTGATTGATCCCTCAGCCGAGGATATTCATATGTTCATGGAGCAGGAGCTTACAAAACGGATCGGGGATGCGGGAAAGCGATTGCATACAGCGCGCTCCCGTAATGATCAGGTGGCACTGGATACCCGTATGTATTGCAGTGATGAGGTACGTACGGTATGTGACAAGCTGCAGGAGCTGCTTACGGTCCTGTGTGAAAAGGCACAAGAGCATACGGAAACCATCATGCCGGGCTACACGCATCTGCAGCGTGCGCAGCCCATCACCTTTGCGCATCATCTGATGGCCTATGCGGAGATGTTTTTACGCGACCTTCAGCGATTGCAGGAGGCACAGAAGCGTATTCGCACACTCCCGCTGGGAAGCGGTGCTCTGGCAGCTACCACCTATCCGATTGACCGGGAATTTGTAAAGGAGCAGCTTCACTTTGACAGCATCAGCATGAATTCTCTGGACGGTGTCAGTGATCGCGACTTCTGTATAGAAATAGCATCCGATCTTTCTATGGTTATGATGCATCTGTCCCGTTTTGCGGAAGAGGTGATTCTGTGGTGCTCCTGGGAATTTAAATTTATGGAGCTGGACGATGCCTTTGCGACAGGAAGCAGCATTATGCCGCAGAAGAAGAATCCGGATGTGGCAGAGCTGATTCGTGGAAAAACCGGACGGGTCTATGGCGATTTACAGACGCTGCTGACGATGATGAAGGGACTTCCGCTTGCCTATAATAAGGATATGCAGGAGGATAAGGAGGCAGTTTTTGATGCTCTGCATACAGTGCAGCTGTGTCTGACCACCTTTACACCGATGCTCAAAAGCGCTGCAATTCGCAAGGATAATATGCGTAATGCAGCCGCCAGGGGCTTTATCAATGCGACCGACTGTGCCGATTATCTGACGAAGAAGGGTATGGCATTTCGGGACGCCTACCGGGTCTTGGGCAGACTGGTAAGTTATGCACAGGAACAGGAAAAAACACTGGAAATACTGACACTGGATGAGTATAAAAGCTTCAGTGATCAGTTTGAAGAAGACATCTATGAAGCGATTTCTCTGGAGACCTGTGTGAAACAGCGAAAGGTCATCGGCGGACCGGCTCCGGAAATCGTTGCCGCACATATTGAACATGTGAAAGCGATACAAAAGGAGATGGATGCAGATGAAATTGATTAAAGCGGGGGTCATTGGAGCCAGCGGCTATGCCGGTGCAGAACTTGTGCGGCTGCTGCTGATGCATCCATATGCCGAGCTGACGGCAATCAGCTCCCAAAGCTATACCGGAAAGCCTATCAGTGAATTATATCCGGGCTTTTACCAGCTCTGTGATATGGTGTTCAGCGATGAGGACACGGTGATTGCAGCATCGGATATCGTATTTGCATCCCTGCCGCACGGACTCAGTGAGCCGCTGGCACGCAAATGCTATGATGCTCATGTGAAATTCATTGATCTGGGGGCGGATTTCCGTCTGCGTGATGAGCAGGATTACAGGGAATGGTACAAGCTGGATTATCATGACGGTGAGCTCCATGAATTGGCTGTGTACGGCTTGCCGGAGCTGTATCGTGCGCAAATCAAAGGGGCGGATATCATTGGAAATCCGGGCTGTTATCCAACCAGCATCGCGCTGGCACTTGCACCGCTCATGAAGCTGGGGCTGGTCAATGAGCAGCATATCATCATCGATGCGAAGTCAGGGACAACCGGGGCAGGCAAGGGACTGAGTGATAACACACATTTCCCGCGCTGCAACGAAGCCTTTGCTCCGTATAAGGTTGCGGCACACCGCCATACACCGGAAATTGAACAGACTCTGTCCGAGCTGTGCCACAGTAAAGCCAGCATTACCTTTACACCGCATCTGTTGCCCATTAACCGCGGTATCATTTCAACGATTTATGTGGATTTGACGGATGAAGCAATCCTGGAGGAGCTTTGGACGATGTATCGGCTGTTCTATCAGGACGAACCCTTTGTCCGCGTACTGCCTCTGGGCAGCTGTGCGGATTTGAAATATATTAAGTATTCGAATTTCTGCGATGTATCCCTGCATATGGATGCTCGCAATAACCGCCTGATTCTGGTATCGGCCATCGATAATATGGTGAAGGGTGCTGCCGGACAGGCCATACAGAATATGAACATTCTGTTCGACTGTAAGGAGGACAGCGGGCTGATGTATGTGCCTGCCTCCTTCTAGGGAAAGGAAATTGATTATGGTTACTTGGATGGAAAACGGTATTTGTGCACCTGTGGGCTTTCAGGCTGCTGGAATTCACTGCGGGATACGCAGGAACCGCTCGAAAAAGGATCTGGCTCTGATTTACAGCAGTGTCATGTGTACGGCTGCCAGCACATATACATTAAACAAGGTGAAGGGAGCACCGATCGCTGTTACAAAGCGGCATCTGCAGGACGGTCATGCCCAGGCGATCATCTGCAATTCCGGCAATGCAAATACCTGCAACGCCAATGGAGAGGAAATCGCAAATCGCATGTGTGAGCTTTGCGCACAGGAGCTGAATCTAAACGCAGAGGATATCATCGTTGCTTCTACCGGAGTCATTGGTGAGCCGCTGAGCATTACACCGTTTGAAGAGCACATGCAGGAGCTGGTTTCTGCACTGGATGTGAAGGGCGGAAGCGATGCCTGTGAGGGAATCATGACCACAGACACCTTTAAGAAACAATTCGCAGTGACCTTTACGCTGCAGGGCAGGGTATGTCATATCGGCGGTATGGCCAAGGGGAGCGGTATGATTCACCCCAACATGGCAACGATGCTGGCATTCCTCACAACCGATGTGGCGATTTCTGCCGAGCTGCTGGATGCCGTTGTGCATGAGGTAGTCACAGACACCTTCAATATGGTCAGTGTCGATGGGGATACCTCAACGAATGACATGCTGAGTATTCTTGCGAATGGTCTGGCAAAGAATCCGGAAATCCGTGAGCGTAATGAGGATTATGAAGCCTTTAAGCAGGCACTGATGGAAATCTGTGTGGAAATCAGTCGAAATATCGCCAAGGACGGGGAAGGAGCTACCAAGCTGCTGACCTGCAGGGTAGCCTCTGCCAAGGATACGAAAACAGCGAAAGCGATTGCAAAATCCGTTGTCACAAGCTCTTTGTTCAAGGCTGCCATGTTCGGACGTGATGCCAACTGGGGGCGTATTCTGTGTGCCATCGGATATGCAGAGGGGGATTTTGATATTCATAAGGTGGATGTCACGCTAGCCAGTAAGGCAGGCCGTATGCTGGTATGTAAGGATGGCGCAGGCTGCGGCTTTGATGAGGAAGAGGCACTTTGTATTTTAAGTGTGAGTGAAATTGATATTCTGATTGATATGAAGCAGGGGAGTGCACAGGCTACAGCGTGGGGCTGTGACCTGACGTATGATTATGTGAAAATCAATGGAGACTATCGAACATAGGATAAGGGAGATGTGAGTACATTGAAAATAGATGCCATACAGAAAGCGACCATATTGTCCAAGGCACTTCCGTATATACAGAAGTATAACGGTAAAATCGTTGTCATTAAATACGGCGGAAACGCCATGAAAAATGAAGCGCTGAAGCAAAATGTCATGACGGATATTGTATTGCTGTCGGAAATCGGTGTGCATGTCGTGCTGGTGCACGGCGGAGGGCCGGAAATCAATGGTATGCTGCATAAGGTTGGTAAGCAGTCACGCTTTGTCGCAGGACTGCGCTATACAGATGAGGAAACAATGGATGTTGTACAGATGGTGCTGGCTGGAAAAACGAATAAGGATCTGGTGTCCCTGATCAACCAGAAGGGGGCCAGAGCGGTCGGTATCAGCGGAATGGATGCCAATTGTATTCAGGCAAGGCAGTATACGGTGGATGAGGGCGATCTCGGCTATGTCGGTGAAATCGAGGAGATTCATGAGGAGCTGATTCTGGATATCATTGAAAAGGGCTATATTCCGGTGGTGGCCAGTGTCGGCTGTGACGCGGCAGGACATGCCTATAACATCAATGCAGATACGGCAGCGGCCAGTATTGCGGCTAAGCTGCATGCGGAAAATATGATTCTGGTTAGCGATATACCGGGGCTTTTACGAAATCCCGAGGATGAAGGCTCGCTGATTCCAAGAGCGACGTTATCCGAAATCGAGGAATTGAAAAAGGATGGTGTCATCAGCGGCGGGATGATTCCCAAGGTGGACTGTCTGGTGACAGCTGTACAGGGCTCTGTGCAGCGGGCGGTGATTATCGATGGACGGGTTCCGCATTCCATCCTGATTGAAATGTTCAGTGAAGAAGGCATCGGAACCCTGGTAGAGGAGTGAGAATATGGGTATAAAAGAGAATGATCAGCGCTATATCGCCCACACGTATGCACGCTTTGATGTTGTGCTGACGCATGGCAAGGGCTGTCGGGTATATGATGAAAATGAAAAGGAATATCTGGACCTGACAGCCGGTATCGGTGTAAATGCACTTGGCTATGCGGATGATGCATGGGTACAGGCTGTTGCAAGCCAGGCGGCCACGCTTCCGCATGTGTCCAATCTGTATTATTCACAGCCGGACAGTGATGTGGCAAAGCTGCTGTGTGAGCGATGCGGCTTTACCAATATGTTTTTTGCGAATTCCGGAGCAGAGGCGAATGAAGGTGCAATCAAGGTTGCCAGAAAATATTCCAGTGATCATTATGGCTCTGGACGGCATGAAATCATCACGCTGGTGAATTCCTTTCACGGACGAACCATTACGGCGTTGAGTGCAACCGGACAGGATCATTTCCACCAGCATTTTGATCCCTTTACACCCGGATTTGTACATGCGGTTGCCAATGATATCGCGGATTTGAAAAGCAAAGTCGGCAAGCGTACCTGTGCTGTCATGCTGGAGATGATTCAGGGAGAAGGCGGTGTACTTCCACTGGAACCGGCGTTTGTGAGCGCGGTGGCAGAGCTGTGCAGGGAGCGGGACATCCTGCTGATCGTGGATGAGGTGCAGACCGGTATCGGGCGTTGCGGTACCCTGTATGCATATGAACAGTATGGGATTCATCCGGATATCGTTACCACAGCAAAGGGGCTGGGGAACGGTCTTCCGATTGGTGGTGTCCTGTTGTCGGAAAAGGTATCCGACACCTTTCATCCCGGCGATCATGGTACAACGTTCGGTGGCAATCCCATTGCCTGTGCCGGTGCATGTGTTGTATTAAAGCGCATGGATGAAGCGTTTCTGAGCGCTGTTCAAAAAAAGGGTGCTTATGTAGAGCAGCGACTGAGCAAAATGCCGCATGTCGTACAGGTCAATGGTCTGGGACTCATGCGTGGTGTGGTTTTGGATGGTGTTACAGCCAGGGATGTTGTGGCTGCATGCATTGAAAAGGGCGTATTGCTTTTAACGGCCAAGGACAAGCTCCGCCTGCTGCCTCCGCTTACCATCACACTGGATGAGCTGAAGGAAGCGATGGATGTTATGGAAGCTGTACTGACGCAGATTGCGTAAGGAGGAAGACGATGAAGCATTTACTGACACTTGCAGATTTGACAAAGGAAGAGCTGTATGATCTGCTGGATTTGGCAGACAGTCTGAAAAAAGAAGTGAAAAAGGGTGTGTTTACGCCATACCTGCGAAATAAAACGCTTGGTATGATTTTTACCAAATCATCCACCAGAACCCGTGTTTCCTTTGAAACGGGAATGGCACAGCTGGGTGGCACTGCACTGTATCTGAATGCAAATGATATGCAGCTGGGACGCGGAGAGCCAATCAAGGATACGGCACGTGTGCTGTCACGCTATCTGGATGGCATTATGATTCGTACGTACAAGCATTCCGATGTAGAGGAGCTTGCGGAATATGGAAGCATTCCGATTATCAATGGTCTGACAGACTATGTGCATCCCTGTCAGGTGCTGGCAGATCTACAGACGATTCGGGAACACAAGGGTAATCTTACGGGTTTGAAAATGTGCTTTATCGGTGCCGGAAATAATATGGCGAATTCCCTGATCAACGGTGGAATTCTCGCCGGCATGGAGGTGGCATGTGCCTGCCCGCTGGAATATCTGCCGGATGAGGAAATCACGAAGCGTGCACAGGCCAGCGGACGCTTCACACTGACCCAGAATGTGCTGGAGGCCGCGAAGGATGCGGATGTACTGGTGACGGATGTGTGGGCGAGCATGGGGGAAGAGCAGGAGGCTGCTCAACGCAGGAAGATCTTTGAGGGCATCTATCAGATCAATGATGCATGCATGGCTGTGGCAAAAGCGGATGCCATGGTACTGCACTGCCTGCCTGCACATCGGGAAGAGGAAATTACAGAGAAGGTATTTGAAGCTCATGCGGATGAAATCTTCGACGAAGCGGAAAATCGTCTACATGCGCAAAAGGCGGTTCTTGTTACACTGCTGAAGGACTGATGGAAAGAAACGGATGGTGAAGCTGTCCGTTTTCTTTTCCCTTTCGATACGCTGGAACATATGGTGAAAAGCAATACATAATACTGTTCAGTAAAAACGACATTACATCTGTGCTTGATATGAGCTGAAGGAAATTTACAGTATCCCACTGACTGGATAGGGAGTCGGTTCTTTTCCTGATGATATATTTTATATGGTTTTTATGTGATTTTACAGACAGGTATGGTATAATCAACACAGACAAATGAGGTGATTTTATGAAAAAAATCGTTCTGCTGCTCATGGTCAGCCTGTTATGCGCATGCAGTGCAAATACGGAGGCAGATAAGTCAGAACCGAATAAAAAGGATGCCTACTGCTCAGATGAAACAGATAAAAGCAGTGCCTGCGGAATTGATGAAAGTGCGGATATGAGTGGATATAAGGATTTTAGGGAAACAAAAAATCAGTTTGTAGATTCGGATATGCAGGAGGCTCTTTCCGTATTTCAGAAAAAGGAAAGTGCAATCCTGTATTTCGGATATCCAAGCTGTCCGTGGTGTGTGGAGGCACTGCCTGTGATGAATGAAGTCGCGAAGGCAGATAAGCAGCATATCTTATACATACGAACAAGAGATGACAAGAAGGAGCTTCTCTATACACCAAAGCAGAAGCTGGAGATGATTTCCTATACAAAGCAGTTTATGGAAAAGGATGATCAAGGTGAGTATCAGCTTTACGTGCCCTTTGTCGTGGTCGTAAAGGATGGAAAGGCTGTTTCCGGACACATTGGTACGGTGGATGGTCATGATGCACATGAACGGAAAATGACAGAGAAGGAAACGCAGGAGCTGAAAAAAATCTATGAGGATATGTTTTCTGCCGTAACAAAATAGGGGGATTTTATGAGTAATCAGGTCAAACAGCTGACACTGTCAGCATTCTTTCTGGCACTGGGGCTTGTACTGCCCTTTGCCTTTCATTCCTTTGGACCGCAGGCAGGCACAGTTTTTCTGCCGATGCATATACCGGTATTGCTGTGCGGATTTGTGTGCGGCCCCGCCTATGGCGCTCTGGTTGGCATGCTGACACCGCTGCTGTCGAGTGCATTAACCGGCATGCCGCCGCTCATGCCGACCGGAATTGCCATGTGTTTGGAGCTGTCGACGTATGGCTTTTTGAGCGGATGGATGACAAAAAAGCTGCCGCTGTATCCTTCTTTAATTATCACGATGCTGGCAGGAAGGGCAGTCAGCGGACTTGCCAACCTGGTGCTGCTGAGCATGGCACACAAGGCATATACCATGCAGATATTTTTAACTGCCGCCTTTGTTACTGCGATACCCGGCATTGTGCTGCAGCTGGTGATGATACCGCTTCTTGTGAGTGTCGTGAAAAAGCTGGAGGTCAGAAAAGCAGAGGATTGAAGCAGTCGAACAGGCAGTTCTGCTGTGTATGCTTTCATATATGTAGAAGGGAAGAGTGTATGCGATTACGAAATCGCTGTGCAGTCTTCCTTTTTTATTTTATTGCATCCTTTGCAGATTGAAAAATCCTTAGGATATTTCAGCGGTGAAATAAGCGAGGGCGCGGCAGAGGGGGGCGTGTGCAGCTTCAATAAAAAGATACAGTCTCGCAATCACTATGTACGGTGGTGTGGGGCATACCAAAAGCAGAAAAAAACCGGACAGTGTCCGGATTATGTATAATATTCGCCTATGCAACCTCGTACTCTTCGGAAACGAATGTAATCATTCCCTGTGAAAGGGAAGCGATGCGTGCCTGAGAATACACCGGATACCCCTGCGCCTCCACCTTCAGGCGCCCCCGCTGAAAGGCTTTCTCAATTACGATTCCTATGCCTTCGATAACAGCGTTTGCCTGCTTCAGTATTTCGATTCCGCCAAGACATGCCTCACCATTCGCCATGAAATCATCCAGAAACAGGACATGGTCATCAGCGGACAAATATTTCTTACTGCAGATGATGTCATAATCCTTGTTTTTGGTAAAGGAATGGATCTGACAGGTATACAGATCGTCCTTCATGATCCGGGAGGTATCCTTTTTGAAATAGACAACGGGAACCTGCAGCAGGTAACCGAGCATGACTGCGGGTGCGATACCACTTGTCTCAATTGTCGCAATTTTGGTGATGTGCTTATCCTTGAAATGCTCTTTGAAATCCTTTGCCAGCTCCATCATCAGCTGTGCATCGATTTGATGGTTCAAAAAAGCATCCACCTTCAAAACATCCTCATTCAGAGCATTGCCGTATTTTCTTATGTATTCTTCCAGTAATCTCATACAAACGCTTCCTCTCTCTTAAATTGTATAAAAAAACGAGACTGATTTCTCATGGGTATTATTATAATATGGAGATAGAGAAATAGCAATCCTTTTTTTGCTTGCATGGGACGGGGACTTCGACTGTAAAAAGGATACGAAAAAAGCTTATATTTCCTGATAAAGAATACTTGCGGCAGCGAAAAGGCTGTGGTATGATGTTGACCAATGAGGTGAATTATGAAAAAAATATACGCAAATATGATACTGGTGGTTGTTACCGTTGTCTGGGGAGGCGGTTTCATCGCTACCGACGGAGCGCTGGATGCGTTGTCTCCGTTTTATATCATGATGATACGTTTTGTAGGGGCTGCTGTTTTTCCGCTGCTGATCTGCTGGAAAAAGCTGCGCAGGCTGGATCGTGCAACGATTGGACATGGAATCGTGACAGGGATATTTCTGTTTCTGGCGTTTGCCTTTCAAACCTTTGGCTTGAAGTATTCAACGCCGAGTAAGAATGCATTTCTGACCGCTACCAATGTGGTGTTTGTGCCCTATCTGCTCTGGCTGCTTTGGCATCGGCGTCCCTCCCGCAAGGAGCTGATTGCTTCATTGCTGTGCATTGTGGGTATTGCACTGCTGACGTTGAAAAAGGATGCACTCATGCTGGGCTTCGGCGATATGCTGTCCCTTATCTGCGCCTTGTTCTTCGCATTGCATATCATTGCGCTGGAACGCTACTCTGCCCATGTGGATACGGTGTGCATGACCGCTTTGCAAATGATGACAGCCGGCGTTATTTCCACGATATGTGCATTGACGCTGGAACAGCCGCCGACCTCCTTTAACTGGCATGCGGCAGGAAATGTGGCCTATCTGATTTTTGTGTCAACTCTGCTTGCCTATCTGCTGCAGACCTTTGCGCAGAAATTTACAACTGCCAACAGCGCATCCCTGATCCTGTCCATGGAGGCGCTGTTTGCTTCCATCTTCTCCTTCCTGCTGCTGGGGGAGGTAATGAGTCCTCCGATGATACTCGGAGCCTGTCTGATTTTCTCCTCCATTCTATATATTGAATATAAGCCGGGACGAAAGAAGAAAGACAAGCAGCAGGATATCTGCTGAAAAAAAGTATAAATACATAAAAAGCTGTAAATTTTTACGATTTACCGCTTTTTTTATACGTACGCTTTGTGATATAATTATCATGTTAAAAAAAGCACAAGCTGTTTATACTGCTTGCGCATAGAGGAGGATATTATGTCATTATTTGATCACGAAGCCAGACAGTTTAAATTCGACGTACTGAGAGAGGTCAGCAAGCGTGCGTTTGATGGAAAACTGAATGATGACGTCTGTGATGAGGTAGCGAATCTGTTGATTCCGGGGAAACATGCAGAATTCCGCTGCTGTATTTATAAGGAAAAAGAAATCATACGCCAGCGGACGCGAATGGCGCTTGGTAAGCCGCCGGTACCGGTGGAGAATGACAACAAGCGTCAGATTGTACGCGTGATTGAAGCAGCATGTGACGGCTGCAGCATCCATAAAATACAGGTGACGGATAATTGCCGGAAGTGTATGGCAAAGGCCTGCCTGTCTGCATGTAAATTTGATGCGATTCATATGGGGGAGGATCACGCTTTCATCGATTATGATAAATGTAAGGAATGCGGTGCCTGCAAAAATGCATGTCCGTTCAATGCCATCGTTGAAACACAGCGTCCCTGCATGAAAAGCTGTCCGGTCGATGCGATTCGTATGGGAGAAGACGGACTGGCGAAAATCGATGAGGCAAAATGTATAAATTGTGGTGCCTGTCAGGCGAAATGTCCGTTTGGCGCAATCGAGGATATGTCCTGGATGCTGGATGTTATCGAGCTGCTGAAGAAAAAAGAAGAGGTTTATGCGGTGTTTGCTCCTGCTATTCAGGGGCAGTTTGACAGCGCAACGCTGCCGCAGATCATGCAGGCAATGCGTGAGCTGGGCTTTAGCGACGTATACGAAGCGGCTATTGGAGCGGATGCTGTGGCATGGTATGAAAAGGAAGATGCAAAAAAGCACAAGGCAGAGGGAAAGAAAATCACTACCTCCTGCTGCCCTGCCTTCGTAAACATGGCGAAGCAGCATTTCCCGACGGTATATGAAAGCAGTGTTTCACATATGGTAAGCCCAATGGTTGCGACAACGCGCTATCTGAAAAAGCATCACCCGAATTGCAAGGTCGTATTCGTAGGACCATGTGTTGCGAAAAAGCAGGAGGTTCAGGACAGTGAGGTTGATTTCTGTATCACCTTCGAAGAGCTTGGTGCAATGTTTGTATCCAGGCATATCTCTCCGGAAAATGTTCCTGCGAAGGAAGAGGATACCGCTTCTGCCTATGGACGATTCTTCTCTGTCGGCGGTGGTGTATCCAAGGCGGTTGCCGTTGCTTTAAAGGAGAATAATGATGAGGCGGTAACAGCGGAATATGCAGATGGAAGCGATGCCTGCAAAAAAGCGCTGCTCATGATGAAGGTGAATCGGTTTCAGGCAGACATTCTGGAGGGTATGGCATGTCAGGGCGGCTGTATCTGCGGACCGGCGACTATAGAAAATATGCCGAAAGCGAAAGCACGCATGACCAAGGAAAATTTGGCAATCAAGGATAAGACGATTGCATCTACCCTTGAGAAATATGATTTCTCGGATATTGATTTACACAGATAAAGAATGATGAGGTGGGAATCGGGACATTCGTAACCCGATTTCTGCCTTTTAACGTTGAAGGCTTTTCATGCTGTATACCAGTTTTTCGCTGTGTCTGATCGGCCAGAATCCGCACCTTCAAGCTGCAGCGGTTTCTGCCATAAAAGCAATCCGTTCCACAAAATTCTACAAATCTCACACAAATGGGCGATGTACAATGTAAGCGGGTGATAATCTATGAAATTGTGTTATGCGATTCAGCCTGCCTTTTATGATATCATGAAGCAGAGTGGGAACATACAGGCATTGCTGGAAGGGATGGATGAGCAGCAAAGAAGCAGAATCCAGATTCCGATAGAAATGCAGTCCCTGCAAGAGAGTGCGGAGGCTTTCTTTCAAAAGGAAATCGAATGCAGAAAGGACTGTCTCAGCTATGATCATTTTTTGAAATCCCGGGTATATGTGGTGTACATACGGGAGGGAGCGGCCTGCATGGAGGATTGCACGAATCCGTTTTATCAGCTGCTGAAAAGAAAATATCGCTGCCTTCTGGTCCAAGAAGTGGATAAATAGGGCGAAAACTATTGTAAAATCTCCATAAAAATAGTAAAATATGCTTATTGTAAGGAGGATTACATATGGATTTTTTAAGCTCTGTGTTATTTACCCTTGTAGGATTGGCAATTGGGGGATTCCTCGGTTTCTATTTCACAAAAAAGAAATTCGAGAAAGAACTTAGAGAAAACCCGCCTATCAACGAGAAAATGATTCGTGCGATGTTTTTACAAATGGGAAGAAAACCATCTGAGGCTCAGATTAAACAGATAATGAAGTCAGTGAACGCAAACAGATAATACACGGTGATGACCGTGTTTTATTTTATCTTGTTTCTTGTATTCTGATTTTGAAGAATCTTTCTGTTTCCTGACGATTTTATAACGAATCTGTAAGTTAGCTTCACAGGGAAATAAGTATGCTATAATGAGTATGGTGATAAAGTGAAGATTATAAGAAAACTGTTCCTGATTTTGCTGCTGATCGTTTTGATTGCTCTCACACTGTTTGTAGGACTTGGCTTTGTAAATTATGTCAAGGCTACCAATGAGGTCAGCATCAGTGAAAAGGTAGAGGAAATTAAACATAAAAAGTCCTATGTAACGTATGATGAAATCAGCGAGGAGCTGCTGCAGGCAACGGTTGCAATCGAGGACCGGCGCTTTTATGAGCATCATGGGGTGGAGTACCGTTCCATGGCCAGAGCGCTGTACCAGAATGTGCTGGCGGGGCAGATTCGCGGAGGAGGGAGCACCATCACGCAGCAGCTGGCAAAAAATATGTATTACACCTATCAGCCGTCCTATCTGCGCAAGGTCAGTGAGATTTTTACCGCATACGATCTTGAAAGGGAACTGAGCAAAAAAGAAATATTGGAGCTGTATGTCAACGTGATCAATTACGGAGATAATTATATCGGAATCAAGGCGGCAAGTGAGGGATATTTTCATAAGGAACCAAAGGATCTGACGCTGGATGAGGCAACGCTTTTGGCAGGTCTTCCACAATCTCCTGCAAATTATCAGCTGAGTAATCATGAGTCCGCAGCCAGAAATCGGCAGGTTCAGGTACTGAATGCAATGATTCGTGAAAATATGATCGATGAGCAGCAGAAGGCGGCAGTCATGAAGCAGGTGGAAAAGTAAGCGCTATTCCTGAATCAGTAAGCACGCATTGTCTGCATAAGGCATAGCAGCAGGTATAAAAAAACCTTCAACACAATCGATGAATAAGGATATATCTTTCATTGATTGTTGCGATGGTTTTCTTTTTTTTAGGAATGATTTGCAAAAAAAAGCTGGCGGGTATATATGAAGCTTGAAACAGCAGACAATGATTGTGCCATCGCATAAGCCGGTGTGTACAATGCGGATCAATTGAAAATGGAATCGGAATTCTCATAAATAAAAAAAACAGATACGATGTATCTGTTGTCTGGTTTACTGGTGCCCGAGGCCGGACTCGAACCGGCATGGTATTGCTACCGACGGATTTTGAGTCCGTTGCGTCTACCAGTTTCACCACTCGGGCGATTGCTTTGTTATTATAGCGTATTTATTTAAGAATTGCAATCCTTTTTTTATGAAAAACATAGGATAATGGTGAGCTCCTGCAGATAATGTAAGAATTGCTGTGACTGAAATAAAATGAAAAAATCTTTGCTTTTTACCATGGATTTTACATTTTTTTCAAACTGTGTTATACTTATAACTACACATGGTGAAAAAGGATGGGGACGCAGAAATCGCCTTTCATCTTACGTCGCCGGTACGCTGTCGACAGACAGTTTTTTCTATTTGGAAAAGAGAGGAGGAATATAGATGTTGGAATTTCAGCATGTTTCCAAAACTTTTAAAAATCAGGAGGTTCTTCATGATATCAATATGGAGATTCACGACGGGGAATTTGTTGTACTGATCGGCCCCAGCGGCTGCGGGAAGACAACGTCCCTGAAAATGATCAATCGTTTGATCGCTCCCTCGAAAGGTCAGATACTTTTGAATGGCAGTGATATTCGAAATGAGGATGTGATTCGTCTGCGAAGAAATATGGGATATGTTATCCAGCAGACAGGCTTGTTTCCGCATATGAATATAGAGGATAATATGGAGGTGATTGCAAAGCTGGAGCATGTGGAGCAGGCACAGCGCAGGGCAAGGACCAGGGAGCTGATGGAAATGGTCGGACTGGACTATGCCGAATTTTCCCAACGCTATCCGCAGGAGCTCAGCGGCGGTCAGCAGCAAAGAGTCGGTGTGGCCAGAGCTTTTGCTCTTGATCCGGATATCATCCTGATGGATGAGCCGTTTTCCGCACTGGACCCGATTACGCGATCATCACTGCAGGATCAGCTTTTACAGATTCAGGAAAACGTGAGAAAAACGATCGTATTCGTAACACATGATATGGATGAGGCAATTAAAATTGCAGATCGTATCTGCATTATGCATGATGGAAACATTGTGCAATTCGATACACCGGAGGAAATTCTAAAGCATCCGGTTAACGAATTTGTCAGCAGCTTTGTCGGTAAAAACCGCATCTGGGATTCGCCGGAGCTGATTCGTGCCAGTGATATCATGATTAAGCGTGTCATTACAACCTATCCGGGTGTTTCTCTGGTACGTGCCTATGAATACATGCGTTACAACAAGGTGGACACACTGATGGTGGTTGATCACAGCCAGATGCTGCAGGGAATGATCACGGCCAAAATGATTCGCAGACAGCCGCGGGACAATCACCTGCTGGTGCGTGATATTATGGTCAATCCTGCATACTGTGCTCAGGAGGATGATAACCTTGTGGATGTTATGCAGCAGACAAGACAGCATGACTTTTACAATGTTCCTGTATTGGATGAGCAGGGAAAGCTGCGTGGACTGATTACCAGAAGCTCTCTGGTGACAACCTTCTCCAAGCAGTTTGATCTGGAAGAAGGTGAACAGGCATGAGTGAATTTCTCGAATATGTACAATCCATCCAGGGACAGATTTTATCGTTGAGCTGGGAGCATGTGGAGCTTACGCTGTTTTCTGTGATTCTTGCCATTGCAATCGGTGTTCCTCTTGGTATTTTGATTTCCTATCTCAAAAAGCTGACAAAGCCGGTTCTGGGAATTGCCAATATCGTTCAGGCCATACCGAGCCTTGCCCTGCTTGGGTTTGCAATCCCGTTCCTTGGAATCGGCTCCAAGCCGGCCATTTTTATGGTTATTCTGTATTCACTGCTGCCAATTATTAAAAATACGTATACCGGTATTCAAAGCATACCGGATCAGACACTGGAGGCGGCTAAGGGTATCGGGATGACAAGAGCGCAGATTCTTATAAAGGTACAAATTCCCATGGCATTGCCGATTATTATGGCGGGTGTACGGATTTCTGCTGTTACAGCTGTCGGACTGATGACGATTGCGGCCTTTATCGGAGCAGGAGGTCTTGGCTACCTTGTATATTCCGGTATCCGAACATCCAACAATATGCAGATTCTGGCCGGTGCAGTTCCTGCCTGTATTCTGGCGCTGGTTATTGATTCCTTTATGGGAATCCTGGAGCGTGTGGTTGTTCCGGAAGGACTGACGATTGGAAATTCACAGACCAATCGACCTGTACGCAAATCAACAAAACTTATTATATCACTGCTGTGTCTTTGCCTGCTGATGGCTTCTGTTGGGGGCAGACTTATGAAGGGCGTGAGTAAGGACGCTTTGCATATCGGGAGCTCCGATATGAGTGAACAGCTGATTCTCGGTAACATGTATGCCGATATGATAGAAGCGAAAACGGACTACAAGGTACAAAGAGATCTTTCTCTTGGCGGGGTACAGATATGCTTCAGCGCACTGCAAAACGGTCAGATTGACATGTATGTTGATTATACCGGAACATTATATGGCGATATTTTAAAAATGAAATCAAACAGCAATGCAGATGAGGTGTATCGCATTGCGAAAGATAAAATCAAAGAACAATATAATCTTACACTGCTGGATCAGACGCCGTTTAACGATACCTATACCTTTACTGTGCGCAAGGATACGGCTGAGAAATACCATTTAAAGACGGTCAGTGATCTGGAAAAGGTATCCGATCGTCTTACCATCACACCAACTCTGGCATTCAATAATCGTAAAGAGGCGCTGCCAGGCATCAAAAGCAAATATCCGAACATGAACTTTCAGGATAATATTGCAATGGATGGAGCGACACGCTATGTAGCTCTGGCCAATAAAGAAAGTGATGTGATTGATGCATATTCCACGGACGGACTGATCGACTATTATGATCTGGTCGTGCTGGAGGATGATAAACAGTATTTTCTTCCATACTATGGGGTACCTATGGTAAGCGAGCATCTGCTTACGGAGTATCCGGATGCAGTTGGGGTGATCAATGAGCTTAGCAAGCATCTGAGCAGCGAGGGGATGCGAAAGCTGAATTATGAGGTGGATGTAAAAAAACGTGAGCCGGCAGAGGTTGCACACGAATTTCTGGTACAGGAGGGGCTGCTGGAAAAATAAGCGTACAGTGCATAGAAAAGGTTACCTCCTGTATCAGTACGCTTACCTGCAGAAAGCTGTGATCTGCTTATAAAAAAAATGGGACTCTTATTCTGTTGGATGATATCCAATGGAAGCGGAGGCCTTTTTGTTATTCCGGGATAAAACAGCAAAATTAGGAAAACATGTCCTGACTATCCGTTTAGATATTCAATGCCCTTTAGAATAGGATCGAAATATTTCATATCTTTTTCCATTTCTCCAGCATTTCGCTGTGCGGTCGCAGATATTGCATAATTGTTTTGTTTCACACTTTATTCTTTGGCTGTTATAAACCTCTATCCGTTTCCAGGATGGTGCTGTCGGGGTTTGCTTTTAACTTTCTAAGCAAATATCACAACACCTGCCTATGTCTTTTCGGCAGTATCCTGCAATATGCAAAATCGGCGTATCGTCTAATAGGAAATAAATATATCATACAGGCAATTACCGTCCCGTCAAATAAAAGCAGTCTTAAAAGAAACAACTTGCATTCAAGAGGTCCGCATTTGGATTATGCGCTGCTTTTAACTCAACATATTTTCTGTTGAAAGGTGTTAGGGATTGTTTCTGCTTATGGAATCCGGGAAGGGATTGCTGCGAAGCAAACTTTTCCAGCCGCTTCGCCAGTGGTCCCTTTCATTTATGAATTTTCTTTCTTCGCATTGATAAGGTAGTGGACTATATCAGCTGTAAAGAATCAATACAGCATGCCTTTGGCAATGCATATTCTATATTGCTGCTGTCAACCATTTTCTATATTGCTGCTTGCAAGTTCGTGAAAACATGATATACTATAATCGTTTACAAGTAAACTAATGGAGGTGATGACATGCTCAAACATACCAATCTGGAAACACTTGTAAAGCGTTGTGCGGCTTTTCGTAAGGTTTATGCCAGAATAAGTGCGCCTGAGCTGAAGCATTACCAGCTCTCTCCCAGCGAAGTGGATATTCTGATTTTCCTATCCAACAATCGTACAATCAACACGGCAAAGGAGCTGAGTGCATTTCTTGGTATATCCAAGGGGCTGGTTGCTAGAGGGATTGAATCCCTGCTGCTAAAGGGATATGTATACATAGAAACAGACAATAGTGACCGGCGTATACAGCACCTGTTTCTGACAGAAGCGGCACAGGAGGTCATTCAGGTGCTTTTGAAAAAACGCAGTGAGGTGGAAGCTCACATTCTGAAGGGGATCCCACAGGAGCATATAAATATCGTCCTACAGACCTTTGATCGCATCAATGCGAATATCGAAAATATTATAGAAACAAATGAACACACATTGGAGGAATGATGAATGAAGATGTCAAAAGAAGTGGATTTGGGAAAGGAACGCATTGGCAGATTATTTTTTATGCTGGCAGTACCGGCTATTTTATCACAGCTGGTTAACGCTCTGTACAATATGGTAGACCGTATGTATATCGGTCATATACCGGAAGTGGGTGCAACGGCCCTGACAGGTGTCGGAATCAGCTTTCCTATTATCATGATTATATCCGCCTTTGCGGCACTTGTCGCAATGGGGGGAGCACCACGTGCTTCTATTCTGATGGGGCAGCAGGATATCAAGGGTGCGGAGAAGATTCTCGGAAACTGCTGCTGTGCCCTGATCATCACCGCTCTGGTGCTTACCATAGCTGTCATCGGTTTTCATACACCACTGCTTTATATGTTTGGAGCAAGTGAGAATACGATCGGCTATGCACAGTCCTATATGATCATATATGCTGCCGGCACGATTTTCGTCCAGCTTACGCTTGGGATGAACGCCTTTATATCCGCGCAGGGCTTCAGCAGAATCAGTATGCTGACCGTTGTAATCGGAGCAATCACCAATATCATTTTGGATCCGATACTGATTTTTGTTTTCGATATGGGAGTGCAGGGTGCTGCGCTCGCCACGGTTATATCGCAGGGTATTTCTTCCGTTTGGGTCATGCGCTTTCTGATGGGAAAGCAGACGATATTGAAGCTGCGCATGAGCAATTTCCGTATAAAAGCAAAGGTGCTGTTACCCTCACTTGCCTTAGGTGTGGCACCCTTCATAATGCAATCAACGGAAAGTATTCTCGTATTGTGCTTTAACTCTTCCCTGTTGAAGTATGGGGGAGACCTTGCAGTTGGTGCTATGACGATACTATCGAGTGTTATGCAGTTTGCCATGCTGCCACTATCCGGCTTTACCCAGGGAGCACAGCCGATTATCAGCTATAACTACGGAGCAAACAATGCCTATCGTGTGAAAAAGGCCTTTCGTCTGTTGCTGATCAGCTGTCTGACCTACTCTGCTGTACTCTGGCTGCTTGCCATGGTGGTGCCGAATATGTTTGCGGCGATATTTACCAGTGATCCCGCTCTAACAGAAATTACCGTGTGGGCTTTGCGCATTTATATGGGAGGTTGCCTGCTGTTTGGAGCACAGATTGCCTGTCAGCAAACCTTTATTGCCCTTGGAAACGCAAAAACCTCAGCATTTCTTGCGATGTTTCGTAAAATTATCGTTTTGATCCCGCTGATTTATATCCTTCCGATGTTTATAGAGGACAAGGTTATGGCAGTATTTCTGGCAGAGCCGATCGCGGATATACTAGCCGTTCTGACTACGGTAACGATGTTCGTGCTCTTCTTCAAAAAGCTGCTTCGTAACATGGATGAAGAACATGTGGAAGAAGCAAAGCAGCAAACACAACTGGAGGAAAAGGAAGCATAAACCGTTAGAGGGAATGAATGCCAAAGAGCTTTCCTGCAATTCTGATATATAGAAGGGCTTCTTATAGGATATTAAGCAATCGTATAGGAGCCCTTTTATTATGTCATCAAAAGAAGGAAAGGGAACTGTGAAAATCTACTACAATATTGGGGAAGAAGCTGATTTTACCATAGGTATTGCCTTGTGTATGGTATACTTCTATATATAGAATACGGATGCAGTAAAACATAGAGGAAAGAGAGATACTATGAGGGTAAAAGATTTCTTTAAAAAATTATGGAAGCAAGATGAAGAACAGGCAGTGCAGAGACAGGATACAGTGGAACGAGTCGGCAAAGATATAGAATTTTACCGTTGTGATCCTGCTGCATGTGATGAAGTGGTATTTCGGATGAAGCAGGTAAGGAACGCTTGTGTGAATGAAAAGTAGACTGGATCTTACGAAACCGTGATCTTATTCCACTGGATCCGCCATCCTATAGGCGATGGGGAAGGTTTGTACGGTATATGATAATCAGCTGTCGTATGCGACGTATCCAAGGCGTTGTGACACAGTTTGCTGATTTATGACAAAAAAGTCAAAAAAATAAGAAAAAGCTGTTGACACACAGGGATATGTGTTGTATTATATACGAGCGCTGATGAGAAACAGGGGCGCACGAAATAGAAATTTCGGTCTTTGAAAACTGAACAGGAAACGTCAATTAT
>OASS01000022.1_pt1 | contig 171404 bp, 172 predicted proteins | sample 1475811 | NCBI WGS metagenome assembly OASS01 (sample SAMEA2579922, study PRJEB22360) | human gut metagenome | biome: human gut; feature: human-associated habitat; material: faeces | place: Denmark | collected 2008/2010 | reverse complement strand
AGTGAAGATAGCACGCTGCCAGGTAATCTGACTCATCTTACGATGGGTCTTTTTTGTTTGGAATTTCTTTGTTGCTATAAGTATCGGGTATCAGGAATGCATAGCGTACCAGTAATGATAATTCATGATGTAAAATCAGATGACTGATAAGAAAGGTAAGCGGTCTAAAAAAACACACGCTACCTGAAGCAAAAAGGAAGTGCAAAAATTATGCATGAAAAAAGTGATGAAAAAGAACAAAACTGGGAGGTTGTCAGAAAACGGTTTAGTATTGCCAGCCAAGGATATCTGTAAATGAATTCTGCAGTAAGCATAACGTAACAGTGGCAGAGCTCCAGTCTTGTTATAAACAGGATAAGCCTGCAGGAGTTGGAGAAATCGTAGAAGTCAAACCATACAGGAAGAAGGGAGGCATTCTTCTTCTTGATACCAACGGTGTTCGTAACAAGGGCACTCCGGCTCCGGATAAGCAGTTCCTTAAGGAAATCAACGCAATGCTGCTCAAAATATTGGTAAGCGGTCTAAACTCAGCGCAGATAAAAGAGATGGAAGCAGTTATCTTAATCGGATTCCTTCCTATAATGGTTGATGGATAACGCTGTGAAGCGAAGAGAAAATAAAGCCTGAACTCACAGTATTTACTTCTTCTTTCTTAGTCTTTTACAAGAACGATCCAATGCGTGTAGGAAGTCCTTCATCATATGGTATCTGTCTTTATCATGTTATACGATTTCTGTAAATCGCATATACACAACTGACAAAATATTGTAATTCGCATATTTAATATTTTATAAATTCAGTATACAGTAGTCGTTCTTCTCATCTTATTTTTTAATTATTTTCAGTAGAAGCTTTAATGGTTTATGCTTTTGATTCTTCGATTAACTTGGCACTCACTTAAATGTTACCGAAGGGATAACAGCTCTAATGACTCCAATACAAAGGCAATGACGAGCATGACTCTTGTATATGTGAAATATAATGAGATACCATGTGTATACCGAATATGTATTCAGAATGGACTGTTTCTGTGCTAAATCGCAAGTCCTGCTGATTGCAAGCTGCGTGCTGTGAAATGTGGCAGAGTGTATGAAGAAGCGTTCTGGATATTACAGTTTGCAGATTTTCTGCTGTTTAATGGAGATTGAGGTTGTAAATAAAAAAGCTCTGTTTTTTATGCAGAGCTTTCATTTTAGGATTTCAATATGTTTTTATACCCGGCATACGTTACCAGGAAATATGAGCCATAAATGACCAGGATGATAGCAGCTGTGAAGAAGGATGACATCATAATATCTCCCCGGCCGAACATTGTCACCAGTGTGTTTACCATCTTGATTCCTACAACACTATGCACAACGGCAAGTGCCAGCGGCATCATAAAGTAAATGGCGATCTGTAATAATATAGAGCGATTGATCATACGCTGCTCCGTTCCGATTTTATTCAAAATCAGATAGCGCTTTTTATTATCATTGGCCTGAGACAGCTGCTGCAATGCAAGAATTACTGCACTGGCAATCATAAAGACGGTTCCCAGATAAATTCCAATGTACGTAAAGGTTACAGCCATTCCCTTATTCATATCGTAAACATCCTGCTTGGTGGCGCGCATAAAGGAAGGGAATACATCTTCATTAGGTGACTCTTCATATAGCTTGTCACGCTGCTGATCAAAATATTTATCAAACTTTTCACAGCTTGTTTTACTTGAAAGATCAATATTCCAGTAGATCTCATTGATTTCCGCATTGCTAGGTATGGCGGCATCCGGAACAACCATGGCAAGCATATAACCATTCATGCTGCTGTTTGTTCCTAGAGAAATCGTCTCATAGGAATCGTTGGCGACACGAACTTTATTATGAAATACAGTAACCTCAGGCTTGGCATCCAGAATATCATTTACCGCGGGAGAAAGTGTTTCAACAGAAGTATAGAGATATATTTCATTATTCTTGAGCTTGACTGGTTCGTATCCGAGTCGTTTTCTAACTGTGTTATATGAGGACAACGGTATAGCAATAACAGACTCCTTTCCATTATCCTCTATCAATTGGCGGCCTGTCTTATCTGATATATGAGCCATCAGGTTTTTATCACTAACCTTTAACTCTGAAGTGTAGGTAGTCAGGATGCTTTGTGATTTTATATAGGAAGGATCAATCTGTAAGCGCGGTATTACATCCGGAAGAAGAAGGTCTCCATCGTTCTTTTTTGTACCATTTGGATAATACCCATATTCCGCGATGATTGTATAATCATATGGAGTATTATTTTTAATGGATTTATTCATAGTGTTATTCAGGCTTAACCCGGTGGATAAGGCACCGATACTTAAAAGCAGCATAATACACACAATGCTCATAGAGATGAAGTTGGTATTGATGTTGGAATTGATCTGACGCAGTATAAAGCAATTCAGATTTTTGAAGTAAATTCCCTTGCTTGATTTAACGACTGTAAGCAGGAAGCCGGCAAGCGAAAGGAAGAAAAGTACAGTACCGATACTTCCAACCAGTATGATGGTGCCAAGGGAATTAAACGCCATGATGCCGTTATCAAGAGCCTGATAGTAAGCCCAGCTCAGACATCCTATGGAGATTGCAAATAGAAGCAGAGACATCCAGACCTTCTTGATTTTTAAATCGTCATTTCTTCGATCGGCATTCAGCAGGTCAATCAGCTTATAGCGGTTCAATACCATGGTATTGAATATCATCGTGATAAAGAAGATCATAGAAAAGGAGAATACGGTCATGATCGTTGCCGAAGGGGAGAACACGAAGTGATAATCAAGAGGCACAGCAAACAAATTTGCCGTTACGGCAGTCAGAACCTGTGAGACGATCAGTCCCAGGATCATTCCAGATATAAGAGAGATGATGCCGATGGTCAATGTTTCGTATACTAGTACTCTGGAAATTTTCCCTCTTGGCATACCCAGCATCGTATATAGACCGAGCTCTTTTTTTCGTCTTCGAATCAGAAAGTTATTTGCATACAAAATTAAAAATGCGAGAACAACTGCCACAAAGATTGAAACCAGTCGCATGAGCAGTGTCAGCTGATCCACAATCATAAGCTGTGAATCATTCAGCTTCATAACCGCCTGTTGGGATTGAAAGGAATTGAATGTATAGAATAGACATACGGAGAAGGTCAGGGTCAGGAAGTAGACAAGGAAGTCCTTAAAGCTCTTCTTGACATTGCGCAGGGCCAGTTTAAAGTACATTGCTCGTGTCACCTCCCAGCAGGGTCACAACCTCCATGATCTGGTTGAAGAAATCCTTACGGGAGCTTTCACCACGTACAATCTCATTGAATATTTTTCCATCCTTTATAAACAGAATACGGTGCGCATAGGATGCGGTGAAGGCGTCGTGTGTTACCATCATAATCGTTGCATTGTATTCGATATTCAAGCGCTCCATGGAATCCAGCAGCATGCGGCTTGACTTGGAATCCAGTGCACCGGTTGGCTCATCCGCCAGAATCAGACTCGGATTTGTAATCAATGCTCTCGCTGATGCCACACGCTGTTTCTGACCGCCGGACATCTGATACGGATACTTCTGCAGTACATCCGTTATGTCCAGTTTTTTTGCGACACTTTCAATACGTTTTCCAATCTGTGACGGCTTTACCTTCTGAATCGTAAGAGCTAGTGCAATGTTTTCATAGGCAGTCAAAGTATCCAGTAGATTGAAATCCTGGAATATGAAGCCCAGCTCTTTCCGGCGGAAGCTGCTCAAATCATTTTTCTTCAGCTTTGTAATATCCTTGCCATTGATATAAATGTGACCGCTGGTGACATTGTCAATGGTGGAAATGCAATTCAGCAGGGTTGTCTTACCGGAACCGCTGGGTCCCATAACACCGATGAATTCACCTTCATCTACAGAAAAGCTGATATTGTCAACAGCCTTTGTGATATTGCTTCGGTTTCCGTAATACTTTTCAATATTTTCTACAGTTAATATGGTTTTCATAAAATTCCTCCTCTGTTTGTTTTATCTTTCATACGTTCACTGATATTGGACAGCTTCAGCAGCAGGACGCTTACCAGAAACAGAATCAGCATACAGCTGTATATTCCTTCACTGAGAAAGGTTGGAAAGAGTAGATTGATGACAAGCAGAATCCCCATCATCACAATTCCGATTTCAAATGCATAGGCCCATATCCGTTTCATGGGATCACCTCCTGTATACCTGTATTGTACAGGAGCTGTGGTATATGCGCCATGGATAACGATTACATTATGCTTACAAACTTGTAAGCTTCTTCGTAAGAAAAGCAGGGAGGATTCCCTGCTCAACAGCATCAACAACAATAAGAGCAATGCATACAGTCTTTTATTTCAGAAGCATAAGCTTGGAAATCGGGAAATCAAGGATAATTGTCGTTCCCTGTCCCTGTACACTTTCCGCACGAATTCCCAGATACAGCTTATTACAAAGTGTTTTGCATAAATACAGGCCCATGCCAGTCGCTTTTTCATTCAATCTGCCATTGGTTCCCGTGAAGCCCTTTTCAAAGATTCTGCCCAGCTCGCTGGAGGATATACCGCTTCCGTTGTCCTGAATATGAAGAGAAATCATATTATCAGTGGATGTGGTCCATATATGAATGGTTCCAACTTCCTTCGGCGTATATTTCAGGGCATTGGAAATAATCTGGTCGAGGATGAATTCCAGCCATTTGCTGTCACTGTAAACGGACAACTCCAGATCATCCAGCTGAATTTTTATTTTCTGATAAATAAAGCTCTTGGAATGCTTGCGAATGACCTTTGATACACATTCCTGCAGGGAAAGCTCCTTGATAATATAATCCTTTTCAGGATTCGTACTGCGCGCATAAAAGAGTGCCTGTTCCACAAAGCCCTCAACCTTTTCAATTTCCTCCTGCAGACTCAGTGTCACTTCACTGGGATTGTTGGAGATAATCAGCTTGCTGGCAGCGAGCGGTGTTTTGATTTCATGAACCCACATTTCAATATAATCCTTGTACTCATTCTGTGATATCCGATAGCGATTCACATTATCTGCCATGGATTTATCCACAATGCGCAGGGTTTCATATAGAATTTTGCCGTCCATAAACAGCGGCTCATCAATGATTTCTGTCAACAGGTATTTCTGATCCAGGCCGTCCAATGTCTGTTCCAGGCGGTGATAATAGGTGGAACGCCGCAGATATTCAATGATCAGACAGGCAAGCACCATCCCCCATTGCAGCAGGGAGATGATGAGAATGACCTGTCCGTTAACCTGAATGGCATATAGAAACAGAATCGTGATAATACTTGTCAGAAAGGAAATCATAATCAGATACAGCTTTTCCCGAATAAATTCATTAGTCCTCATATATGATGTATCCCATACCGCGCTTTGTCTGAATCAGATCATCCAGCCGCAGATACTCCAGCTTTTTACGCAGCCGGTTGATATTGACGGTCAGGGTATTGTCATCGACAAACAGATCACAGTCCCACATATGCTGCATCAGCTCGTTGCGGGAAACGATCTTGTTTTTATTTTGAAACAGACAATGCATGATCCGTAATTCGTTCTTGGTCAGATCAATGCTGTTTCCCTTCCAGGTTAATGTACTTTTCGATATATCCAGTGCAATATCATGAATGGTCAGTATATTGCTGCTGGCATGCTCATAGGTGCGCTGCAGCACCCGGGCGATGCGGGCAAGCAGAATCTGCAGATTGTAGGGCTTGGTCACAAAGTCATCAGCCCCCAGGTTCATACTGATCAGCTCATCCATATCGGAATCTCTGCTTGTCACAATAATAATAGGCATATCACTGCTTTTGCGCACCTCCCGACAGATAAAATGACCATCCACAACTGGAAGATTCAAATCCAGTAAAAGCAGATCCGGCTGCTCCTTATGAATGATATCCAGGGTATGCTCAAAATCATCCGGCCCCAGTGCTTCATAGCCGTTTTTACCTAGAAAATCACAAAGCTCGTTTCTAATTTTTTCGTTATCTTCAATAATCATAATACGATACATGATTGTTCACCTCTTCTGTATTCTTCTTATAGCTTACCATAAGCGAAAGAAAAAAGAAATCCGCTTGCTGCGAATTTCCTGTCAGGATACATGCTCCAGAACCTGCAGATTCACTTCCAGAATTTCATAGGACTGGGTTGAGAGATGATTGAGCAGCAGCTCCACTCTGGCCATTTCCTTGGTGCGAAACAGTGCCGGCAGCATATCATCCATCTGAATGCGCAGGGAGCTTCCTGCACCTGCCTGTGCATTGATACCGTGAAACCATCGGTTTGTTTTTTTACTGCGAATAGCGTACATGACGATGACCTCCTGTAGCTAGAGGATTGCCATTTTCTGTATGTTTATACACGACGAGAGAAGGAATTGATTATTTTTCGAATAGCATCAATAGCAGAGGAACTGCATTCCTGTCCGGTGATATATTCACAAAGATACCGCCATTGCTGTATGGTAAATGCATCGTCGTCAATTTCGTTAAGAAAAGCAAGACATTCTTTCAGATAGATTGGATTTCGTATATCGGATATATAATTCAAATTACAATGTAGCTGTATATATTCCAGCATTTCATCTGTTTTCAATCCAATTCCTCCCTCTGTGTTAAAATCTATACTTTTATGTATATATACATTTCTTGCACATTTGGTTAATTTTTACCTGATAAAATAAAAAAAATGGATGTTTTCGGGGCAAAAGCATCCATCTCATATAGTATGATATTATATACAAACCTACTCCACTAGTATGACATAATTTCCAAATTTTTACAATGATTTTTTAGAACCGTATCTTCGAATGCAGGACTTTACCTATGATCTTAAGTTGTCCTTCTTCGATTTCCTCCTGTGTGAAAACCCTTGGTTCTACTACCGGGTTTGTTGCCATTAAAATAACAGTATGCTCCTTTTTTAATATTTTCTTGATAGTTACTTCGCTGTGATTCAACAAAACAACTGCTATGTCTCCGTTTTCCACATCACTGCAGCTTTTTACATACACCAGGTCACCGTCATAAATACGGGAGCCAGTCATGGAATCTCCCTGTACACGAAGATAATAATCTCCCTGTGCGGCTTCTCTTGCGCTCACCTCTTCATATCCCAGCAGATTCTCATTCGCAAACAGATCGTAGCCGGCCTTCACATAGCCAAGAATCGGTTTAACATGTCCCTGCAGACATGCCGGTACATCAATTCCAAACAGCTCGGAAAGTCTGTCTAACCGGGCTTGTGGAACATTGCTGGATTCTCCGGACTCCCAGCGCTTCACAGTTGATTTTGATACACCGACAAAATCCCCGACACTTTCCAGACTGAGGCTGTCCCGATGCCGATAGTAGGTTAATAGCTCACTTAATTTCATGAAGATGTCCTCCCGTATATAGTATAACATAAAAATCCAAAATTTATATGAAAACGGTATTTATCAGCTGCCAATTTCTGGTAACGTTCCATTATTTATTGAAAAACGGAACAAAATGCATATAATAGTTTTATGAGGTGAGTCCTATGCAGAAAAAAGACCGTATTATTGTACACAGTGACATCAATCACTGCTATGCGCAGATTGAGGAAATGAAATATCCCGGACTGCGGGATGTCCCGATGGCAGTCGGCGGAAACGAAGAAGAACGCCATGGAATTATCTTGGCAAAGAATGATAAGGCCAAGGCGTTTCACATTAAAACCGGGGAATCTCTGCGGGAAGCACTGGCAAAGTGTCCGCAGCTGCGTATTTTGAAGCCGGATTATGAGGAGTATATGTATTATACAGAAAGGGTTAAGGATATTTATCGCGAATATACGGATAAGGTAGAGTCCTTCGGATTGGATGAGGCCTGGATAGATTTGAGTGAATCAACCGCATTGTTTGGCAGCGGGATGAGCATTGCGAGAAAAATTCAGAACCGTGTTGAGCATGAGCTGGGAATGACGGTATCCATGGGCGTCAGCTATAATAAGATTTTTGCGAAGATCGGATCTGATATGGACAAACACAAAGGCCTGGTGGAGATTACAAGAGAAAATTATCGTGAGAGAATCTGGCCCCTGCCGGTACAGGATTTGTTTTACGTGGGAAGAGCGACGAAGCATAAGCTGGCACACTATTCCATTGAAACAATCGGACAGCTGGCACAGCTTCCTCAGGGATGGATGAAGGATCGCTTTGGAAAGGTGGGAGAGCTGATCTGGTGGTTTGCGAACGGAGAGGATGTATCCGAGGTTGCTCTATCCTCGCATCAGGAACCGGTGAAATCAGTGGGAAATGCTATTACTGCACCTAAGGATATCAAGAGCTTTGAGGATGCGAAAATCGTGTATTATGTACTTGCGGAATCCGTTGCCTCCCGTCTTCGGGAGCAGGGACTTCGGGGCAATGTGATTTCGGTTACGCTGCGAAGCACAGAGCTCACGTGGTTCAGCAGGCAGAGAAAGCTGGCGCAGGCAACCAATATCGCTGCTGAAATCATGCCGGTGGTACTGTCTTTACTGGAAGAAAACTATGATTTTTCCACACCGCTTCGCACGATAGGGGTAACGCTTGGCGGAATTGAAAAGGATAGCGGGATGACACAGCTGAATCTGTTTGTCAGTGAGGAGGAGCGGCACCGGCAGCGGATGCTGGAGGAAACAATGGATGCCATACGGGATCGCTTCGGGTTTTCCAAAATACAGCGCTGCTCTCTGCTGAAGGACAGACATCTGACGGATTTCAATCCCAAAGAGGATCATGTTGTGCATCCAATCGGGTTCTTTTGAGGTAGCCTATGCAGAAGCTGCATGAGCCAAGACAGCGCTTATATAAGAAATATGTGGATGTGCTGACTGTCATGGGAAAGAATGAAGTATTGAAGCCGGTTGCAGTGCTTTGGGACAACGGAATAAAGTATGAAATTGACAGGGTGCTGCAAATTCGCAATAAAGCCTCCTCAGTAGGTGGCTGCGGTCTTTGCTATGAATGCGTGATTCAGGGACAGAAGCGGGATTTGTATTTTGAACGCACCCGCTGGTTTCTGGAGAGTACAAAGCCATAGACCGTATGGAGAAAAAGAAGTGTGTGCATACTAACAGCGGAGGGATAACCATGATTTCCAATATAGCAAAAATAACCGTGTATGTAAAAAACAGTGCAGAAGCAAAAAAGTTTTGGACAGAGAATATGGGCTTTGTCATCCGTGAGGAACAGCTGATGGGACCCGGCATGACATGGCTGGAAACAGCACCGGATTATCATGCACAGACAACGATTGTCCTGTTTGAACGCTCCCGTATGGAAAAAGCCAATCCGCAGGTATCTACAGCACATCCGTCTGTTATGTTTACCTGTGCGGACATTGAAGAGGAGCATCACCGTTTACTAAGCAACGGTGTCATTGTGGATGACATTCAGAAGTACCCCTACGGAAGGATGTTCAGCTTTTATGACCAGGATCACCAGGTGTATCTGCTAAGAGAAGCATAAGGGACAGGCGAGGGCCTGCCCTTTTTAAACAACACAGATCATGCGCTATACAAAACAGCTTCCTTACAACTCATGCGCGTGTTCATAAGCAAAGTTAATCAGCACCGTGGATTCTGATTGCGGCTCAGCAGGAATATAACGACTGCCACCAGCAGAATACTGCCGATTCCCAAAATCGGAAACAGTACGATGCCGCCGATAATTGAAACACTGATGATGCTGACAGAAAGAATTACCGAGGATGTTCGCGGACTGGAACGGACACGTTTTGCCATGCTTTGACACCTCCTTCCACTTTACTATATGATTTCCTTTGTTTTCCTGTCTGTATTCGTCGAACGTTTTGTAGAGCTTCTGCTTCGGAACGTGAAATATTGTGAAATAAACTGGTTATACTAACAAAAGCAGCGTATGAAGTTCATATGCTATAGAATGACGAGGATGGTGAAGATATGAAGTATCGTTTAAATACACAGGTTTCCGCAATTCTGGATACAGCAAGAGAGGAAGCCAGAGAGATGGGCAACAATTATGTCGGAAGCGAGCATCTATTGCTTGCGATATTAAAGGATACCGCAACACCGCTGTCACGGCTGTTATGTGCACAGGGTGTATATTATTTTCAGCTCAAGGAGGATTTAATGGTTCTTTTTGGACTGAAGGATCAGGATGTGGAGGAGCTGCAGATTACACAGGTCGTGGATGATATCCTGGAGCGCGGAATGTCACTGTCTTCCAGAAAACAAATTACAATGATGGATGTGGATTCCCTGACACTGGCACTGCTGCAGACAAACAGCTGTGTGGCAACGGAGATACTGCATCGCTATGATGTGGATGAAGAGGTGGTGTTGCTGCAGATGGAGCATGGCAGTATGAGCGAGCTGGATAAAATCAGTGAGCTTCGCAATCTGAATATGTGCGGAGCGAATCAGGATATCGTGGGAAGGGATGCGGAGCTGAATTTTATGATTTCCGTACTGTCGCGCAAGGATAAGGCAAATCCGCTGCTGATTGGTGAGCCCGGTGTCGGAAAGACCGCTCTGGTGGAAAAGCTGGCCGGTATGATTCAGCAGAATCTGGTTCCTTCGCTGAAGGATGCCTGTATTTATGAGCTGCATTTGAATTCACTTGTGGCAGGCACCAAGTACCGCGGTGATTTTGAGGAAAAGCTGCAGAATATCATCCGTCTGCTGGAGAAGTATCCCAATGTTATTTTATTTATTGATGAAATCCATCTGATGATCGGTGCCGGAAAATCCGAGGGTTCAATTGATGTTTCCAGTGTGCTGAAGCCGTATCTGGCAAGAGGTGTTATCAAATGTATCGGGGCAACCACCATCGAGGAATATGAAATGTATATTGAAAAGGATCGTGCGCTGGAGCGCCGCTTTCAGATCATTACCATACGGGAGCCGGATGTTGAGGACACCATTAAGATGCTAAAGGCAAAGAAGAAGGAATACGAGGATTTTCATAATGTAAAGATTCAGGAGAAGGTTCTGGAACAAATCGTGAAATACTGTGCATATTACATGCCGCAGAGGAAGTTTCCGGATAAGGCGATTGATGTGCTGGATCTGGCCTGTGTCGGTGCTAAACGGCAGAGTGAGCGCAGTGTCAGTGAGGACATGGTACGGGATGTCATAGAAAAGCTGACGGATATTCCGCTGGCTTCCCGTAACCGTCTGCAGGAGCTGAAAAAGCATCTGGAAACGACCATGGTTGCGCAAAAGGAGGTTATCCGCAAGCTGATGGGGCAGCTGGAATGGATCGAACAGGGAATCATCAGTGAACGTCCCCTTGGTGTATGGCTCTTTCTGGGGAATCAGGGCGTTGGAAAAAAGACGCTGATTCATCAGTTTAACCGCCTGTATTTCAATCAAGAGGATATGGTGGAGCTGGATATGGCGGCATTGGAGCACAATCTGGATCATAACCTGTCCAAGCTGCGCAGAAATCCCTATACCATAGTGAATGTAACCAACCTGCATATGGCAAATGAAGCAATGCTGCAGTTTTTAAAGCAGGGCATTGAACGCGGTTATCTGGAGCGTGACATACAGAAAATTGATTTGCGCCACAGTATAATGATTATGAGCGGGGATTTTCCTTGTTCCAGTGTGAGTGCGCTGAAGTTTCAGGAAACCAGTGATCCGCTGCTGCAGGTGAAGCGCAGCCTTGGCGCTTCCTTTACGGCACTGTTTGATGAGGTATTTGTATTCCATGATCTGGAACAGAAGGATAAGGTTACTGTCATGAAAAATATACTGAAAAAATGGGAAAAGACGATGGAGGAAACTGCGATTCTGGAGGCAATCGAATCCAGCAGTACGCTGGATGAGGCCGCAAAAAAGCTAAAGAAAAAAATCGTAAAGGCCTGATGCCGTGCAAGGTTTCAAAACGGAAAAGCCTCTGTAGTCCTATAGAGGCACCCTTTGATACAGCAGCCTTTCCTATATAGCTTCTGCTTCTTTTCGGAAGCTGGAAGAGGAACAGAGGATTTTTATGTCTTTCATAGATGCCGCGCGGTTTTTTGAAAGCTGCAGGGCATAATAGAAATTGTTATGCTCTTTTTCATTTTTCGTTCAATTAAAACACAAGCATCATGACTAAAAAGGCGACAGACATCTGCTGTTATTAAGGCAGCTGTACAGTCGTCTTTTGCTGTATCTCATCTTATATTGTCTCCCTATTCATGATCATATCCAGTATTTCATATCACTTTTTTCGCAGGTTCACCTGCTTCGGTTACGGCATTTGCCTGTCGATTTGCGAATTATCAGCTCCGGCTCATATTCCAGCCGCAGGATATATTTATGTCCCCTGCTGCGGGTGTCCTTGTTATTTTTCTTATAAATCATGTCAACGGCTTCCTTCCCTTTGAGGATGGAGGCATGTTCAACGCTTGTTAGAGAAATATTCGGCATAGAGGAAAGATGGATGTTATCAAAGCCTGCGACAGAGTAATCCTGCGGTATCCGATATCCCTGCTGCGTGAGAGCGGCCATGACACCAAAGGCAGTCATATCATTGTTTCCTACAAAGGCAGTTGACGGTGTATGCTCCTTTAATGCTTCCAGAGCCAGATCAAAGCCGGCCATATACTCGGAGGATTCCGATGGATATTGCCTGTAGGTGGCAATGGAAGGGGTTTTTACAAGAATATTATTCTGGCTCTGTCTATGCTCCTCAAATGCTGCTTTTAATCCTTCCAGACGATGCAGCCTGGATATTTCCTTTGCTTTGATGGGGGTGGAGACAAAGGTGATGTGCGTATGCCCGAGTCCCACCAGATATTCTCCCATAAGATATCCGGTTTTTCTGCCATCCAGCTCAACGGAATCAAAGGTACAGCCTTCCGGCTTGTCACCGATGGATACAACGGGGATCTGCTTTGCCAGTGCATTGGCTTTGGTAATTCGCGTTGGAGGATACAGACAGATGGCTCCCGCCAGCTGCAGTCCTGCGAGCATATCAAAATAAAACTCTTCCTGTGCAGCATCCCGCATGGTCGTTACCGTGAATACCGAATAGCCATACTCACCTGCCTGCTCTGTAATGGAGTGCACCAGTGTGGCGTAATAGCCGTTTGATAACAGCGGAGTCAGAACAACGATGGTTTTATCCATCTTACTGGAGGCGCTCAGCTGTTTTTTTACCGGCTTTTGATATCCCAGCTTTTTTGCGGCAGAAAGCACCAGCTCTCTGGTTTCATCAGAAAAGGATACATTCTGTTTGTTGCTGAGTATCATGGAAACACTGGATTGCGAAACACCTGTATATTCTGCAATATCGCGTGTTGTTACCTTATTTCTTTTTCCCATGGGACATCTCCTTTAAAAATTATGATTTATTTTGATTAACAGCAGATTAGTAATCAGATTATCAAATGATTACTAATATTATATATTTGATTAACAGGAAAAGCAAGCAGTCATGCACAGGAATTCAACCAGGGGGAACCAGTTACAGAGGGAGAAGAAAGAGGATGGTGTTAATCAAAGCGCTGTGATTGATAAAAAAGCTGTAGAAAGCCTTTGTTTAAAGGGATACAGGGGTTTGACAGTCTGTATTTTATGGAGTAAATTTAAGGTGGTTAAGGAAGTCTGAAAAGGCTTACAGGAGGTTGGTAGAATGTATGATGTAGCAATTATCGGAGCAGGAATCGCCGGCTGTTCTCTTGCATATGAGCTTGGGAAATATCAGATCAAGGCGGTACTGATCGAAAAGGAGAATGATGTATCGGTAGGGACGACAAAGGCGAACAGCGCCATCATTCACGGCGGCTATGATCCGCTGCCGGGTTCGAAGATGGCGAAATACAATGTCGCAGGAAATGCATATATCAAGGAGCTGTGCGGAAAGCTTGATATTCCATACAAACAGATTGGTGCACTGATTATGGCATTTTCCGAAGCGGATGAAAGAACGCTTGAAGAGCTGAAAAACCGTGGCATCCAGAACGGTGTAAAGGACATGGAAATCTGGGATAAGGAGCGTTTGCATAGGGAAGAACCTCATGTATCTCAGGAGGCGAGAGCTGCACTGTATTCACCGAATGTCGGAATCGTCAGTCCATGGGAGCTGGCACTTGCACTGGCAGAGGTTGCGGTAGAAAACGGTGTTGAGGTAAAGCTGAACACGGAAGTAAAAAATATAGAGAAAACGGATACAGGGTATTCCATTGAAACCAATCAGGGTGTTATTGATGCGGTTTGCGTATGCAATGCGGCAGGTGTGTTTGCGGATGAGGTTAATGAAATGGTGAATGACGCCACCTTTAAGATAGAGCCGAATAAGGGAGAATACTATCTGCTGGACAAGAGTCAGGGAAATCTTGTCAGCCATGTCATCTTCCAGTGTCCAAATGAAAACGGAAAGGGTGTTCTGGTTGCTCCGACAGTGCATGGTAATCTGATTGTCGGACCGGATTCACAGCCAACTTCCAGGGAGGATGTATCCACAACCGCGGAGGGCTTAAGCTATGTGCGTAATACCGCATTGAAGTCCATTCCTGATATCAATTTCCGTGAATCCATTCGTAACTTTGCAGGTGTTCGTGCAAGAACGAAGGAGGACGATTTCTTTGTATATGAAGATCCCGAAAACCGTCTGTTCTACAATATCGCAGGGATGGCATCTCCGGGCTTATCATCTGCCCCTGCCATTGCGCTGGACGTTATTGAAATGATGAAGGAATCCGGTCTGCCTCTGACAAAAAAGGAAGCATGCATGGATACGAGAAGTGTTGTGCGGTTCCGTGAAATGAATCATGAGGAGCGCACGGCGCTGATCAAGGAGCATCCGGAGTATGGGAAAATCATCTGCCGCTGTGAAACAGTGACAGAGGGAGAAATCATTGATGCCGTGCATCGTCCGATTCCGGCTGTATCCATTGATGCTGTGAAACGCCGCTGCAATGCGGGGATGGGACGCTGTCAGGGTGGCTTCTGCGGCCCTCGTGTTCAGGAAATTATCGCAAGAGAGCTGAAAAAGAATTTGAAGGATGTACCGCTGGATCGGGAAGGTATGATTCTGATTACAGGGGAAACAAAAGCAGCTGGAGGTGAACAGGAATGAAATATGATGTTATCGTTGTCGGCGGAGGGCCGGCAGGTCTGGCATCTGCGCTGGAAGCCTGGAAGCAGGGGGCAAAGCATATTCTGATACTGGAGCGTGATCAGGAGCTGGGCGGTATATTGAATCAGTGTATTCACAACGGGTTTGGTCTGCACCACTTCAAAGAAGAGCTGACCGGGCCGGAATATGCAGGAAAATTTATCGAAATGCTGAAGGATACCAATGTCGAGGTGCTGCTGGATACCATGGTGCTGGATATTGATGAGGAAAACCGCTGCATTCATGCTATGAATAAAAAGCAGGGCTATATGCAGCTGGAAGGAAAGGCAATCGTGCTGAATATGGGATGCCGCGAGCGTACCAGGGGAGCCATTGCGATTCCCGGAGATCGTCCTGCCGGTGTCTTTACTGCGGGAGCAGCACAGCGTTATGTAAATATTGAAGGGTATATGATTGGAAAACGGGTATTGATTCTCGGTTCCGGTGATATCGGTTTGATCATGGCGCGCCGTATGAGTCTGGAGGGTGCGAAGGTGGTCGGCTGTGTGGAGCTGTGTCCGTATTCCAACGGTTTAAACAGAAATATAGTGCAGTGTCTGAACGATTATGATATCCCGTTGTATCTCTCTCATACCATTACAGATATTCAGGGAGATAAACGCGTGGAGCGTGTCATTGTTCAGGAGGTTGATGAAAAGCGACAGCCGATTCCCGGAACAGAGATCACCTTCGATGTGGATACTGTCCTGTTATCAGTCGGTCTGATTCCGGAAAATGAGCTATCCAGAGCTGCCGGACTGCAGATGGATCCGAGAACAAACGGTCCTGTGGTCTATGAGAATATGGAAACCAGTGCAAGGGGTATTTTCGCAAGCGGAAATGTTGTGCATGTGCATGATCTTGTGGACTTTGTGACAGCGGAGAGTGAGCGTGCCGGAAGAAGTGCCGCAATCTATGCGATGCAGGGAAATCCGAAAGCCGGAAGATGTATTGAAGTGAAGAACGGGAACGCGGTGAATTACACAGTGCCGCAGAAAATCCGTATGAATAACGTGGATAAGTTTGTGGAAGTGATGTTCCGGGTGAATAATGTATATAAGGATATGGAAATTTGTGTCATGAGCGGGGATCAGAAGCTGGCAGGATTCAAACGCGAGCATATGGCTCCGGGTGAAATGGAAAAAATCGTTATACCGAAAATGCTGCTGGAGAAGGCAGGCGATGAAGTGATTATCCATGTGGAAAAGGCAGGTGCATAGGATATGAAAAATTTAATATGTATCGTATGTCCGAAGGGCTGTCATCTGAGTGTTGATGATGAAAACGGATATACCGTTACCGGCAACAGCTGTCCAAGAGGGGCGGAGTATGGGAAAACAGAGCTGATTGATCCCAGACGCATTATCACATCAACAGTGCGTATTACTGCAAAAACGGCAAGACGAGTTCCAGTGAAAACCGAGCAGAGCATCCCGAAGGGCAGGATTATGGATGTCATGAAGGCACTAGAAAGCATTGATGTTAAGGCACCGGTATCTGCGGGAGATGTTGTCTTAAAGGATGTCGCAGGTCTCGGTGTAAATATTGTTGCGACAAAATCGGTGGAGCAATAAATAAAGCAAAGTATAGGATACAAAACAGACATATAGCTGTTTCAGCGGATGTGGAAAGACGGTCGGCGGTTACCCGTATTGGAATAGCTTGAACCGTTATAAATGAGAAGATCAGAGTCTATTGCAGCGAGCAATAGAAGCAGATCTTCTTTTTTTCATATTTATAGATTAGAAACAGGCGGGATTTACAAGGAGCCGCATGGCTTTGGTCCCCTTACAGGAAAGGAAGTGCAGGTTTTCTATACCCGATATTCTTTGTATAATGAAACCCAGTGGAAGCGTATAATTCAAACATAAAATAATGCCAGTGCCCCAAGGATATGGAAGCGCAATACGATGCATAATGTGGAGTAGGCATCATAATTTATATCTTGTATTTACTTTCCCTCCTATGATGCAAATACTGAACAAAGGATAGTATAAAATCTATTCGCTGCCTTCTGCAGCATATACAGAGACCCTTGTTTTCTGGTATAATGAAGCTGCAAAGAAAAAGAAAGCGTGGTGGTTATGAATGAGTCCCAAGCCCGAGGGTATACAGATACTAGATACAGGGGATGATCACTTGCCGCCATCGTGCAGATGATAATTCTCCCATTTTAGAAAAGGAGAATAGAATGAAACGAACGATAACAGAAGAAAACCTGCTGGATCTGCTGCTGCATGGAACAGCACAGGATCTGCAGGATACGATTGATACCATACACCCGGCGGATATTCTCGATCTGCTGCACAAGCATAAGGATCATGCACAAAGTATATTAAACCGTCTGCCGGATGATATTCTTGCGGATATCGTCGAGGAAGAGGACGATGAAGACAAGTATGAGCTGTTAAAGCGCTTCTCTGACAGCAAGCAGCGTCATATACTGGATGAAATGAGCAGTGATGAAATCACCGATTTGATGGGAGAGCTGGAGGAAGACGAGCAGGCTGACATTCTGAAGAAGATGGATTCTGAGGATCAGGAGGATGTCCGTAAGCTGATGAGCTTTGATGCTGAAAGTGCCGGTGGTATCATGACAACCGAATTTATTCGTATATACGCAAAGAATACTGTAAAGGATACCCTGCAGTTTTTACAGAAGAATACCGATGAAGAAACGACCTATTATTTATATGTCGTCGATAGGGAGGATGTGTTAAAAGGAGTTGTGTCACTGCGCGATATCGTAACATCATCGTTTGATACACCAATCATGGATATCGTGAATCCCAATGTAAAGACGGTGTTGTACAGTGATGATCAGGAGGAGGTTGCCCATCGCTTTGAAAAATACGGCTTTATTCTGATGCCGGTTGTAGATGAGCAGCAGCATATGCTGGGAGTTATTGAGTTTGACGATATCATTGATGTTATTCAGGAAGAGAATACCGAGGATATCCATCATCTGGGTGGTGTCAATAAGGAGGAACGGGTGGACTCCAGTGTAAGGGAATCCTTTTCCAGCCGCATTCCATGGCTGATTGTAAATCTTTTTACTGCAGTTCTTGCGGCAGCCGTTGTCAATATGTTTGAGGCGACGATTGCACAGGCGGTTGCACTTGCGACGGTCATGCCGATTGTAACTGGAATGGGTGGCAATGCGGGAACACAGACATTAACCATTGTTGTACGCGGTCTTTCCCTCGGTGAGCTGACCAAGGAAAATGCCGTCGTGATTCTGCTGAAGGAGATCGGCGTCGGTATATTAAGCGGTATCGTCATAGGTATTGTCGTGGCATTCGGGGCAATGCTGATGGAAAGCAATCCGATCTTCGGACTTGTCACCGGGGCAGCTATGTTTCTGAATATGATTCTGGCAAATCTGGCAGGATACTTTATACCGGTCATACTGGAAAAGCTGCATGTGGATCCTGCTCTTGCCAGTGGTGTGTTTGTTACTACAGTTACGGATGTCATGGGGTTTTTCATGTTTCTGGGACTGGCCACATTAGTGCTTCCGTATATAATATAGCGAATGATGCACAATATGAGTAGATAATTGGAAAGGAGTTTTAGAATGAAGGCGTTGATTACAGGTGCCAGCAGCGGAATCGGGCGTGATATGGCAAGGGTTCTGGCTGCTATGGATATTGATTTGATTCTGGTCGCAAGGAGAGGGGATCGGCTTCGTGAATTAAAGAGGGAGCTTGCCGTTTCCGTTGATATCGTCATACTGGATGTTTCTGTGAAGGAAAACTGTCTTGCACTGTATCAGCGCTTCCGTAATGATTCTGTCGATATACTGATCAATAATGCAGGCTTCGGTGATTTTGGTGAATTTACACAGACGGATTTGGATAAGGAGCTGAATATGATCTCTACCAATATTCATGCAGTGCATATTCTTAGTAAACTGTTTCTGCGGGATTTTGTTAAAAAGGACCGTGGTTATATCCTGAATGTCGCATCCAGCGCGGCATTTCTGCCGGGACCTTTGATGGCTACCTATTATGCGACAAAAGCATATGTTGAGCGTCTGACACTGGCTATGCATAAGGAGCTTCAGAAAAGAAACAGCCATGCTTCTGTCAGTGTTCTCTGTCCGGGACCTGTACAGACTGAGTTTGACCGTGTCGCAAATGTCAGGTTTATGATGAAGGGAAAGACAAGCATGGATGTCGCCAGCTATGCAATCCGCGGCATGTTTAAGGGGAAGGCAGTCATGATACCGGGAATTCTGATGAAGGGAAGCTATCTGTTGTGCAAATGTCTTCCGCTGTCTGTGCAGATGGAGGCATCCTATCATATACAGCATCAAAAAAACAGGTAGACGAATGCTTGCATTTCCAAGTAAATCTTATAATTTAGAAAAACAGGAATCATTGAGGATTCCTGTTTTTAGTAAGGGTTATCGCTATTTAATGGATGTTGTTTTATTATCCTTGTTTGTATCCAGCGAAGATGTACAATGCGGACAGCGAACTGCCTCAGCAGAAATCTCGCTTTTGCAATACGGACACACCTTTGTAGCTGCTGCAGCATCTTCCATATCCTGCGGCTTCTTGACCTTTCTTGAGAGTGAATTCATCATCTTCACCATCATGAAGATAATAAACGCCATGATGATGAAGTTGATCACCTCGGTGAGAAAGGTTCCGTAATTCAGTGTCGCAGCCTTGGCAGCTACTGCATCCTGCAATGTATTATAATGATTCCCGTCCAGTGCAATAAACCAGTTGGTAAAATCGATACCACCGGTACATAATGTAATAACCGGCATAATAACATCATTGACCAGAGATGCTATGATTTTTTGAAATGCACCGCCGATAATAACACCGACTGCCAGATCAAGCACATTTCCCCGCATAATAAATTCTTTAAACTCATTGATAATATGTTTCATATACACTCCTGCACAGTTTCCATAACAAACTGTCTTTTTCTTTTTCTAAGCTTTTAAATGGATGTTGTTTTCCTGCATATATGCTTCGATTTCGTCCGGATCCTTGATAATGGAGGAAGAAAGATTTATACAGCCATCCTCAGTAACCAGTACATTGTCCTCGATGCGGATGCCGATTCCTTCATCCTCCAGATATAAGCCTGGTTCAATCGTAAACACATTGCCGGGACGCAGCTTATAGCCGCTCAAAGACACATCATGTGTTTCCAGCCCCAGCATATGAGATACTCCGTGCCAGTAATAATCCTCCACCCGTTTACCGCGTTTCAACAAGCCAAGCGGCTTCAGTCTTTCTTCATAAAAGTGAATCAGCTCCTGATTCAGCTCCTTCAGTGTAATGCCCGGATGCACGAGTGACATAATGGTATGATTGGCTTCAAGAACAATATTGTAGATTTCTTTCTGTCGCTTTGTAAAGGAACCGCTTGCCGGAAAGGTTCTTGTGATATCGGCATTCATATAATGACAGCTTGCACCCAGATCACACAGCAGCAGGCTGTTCTTTTTTATTTTCTGATTGTTTTCATCATAATGCAGCACGGTGGCATTTCTTCCACTGGCGATAATGGATGGAAAGGAATGTGAGCAGCCGTTTGTTTTTAATACAAAATCAAACCATGCCTCCACCTGGTCTTCCATCATGCCGCTGCATACATGATCCATCATGGCTAGAATTCCTTGCCGTGTTACTTCAATCGCCTGCTTCAAATCATCAATTTCTGCATCTTCCTTAATTAAACGCAGACTGCTTATTCTGGAGGCTGCATTATGCAGGGTTACATAGGGATACTGCCGCAGCAGCTCTCTTGTGAAACGATGCGCTTCACTGTCCGCCTGATAGGCTTCCTGCCGTGTGAAATCCGCATAGATATCAACACGGGATTCATGGTCGAAGAACCGTGATATCTGTAGACCGAGCATATCCATTGCTTCCTCAAGCCAGAAGATTTCTTCAATCTCACTGATATCGGCGGCTTCCTCCGGCAAAAGCTTTCCACCGACCCATTTTGCCTGTTCCTCGTCATAATGCTCCAGAAACAGCTGTTCCTTTATTTTGCCCTGTGTGCGGATAATTGCCAGAATCATGTTCTCCTTATCCAGACCGCTCAGGTAATAGAAGCTTCTGTCCACACTGAACGGATACTTTTCATCGCCTATCTTATATGGGGCTTTGCCGCTGAAGAACAATGCAATGGAGTTTTCCGGTAACAGAGTAGCCAGTGCATGCCGTCGTTGCTTATACATGTTATCAATCCTCTTTTCTACTATGTATTGTACCACGAAAATACAGTTCCAGTAAAACGTATGGTTACATGCTGTTTATGACAGCAAAAAGCTTATACATTTGTACAGAGGAGCTGAGTGCTATCCTTTACAGCGAATAAAAGGATGTGAAAAAAAAGCTTATTTATCAGCGTTTTATAGGTTTAATGAAAAATAATAATGAATTTATGTACACAAATGAACAGTAAAAAGTCATGCTAAGGAGGCTCAGTTTTGTGAAAACCCAGTATTTATCATTGTTTTTTAACATTGTGAGATTTCTGTCATTACATCAATATTTCAATAAAGAACAAATGCTTAAGATAAATTATTGTAAAATTACACTTATACATATGTTCAGTATTTATGCATTGACCTCAATAAAACGCTGTGGTAATCTTAAGGCAGATAAAGGAACCGCTTACAGAAAGGAGGCGCAGGAATGAAAAAAATAGTCGATGATAACAGGCTGATATATAAATGCTGTTATCTCTATTACATGGACGGACTCGGACAAAAGGAGATTTGTGATCAGCTTGGGATTTCACGGGCAACAGTATCCAGACTGCTCAAGGCGGGGAAGGAAAACGGTGTGGTAAGAATCGAATTGGATAATCCCGACAGCATTCTATATGGAGAACTGGAACGGAAAATTGAACAGCAGCTGGGCTTGAAGGAAGTTCTCATTGTGGATGAAATGGAGCTGGAAAGTAAAGCGGATCACATGCAGCGGGTATATGAGGAAGCACTTGCCTATCTGGCACGCATCTTCCACAACAAGGATTACATCGGGGTGTCGATGGGAAAGACGCTGTATCATCTGGCAAATGGAAAAATCAATGTGGAGGAGGTTGATTGTACCTTTGTTCCCGTTGTCGGTGGTGTCGGTACACAGCTGCAATCGGATGAGGGATATCATTCCAACGAAATAGCAAATGCGTTCGCAAAGAAGTTTCATGGCAGTGCCGTTCAGTTCTTCGCTCCGGCAATGTTCAATGACACACAGATCATGGAAGGATTCTTGAAGGAACGTCCTGTGCAGGAGGTGACGGCTCTTTTTAAAAAACTGAAAACCGTTATCATGGGTATCGGCTCCTGCAGCTTGAAAGATTCCACTCTGGTCAAATGCGGGTATATCAGTAAAGCTGACTATGAGCAATTTAAACAGCACGGGGCTGTCGGAGATGTTCTACTGAAATTTCTGGATAAAAACGGAAACAGTGAACCCTTCCATGAATTCAATGACCGGGTCATGGGGTTATCCGATGAGGGACTTATGAATATTGAAAACCGTATCGGAATTGCGGTTGGAGAAGAAAAAAGTAAAGCGATTCTCGGCGTGATCCGCGCGAAGAAAATCAATATTCTAATTACCGATATCAGCTGTGTAAAAGAGCTGCTTTCCCTTATGGAAGAGGAGGAATCGTCATGTCAAACGATCTGATGCTGATCTTTCTGATTGCCATATCCCTGTTTGTTATGCAGGCAGTGGGTGGTGTATTTCAGATCAAAAACTACAAAGCTGCCATACGGCGGGTTCATAAAAAAGGAAATGTGGGAATCGGACAGAAAAAAGGACGGTTCTTCAACGGCAACATCGTGATGATCGCCTGTGATAATAATCATATCATCACAGCATGTGAGGTCATGGATGGCAAAACCTTTCTGGCAAAGTTTCACCCGGTGAATACCTTGCTTGGAAAAACGATCAACGGGGTATCAATCGATAAGTTTCTGGAACAGTTTCGCTCCATGGATCCGAAAAAACAGAAACAGTATCGAGGATATATACAGGCATTGGAAGCGCTGGAGCTACGCTTTCAAAATGCAGCAGGCGCACAGGAGATGGACACGGCCGAACATCTGTCATGTGCCGTCATGGATTGATACAAGGAGGAAGTGACGTATGGACTTTATATCTGATTTTGCACAAGGATTCATGGCATTGTTTCAGGCAGGAGGAGAAACCTTCGTAGGTTGGGTTACCGGAATTATTCCCATGGTAATCTGTCTGATGACAGCCATAAACTCCATCATTAAGCTGATAGGAGAAAAACGAGTTGAAAATTTCACAAAAAAACTGACGAGATTCACAATTGCGCGTTACACACTGGTACCGGTGCTGGCAGTACTGTTTCTGGGAAATCCGATGTGTTATACCTTCGGACGTTTCGTGGAAGAAAAGTACAAGCCTGCTTATTATGATTCCTGTGTAAGCTTTCTACATCCTGTAACCGGCTTGTTCCCGCATGCGAACCCGGGTGAACTGTTTGTATATATGGGAATCGCAGCAGGTATTACCAAACTGAATCTGCCATTAGGGGATTTGGCAGTTCGCTACTTTATCGTCGGTGTGATTGTCATTCTGATCAGAGGGGTACTGACAGAAAAAATCTATTTCAGACTTACTTCTAAATTTACAAAAGAGAAAGGGAATGCGGAGGAATAGGCTATGTACAGAAAGGTAAAAATCACAAAAGGAAGCAGCGGCTGGGGCGGACCACTGGTGCTGGAACCAAATGAAACCTGTAATAAGGTCTTATGTGTGACCGGTGGCGGTATTCATCCTGTGGCAGCTAAGATAGCGGAAATGACAGGAGCCGAAACAGTCGACGGCTTTAAGACAACCGTTCCGGATGAGCAGGTACTGGTTGCTGTAGTGGATTGCGGGGGAACAGCACGCTGTGGCGTATATCCGAAAAAACGGATCAACACTGTCAACCTTGTACCGGTTGGGGCAGTGGGACCTTTGGCACAGTATATTACAGAGGATATTTATGTCTCGGATGTAAAGGAAGATACTATTGCATATACGGATGAAGAAGTAAAGGTTGAAAAAGCAGTGGAAGAAACGAAAGAACCGGGAGCACCGAAAACGAAGGCACAGGCGAGAAAAGAGCTGGCTGAAGCAAATCAGGGGAAAAAGCCGGGGATCATTACCCGCATCGGTATCGGTGTGGGACAGGTGGTAAACAAATTCTTTACCGCCGGACGTGAATCCATCGAAATGGTTATCAAAAACGTATTGCCGTTTATGGCATTTACATCCACGATACTTGGTATCATTCAGGTAAGCGGCCTGGGGAATATCATCGCAAATACGATTTCTCCATTATGTTCCACCATGCCGGGAATGATTGTGATCTCCCTGATCTGCGGTCTGCCATTCCTGTCACCGATTTTAGGACCAGGAGCGGTTATCGCTCAGGTGGTCGGAACCCTGCTTGGTGCGGAAATCGGTTTGGGAAATATACCTGCGCAGTATGCATTGCCGGCATTATTTGCTATCAATGCACAGGTTGGCGGCGATTTTGTACCGGTAGGCTTGTCCCTTGGTGAAGCGGAACCGGAAACGATTGAATTCGGTGTGCCGGCAGTCTTATATTCCCGTGTTATCACCGGACCTCTGGCTGTTATTATCGCATTCGTATTCAGCATTGGCATGTATTAAAAGGAGGCGTTATGAAGTATAAGGCAACGATTACCGGACTAGGGGAATGTGCACTGGATTTTCTGGATGAATGCTGTAATTTCATTATCATCTTTAATGAGGATGCACCGCCGGAGCTGGCAGACATCTCTGTTTTGCATACGAAAAGTGAAGTTAAGGAGGATCCGAAACAAGGGGATACCGTTCGGATCTGCGGTGTGGAATATACAATCGCCGATGTTGGCTGGGAGGCTTTAAATACCTTAAAGGAGCTTGGCCACTGTACGCTGTCCTTCAAGGGTCTGGATACAGTGGAACGCCCGGGTATTATTGAACTGATTGGAGAGCCGATCAAGGCAGAACAGCTGCTTGTCGGTGGAACAATAGAGATTGAATGATGAAATTGTAAAGGATTCGATGGAATGAATAAAGCAGAAGAACAGGAATTACGCAATCAATTATTTAAGGATAGAAGTAAGAAAATAACAGGATCTAATAGATAGATGAGAAAAAAGGAGGAAAACTGTTATGTTAAATATGAACAAAAAACTGGAACAAAGAGAAAAGGAAGGGAAAATTATCAAATGCGGTATCGTTGGTGCCGGTCAGATGGGCCGCGGTATGGTTACACAGATGGTGCTGATGAAGGGAATCACACCGGCTGTCGTATCTGATATCGACTTGGAGCTTGCTGTTCACGCATTCAAATATGCAGGGGTAAAGGATGAGGATATCGTTCGTACCAATGAGGTTGCAGAAGCTGATAAGGCAATGGATGAAGGGAAATATGTCGCAACTACAAATTCCAATCTGATTTCCCAGTGCCGTCCGGTAGAGGTCGCAATTGATGCGACAGGAGTTCCTGATGTAGGGGCAAAGGTCGCAACCGATGCAATTAACAATAAAAAGCATGTCGTCATGCTGAACGTGGAAACGGATGTAGTCATCGGACCTCTGCTGGATAAAATGGCAAAGGACAACGGTGTTATTTATACCGGAAGTGCAGGAGATGAACCTGGTGCTGTAATGGAGCTGTATGATTTTGCGACGGCAATGGGTCTGGAAGTTAAGGTTATGGGAAAAGGAAAGAATAACCGTATTGATAAAAACTGTAATCCGGATACGGTTCTGGAAGAGGCTACAAGAAGAAAGATGTCACCAAAGATGCTGTGCGCCTTTAAGGATGGTACAAAAACAATGGTGGAAATGACAGCGATGTCAAATGCGACCGGTCTGGTTCCGGATGTAATTGGCGGGCATGGTATTGCCAGTGATGTAAAGAGCCTGAATGAAACCTATAAGCTGAAAGAGGATGGCGGTATTCTGAATCAGCATGGTGTTGTGGAATATGTGAACGGAATTGCACCTGGTGTTTTTGTAACAGTTGCGACGGATAATGAAGAAATCGCATACCAGATGCAGTATCATTCCATGGGACCTGGACCATTATGGACACTGTATCGTCCATACCACCTGTGCAATCTGGAAACTCCGTTAACAGCTGCCAAGGTTGTTATCGACGGGGAGCCTACCATTGTTCCGAAAAACGGTCTGGTTTCCGAATGTATTACTGTTGCGAAAATTGATTTGAAGGCGGGACAGACAATTGATGGTATCGGCGGGTATACCACCTATGGTTCCATCTGCAAGCATGAAGAGGCAAAGGAAAAAGGCTATGTGCCCTATGGTCTGGTCAATCATAAGGCAGTCATGAAGCGTGATGTAAAGAAGGGTGAACTGATCACATATGACGATATCGAGCTTGACACAACAACACTGATCTATAAGCTGCGTCAGGAACAGGATAAAATCTTCGGATAATTGTAGTATCTCACTGCTGATTTCTGCCTGGCATACAAATATCTGATTTTGCAGGCGATTTATGACAACACATCCTCATGTACGGAATGTCCGTGAGAAATCAATATAAGATTGTAGCTAAGCGGTAGTTCTGCTGTTTCTACAATCTTTTTTTGTTTACTGGTAGGCTTCCTGCATACCAAGGGGAAAGAAACTGGTAGTTATTTTCAAGAAGGAAAAGGCTCTCAGACAGTTGTGGAAACAAGTAAGATCAGGTCCTATCATACCGGTCATGGACATCTGTTTTTTCTTGGAAGTCTACTAGGGACAGCCCTTATTATCGCACTTGTTCAGATAAGAACATTGACGTCAATACATGATTGTGATACTCTTTTATTACGAAAGAAAACGTTTACAGAAAAGAGGAGCCTATGTGAAGAAAATCGTTGATGATGCCCGTCTGATTTATAAGTGCTGTTATCTGTATTATGTAGATGGCATGGGGCAAAGGGAGATTTGTGATGCAGTAGGAATTTCCCGTGCGACTGTTTCCCGCCTGTTGCGTGCCGGGAAGGAAACAGGTGTTGTGAAAATCGAACTGGAAAATCCGGATAGTGTTTTATACGGAGAGCTGGAGCGTAAAGTGGAGCAGCTGCTGGGACTGAAGGAAGTGCTTATCGTAGATGAGCTGGAGCTGGAAAGCAAGGCGGATCATCTGCAGCATGTATATGAAGAGGCACTGATGTATTTGTCCCGTATTATCAATAAAGGGGATACCATTGGTGTATCCATGGGAAAAACGCTGAGCAGTATCGTAAATGTAAAGAAAAGCGTAGATGAGATGGATTGTACCTTTGTCCCGGTTGTAGGAGGAGTCGGTTCCCCTTATCAGATAGAGGAGGGGTACCATTCCAATGATATCGCGAAGGGCTTCGCCATGAAGTTTCATGGTAAGGCAATGCAGTTTTTTGCCCCGGCAATGTTTGATGATCCTAAGGTTATGCAGGGATTTTTGAAGGAGAAACCGGTTAGAGAAGTGGTATCGGTATTCAAAAAACTGAAGACCGTAATCATGGGGATCGGTACTACAACGGCAAAGGAACCGACACTTGTGAAATGCGGATATCTGACTAAAGAGGATTATGAGGAATTCAAACAGCAGGGTGCTGTTGGAGATATTCTTTTAAAGTATGTGGATGCAAACGGAAACAGCGATGCGTTTCGCTCCTTTAATGAACGTGTGATGGGGATGTCGGATGAAAAGCTGTTGAACGTGAAAAACCGCGTCGGGATAGCGGTTGGTGCAGATAAGGGGGAGGCAGTGTTAGGCGTTATACGCGCCAAAAAGGTGAACATTCTGCTTACGGATATCAGTTGTATACGAAGCATGATGTCCCTGCTGGGCGAAGAAATATGATTGCAATTGTGTTGAAAGGGGTATGGGAATGGATGCGTTTACCGATTTGACACAGGGGTTTTTGTCCATGTTTGAAACCGGGGGAGAAATTCTTTTGGGCTGGATGACAACGATTCTTCCAATGGTTGTCTGTTTAATGACGGCGGTGAGTGCGGTTGTGAAGCTGATTGGAGAAAGCCGTGTAGAAAGGATTACCAAATCTTTGACCCGCTGGCGCATTGCACGTTATACGCTTTTACCGCTGATGGCAATCTTATTTCTTGGAAATCCGCTCTGCTTCACATTTGGAAAATTTCTGGATGAGAAGTATAAGACAGCATACTATGATGCCTGTGTAAGCTTTCTGCATCCGGTTACGGGATTGTTTCCTCATGCGAATGCTGCAGAGCTGTTTGTTTATATGGGAATAGCTTCGGGAATAACGCAACAGAAATTGTCGCTGTCCGCATTGGCAACCCGCTATTTTATGGCAGGACTTGTCATCATGGTACTGCGTGGTATCATAACGGAGCAGATATCCGTTTATTTGAATCAGAAAAAGGAAGGGCAGAAGCCAACGGAGGAAGCGGTTGCGGAGGAAAAAAAGGATGCCTTGGAACAGCAGCCGGCAGTGCGTGTTACAAAAGGAAGCGCAGGATGGGGTGGACCGCTTCTTTTACAGGCAGATAAAAAGAAGCATGTCATTTTATGTGTAAGTGGAGGAGGCATCCATCCGATTGCGCAAAGGCTGGCAGAGGCATGTCGGTGTGATGTAATTGACGGATTTGCCGCAAGCTGTCCGGATGAGGAGATTCTGGCGGCTGTGATTGATTGCGGTGGAACGGCACGCTGTGGTATATATCCCAAAAAGGGAATCCCTACCGTCAATGTGCTTCCTACGGGACAAAGCGGTCCGCTGGCACGTTTTATGAAGGAAGACAATTATGTTTCTGATGTAGGTGAGGCGAACATAGAAATCCTCAACGAAGATACAGCCCCCACTACCGATCCGATGCAGGAACCGGAGTCGAAGATTTCTGCACAGCCGGCTTCTCATAAAAATGCGCTTCTTCGTGTTGGCATGGGAATGAGCCGTGTTGTCAGTACGTGCTATGCGGCAGGGAAAGAAACCATTGAAATGGTGCTGCGCAATATCCTTCCTTTTATGGCATTTACAGCAACCCTGCTGGGTATGATTCAGGTGAGTGGTCTTGGCAATTTTATCGCAAATTCCATTGCACCCCTTTGTGCAACCCTTCCGGGAATGCTTCTGATTTCTCTGATCTGCTCCCTGCCGGTGGTATCTCCCATCCTGGGACCTGGTGCTGTCATTGCTCAGGTTGTGGGAGCGTTGCTGGGAACGCAGATTGCCCTTGGAAATATACCAGCGCAATATGCATTACCTGCATTGTTTGCTATCAATGCACAGGTTGGCTGTGACTTCATACCGGTTGGATTATCGTTATGTCAGGCGAAAGCGGAAACGGTTGAGGCAGGTGTACCCGCCGTATTATACAGCCGTATGATCAGCGGACCTCTTGCTGTTTTTATAGCTTATTTCTTCAGTATCGGAATGTATTAGGAAAAGGAGCGAGTGATGATGAAATATGATACCAGAATTAGCGGATGGGGAGAATGTGCGCTTGAATTTTTAAATGAGGATTGCAATTTTCTGATCATTTTCAATGAAACGGCACCACAGGAGCTGGCGGATATCTCTGTATTGCATACTGTTGCCATGCTGCAGGAAGAACCCTGTGTCGGAGATACCGTGCAGATTTGTGATGTATCCTATACGATTACGGCAATTGGCTTTGAAGCACTGCATACATTAAAAGAGCTTGGACATTGCTGTTTATCCTTTTCCGGAAGTACACAGGCACTGCGTCCGGGGAATATAGAGCTGAAAGGACCTGTATTCACAGAAAATCACCTCTATAAAGGCGGACGGCTTCAAATCCTGTAAAAGATCATATTGAATTTCAAAGAGAGCGTGAACAACCGGCATATGTTCAGGCTCTTTTTTCATATGGGTTCGGACAAGGATATCAAATAGTCTGACAGCATTTGAGAAAACTCCTCATAGTAAAGAATACTTCGGATATACGGATTCAACTATGCTATTAACTATATGATATTATAGGAATGTGAAACTTTCACAGAACAGCATATAAAGGATACGAATGAAAGGCTGCTTCTTTCTGTTAAGAAGGAAACCATGATGGGCAGGATGTTGAATTTACTGTTTTAGAGCATTCAGATTCATCGAGTGAATCCCCTGTGTTTCTTCTGAATCAAACTGCATGGCTTCATTGCCTAAAAGCGCATGAATATATGCCAGCGTATCCCGCACATCGGCTTTTGTCAGCTGTAAGGTATGTCCTGCATAGAAGTGTGTAACAGGTAAGGTTAAGAAATATTCCAGTGTCTGCCTATACTCTGAAAGATAGGATCCTTCTATTTGAATCAACGGCTTTTCCAGTGTATCTCCAACAAATAAAGCATTCAGCGTTTGATCAAAGACACTGATTCCATCCAGGGTGTGTCCGGGTGTATAAAGCAGCTGAAGACCGTCTGCCATCTGCAACTGTTTTCCATCAAAGCAGTGATTTGGTAAAATCAGCGTTTGTGTTCCTTGAAAATATTTCTTCTGTTCCTGCAGTTCTCTTATACCATGGCGCTGTATCATGGTTTTACAGAGCTGATGAGCATAGATTGGACAATGAGAAAAGCTGTAATTTCCCCATATATGATCAAAATGATAATGGGTGTTGATCACAATAAAGTGCTTTCCCGGATAATCCGCTTTTATGATTTCTATATATGTGGAACCGCAGAAGGTATCGATGATATAGACCCTATCATCTCTTTGAAGCGTATATACATAGGTTTTATAGGGGGGTAGTTCCATAAATTCATAGGCATACAGTGATGGATGTATCATCATTTTTTTCATATACGACTCCTTCCGCATGGTATACAGGGAAAAATGACAGTTGGGTAATCAGTATTATTTGAAAAAAGAAGTCATTCTATTTTTCATAGAATAGGACTTCTCCGATTTCTTTATGTATTCTGTTCTTCATGAAGCAGATGGATCTGTTTCAAATCACGCTGTGTGGTAACCTTGATATTGTCATAGCTTCCTTCTACAACCTTTATTTTTGTATCTGAGAACAATTCTGCAAGCATAGCATCATCACTTGCGACAATCTCCGGATGCTTTTTTGCTTCTTCATGACAGTTTTTGATCAGCTCCGTGCGAAATGCCTGCGGTGTCTGCGCACTCATATAATTGGAACGCTCCGGTGTATGAACGACATAGCCGTCCTTCACTTCCTTAATGGTATCGATCAGCGGTACCATCAGTAATGCGGCATCCTCTGTTTTCAGTGCAGCCTTTAAAGCTTCCACATGCTTCGTTGTCAGAAACGGTCGGACACCATCGTGAATCATGACGAATTCGGTATCTACTTCCTGCAGACCGAGATATCCGCTTTCCTGTCTGGTTGCCCCACCAGGTACATAAACGATCTTCTCACTTTGAATAATCTTTTCAAATTCCTCCTGTTCATGTGGAGAGATCGACATGATGATTTTCGCACAATCTGCGTCTTCCAGAAACGGTTTCAGAGTCTGTGTGATAATGGGAGCATTTCCGATTTTGTAAAATACCTTGTTATAGGTCAGGCCGGTCCGCGTACCTTTTCCGGCCGCAACAATAATTACACTATAGTTCATGGCAACATCATATCATATATGGAAAAAAAGTAAATATAAGTCAATGGAGAAAAAGAGAAGAAAAAGAGAAAACAGACCAGCAAAGGAAGTGCAGGGTACTTGTGTGTGCGAATGTTAGAGTGTTCTCTACCTAATAAGGTTTTTTTTGAATACTGTTACAGAACATATCCATTTGGTAAATTCTCTTTAGCTTCCTACATCCAGCGATATGATGCAATATAGATCAAATCGATGTATCGTATTTTTTTCCTTGTATAACAAATATAAAACACCATCTTGGCTAAATGACCAAAATGGTATTACGTTACGCTATTTTCTTTTGAAAAAACCATCTTTTTGTAAATCAAGCTTGTTCTCATACAACATATCGAAAATATCTTGACCAGGAACACGTTCTAACTGATATCCACTTTCGCTATATATTTGAAAACATTTTTGATTTCTATGCAAAGCCATCCACGAATCAAAAAATACTTGTGCATATTCCTTACTCATATGCAAATAGTTTTTTTGCTAGATAAAATGAAGTCAATGCACGAACACAGTCAATGTTGCTTTGGTTTGACATTACAGAACGTACTTTGCGGTCGTCAGAACAGAAAATATACAATTCCATAATACTCACTTCCGAATATGTCAATTTACTTCTTATATTATTAAACATTTACTTCCGGTATTGCTGCTGTTTTACTTCAGAGGATACTTTGAAGTAACATCCTACGAACAGGTTTGTTACCTAAGTGCTGCATAGAACCTCCACATCACGCATACATACTCATACAAACAACAATAAGCCCCATTTACGGGACTTATGTGAGTATATAAGTGTAAGTAAGCAAAGAAATAACTGTTTGTTATCGCTTTGTGAAACTGTCCGCAATATGGGTTAACGGATCCAGTGTGACCGTTTTAACGCCTGCCTCCTGAATTGCCAGAAGTTCTTCCTCAGGCGCAAGATGATCAGTGATCAGATAATCGAATGACTGAATCATTCCGCTGATGAAACTGTGGTTGGTTCCGATTTTTGTATGGTCTGCCAGAATGAAGGTCTCACCGATACAGCGGGTGATCATCACCTCGTTGATAGCAACCTCCTGCAAAATAGCGGTAGTCATGCCGCTTGCCACACTGAATCCGCTGCAGCCGAGAAAGGCTTTTGTTGCCGATACCTTGTTCAGATTATTCAATGCAAAATCACCGACCATGCTTTCTTTCGGAATGCGCAGCTCACCACCGCTCAGACAGATGCTGACCATGGGGTCATGGTCCATGAAAATCGCTTTGCCGTTGTTGGTGATAACGATGACACGCTTGTTTTTAATATACTTCAGCACAAGCAGTGCAGTTGAGCTTGTATTGATAAATATCGTATCACCGTCCTGTACATACTGTGCGGCATATTTTGCGATGGCATGCTTGTACTGTTCGTTAGAGAGCTGTGGGTCATCGTTTTCCACAAAATGCTGAATCAGCTTGGCACCGCCGTAATAGCGCTCCACTGCTCCCATTTCCTCCCAGAACTGCAGATCACGCCGTATGGTCAGCGGTGATACCTGCAGCTCCTCTGCCAGATCCTCGACCGCAGCCTTTCCCTGACTCTGAATCTTCTGCATGATTTTATTGCGTCGTGCATCCACGACTGCCTTATTCATTTTCATATTGTATCCCCTGTTTCATTTCATAAACGATGGAAGCAGGCACCTGCCTCCCTGCTGCTGGACAGCTGTTTCCCTGTTTCCATAGCCTTTGTAAACATTATAACTGCATTTTCCTTATCATTCAATTCTTTGTAAACTTTTCCAAATTCCGTATAATACTGCGCCATTTCCCGATTGTTCATATATCTGGTATCAATCTGCTTGAACTTTGCCAGACTTTTCTTATAATCCTTCATACATGAAAGATACACGGCCTCGATAAACTCCCAGTTATACAGAGGAGAAACCTTGCTGCCCTTGATTTTGGTATCCTTCAGCTTCATAACCTCCGGAAACCAGTGCTTTACCTTTGTTCGGTTCCCCAGCTTATAATAGGAATAAAAATAGGTATAATTGCGAATCAGCAGATAATCTAGGGAGGAGCGAAAGGTTTTCTCATTGCTTTCCAACAGCTCGATGCAGGTCTGTGGTTTTCCAATATCCTGATAATACAGAGTATCAAAGATCAGCTGCGTTGTCCGGTAGCTTTTCATGAAATCCCGCTTTTTCAATATGTTATAATAGTGTTTCGCAAGACCTGCGTCACAATCCATATTCAGTGCCGTAATCATTTTCTGATATAGAATCCGCAGATATTCCGCCCAGAGTGCTACGCCCATAAAGATGATCAGAAGCAGACCATAGCATAGCTTGCCTTCCGGGCTTGGTTCCTGAAGCAGCTTATATAAGGTATATATTGTGAAGAATGCATAGATGGCAATGGTGATGATACGGCGTGTTGTTTCACTGAACGTGAGTCTTGATAATCCTTTTTTCATATGTCTGCACCTCTTTTACAAATACATTATATGTTCTTTATGAATGGTTGTCAATCATATAATTCATAAAACAATTCATTTATTCATGGTTATATGAATTGTAATCGCGCACATCTCTCAAATTGTTCGTATATTTTATGAACTGTTCATTTAAAACTATTGCCAATTGTTCATGAAATGTTTATCATATGGGTGTACAAAAACAAGCGGCGCGCTCAATTAAGAAACTGGAGGAATATGCAATGAGTCAAGTAGATGAAATTACCAGAGAATCCTGGATTCTGGGAGCTTTTCCGGAATGGGGAACCTGGCTGAATGAGGAAATTGATCAGGAGGTCGTAGAAAAAGGTACCTTCGCCATGTGGTGGATCGGCTGTACCGGCTTATGGATCAAGACAGAGAACAATACCAACATTTCCATTGATTTATGGTTTGGTAATGGAAAGCGTACAAAGAAAAACAAAGAGATGGCGAAATTCCATCAGATGCGCAATATGACCGGAGGGAGAATGACACAGCCGAATCTGCGTGCTGCGCCAATCGTATATGATCCCTTCGCTGTGACACAGGTGGATGCTGTATTATCCACTCATTATCATAACGATCATATCGATCCGTTCTATGCAGCAGCTGTCTTGAAGAACTGTGATGCTGCCGTACCGTTTATCGGTCCGCAAAAGAGTGTGGAAAAATGGCTGAGCTACGGCGTACCGAAAGAGCGCTGTCAGGTTGTAAAGCCGGGGGATGTGGTGAAAATCAAGGACACACAGATCATTGTTGTGGATAGCTTTGATCGTACCTGTCTTGTTACCAATGATGAGGACGTACGTGGTAAGTGTCCAACCGATATGGATGAAAAAGCTGTCAACTATATTATAAAGACACCAGCCGGAAGTGTTTATCACAGCGGAGATTCTCATTACTCCACCTATTATGCAAAGCACGGCAAGGACTACGATATTGATGTTGCATTAGGCTCCTATGGGGAAAATCCGGCAGGAAATCAGGATAAAATGACAAGCGTGGATATCCTGCGTATGGCGGAAGCACTGAACTGCAAGGTCGTTATTCCATTCCATTACGATGTATGGACAAACTTCAAGGCAGACCCGCAGGAAATCAATATGCTGTATGAATACAAAAAGGATGTTCTGGATTATAAATTCCATCCGTTTATCTGGGATGTCGGTGGAAAATATGTGTGGCCGACAGATCAGAACAAGCGCCAGTTCCATTACCGCAGAGGCTTTGAGGACTGCTTTACGGATGAACCGAATGTTCCGTTCCGTTCCATATTATAGGAGGTAAAGCGCATGCTGAAGGAAATCATTGAGAAAGGCTACTATTCCTTTGAACAGCACTTTGATGACTGGCAGGAGGCAATCCGTGCCGGTTATCGTACGCTGCTGGAAGCGGGAGTTGTAGAAGATATCTATGTGCAGGCAGTTATTGACTGTGTAAATAAATACGGTCCCTATATCGTTATCGTACCGGATATCGCCATGCCGCATTCCACAGAAGGGGCAAAGGGGTGCCATGGCACTGCCATCTCCTTTATGAAGGTGGAAGAGCCTGTGGATTTTGATAAACAGGACCCTGACAAAAAAGCAAGACTGTTTTTCTCCCTGGCCGCTGTCGATCATGAGCAGCACCTGCATAATATTCAGGAGCTCATGGATGCCTTGATGAACGAGGAGCTCGTCAATGCATTACTGGAAGCGCATACAGTTGAGGAACTGCAGCAGGCAGCACAAACATACGAAGCATAAACCAATATAAAGAGAGGGAAAACTTTATGGACTTTTTAATGAGTATCTGGAGTTTCTTCGCAACAAATATTCTGACACAGCCGGCGTATTTCATCGGGCTCATGGTTCTGGTCGGATATCTGCTGCTTAAGAAACCGTTATATGAAGCATTCGCAGGCTTTATCAAGGCAACCGTCGGGTATATGATTCTGGCTGTCGGATCCGGCGGACTGGTCAATAACTTCCGCCCGATTCTGGTCGGATTGAAGGACCGCTTCAATCTGGATGCGATGGTCATTGACCCGTATTTCGGACAAAATGCAGTTACAGCAGGGCTTGGGGAACGCTTTGGCAGAACCTTTTCACAGGTCATGCTGCTGCTGTTGATTGCGTTTATCATGAATTTACTGCTTGTTCGTTTAAAGAAATGGACAAAAATGCGTGCTGTATTCACGACAGGACATGTACAGATGCAGCAGGCTTCCACCGCTTTCTGGCTGATTCTGTTCTGCTTTCCTACACTGGGAGATACACCGATTCTGATCCTCATGGGTCTGATTCTGGGCCTGTACTGGGCAGTCGGCTCCAATCTTACCGTTGAAATCACGCAGGAGCTTACCGAGGGCGGAGGCTTTGCCATCGCTCACCAGCAGATGTTCGGTATTGCAATCTTTGCGAAGCTGGCAGATAAGCTGAAGGGGAAATCCACCAAGCGTCTGGATGATCTGAAATTCCCGGGCTTCCTGTCCATCTTTAATGAAAATATGGTGGCAACCTCCATTCTGATGTTCCTGTTCTTCGGAGCGATCCTGCTCGTGCTTGGTAAGGATTATCTGGTCAGCATGGAGTTCATGAAGGCCGCTGATAATTTCTTCTTCTACATTATGACCACGGCATTGAACTTCGCTGTCTATCTGGCAATCCTTCAGCTTGGTGTACGTACCTTTGTTACCGAGCTGACAAATTCCTTCCAGGGTATTTCCAACACCTTCCTGCCTGGTGCAGTTCCGGGCATCGACTGTGCAGCGGTATTCGGCTTTGGAAGCGCCAATGCAGTTACGGTCGGCTTCTTGATGGGGGCGCTTGGTCAGTTCCTTGCCATCATGATTCTGCTGCTGATGAAGAGTCCGACACTGGTTATCGCAGGGTTTGTACCGGTCTTCTTCGACAATGCGGTAATCGCAATCTATGCGGATAACCGAGGCGGTATCAAGGCAGCTATGCTGTTCCCGTTTATCTCCGGTCTGATTCAGGTATTCGGCTCAGCTCTGATTGCCGGAGGTGTCGGTCTTGCGGCATATGGCGGTTATCTTGGAATGTTTGACTGGGCAACCGTATGGCCGTTATTCACCGTCATCATGAAATTCCTCGGATACTTCGGTGTCGCGATCGTTGTATTGATTCTGCTTGCAATTCCACAGCTTCAATATCGCAAGCATCCGGATACGTACTTCCTGATTACAGAGGATTATGATGAATATCTGGAAAAAATGAAAGAAAAAGAAGCGCAAAAGGCGTAAAATAGAAGTGACATAATCAATAAAGGAGAGATAACAATGGCTGGAAAACTGAAACTGCTGGTCTGCTGTGGAAATGGTGCAGGCACAAGTATGATGATCAAATTAAACGTTGAAAAGGTAACGAAGAAGATGGGGCTGGGTATCCAGGAAATCCGTCACTGTGCGGTATCCGAAGGAAAATCTGCCGCAGGCCAGTATGATATCGTTCTGTGCTCCAAAAACTTTGTAAGCATGTTTGCGGATGCGGAAAAACGTGGCACAAAAATTGTCGGACTGAAAAATGTAATGTCCGCAAAAGAGATTGAAGAAGGGCTGGCAGCCGCTATAAATAAGTAAAAAAGAATAAGCTGCCCAGTGCAGCTTTTCTTATACGCAAAATTCGTGAATTTAACGAAAAATCTATAAAATTAACGATAAAACGTTCTATATGAACATACAGAAATGAGGGCTTTGACAATGAAAATTACAAAGAGAAAACTGGATGAAATCCGGCGCTGTTACTGTGCTGCCAGCATCCATATGAAGCATGAGAATCACATTATCTATGCCAGTGAGGATCCGGATGTGATGTGTGAAATGTTTTCGGGAAAGAGCTTTGAGCATAAGGAGACGATCTGGAAAAAGGCCGGGGGCTGCATGTCCATTATTCCGATTCCCAATCGGGAGGGGGAGTTTCTGGCAGTGCAGGAATTTTACCTCAAGGTATCCCCATCTCTCTCCAAAATCGTGTGGGGGAAATATACAGAGGGCGGCTTTGTTATAAAGGATGTATTACAGCTGCCGTATATTCACCGCTTTGATATCTATCATAGAAACGGAGTGAATTATTTTATCGGTGCCACCATAGCGACTGCAAAGCAGAACAAAGAGGACTGGAGTGTTCCCGGACGCATCTATGTCGGTGAGCTGCCTGAGGATTTGAACGAGGGTATACAGATTGAGGTCCTGATGGACGGGCTGTATCGCAATCACGGCTATTATCGGGATGCACAGCATACCTGCGGGTATTTCGGAAGTGATCAGGGAATCGTTAAGGTCGCACCGCCTGCGCATAGAGGCGGACAGTGGCAGGTGGAATACGTGCTGAGCGGTACCATTGGTGAGATTGCTGTGCTGGATATTGATGGAGACGGGGAGCAGGAGATTATGACGATTGAGCCGTTCCATGGAACAGAGATCCATATTTATAAGAAGCTGGAGGGAAGCTATCAGCGGGTATATACGTATGAGAATGAGATTGACTTTGCCCATACGCTGGTGGGAGGCACCCTGCGTGGCGTACCGACCTTTCTGGCAGGTGTGCGTCGAAGGGATGCGGAGCTGTTTTATGTGCAGTATAAGGACGGCGCCTTTGTGACGAAAGAAATCGATCGTGGCGTGGGTCCGGCAAATCTGTGTCTGGTTAATGAAGAGGACCGCGATCTGATCGTTGCCGCCAATCATACGGCGAATGAGGCAGCGGTCTATATCGTAGAGGACTAGGAGGTATACGATGCTGGAAGAACTGAAAAAGAAGGTGCTGGAGGCAAATCTACTGCTTCCTAAGTATGGACTGATTACCTTTACATGGGGAAATGTATCGGGGATCGACAGGGAACACGGAATCGTCGCCATCAAGCCGAGCGGTGTGGAGTATGACGACATGAGTGCTGAGGATATCGTTTTATGTGATTTGGAAGGAAATGTGGTGGAGGGAAAGCTGAAGCCAAGCAGTGATCTGATGACACATCTGGAGTTTTATAAGAACTTCCCGAATATCGGAGGAGCCGTGCATACGCATTCCCGCTGGGCTACGGCATTTGCACAGGCAGGAAAAGCAATCCCTGCGCTGGGAACGACTCAGGCGGATTATTTCTATGGAGATATCCCCTGTACAAGGCAAATGAGTGAGGCGGAAATCCATGGGGAATATGAGCTGGAAACCGGACATGTCATCGTGGAAACCTTCAAGCAGAAAGGGATTGATCCCAACAGTATGCCGGGGGTGCTGGTACACAGTCATGGACCGTTCAGCTGGGGAAAGGATCCGTTTGAGGCAGTGCACAATGCCGTTGTGATGGAGGAGTGCGCCGCTATGGCATTTGTGAGTGTGATGCTGCAAAATGGGAGTGCACAGCCGATGCAGCAGGTATTGCTGGATAAGCACTTCAAGCGCAAGCATGGTCCCAATGCCTACTATGGACAGGGGAGCTCCTCATGAGAGCATATGAGCTGGGACAATATGAGAAATCCATGCCAAACACCCTGTCATGGAAGGAAAAGCTGCAGCTTTGCAGAGAATTCGGCTTTGATTATCTTGAAATGAGTGTCGATGAGAGCGACGAAAAGCTTGCACGGCTGCAATATACCAGGGAAGAACGCGGGGCTATTGTGCGGGCCATGGAGGAAACCGGTGTGCGGATCCATTCCATGTGTCTGAGTGGACACCGTAAGTATCCTCTGGGGCACCCGGATGAGCATATACAAAAAAAGGCTCTTCAAATCATGGAGGCTGCAGTACAGCTGGCAGATGATCTGGGAATCCGTATCATACAGCTGGCAGGCTATGATGTATATTATGAAGAGGGCAGCGAACAGACAAAGCAGAATTTCATCCGCAATCTGCGACATTGTGTGGAACTGGCAGCGAAAAAGGGAATCCTGCTGGGCTTTGAGACGATGGAAACACCGTTTATGGATACGGTGGAAAAAAGCATGCACTATGTTCAAGAGGCTGCTTCTCCCTATCTGGGCGTATATCCGGATATGGGAAATCTGAAAAATGCGAGTCTGCTTTACGGGAAGAATGTAAATGAAGATATCCGGACGGGAAAGGGTCATATTGTGGCGGCACATTTAAAGGAAACTATTCCCGGTCATTATCGTGAAATACCGTTTGGCAGTGGTCATACGGAGTTTGTGGAAAACATAAGAGAGCTGAAGCAGCAGGGTGTACGGATGTTTGTAGGGGAATTCTGGTACACGGGAAATTCCGACTGGCAAAAGGTATGCACACATGCCTCTGCCTTCCTGCGTGATAAGCTGGATCAGGTTTTTGTATGAGCAGCTTTGCGGATATCCGGCTTGTTGTTGCCGATCTCGACGGTACGCTGCTGGATGATGAAAAGCAGCTGGATGCCGGAATCGCTGACGTGATAAAGGAATTAGCGAAACGCGAAATCATGTTCACACTGGCAAGCGGGCGCAATATTCATATTATGAAGCCATATCTGAAGGAGCTGTCTCTGCAGCTTCCCTTTATCGCAAATAACGGGGCGAATATGTTTCAGGGGGATGCCTGTATATATGAGAAAAGCATGGAATCGGTAGAGCTGGCATTTGCTTTCCAGCAACTGCAGCAACAGGATATTCCATGTATTGCATACACAAACGATGTTGTTTTTACAACCTCACTGCAGGATGCGCGGCTGCAATTTTTTCTGAACCGGCTGCGTGGAAAAACAATGGTGAAACAGGCAGGCAATGATCGGGATATGCTGGAGCATGCCATCTTCAAGGTGGTTATGGTCGCAAAGAATGCGAATGTGATGGAGCCTGTTCTGCATACGATCAATGCACATTGTGAAAGCCTGCATGCTGTACGCAGTGAGGATGATGTATACACAATCACGCATGTGGATGCGACAAAGGGAAAGACGCTGGTACGACTGATGGAGCTGCTGCATGTACAGCCGAAGCAGACGATGGTGTTTGGTGATAACTTCAATGATGCGACTATGTTTTCCACAGCCGGAATCAGTGTTTGTATGGAAAATGGTCAGTCAGAGGTAAAGGAAATGGCGGATTATATCGCAAAGGCGAATACGGAGCAGGGAGTCAGCCGGTTTTTGAAGGAATATGTGTTAAGGTAGGGCAGTATTAAATCTGATATGTTTAAAAAGGTTCACAGGATAAAATCAACGTGTGAATCTTTTTGGGTCTTATATACTTGTAAAGGATCTGGTTAGTAGTTGAAAAAACTGATTTTGGCGATATGAGTATAGCCCTGTAACAATAATTCTACGTGCATGTTCGACAACAAAATAGATATCATCATAATGTAGTATTTTGATTTTAATTTGTATGTCTTTCCTTATAGTCTTAATTTTGGGATAGATCGTTTTTCAAAACTGTTTACCGTGCAGAAAAATATAAATACTCACTCACGTTTGGTAAAGCATAGATATACAAAGCACATGTTTCTATGTGAATCTTTGTGAAATTTCAAAAAAATCTTCTGTTCTGCAACAAAGTGTGTTATGATGGGGTTGCTTAAATTCAAGGCTAACGCGATACTTAGGGATGAACAATAAGTATCGCTTTTTCATGCCTGATAGAAAGAAGAGAACATGAAATTTCAAACATTACATATAACAGAGCCTATTTTAAAGGCTGTTAAAGAACAGGGATATGTTGATCCCACACCAATTCAGGAACAGGCAATACCCTACGCTTTGCAGGGTCGTGACATTCTCGGCTGTGCACAGACCGGTACCGGAAAAACAGCAGCATTTTCCATTCCGACGATTCAGATGCTGAAAAAGCATGATAAACAAAGCATCCGCTCCCTAATCGTAACACCGACCAGAGAGCTTGCCATACAGATTCAGGAAAACATCACAGCGTATGCCCAATATACAACAATACGCAGTGCCGTTATCTTTGGCGGTGTACCGCAGAAGCCGCAGGAACGTATTTTGAAGGCCGGAGTGGATATTCTGGTCGCAACACCCGGTCGATTGAATGATCTGATTCAACAGGGCATAATTGATATCAGCCATATTGAAATCTTCATTCTGGATGAAGCAGACCGTATGCTGGATATGGGCTTTCTTCCCGATGTAAAGCGGATTATCGCAAAGCTGCCCAAAAGGAAGCAGACATTGTTTTTCAGTGCCACCATGCCTTCAGAAATCCGTAAACTTGCCCAGTCCTTACTGCATGAGCCTGTCAGCATTGAGGTGACACCGGCATCAACTACAGTGGAAAAGATCGATCAGAGTCTGTATTATGTGGACAAAGCAAACAAAAAACGCCTGCTGTTAAAGCTTTTACAGAAGAACCGCGTACAAAATGCACTTGTATTCACAAGAACGAAAAGCAATGCGAATCGCCTTGCAAAGTATCTGAATGAAAACGGCGTAACGAGTGGTGTAATCCATGGGAATAAGTCACAGAATGCGCGTCAGCAGGCATTGTTGCAATTCAAGGAAGGAAAAAGCCGGGTACTTGTTGCTACAGACATCGCCGCAAGAGGAATCGATGTTCAGGAGCTGAGTCATGTATTTAACTTTGATATCCCCAATGAGGCTGAAGTATATGTACATCGCATCGGACGTACCGGCAGAGCCGGCAGACAGGGCTGTGCCATTGCATTCTCTGACTGCAATGAAGCAGAGTATGTAAAGAATATCGAAAAGCTGATTCGTATGCACATACCGGTTGTGGAGGACCGCGAGTTTCCAATGCGTAATCTGGAGCCTGCGGCATCTGCACAGTCGCAGAATAGAAGAAGGCAGAAACCCGCAGCGAAGCCTTCCGCATCCAATCGAAGCGAGAACCGCAGTGCTGCAGTGAAGCATCAAACATCGGCAGCTGCACCAAAGCGGAACAACCGCAGACGCAGACCGCAGTCACAAAAGCAGCCGGCACATACAGCATAAATATAGTAAAAAGCCATCGAATATTCCGGTTCATCCGTTTATTCGATGGCTTTTATCACTTTACTTAAGAATCATAGCGTGTCATCCATTTTCCCTTACGATAATACAGGAACAGCCATAAGGCACTGGCAATCCAGGTCAGCGGCCATCCCATAAAGACGACACCGATATCATGAAACAACGGTACACTGGTTAGAATCCATGCCATACGCAGCCCGCACCAGCATGTGACCATAACGATCATAGGCACTGTCGTGATGCCTGCGCCACGAATGATACCGTTAAAGGCATGGGATATTGCCAGGAAGATATAGCCCGGTGCGAGTACATGCATCATATACAGTCCATACTTGATCACTGTCGGATCACTGGAGAAAATCGCAAGAACTTTAGGACCTAACATCAGCAGCAGGGCAGAAATGCAGACAATCGTTATGACACTCATGAGAATGCCGGTCTTTGCACCCTGCTTTACCCGGTCATATTTTTTAGCCCCCATATTCTGTCCGGTAAACGTGGTCAGTGCCATGGAATAGCTCATAACCGGTAGTATGGCAAAGCCGTCGATCTTGGTGTAGGAGCCGCAGCCTGCCATTGCCAGAGAACCGAAGGCGTTGATGTTGCTTTGCACGATAACATTGGAAAAGGAAACGATGGCATTCTGCAAACCGCTGGGAAGTCCCAGTCGGACAATTTCATAAAGCATATGCTTGTGAAAGCGGATATGCTTCAGCTTTACCTGGTATTCTTCTTTGGTACGCATAAGCAGAAGCATGGTTAATACAGCACTGATGGTCTGTGCAATCAGCGTGGCCCATCCGACTCCGGCAATTCCCATGTGAAAGACGATGACGAACAGCATATCCAGAATGATGTTGGTGACGGAAGACACGATCAGAAAGTACAGCGGATTTCTGGAATCACCCACTGCCCGCAGGATACCGCTTCCCATGTTGTAAACCATCACAGATAAAATGCCCAGAAAATAAATACGCAGATACAGCACGGAGCTTTCCATGACATCACTTGGTGTTCCTACCCATTGCAGTACATAAGGTGAAATAAGTACGCCAATCAGCGTCATGACAAGACCTGCCGCAAAGGTCAGTGCCAGCGAGGTATGCACGGCGATGTGCAGCTCTTCTTTTTTTCTTGCCCCGAAATAGCGGGAGATGATGACGCCGGCCCCAACCGCAAGTCCCATGAAAAAGCTGACAAGTAAATTGATGACAGGCGCACTGGAGCCTACAGCCGCAAGTGCCTGTGCCCCGATATAATTCCCCACAACAACGGAATCCACTGCATTATACAGCTGCTGAAACAGATTTCCCAGCAGCAGTGGTATGGAAAACAGCAGAATTTCCTTCCAGATGACTCCCTCAGTCATCAAACCTCTGTTTTTTGACTTCTCTTTATTCATTCTACTACCCCTTTGATATTTGTATCTTATTATACGCCTGTTTGGTTCAGAGGTAAATGTTAAAAAAATGAAAAGGATCGGATGTTCAAAGCTGGGACAAACAGGATTGTACAAAAAGATATTCCCCGGGAAATGGATACATAACCCATGAAAGTATACTTTTCCATAATTTTTCATAGAAAAAACATTGTAATTTTACGGTGTATTTGTTATCGTATAAATGCTCACGCAATCGGATTCATATGATATACTATAATAGGACAGGAAAGAGGTCATAAACATGGAAAATAATGAAATACTGGACCTGCTGGAACAGGAATACCTGCAGGAATACAGGAAAATACAAAATCGACTTCTTAAAAAAATAAGAGAGAGCAGCTATCTGAATGTGGAGCTGCATGACATTGCGAATCAGCTGTATACTGCCCAGCTGCGAAGCCTGCAGCCGCAGGATATTTACAATGGGGATGAAACAGCCTTTATCAATGGGATTGTGCGCAACGTACCGGAGCCGCTGCTGTTGAAAAACAAAAAAAGCAAGGCCGGAAACCGTGCGGTGATTAGTATACTGGTGGCTGTGATCATTATGATCAGCTTTTATGCTATCAGCCGCAGTGTGGCAATCGACGATCAGCGTAAGGCAATGGGCTATCTGCAGGAATCCAGCAATTATCGTACGATACAGCAGGAAATAAAAGAAGAGGCTGTGTATACCTTCCAGCTGAAGGATGTGTCCTCCAACGAGGGACAAAAGGTATATGAGAGCGAAGGAAATACAGTCTATCTTTCGGATGTGGAGGAAGAAACCGATGCCTATATCATCTATTTTGAGGCAAGCGGGGAATTCAGCACACAGGGCGGAAGTATTGTCTCTGTTGTTTCCCATGACATAGAGAAAAAGCATAAGGCTTACGAGCTCGAGGGTAGTGTAAATGTTATCCTTGACAGCGGTATGCAGGAGCTTCCATGGATGTATCTTAGCGTCAATAAAACAAAGAATAAGGATGAATACGGCTTCCGTTTAAGCAAAGCTCTGGTTGCGGGACAATCAAGTGTAAAGCTTCAGCTGAAGGATTTAGTGAAAACTACATGGACACACAAATAGTGTGTCCTTTTAGGCAGTCGTGTTAAAATAAAATTATAAGAAAGTCATGTAAGCACTGTTATGAATGCCAGTTACATGACTTCTTTTTATATCTTGTATTATTGCGGATGTCGCTTAAAATCCAGGTTTATAGGAAATAACATATTATATACTGGTTAAGCTTATAGGCAAAGAATTCAAGAATTTCATATTGCTTATAATAACAAATATAATAGCAGAATTAGCAATGCCAGTATGCTGAGCGCAAACAAGCCTTTTGCATAGCTTCTCGCATTCTCATATAATTGTTTGTTGAATTCTTCGTTTTTGCTGTTTAATTCTCTTAAACGCTTTCTTTCGTTATCTGTCATCATGCATACCTCCATATGAAACATAAGCTTTTGAGAAACAGCAGGACAGTTTGAAAAAACTCATTGCTTTCATGATACGGTGACACTTCATTGCTGTTACTCTTTTTGTGTACACTCACTTCAATAATATACTAATTGTTTCTAAAAAAACATGCAATACTTTAGGAAAAAGAGGATACGGAAACGGAAAAATTAACGTAAAGATTCACAGTTCCATATTGGTAAGGACATTCTGTACCGATAAAGATGGCGGGAACGATGGAACGAAGCATTTATCTATATGTTACTATTATCCCTGTATCTTTTACATCCGTTATCATAGCAGCACTTTACGATTTTATTTGCACATTCAGGCGAAATTGTTAATCTGTTCTTAATGTGAAAGCAATCTTATAATGTGGATGTAAGCGATACCGAAAACAAGAAAGGAGAATCCTGTATGAGATTATATTCCATAATGAAAGACTTTCTGACAATGAAGGAATACCTGCCCATGGAATATTTCATGAAGCGATATGATGTATCCAGAAGAACGATACAGAATGACCTGTCATATCTGATACAGATTTCTTCAAGAAATGGGTATCAGCTGCACATGCGCAGGGGGAACGGATATCTGCTTGAAGTAATCAATGACCGTCTGCTGGATGAATTCATGAAATCACTCGAGCATGAAACGATGTTTGATATGAAGGACCGTGTCAAGAACATGATGGCGTATCTGACATTGCAGGAAAGCTATGTTTCCATGGATCGTATGGCAGAGCAGTTTCAAATCAGCCGCACCTCAGTAAAAAAGGATTTGCAGGAAGTGGAAAAGCAGCTGCAGGTCCATCAGTTGCAGCTGGAAAAGAAAAGTCATTACGGCATCCGCATCCGTGGAGATACACAGCATATCAGAAAGCTGATGTGCGAGCTGTATTTTGACGGCAACAGCTTTATCACACAGGAGCTGGAAAAGGAGGAGGCTTCCTTTAGCCGGATTCATGAGGTACTGGTACACAGCATTGAGCGGGAGCATCTCAATATCAATTATAACGAATTGAAAAATGTTATGGTATGGCTGAAGGTCACGCTGTATCTGGCACAGATTCAAAAAGAGAAACGATATCATCCAGACGAGGGTAAGGATGCATGTGAACGGGTCGGAGCACAGGTCATACAGACCGTCGAAGGCTTATTCACCTATGGCATATCGAAAAAGACCTGTCAGCAGTTTCTTGAGGTGCTGCGGATCAATATCCGGCAGATGGTGCCTGCCAGCTCCTTCAGTGTAAGTCTGCTTGCCGATATCGATCAGTTCCTGCAGGAATGCGATGAGGTATATGGCACAGAATTCAGTGAGGATGAGGTGTTTAAAACTTCACTGCTTACCCATGTATCCCTATTGATCGACCGGCTGCATCAGAAAATATCGTATAAGAATAATCTGATCAGTGAAATTTGTATTCGCTATCCGATGATCTTCAACATTGCCATTCGCTTTGCGGATATGCTGAAAGAGAAATACGATGTGGAAGCGACACACGATGAGGTCGGCTTTGTTGCGACACATTTTGCGGCGCACATGGAAAAGGAACGGGAGCTGCGTATCCGGCGGTTTAACCGCATCGGTGTTGTCTGCTCCACCGGCGGGGGCAGTGCATACCTGATCAAGCTGCAGATAGAATCGCTGTTTGTCAAAGCAGAGGTGGAAACCTTCAGCTTTCTTCAGCTGGAGGAGCTGGCAGCGTTTCAGCCGGATCTGATTTTTACCATCGTCCCTTTAAACCGGGAGTTCAGTGCTCCGATCATCTATATCAAGGAGCTGCTGGATGATCAGGATCTGATACGTATCCGGCAGGTGCTGCAGTTTGATAACTGTGATTCCCTGAGCATAGCCGATGTGGATTCCTATATGTATTCTCTGTTCAGCCGTGATTTCTTTCAGATCAGTGAGGAAACGGACTATCTGCATCTGCTGAAGCAGATGGCGGACCAGCTGGAAACCTGCGGCTATGGAGGTGCGCATTATGCGGATTATGTCATGGAACGCGAGTCCTATATGAGCACCGTCTACGCACATGGTGTTGCTATTCCGCATCCGATTCAGATCCTCGCGGAAAAGAATATGATATCGGTCTGCATTTTGCATAAGCCGCTGCTGCATGAGGGCAAAGAGGTGCGCATTATCTTTATGATATCGCTGACAAGAAGCAGCTATGAGATGCACAAGGATATCACCCGGAAGCTGTATCAGCTCATGAAGGACGAAAAGCGTCTGGAGCGGGTGTTAAGCAGTCGGACACTGGAGGAGCTGTTGATTGTCATGAAGGAACTGGATGGAGGAAGTATATGAAAGAAGAGCTACTGGTACGCCTGTCCAATGCGGATGCGGTTGCTTCCAAAGAGGGGGAGGTACGTGCCATATTGAAGGAGGAATTGTCCGCATACAGTGATGAAATCACGTACGATACGCTGGGCAGCATTTCCTTTCACAAAAAGGGGACAGCTGAAAAACCGCTGAAAATCATGTTTTGCGCCCATATGGATGAGGTCGGCTTTCTTGTGCGGCATATATCGGATATCGGCTTTGTGTATCTGATTGCGCTGGGCGGCGTCCAGCAGAAAAGCATGGAAATGCAGAAGGTCAGAATTACGACGGCTAGCGGATCAAAGGTATCCGGTATTCTGAACATCACAACGGATGAGAATCACCATGTCAGGGAGCTGTATGTGGATCTTGGCTGTGACGCTCGGGAGGAGGTCGCGGCACTTGGTGTGGAAATTGGCAATATGGTCTGCTTTGACAGCAATGCGCATCCCTTCAATCAGGATCATGTATATGCCGGCAAGGCGATGGATGATCGAAGCGGCTGCTATGTGCTGGCACAGGCGATGAAACGACTTCATGAGCTGTCATTGGAAAATGAAATCATCCTGTGTGCAACCAGCAGTGAAGAGGTTGGTGTGCGCGGAGGGAAAACTGCAGTATATAAGGAAGACCCCGATCTTGTATTCGCACTCGATGTGGCGAATCATCCGGAGCTGTCGAGAAACTATACCAACCACCGCAGGCTGGGAAAGGGCTGCATGCTGGTGCATTACGATAAAACACTGGCACCGAATGAAAAGCTGCTGGCGTTTGTCAAAGAGATTGCACAGACACATGATATCCCTTATCAGTGTGATATGTTCAGTGGTGGAGGTACCGACGCCGGCAATGCGGGAATCAGCCGCAGCGGCACACTTGCTATGGTCATCGGAATACCGCTTCGCTACTGCCACGGCTCCTGGAGTCTGGTGGATACACGGGATCTGGAGCATACGATAGAGCTGGTTGTACAGCTGGCGAAAGCATTAACGAAAGAGAGAATGGAAGCATTTACTGCATATTAACGAGGAGGAGACGAAATGAATCAGTTGGAACAGGAAATCGTAGGCATGATTTCTGCTGCCGGAGATAGTAAGGCGAAAGCATTTGAGGCTTTGAAAATGGTAAAGGAAAGCCGTTACGATGAGGCACGCGAGCTGCTTGCCCAGGCGAGAAAGATAGATCTGGAGGCACACAAAATCCAGACAAAGCTCATCACTGCAGAAATGAGTGACAGTGATGAGAAACCGGAAATCGGGTTGTTGATGGTTCATGCGCAGGACCATTATATGACTTCTCAATTAGCGAGAGATCTGATTGAGGAAATGATAAATGTATTTGAGGCAAAGGAGGGTAAATAACATGAAAATCGTATTGTGCTGTGCAGGAGGCTTCTCCACAACCATGCTGATGGACAGCATGAAGAAAACTGTGAAGGACAGTGCCAAGCTGAATATCGATGATTTCCAATTCACTGCTATACCGGTAGATTTACTGCAGAGTGAAGTGGAAGGCATGGATGTGCTTGTCATCGGACCGCAGATTGCACACAAAATCGACTACATCAAGCCGATCATCGATCCGTACCATATTCCTTATGTTATCGTAGACAAGGATACGTATGGAAAAATGGATGGAGCCACGGTTATGAAAATGGCATTGATCGCAAGAAAAAAAGCAGATATGCAGAAATAATTCTGAGGGGAATTATAAAAAAGAAAGCGAGAGTGGAAACATGTTTGATAAATTTGAGGCATTTATGAATAAATATCTGACTCCGATCGCCAATAAGATGGATAAACAGGTGCATCTGAGCGCAATCAAGAAAGCAATGGTAGCGATGACACCGTTACTGATTATCGGAAGCTTCTGTCTGATTCCGGAAGCAATTCCGAATATGATCGGAACTGAGAATCCAATATCACAGTGGATCACTGCAAATCTGGACATCATTTATATTCCGTTCAATGTCGGAATGAGTCTGATGTCCTTGTATGTGACGGCTATTATCGCCTACCATTTGGCAAATTCCTACAAGCTGGATGTTCCAGGCTGTATGAGTATGGGAATTATCGCCTTTCTAATGATGGCAGTTGAATATACGGAGGACGGTGGCATTTCCGGAACCTATCTGGGTACCAAGGGGCTGTTTGCCGCTATGTTTGCGACCATTATTGCGGTAGAGCTGTATCGCTGGTGTATTAAAAAGCATTTTACTATCAAAATGCCTGAGTCCGTACCTGATTTTGTATCACGTTCCTTTGAAATGATTCCGATTTCTGTTATCGTTATCGGATTCTTCCTGATTATCCGCGTCGTATGTGTGAACGTATTTGAAACCATACCGCCGATGATCTTCACCAATCTTCTGGCACCGCTGGTAGGCTCCATGGATAACCCGCTGGCATTCACCTTCCTGCAGATGATGAGCTGTCTGCTGTTCTTCTTCGGTATTCACCCGTCTGTACTCAGTCCGATCACCAGCCCGATCTCCACACAGTTTCTGGCTGACAATATCGCCAACTACAAGGCACATCTGCCGCTGGAGCATTTCTATACCGGTGGTGCGATCTCTGCTTTCGCAAACTTCACAGGAACCGGTGTCACCTTCGGTCTGGTATTCTGGTGCATCTTCTCCAAGGCGGCGGCACAGAAGAAAATCGGCCGTGTTGCCTTGATACCTGCATTGTTCGGAATCAATGAACCGATACTGTTTGGAGCGCCAATCGTATTGAACCCGCTGTTCTTTATTCCTTATGTCATCGGAGGGGCAATTCTTGGAACCTTCCCGCACTGGCTGATGGATATGGGACTGCTGGATATGCCGGTCTTCAATCCGCCGTATGTCGGTGTCTTCCTGGAGGGCTATCTGGTCAATCTGGACTGGAGAACCATCGTCGTTAATGCCATACAGATGCTGGGATCCATCGCTCTGTGGTATCCGTTCTTCAAACTGTACGAGAAACGTGAGCTGGAGAATGAAAAGGCTGTGGAAGCACAGAAAAGTGCCATCTCCGCAGAGGATGAAGCATTGCTGAACGATTTGGATCTGGATTTCTAAAGACAGTAGTATGGTAAGGCAGGCGCAGGTCTGCCTTATTTATCAAATAGAGGAAAGGGGTGCTGTGCAATGGCGAAGCGCTTAGGAAAGCTGCAAGCATTTCTGCGGGAGCAGAAGCTGGATGCATTGCTGATCAAAAGTAAAACAATGAAAAAGTATATGGACACACTGACTGGAAGCGGCTGTCAGATTCTGCTTATGAGGGATCAGGGATACCTGATTGTCGATGGACGTTATCTGGCAGAGGCAAACGAGCGGGAGCATGACTTACAGATTGTCCAGCATATGCCGCATACCGGTGGAAACGGATATCTTGGCGTTGTTGAAGAGCTGCTGCACAAGCATGCCTGTACAAGCATGGGGGTGGAGAGCTCGCAGCAACTGGTGAAGGAATACTGGCGCATGGAGGCTCTCGGTGTTGAGATTCGTTTGCTGGATGAGGAAATTCATATGCTTCGCATCTGCAAGGATGAAGAGGAACAGCGTCTTATGCAGGAGGCAGTGGATATTACGGATGATATTTATCAAAGAGTCATCCATCATCTGCATATCGGTATGAGTGAATATGAAATATCTGCACTGCTGCAGTATTATGCAATATCCGCCGGAGCTGCACAGATGTCCTTTGAAACAATCGTAGGAACAGGAGAGCGCAGTGCCCTGCCGCATGGACGTCCGACAGGAAGGAAAATCCGTGCGCATGAGCCGATTCTTATGGACTTCGGTATTCAGTATAAAAACTATCAGTCTGATATGACCAGAGTCTGCTTTATCGGGAAGCCGCAGCCGAAAATTGCAAGCATCTACCATATTGTACTGGAGGCACAGCTCGCAGGTATCCGGGCAATGAAGCAGGGGGCAGTGGCAAAACAGGTAGACAACGCCGCAAGGTCTGTCATTACCCGTGAGGGATACGGAGATTATTTTACACACGGTCTGGGGCATGGTCTTGGAATCGGCGACGGCTGTGAATATCCGATTTTGAATGAAACAGGCTCTGTCATTCTGCAGGAAGGCATGATGATGTCCTGTGAACCCGGTATCTATCTGCCCGGCATCGGTGGAATCCGTATAGAGGATGATGTGGTAATCAGAAACGGTATCGGTACAGTGATGAATAAGACAAGCAAGGAGCTTTTGATTCTGAAGGAGGATGCAGAACATGAAGTATGATTTTGATGAAGTGATCGAGCGCAGGGGCACCTATTGTACACAGTGGGATTATATCGAAGACCGCTTTGGAGAAAAAGACCTGCTTCCGTTTTCTATTTCCGATACGGACTTCCGGATTCCCAAGCCGATCAGCGACACGATTCAAAAGGTGGCACAGCACGAAATATACGGCTATACCAGATGGAATCATCACGATTTTAAGGGGAGTATTACCGGATACTTTCAACGGCGCTTTCAATGCCGCATGGAAGAAGACTGGATTTTATACAGTCCCAGTGTCATGTATTCCGTCTCTCTTCTGATCCGGCTGTTATCCAAACCAAAGGATCGTATTCTGAGCTTAAATCCCATGTATGATTCCTTCTTCACAGTTATTGAGGATCAGGAACGCATTCTCATCAGTCATGATCTGGTACATGGAAAGCATGATTTTGAAATTGACTTTGACAAATTTGAAGAGGATATAAAAGGTTGTTCTATATTCCTGTTATGTTCTCCGCACAATCCAACCGGACGTCTGTGGAGTCCAGCGGAGCTGCAAACAATGGTATCGATCTGTAAGTCGCATGGAACGGCCATCATATCGGATGAAATTCATATGGATATGCAGCTGAGAGGAAGACATACGCCGATTCTGGAGTATATTGGGGAATATGACAGATTGTTTCTGGTCAGCTCGTGCAGTAAGACCTTGAATGTTCCCGGCTTGATCGGCTCCTATGCAGTGATTCCGGATGCAACGGTACGGGATGAATTTCTGTATCAGACAAGAAAGCGCGACTTTCTGAATTCTGCAAGTATTTTCGGGATGCATGCGACCATGGTCGGCTATACGGAATGTGACGATTACGTCGATCAGCTGTGCGATTATATCCGCGGAAATATGGAGCTGGTGGAACAGTTTGTGAAGGAGCATTTCCCGGATATGCGCTTTGCTATGCCGCAGGCGACCTATCTTGCATGGATTGATGTCAGAGCTGTACCGTTTTCGAGTGAGGAGCTGCAGGAAGCCCTGGTGCATATCGGTAAGGTCGCTATCATGAAGGGAGAAACCTACGGCAGTAATGGAGAGGGCTATCTGCGTATGAATTGCGGTTGTCCAAGAGCCAAGCTTCTGGAGGGACTGCAGCGTATGAAGAAGGCAGTGGATGCCCTGTATGAAGAAAAGAGGTAGGAAAATGCAGCTGAATATGACAGGTTTATATACAAAGCTATATGCGATTACCGATCATACGCCGTGTGATGTTGATACACCGAAACGCTTTGGTGCATATATCCTTGACTGGGTGGTCGGCGGTATTTTTACTGGATTGCCTGCCGTTCTTTTATATAGCGGATTAACGAAAAAGCAGGATATGTTTGGCGGCTTGTATGTTTTTGAATCACTTGGTTATGCACGCAGCTGGGCCTTTCTTGCCGGGGCACTCTGTATTTTGTTTGCGCTGTTTTATTATGTATATGTTCCATGGCGTATCTGGCCGGGGCAGACACTTGGAAAACGTGTTGCCGGTTACCGCATGGAAAAAACGAATGGTACAGCAGTGGATTTGATTACCCTGTTAAAACGGCAGGTTATCGGCAGCTTCCTGCTGGAGGGTGCAGCATTTGTCGCATCAAACTATATCCGGCAGCTGGTGACCCTGTCACTGAGCTATTATGTAGATTATTACTGGCAGATAGCAGGGATGATTCTTACAGCGTTATCCCTTATTCTTGTAATGAAAACAGACTCGCATCGCGCACTGCATGATTATCTTGCGAAAACCAGAGTGACTTGTGTTGAAAAACAGAAGAATGAGCATTCTTCTATTTGATAAATAAGGAACATGTGACAACGTGTAACATAAGCCAGGGCGGACAGTATTAGAAACAGAAACTAAGCTGTATGAAAAAGGAAAGCATGATTCTGTAATTCATCAGAAGTGCTTTCCTTTCTTGTGCTGTAAAGTGAGGCTACAGGCTATCTGCTTATCCACATGTCACATTGTAGAAGATGCCGCCAAGCTCCGACAGCTGCTTCAATTCGTCTTTTACCTTTCTCAGAATAATTTTCTCATCCTCATCAGATGCACAGTCGAAAACCATCTGCAGTCCCTTCTTACCCTGATAGGTAAGCGGTAAATCCATGGACAGGACTGCCTGTTTAATTTCTTCACACTTCGTAACTGATCCAATCAGCAGTTTCATCGAATCCCTTCTTTCTTTTCTTTAGTATAGCACTCAGAAACGGTATGTAACGGGACGTTATTTTCATATTGGGATGCAAATAAAAGCTCAAAGTAGATACAGAATAAAACAGGTAAATAGTGTAACTGTATCGCATTGAAAATATCAGCTGTTACATAACAAAAGTATTTCTTGTGTGAGGAATTCTTATAATTGAAATCAATGAAAAAACTTTACATTATACGATTATCTAATTTTTATATAGGTTATTTTTAAGGAAATGATGTAAAATTTAGGAATTCGATCATAAAAATCCGTATGTAATAGTGGAGGTGTCAGTATGGGCATGAGGTTCTGTGTGCTGAAGAAAGGGGGCGTACATACGGATCAGATTATAGCGTACCTGATGTTTCTGACGCTGATCTATCTCATCGAGCGGCGGAGCCACAGGTAACAAGGCTATATAACTGATCTCATTTTTGCGGCAGTCCTTATCCTGCATGTAGAAATCACACACCCCTTTTGTCTCAGACCTCCAAAAAAAAGAGAGTGTACGGCTCCAACTGTCCACTCTCTTTTCCAGTCTTTACAGACCTTTTGTCTCAGTACTTAAAGTATAAACATTATATGGTATGAAGTCAATACATTTTACAATGAATTGATGTGTTCACTTCCTTCTTATCCCGCTAATCAAAACGTGATTCTATCAGAAATATCACCATGAATACATTCCTATATATAAGGATAACCACAGCGTGTTATCGATCTGCCAACTGTTTGTTCAAATAAAACAACAGCAGCTCTCTGCCATCTGGAAAAAGTCAAATTATCACTTTACTTCATCCCTTCCCCGTGCTATAATCAATAAACGGGTAGAAATCTCTACTCCCCGCTCTATACATAACGGATATAGGGCCTTAAGACCACGAGGAGGTGTACAGAATGAAAAAATACGAAATCATGTACATCGTGAACGCATCCCTGGATGATGCAGCACGCACTAAACTGATGGACAGTTTCCACAAGATTATTACTGACCACGAGGGTACTATCGATAAGGTAGACGAATGGGGCGTGAAAGAGTTCGCGTATGAAATCAATCACATGAAAAAAGGTTACTATGTTGTCGTAAATGCAACTGCCAACAACGAAGGAATTCACGAATTCGAGCGTCTGGCACGTATCAACCACAGCATCGTACGTTATATGATTATCAAAACTCAGGACGAAGAGTAAGACTTAGGAGGATGGACATATGATCAATAGAGTCGTATTAGTCGGTCGTTTAACGAAAGATCCTGTCTTGCGTAAGACTGCAAACGGTGCATCTGTTGTTTCTTTTACTGTAGCATGTACCCGCCGTTTCAAGCAGGAGGGACAGCCGGACGCTGATTTCATCAACACGGTTGCCTGGAATAAAACAGCGGATATCGTATCACAGTATACACATAAAGGATCACTGGTCGGTGTGGAAGGAAGAATCCAGACACGCAGCTATGATGATCAGAGTGGTAAACGCGTTTATGTAACAGAAGTTGTTGCAGACAGCGTACAGTTTCTGGAAAGCAAAAGCGCTGCCGCAAGCAATGCGAACAGCAATGCCTATGTACCTGATTATGATCAGGGAAGCAATCAGGGCTACCAGAGTGACAACAGCAGCTCCCAGTCCTACTCCAATGACTTTACAAGCAGCGATACACTGGATATCGCAAGTGATGATTTACCATTTTAATGGTAGAAAGGAGATTTTCTATGGCATTCAAAAAACAGCGTATGGGACGTAAAAAAGTATGTTACTTTACGAAAAATAAAATTGAAAGCATCGACTACAAGGATATTGAATTATTGAAAAGATTCATTTCCGCAAACGGAAAAATCATTCCAAGACGTGTAACAGGTACACGTGCAAAATATCAGCGTATGCTGGCTACTGCAATCAAGCGTGCACGCCAGATGGCTTTACTGCCTTACGTAAGCGAATAATATCGCATATTCACTCCATCTGTCGCAGGATGGAGTTTTTTCATAGCTGTATCCCTGCACAGGGCGGCACGGAGCATTGCTGAGGCACTATGAAGAAAGAAAGGAAGCAGATGATATGAACAATCAGACACGCAAGATAACAGAAGGGGCAATGATGTGCGCCATTGTCGGACTGGTCCTGTTTATCAACCGGCAGCTTGGCAATATGCTGGAATATTTCATGTACTGGGTACTGACCTTCCCCATTCTTGTCTATACGGCAAAATACGGAGTGCGCAATGCACTGGTTCCCTCTGTCAGTATGCTGCTGCTTTCCTTCATGATCAGCTCACCGACAACGATCTTTTATCTCTTCAGCTGCATTGTTGTGGGACTTGTATATGGTGGCGGGGTGAGAAAAGGCTGGAAGAACGGTACGCTGCTTGTTTTCAGCGGTATCTTCACATTCTTTTCCTATCTGGTCACAACCGTTTTGCTTGCGGCTGTATTCGGGTATGATCCGGCAGAGGATATCGAGCTGGTGAAAACCATACTGGAGCTTATGAACATCCATAGCGGAATCGATCTCATGAAAACCGTAACGATCATTGTTGTTCTGGTAGCTGTTCTCATGAGCGTGCTGCAGACGATGTGCATCCATATGATTGGAAACATCCTGCTTTCCCGTCTGCATATCAGGGTGCATCCGATGAACAATATTCTCAGTATTCGTGCTCCGAAATGGAACGGATGGCTGATTCTTGTCATTTGGGTTCTATTTTACAGTGGAAATGTGCTAAAATTAAACCAGGAAGCTTCGACGATGCTGCTGGGGGCCTACCTTGTCTGCAAGGTCTATGCAATCGCCTGCGGAGCGATGTGTATCATGGGACTGCTGGTGCTGTTACGAAAGCGCGCATTTGTGTTTTTGTTGATGATTGCAGTCTTTGTGCCCTATGTACAGGATGTCATTGCCGTAATCGGCATTGCGGATATCCTGTTTCTGCTGAGAGATAAAATGAAACGAGGTGTCATAAATGGATCGTTTGGAAAATTTTAAGGTTCAAATCGCAATTATACTGATTGCGGAAGCTGCGGCATTGTTTGTGCTGTATATGGCCGGGATTCCGGGTCTTCAGATTCTGCCCATGACGATTCTGCTGATTCTGAATATCCTTGTCATCATTTGGATCGTATTGAAGTATGAGCGTGATAAGGAACAGCGTGATATCGATATCTCCCATATTCTGGGGCATGATGCCAAGGATGCCCTGTCCTTTGGCGAGGTCGGTATCATTACGTATGATGAGCAGTACAATGCGACATGGATCAATGAGTTTCTGGAGGAGCGCTCTGTTAATGTTGTCGGAAAAAAGCTGACCAGCTGGATTCCGGAGATTACAGATCTTTTCAACGGCTCTGTGGACGAGCTGACGGCAAGTGATCCGAATGGGGAATATGTATATGAGATTGCCCGCAAGGAAAACGGACAGGTGCTGTTTGTACGTGATATCACTAAGCTGGAGACCATAACAGAGCGGTTTAAGAAGGACAGTATCGTTGCCGGATTGCTGCAGCTGGATAATTATATGGAAATTCAGCAGTATGAGGATGAAGGAACCATGGCAACCATCAATACACAGCTGCGTCAGCCACTGGTGGAATGGGCAGGCCGCTACGGGATGTTTATCCGGCGTCTGCGCTCCGATCGCTTTCTCGTCATTTTGAATGAGGCGATTTTCGAACAGGTCGTACAGGATAAATTTGACATTCTGAACACGATACGTAAAAACGCTGAGGATATCGATGTATCCATAACGCTGAGTATGTCGTTTGCCCGCGGTACGGATGATTTCCGTCTGCTGGATACGATGGTGAATGATCTTCTGGAGCTGGCACAGAGCCGGGGCGGTGATCAGGCTGCTGTCAAGAAGTATGGCGAAAGTGTGAAATATTTCGGTGGGAACAGTGAGGCACGTGAAAAACGAAGCAAGGTGCGTGTCCGTGTGATGTCGCAGGCGATCAAGGAAGCCATCATGGAAGCCGACCGGGTGTTTGTCATCGGTCATCAGAATATGGATTTTGACTGCATGGGAAGTGCGCTGTGTATGTCACGGCTGGCTGCTGCCTATGGCAAGGAAGTATATGTGGTATCGGATGGCGGTGGAATCGAACCGCAGCTGCAGGAGGCTTTGATGCTGTACCGGGAGAAGCTGGAGGGACGGCACCGCTTTATCAGTGACGGTGATGCCGCGAAAATGATAGAAAACGACGATTTACTGATTGCCGTCGATCATCACAATCCAAAACAGACGGGAGCTCCGCAGACACTGGAGGCAGCTAACCGTATCGTTGTGATCGATCATCACCGCAGAAGTGAGGACTTCATCGGTAATCCGCTGCTGGTGTATGTGGAATCGAGTGCAAGCTCCGTATGTGAGCTGGCAACCGAATTCCTGCCTTATCAGAACAATAAGGTAAACCTGAGCGAGGAAGAGGCAACACTGATGTATGTCGGTATTCTGGTGGATACCAATCGCTTTAAGACGAGAACCGGAAGCCGTACGTTTGAAGCTGCTGCCTATCTGAAAAATCTGGGAGTTGACCCGATTACGGCAGAGAATCTTCTGAAGGAGGATTTTGATGATTTCGAGGCAAAAACCGAAATCATGAAATATGCAGGACAATATGCGGATGGTATTCTGATCGCCGCAGTTGATAACAACCGTGTAATCAACCGTACACTGATGTCTCAGGTGGCGGACAGCCTGCTGAATATTAAGGATATGGAGGCAAGCTTTGTCATCGGTAATATCGAAAACGGCAAAGTGGCGGTATCTGCCCGCAGTAAAGGGAAGATCAACGTACAGATTATCATGGAGAATATGCATGGCGGCGGACATTTCACGATGGCTGCCCTGCAGAGAGAACAAACAACGGTGAAGGCCGTACAGGAAGAATTGAAACAGATGATAGATACCTATCTGGAAGAAAACAAGGAGGACGACGAAGATGAAAGTGATACTGCTAAGTGATGTAAAGAAGCTGGGAAAGAAAGGGGATATCGTAGAGGTCAGTGACGGCTACGGAAGAAACTTTCTACTGAATAAAAACCTGGCGGTAATGGCAACAAAGAAAAGCATGGAGATTCTGGATGAGCAGAATCTGCAGCATGATCTGGAGGAAAAGCAGAAGGAAGCGGATGCAGAGGACCTGAAAAAGCAGCTTGCGAAGATCACGCTGGAATTCCATGTGAAAACAGGAGAAGGCGGACGTGTGTTCGGCAGTGTTTCCACAAAGCAGATTGTTGCACAGCTGCATGAAACATACGGAATTCATGTGGACAAGAGAAAGGTCATCGATAACGATGCCATCACCTCTCTGGGCTATACGGATGTAAAGGTGGATCTTTACAGAAATAAGGTAATCGGAACCATTCGTGTTCATGTGAACGGATAGGAGGCTTTATGAGTAGAGAATTGCCACATAGCACCGAGGCGGAGCAGTCCATTCTCGGCGCAATGATGATTTATCCCAGCGTAACCAGCGTTGTATATGATCAGGGGCTGGATGTGCGAGATTTCTATCTGGATATCCATCAGCGTATATTCTCTGCCATGATGGATATCACGGACAGCGGTAAGCCGGTGGATGTCACCACGCTGATTGCCCGTTTACAGGATATCGAGCAGCTGAATCTGGTCGGCGGTGCTGACTATATCATCAAGCTGAGTGATACGGCGATATCCAGCGCCAACAGTGTGTATTATATTGAAATGATCAAAAGCAGAGCACATCTGCGACGCTTAATCGAAGCAGCCGAACAGATTGCCGAGGACGGCTTTGATACAGCAAATGATCTGGATGAAATCATGGATAAGGCGGAACGGGATATCCTCGGTGTTACGCGCAGCCGTCGTGCCACTGATTTCAAAAGCAGCCGGGAGGTTGTTTCCAATGTCATGCAGGAGCTGATTCGTCTGCGCTCCAGTGATAACCGTGTAACTGGAATCAAGACCGGCTATACCGACCTTGACCGTATGACCAACGGCTTTCAGCGTGGCGATTTGATTATTCTTGCGGCCCGTCCAGCGATGGGAAAGACTGCCTTCGCGCTGAATCTGGCGTTGAATGCATCCTTTTACAATCCCGGGGCAATTGCCATCTTCTCACTGGAGATGCCGGCGGAGGCATTGATGAAGCGTATTCTGAGTGCCAAGTCCGCAGTGGAATCCAATAAGCTGAGAAGCGGTGCTATTCTGGATGATGAATTCAGCAAGCTGAACGAAGCGGCGAATGAACTGATGGCCAGCAAGCTGTTTGTGGATGACAGCTCCAATATCAAAATATCCGAGGTGTTCTCCAAATGCCGTAAACTGAAAAGTGAGCATGGTCTTGATCTGGTCGTCATTGACTACCTTCAGCTGATCAGCGGAAGCGGGAAAAGCGGAGATAACCGCCAGCAGGAAATATCGGAAATTTCCCGTTCCCTGAAGGGACTGGCCAGAGAAATGGAATGTCCGGTGATCGCACTGTCGCAGCTGTCGCGTTCCGTGGAAACCCGTCCCGACAAGCATCCGATGCTGTCCGACCTTCGTGAATCCGGAGCCATCGAGCAGGATGCCGATATCGTCATGTTTCTGTATCGTGATGCCTATTATGCGAAGGATGATGAGGCGGAACAAAACAATCCGACCGATCAGACCGATCTTGATATTGCCAAGCACCGTAACGGTGCGACAGGCAAGGTGGAGCTTGCATTTCAGAAATCCATATCTGCCTTCTTCAACATTGCACACGACGGATTCTCATAGTGTCAAATATTTGTTATATAACTTTTTGCATATTGCATGTAGATAGCATACCGGCTGTGATGCGACAGCCTGTTTCTTCCAAGGGCTCAAGGAAGTGGACATATCGTATAAGAAAAGGGGGCCGCATATGAAATTTGCACTACTGGCCAGCGGTTCCAAAGGTAACTGCTGTCTGATAAAACATAAGGATACCAAACTGGTCATTGACTGTGGAACAACGCGTAAATATCTGAAAAGCTGCTTTGAACAGATCAGCTATGATCCCATGCAGAGCAATGCACTTCTGATTACGCATACACACAGCGACCATATCGCACAGATGAAGCTGTTTGACCCCATACCAACATATGCGACTCAGGATATCGCAACCAGCCATCTGCACGGCATACGCCCCTACGATCGCTTTGAACTGCAGGATTTTAGAATAACCGTACTGCCGATGAGTCATGATTGTGAAGGCACCGTAGGCTATGTCATCGAGACCGAGGATGAGAAAATGGTATATGTGACAGATACGGGATATATTAAAGATGAGGTTAAGGAATACATACGCAATGCGGACTATTATGTCTTTGAAAGCAATCACGATATCGAGATGCTGATGCAGACGACAAGGCCTGTCTATCTGAAGCAGCGTATCATCGGTGACTGCGGACACCTGTGCAATGAGGACTGCTCGAACATCCTGTGTGATGTCATGGGGGATCATACAAAGGAAATCGTACTTGCGCATATCTCCCAGGAAGGAAACACACGGGACATGGCACTTACCACACTGAAGGAAACACTGAAGCGGAAACAGAAGGATCGCGAGGATCTCCGCCTGTATCCTGCGGATCAGTATTCCATTTATACCGGAGGGAAATCATCATGAAACGACTGACAGCCTTTCTCCTAGTGGCACTGATCGGATGGAATATTGTCCTGACGATTTTATATTTGCAATCAAAAGAGGACACAACAGCAGCAACTGCTGCACAGCAGACGAAGCAGAAGGTGGAAACCGCAAGTGTAAATATCACAAGTGATGTAACAGAGCTTGTGGCGAAGAGCGAAAATAAGGTTGTGACAGTTACTGCCAGAGCACGCGGTCAGGCACTCGACACTGGAAGCGGTGCAGTTTATAAGGTTGACGGAAAGACGGTTTATATCATCACCAACAATCATGTTGTTGCGGATGGGGATGAAGCGTTTGTCACCTTTGCGAACGGCAAGGAACAGAAGGTGGATATCGTCGGAAAGGACGAGTTAACCGATCTTGCACTGTTGAAAACAGATGTTGATTTCAAAGCGGAGGCCTTTGTGATGGGGAATTCCTCACTTGTCAAAAAGGGGGAATATGTCATTGCCATGGGAAGTCCGCTGGGCATTGAGTATCAGGGCAGTGTATCCGGTGGTTTGATATCCGGTGTGGACAGAAGAATGGAAATGGATATCGACAACAACGGTGTTGCGGACTGGGATGTGAATGTTCTGCAGACGGATGCCGCCATCAATCCGGGAAACAGCGGCGGACCGTTAATCAATATGGCAGGAGAGCTGATCGGTATCAATTCCATGAAGATAACGGATACCTCCGTAGAGGGCTTTGGCTTTGCATTGCCGATCAATGAGGTTCTTCCCATCATCACGGAGCTGGAAAACAACGGCAAGGTGGTACGTCCGATTCTCGGAATTTCCGTACAGCCGATCGAGCAGCTGAGTATGCTGGACAAGGCATATCTGGGAATTGATTCCAAGGTGGAAAGCGGCCTGCTGATTGTCAAGGTTGCCTCACGGACACCGGCAGCCTCTGCTGGAATAAAAGAAGGTGACATCCTTGTGAAATTTGATGGTAAGGAGATCAAGGATTATAAGCAGTTCCGTCAGTATCTCTACAGTCATAAGGTAAAGGACAAGGTGAGCATTGTCGTAAACCGCAATGGCAAAGAAATCGAAAAGACGGTAATACTGGAATAAATAAAGGAACGGTATCTGATGCATGATCCTGCACGGATACCGTTTTCTAAAATAGCTGTATGTATAGGGAAAGCAGGGGACAGCAGGATATACTTCATGGCAGATTTGCACTTTTATCATGATCATATCATCCATCTTGCCAACAGACCCTATCATTATATTAAAGAAATGAATGAGGCGCTTGTGGAAAACTGGAACCGAAGGATATGCGAAAATGACGAGGTGTATAGTCTGGGAGATGTAACCATGAAAAATCATGTGTATGCCCGGGAAATGCTGAAGAAGCGAAAGGGCAGAAAGTATCTGATCGAAGGTAATCACGACCGTTTTGTTCATCAAAAGGAATTTGATCAGTCTATATTTACATGGGTAAAGCAGATGCATGAGCTGAAGTATGCGGGACATACCTTTGTCTTATTTCATTATCCGATAGCGCAATGGAACGGCTTTTATCACGGAGCAATTCATCTGCACGGACATCAGCACAATCATGCGGATGTAAATTACAGAAACCGTGATAACGGTCTGTTACGATATGATGTGGGCGTCGATGCAAACGCGATGGCCCCGGTCAGCCTACAGGAAATCATAGCTTTTTTTGAATAACATATCAGGGTGTTAGGAGTATATAGTATGGAAAAATTCGAGGAGCTTTCACAGGAGAAGCAGCGGCGTATCATCGATGCCGGTATGGAAGTGTTTGGCAGATATGAATACAAAAAGGCAAACACGGAGGATATTGCGGTCAAGGCAGGCATATCCAAGGGGTTATTATTCTATTATTTCAAGGATAAAAAAAGCTTTTATATGTATCTGTTTCAGTATTGTGTAACTATCGTCACAAAGACGCTGGATGATGAGGACTTCACAAAAATCACAGATTTCTTCGCATTGATGGAATTCGGGGCGCAGAAAAAAATGCAGATAATGGTGGAGCATCCGTTTATTCTGGATTTTATCTGCCGGGCATTTTCTTCCCGCCGTGAGGCTGTCAGCAGTGATGTGGCAATGGAGCTGCATTCTCTGATGGACACGACCTTTGACCGTTTTTTTGCGCATGTGGATTTCTCAAAATTTAACAATGATGTTGATCCAAAGCAGGTGTATCAGATGCTGGTATGGATGACAGAGGGATATATGCATGAAAAGCTCAGCTGTCAGGAAACGCTCAAGCTGGAGAACATCATGAAGGATTTTGAAGAATGGAAGGTCATGTTTAAGAAGATGGCATATAAGAAGGAGTATCAGTAAAAAAACTGCTTATATCATCAGTGATACCGGTCAAGCGTACCACAGATGCATTGCAGTTTTTTATTACATTCACATGGCTATTGTGAGATAACCTCCCAGTCCTTGATATCATCCAGCTTTAATGCAGCGTAATCGTCCTGTGTACCTCCGGAGTCTTCTCCAAGCTTAACGGAAGCATTTGCTGTTTTAACACGTGGTGTTCCGCTAAATCCATTATTTCCGGAATAATCATACTGGATAACCTTGACTTTATTTCCCTTTTTTATATCCTCCAAGGTTACCTTGCGCTCACTTATCGTTATCGTATAATTGTTATCACTTTTACTTGCATAGATTCTGAAGCTGTAATCATATCCGCTGGCTATACCAGCGTCGTTAAGCGCCTTGCGCAGACTGTTACCGGCATTTGCACCTTCCGAATTGATGAATGCCTTATCTTTTTGATCGATGAAGGCCTGAATGATGCTGAGAGGCTCTCCCTTTATCAAAGCAAGGTGAATTTCGTTTGCTTTTACAAATAGATTATCATAGGAGGTCAATATTTCATACTTCTGCTGTTGATCATCATATCGGATATAGGTTTCCCCTATCAAAACGATAAAATCTCCGGCACCGTTATTTGCCTTGTTTTTATATATTTCCATCAGGGTCCCTTCCACTTCCGAGCGTTTCATGATATCCTTCATATTTTCATCCGTCGCCAGTAAATCCAGCTGCTGTTTCTTTACCAGCTCGATTCCCTTCTCCTTGGAAGCTACCATGACACTTCTTGCTTCGGAAATCAGCTTGGTATCTGCCGCCTTGCGCACGTAGCTCATAACAGCCGGTACAGCAAGTGCCATCAGGATACCGATGATTACCAGAACAACAATGATCTCGACCAGTGTAAATCCTTTTTTATTCTTTTTCATACCATCACCCTTTTCTTTCATTGTACTATAAAATTCGTGGTTTGTAGACATTTTACGAAAAAATGATATGATTTTTATATTCTATAAGCCTTGAAATAAACGCCTATGCATAAATGTTCATGTATACCTGTTTCCTGAGTATCCTCACTGCTTATGCGAAGGAGATTACGAAACATTGACTCTCTTATAAAATAATCATCAGGTGATATATCCTCAGCTGCAGGTCAAAAGCTAGGCTTTGAGCATTGAACATTTATTTGCAACGGGTATTGGATACGATAAAGTACGGCTTCTGATATTTGCACTCTGATGAAAAACAGCGTACAATAATTCTCGTAGTGAGGTGGAATATGCACGTAGAGGAAGTACCGGAATTTTTAAATATAGCGAAGGAGCTGCTGGGGGATGCCAGGGTATGGGATATGCAGAAGTATATACAGCACGGATCCATCAGCTGTCTGGAGCACAGCTTCGTCGTATCCTACTACAGCTTTACACTGGTCAGAAAATTACGTTTAACCTGCGATGAACGCTCTTTGGTGCGGGGCGCGCTGCTGCATGACTATTTTCTATATGACTGGCATGAGGCAGAGGATTGGCACAGACTGCATGGCTTTCGCCACCCTTTTTTTGCGAATCGCAATGCATTGCGCGATTTTCAAATCAGCGAACGGGAACAGGAGATCATCCGCAAGCATATGTGGCCGTTAACCGTCATACCACCTATGTGCAGGGAAGCATGGGTGGTAAACGCAGTGGATACAGCATCCGGCATTGTTGAGGTGCTCACAGAATATCGGATGTTTAAAAGACTGCGCAGCAGATGGCTGGAAAGCAAGCTGGAGCTATTGAAGCAGGTAAAGGAGAACTTATGATAAAAATCGTTGCAGTAGGAAAAATAAAGGAAAAGGCACTGCGTACACAGATTGAAGAGTATGAAAAAAGGCTGCGGCCGTTTACAAAGCTGGAAATCATCGAAGTAAATGATGAAGTGGCACCGCAGAGCAACAGCGATTCACAGAACAATCAGGTTAAGGAAAAGGAAGGAGAACGCATTCTTGCCAAAATAAAGGATCAGGAATATGTAATCCTTCTCGATTTATGGGGAGAAATGGTGGATAGTGAGCGGTTTTCCAAAAAGCTTGATCAGCTACAGACCTATCAGACCAGTAACCTAACATTTGTTATCGCAGGATCTCTGGGACCGGGCAAAAATGTCTATGATCGCTGTAACTGGAAATGGAAGCTGAGTGATCTGACCTTTACCCATCAGATGACAAGAGTGCTCGTACTGGAACAGATTTATCGTGCCTTTATGATACAGAACAACAATCCATATCATAAATAGTGTTCAAAGGTCATACCTGCGCCATCCTTTTCAAATATGAATACAAAGCAGGAGCATCCGCAGAGGTTCAGAACAGCTTCTGCTTTCTTTATGAAAATATATGGCTGATATTGAAATAAATGTGGCTGAATCTGATTGAAAAAGAATATATGTGAATAAATGGTAGGGATGAAAGCTTTCTTCGGTATTTAAGGATTTTTTAAGAAAGACTGCGGTATTCTTAGCTTGTAGAAAGGGTGTGACGGCAATGCTGAAACGAATGTTGAAAAAAGATTTAATGCATAGAAAGAGTGTCAATCTGATTCTGTTTCTGTTTATTACCATTGCGACGGTATTTCTTGCAAGCAGTGTAAATAATATTCTTGTTGTAAGCTCCTCTGTGGATTACTACATGGATTATGCAAATATACCGGATGTGAATCTGGTGGCAGTAAATTCCGGGGAAAAAGAGAAGATCATGAAATGGATAGAAACCGAGGCTCCGGGTGTGAAGGATTACGGTTATCAGGAAATGCTCTCTGTGGAACAGAAAAATTTGCACAGGGAGAATGGAAAGAAGTTTAACGCGGAAGGACTCAGCCTTTTCCTGTCCGAGGAAAGCAGTGACTATTGCAAGGGCTTTGATCCGAATGGGGGAGCTCTTCATCTGCAGGATGATGAGATAGGAATGCCTGCCTTTCTGATGGATAAAAACGATTTGAAGGTCGGCGATAAGGTGCGTATAAGCCTGAATGGAAGAGATAAGACCTTTACTCTGAAAACCGTGGTAAAGGATGCGGCGTTCGGAAATGATATGGTTGGTATGTCAAGAATCTTTATGAATTCGGATATGTATAAAGAATTTAAAAAAGCGGGCAGTGAACAGACGTATGCGTTATACTTCATCAATGTAAGCTCCATTTCCGAATTTACGGAAGCACAGAATCTGCAAAGCTTTCCATCCGTTTTGAATACGGTGTCGCGCAGTATGTATTCCATGATTTATTCCTTTGATCTGATTCTTGCGGCTCTGTTAATTCTTGTAGGCATCTGCATGATTCTGATTGCTTTGCTGGTTCTTCGCTTTACCCTGCTGTTCACAATGGAAGAGGAGTATCGCGAAATCGGCATCATGAAGGCGATCGGCCTGAGGGATAAGGCAATACGGCGCCTGTATCTTGTGAAATATACATTTCTTGTCAGCAGCGGGGCTTTCCTAGGTCTGTTGATCAGCGTACCGATCAGTCGTATCATGGTGGCGGGAGTCAGTGTGAATATGATTATGGAGGACAGCGGTGTTAACTTCTTTGTAAATATTCTCTGTACCCTGCTGATCATCTTTCTGGTCATGCTGTTCTGTATGAACTGTACACGAAAGCTGAGCCGCATTACTGCGATATCCGCCATTCGGGGCGGACACAGCGGAGAGAGCTTTGCGAAAGCGTCGGCCTTGTATTTGTTCAAACAGAAATATCTGCGTGTTCCCGCATATCTGGGTATCAATGACATGCTGACGCATCTGAAACGCTATGCCCTGCTGCTGGTTACCTTCTGTATCAGCTTTGTTCTGATCACAATTCCACTGAATACCATCAATACCATGCAGAGCAGTGAAATGGCATCCAAATTCACCGTGAATACGGACAGTGCTGTATATATAAAGAAAATTGAAGGGAAACAGGATTCCGCATACAAAAACTCCGCGCAGCTGAAAAAGGGAATGCAGCGTGTGGAGCGGGAAATGAAGGAAAAGGGCTATGATGCTGAGCTGACGGCCTCCTCCATTTACTTCCTGCCGTTTCATGCTCCCGGAAAAAAGGGCAATACGAAAATCATGTCCCTGCAAATACAGGGGCGCAATACGGAATATCTGGATTATCTGGAAGGCAGTGCCCCTGTGCTGGAAAACGAAATTGCCTTCTCCCGCCTCATTCTGGAGGATAACAACTGGCATATCGGAGATCGTATAGAGGCCGATCTGAACGGTGAAACCTACAAGTTTATCATTACAGGAAGCTACGCCGATTATATGCAGCTGGGAAGCAGTGCCCGTCTGAATGCAAAGCTTGATCTAAGTAAGGTGGACATGTTTGAGTATTGGAATGTCAATGTTGATATGAAGACAGACAAGAGTCAAACGGAGCTGAAGGATACCCTGCAAAAGCAGTTTCCTGATTATGAATGGTATACGGCTCAGGAAATTGTCGATCGCAATATCGGCGGTATTCAGGAATCTCTGAGTGAGCTTCTGATTCCGATGACTGCCATGCTCTGTGCAGTTATTATGCTGATTACACTCTTGATGGAAAAGCTGTTCATCGTACGTGAAAAGGGAGAAATCGCTATGATGAAGAGTATTGGATTCCGTAACAGCAGTATTCGCAGCTGGCAGGTGATTCGGATGATTCTGGTTGCCCTGGTATCCATGCTTGCGGCAGTTCCATTGTCCATGCTCAGTAACCGCTTCATGCTGGAGCCGATCTTCGCCATCATGGGTGCGGATGTGCATATCCAGATAGATCCGGTACAGGTTTATCTGATATATCCGGGTGTACTGCTGCTGGGAATCATCTGTGCAACGATATTTGCTACCGGTCAAATCAAGCGTATCCATATACGTGAAATGAACAATATGGAATAAGGAGGAAGCTATTATGAGTGGAATAACAGTAAGCAATCTGTGTAAGACATATATCGTAAATAAACGACAGAACAACGTATTGAGAAATGTCAATCTGACATTGGAAGAAAAGGAAATGATCGCCGTCATGGGACCATCCGGCTCCGGTAAGACAACCCTGCTGTATACCATCAGCGGGATGGACAGTGCGACAGCCGGAAGTGTGAAATTCTTTGAGCGTGAGCTTACGGATATGAGCCGCAATGAGATCAGCGATCTGCGCCTGGAGGAAATGGGATTTGTCTTCCAGCAGATGTATATGCTGAAAAACCTGTCCGTTTATGATAATATTATATTACCGGCCTATCAGTCTGTAAAGGGAAGAACGAAGCAGGGAAGAAAAGAAATCAATGCCTATGCCGCAAAGCTCATGCAGAAGCTTGGCATCAGTGAAATCGCGGATAACGATGTGAATGAGGTATCCGGAGGACAGCTGCAGCGTGCCTGTATCTGCCGCAGCCTGATCAATCATCCGCGTATTCTGTTTGCGGATGAGCCGACAGGTGCCCTGAATAAGCAGAGCTCTCATGAGGTGATGGAGGAGCTGAACCGTATTCATAAGGAAGGGACAAGCATACTGCTGGTAACCCACGACATGAAGGTAGCCTCACGCTGTGACCGTGTGCTGTATATCGAGGACGGAAATATCCGGGATGAAATGCAGCTTGGCGCATGGGAAGACTGTACGGATATCCGCAAGCGGGAGCGCAGATTAAATGAATGGCTGATAACGTTAGGATGGTAATTGCCTATGATAGATATATTACTTGTAGAGGATCACCGTGAGCTTGCCCAGCTGATCGTAAGCTTTTTAAAGCGGGATGGATTTCAGGTGCATCATGTGGAGAGCGGGGAGGCTGCGCTTTCCTATCTTGCACAGACAGAGGTACGTTTGCTGCTGCTTGATATCATGCTGCCCCATATGGATGGCTTTACGGTATGCAAAAAAGTGCGGGAGCATAAAGCGGTTCCGATACTGATAATGAGTGCGCGAAAGGATCGGAATGATCAGCTGAACGGCTATGAGCTGGGGGCGGATGATTATATCGAAAAGCCTGTGGATCCGCAAATACTTGTCGCCAAAATACGTGCTGTTTTACAGCGTACATCCGATTTGCATCGCAAGGAAACCATATCCTGCTGCGGTGTGGTCATTGAGCGTGCACAGCACAGAGCCTTTGTGGATGGAAGTCTTATGGAGCTGAATGCGAAGGAATTCGAGCTGTTGACACTGCTGGTATCCAACGCAGGGAAGACCTTACGCAAGGAATATATTTTCGCAAGCATATGGGGCATGGACAGCTTCAGTGAACAGCAGACACTGACCGTTCATATCAAAATGCTGCGTGACAAAATAGAGAAGAATCCAAAACAGCCGCAGCGGATTAAAACAGTCTGGGGCGTGGGGTATCGCTTTGAAGAAGTATAATATCCTGATCCTTTCCTGTTTCCTGCTGTATCTGGGCATTGCAGCCTTTCTCGGGTGGAGTATTCTGCAGATGGAGGAAACCAGGGACCATGCATATCGTGTGGAAATCAATCGTATCCTGCAGCAGGTGGAAAAGGGTACGAAGGCTGAGGATATCGCACGAAACAGCTATCCGCATATCGAAAAGCTGCAATGGCTGTCCGCAGAGGAAGGAAACAGAGAAACAGCCTCTGCCTTTTTCCAGGAGGGAAATAATCTGGAGATGCATGTGGTACCCGTCTACAGAAAGCAAAAGCTGACAGGATATCTGCGCTTTGATTATCATCGCTCGCTTGTGGATACCAACGGACTGATGCAGCGCACACAGTTATCTCTCACCGCTTTGTTCGCAATGCTGGTGGGTGTTCTTCTCTATCTGAGAAAGCACCTGTTAAAGCCCTTTGATCGAGTGCGTAAGCTTCCCGGTGAGCTTGCGAAGGGACATTGGAAGGGGATCGTGAAGGAGGAAAAAAGCAGATATGCACATGATTTCCTGCTTGGAATCGGACAGCTGAAGGATTCGCTGGATACTTCCAGAAGGCGGCAGCTGGAGCTGGAAAAGGAAAAGAAGAAGCTGCTGCTTTCTCTGTCACATGATATTAAGACACCGCTGAACACCATCCAGCTGTACGCGCGGGCTTTGGAGGAGCATCTGTATACGGATGAGGCACAAAATGTACACGCAGCTCATCAGATACAGGAAAAGGGGAAGGAAATTGAACATTATGTCGAAGAAATCATGAAGCAGTCCCGTCACGACATACTGGATATACAGGTCCAAAACAGTGAATTCTATTTGAAGGAGCTGATCGACAAGGCTGTTCACGCGTATAAAGAGCCATTGCGACTGCGGCGTATGGAGCTGGTGGTAAAGCCCTATGAAAACCTGCTGCTGAAGGGAGACCTGGAGCGCAGCTATGAGGTCGTGGAAAACATTATGGAAAATGCCTTGAAATACGGAGATGGAAGAAGGATAGAAATATCGTGCTATGAAGAGGACTATTGTCAGCTGATTCGTATTTTTAACACTGGAAATACAGTGAGTGACACCGAATTTCATCATATATTTGAAAGCTTCTTTCGTGCCAGCAACAGCGAGGGGAAGCAGGGCAACGGTCTTGGACTTTATATATGCCGGGAAATCATGCGGCGTATGAATGGGGAAATTTTCGCCGAAAAGGAAGCGGATGGTATGGCCTTTCTACTCGTGTTCCCTTATTGAATACCAAATGGTGCAGCTGCCTGCAAATGCGGATACCGTGGATGCAATGCTTTGCTTGGAATACGTGAAGAGTGCATCCTTTTTCATGCTTTATAAAGTGAATAGGGAGAAAAAGCTGCTTTGCTTCATCATACAGTAAAAGAACGATCGCAGTCTCATAGAAAATATAGGAACTCTCCTGAAGCTTACATGAATACTGCAAAAGGGCTTGTCCTGCAAACAACACTGCTATAGAATATCAGAGAAAGAGTTACGTAAAAAAACAGGAAGGGATGTATTGTACGGTTATGCTTTCATAGTATGACTTGCAGGTAAAAAAAGGGCTGCCTGTGATTCAAAAGGGAAGGCAGCTTGGAAAGCCAGAAAGGACAGAGAAATGCTGTTGAAAGAAGTTATGGAGAAAAGCGGTCTTAGCAGGAAGGCTGTACAGTATTATGAGGATCAGGGCTTTGTAAAGCCGGTAAAGCTGGAAAACGGCTACCGCGATTATGATGAAGACTGCCTGAAAACATTGCGAGATATTCATGCCATGCGGCAGATGGGACTGCATATAAAGGAAATACGTGCAATCCTTATAGAGGAAGAATATGCACTTCAGGTCTATGAACAGCTGATTCATGAGCTTGATATGCAGATGGTGCGCCTGCAAAGTCAGCGCACGGTACTACGAAAACGTATGCACCATGAGGAGGCAGAAATGGAATATACAAACGAAATGTGTCCATATGTATATATCCGAAAGCTCTCCCTATTGCTGGGGGTAATCCAGTGCATGCTGGGCGCTACCGGCTTTCTTCTGTTTCCCTGGCTACCGGGTACAACCAATCTGTGGCTGATTGCCCTTCCGCTTGTTTTCATTTTGCAGCTTATACAAAATATGTATTATGATACGAGAATTCACGGTCTGCAGTATATGGAAATCGGCTGGAAGCAGCTCGGGCTGACCGCTGTGCTTGCTTTTATCTGTGGTATCCTGACAGCGATTTCCTGCAAGGAAGCATATATGCAGCAATCTGGTGCTGTCTTTTGTATCACTGCTGTAACTGCCATCCTGCAGCTATGGAACGGATTTCATCTGTATGGAAACTCGCAGGGAGAACACGGCTAGGCAAAACAGATATGGCTCTATTATCTCCAACGCATCACCATTTGCCCGCCCGCCAGGCAGTAGGCTTCTGTGAATGCAGACATTACATAGGGAAGCACATTCACCTGATTACACAGAGACGATGCAGCTGTAAGCAGACAGACGCTGTTCCTGTAAATGGTGAAAATATTTTCAGAATAAAAAATGTAAAATTTCAGAAAAAGTGTTGACAAGCAAAAAGAAGAGGTGTATCCTATAGGAAACCAAAGACAGAGAGATCAAGCAGAAAGATGCGCTTATAGAGAGCACGCGGATGGTGGAATCGCGGCAGAAATGCAGTTTTGTAAATGGACTCTGGAGGGCAAGGTGAACGGCGCAGCTCAGTATCCAAGACGTATGCCTACGTTACAGGGCTAGAAATGTGTCGGCATTTTGATGAGAGGATGGTTTCCAATAGATGGAACGATCAAATCAGGTGGTACCGCAGATGAACCTAACAGCATCTGTCCTGAAGTCAACAGACTTTTGGACGGGTGCTTTTTTTATATAAGGGAGGTGGTCATTGTGTTACAGAGCACAGAGGAATGGCGATGGCATAAGGGAAAACAGACGTCATATAAACGAAGGAAACAAAACAACACAATGAAAGAGAGGACAACAGGTCATGAAAAAATTATGTAAGGCAGCAGCTGCATTTCTATTATGTGCAGGCGTATTAACAGGATGTGGAAGCAAGGAGGATACGAAAACTGAGAAAAAAATACCGGTGGTATCGGTAGCGCAGATTGTAGAGCATAAGTCACTGAATACGATTCGTGACAGCTTCAAGGCAGAGATGGAGGCACTGGGCTATAAGGATGGAGAAAATATCAAGCTGGACTTCAAGGATGCCGGCGGGCAGCAGAACACGCTGAATTCCATCATGTCGACATTTGCCGGAAACAAGAGTGATGTCATCGTGGCAATTGCAACACCGACAGCCATGGCGGCAGCGAAGTACAGCAAGGATATTCCGATCGTATTCTCCGCAGTCAGCGATCCGGTAGGCGCAGGGCTGATGGATGATCTGAAAAAACCGAACAACAACATTACCGGGACAAGCGATGAAATTCAGGTGGATCAGATACTCGATCTCGCATTGAAGGTAGACCCTAATCTGAAGACACTGGGCTTTATTTACAACAGCTCCGAAGCGAATTCTGTAAGCAATCTGGCAAAGGCAAAGGAATTCTGTAAAAAACACGATATCAAGCTGGTGGAGGGAAGCGGCGCAAACATCACGGAGATTCAGAGCGCAGTCAGTGTGCTTACCGATAAATGTGATGCGATCTTTGCACCAAACGATAACACGGTGGCAAGCTCTATGAGTGCTCTTGTGGAAACTGCAAACAAGAAGAAGGTTCCGGTATATACCGGTGCTGATTCCATGGTAAGTGACGGCGGCTTTGCGACGGTTGGTATTGATTACACAGAGCTTGGCAAGGAAACGGCAAGAATGACGGATAAAATTCTGAAGGGCGAGGATGTGGAGAATCTGCCGGTTAAGGTCTTCAAGGATAATCTGAATATCTATGTAAATGAGAAAACGATGGAGACACTGGGCATTCAGCTTCCAAAGGATGTAGAAGACAGCAAAAATCTGGTCATGATGTAAGCCTGTGCACAATAGGAACAGGCCTGTCATATATAAGGATATAAAAGATATATAAAAGGAAGATAATCGTGCTGGTTACAGATTTCGTATTGAAAAAACAGGACGGAATCTAAACAGATTAAGAAAGTAATACATGGTTCGTAATGGAATCTGTATCATACAGCCATATGGAAAAAATCTGTAAGAAGCATAGGGCTGATGTAAGAAGTAAGCGGTACAGGTAACAGTATAGTAGAAGAGAGGATGAGGGTTATGGCATTATCAACCATACAGGATGCGGTGATACTCGGCATGATATTTTCCATCATGTCGCTGGGGGTGTTTATTTCCTTCCGCGTTTTAAATATTCCCGATCTGACGATTGACGGGAGCTTTACAACCGGATGTGCGGTATCTGCCGTATTCGCAATGAATGCTCACCCGTTTATTGGTACACTCATGGCGTTCCTTGCCGGAGGTCTTGCGGGGCTGGTAACCGGTCTGCTGCAGACCAAATGCAAGGTGCAGTCCCTGCTTGCCGGTATACTGACAATGACAGCCCTGTATTCCGTCAACCTGAAAATACTGAACGGCATGCCGAATGTATCCCTGTTCGGAAAGAAAACCATCTTTACACCGCTGGAGGCAGTGCTTGGTGATCATGCCTATGGTGTAATGATTGCCGGGCTTCTCATCCTTCTGATCCTTCTGCTGTATCTGTTTTTGAAAACACAGCTGGGAATGAGTCTTCGGGCAACCGGTGACAATGAAGCGATGGTGCGTGCCAGCAGCATCAACTCGGATTTGATGAAAATCATGGGTATCGCACTTGCCAATGCCCTGGTGGCGCTGGGTGGTGCAGTCTTCGCACAGAATCAGGGCTTTGCGGATGTGAGCGGAGGAATCGGTATGATGGTTGTCGGTCTGGCGAGCATCATTGTCGGTGAGGCATTTATCCGCAGAAAAACACTGGGCTTTCAATTTGCGGCTGTCGTTGTGGGCGCAATCGTCTACCGGTTTATCCTGACCGTTGCCCTGCAGCTGGGAATCGGTGCAAGCGATTTGAACCTGTTCTCCGCAGCTCTTGTGGCACTGGCGATATCACTGCCGCATCTGAAAAAGAGAAGGAGGGGGACGCATGCTTGATTTAAAGGATATCAGTGTAACCTTTCATGCCAATACCGTCAATGAACGAAAGGCTCTGGATCATCTGTCCTTCCATGTGGAGGATGGTGACTTTATCAGTGTGCTGGGGACCAACGGTGCCGGAAAAAGCACGCTGCTGAACGTAATCAGTGGAACGATACCGTGTGACTCCGGGACAATTTTGCTGGATGGAAAGGATATCACAGCTTATCCCGAATACAAACGGGCAAGAGAAATCGGCCGCCTGTTTCAGGATCCCCTGAAAGGGACGGCCCCGCACATGACCATTGAGGAGAATCTGGGACTGGCATACAGCCGCGGCAAGAGAACGACGCTGAGCCGGGCAATAAAAAAAGGGGATCGAAGCTTTTTTATCGAAAAGCTGAAGGAGCTGGGACTTGGTCTGGAGGATCGCATTTCCACAACCGTGGGATTGCTGAGTGGCGGGCAGCGGCAGGCACTGACACTGCTGATGTCCACGATCGTCACACCGAAGCTTCTTCTGCTGGATGAACATACGGCGGCGCTCGATCCGAAAACGGCCGCCTCTGTCATGGATATCACAGAGAGAATTGTAAAGGAGAACCATATCACTACGCTCATGATTACGCACAACATGAAGCAGGCACTGGAATACGGCAACAAGACGATTATTCTGAATGAAGGGAAAATCGTCAAGGTGCTGGAAGGGGAAGAAAGAAAGAACACAACGGTCGATGACCTTCTCAACATGTACGACTTTGTCTGAAAAAGGAAGTATTTGGCAGATTGTTTTTCTTGGAATAATCTGCCGCATACGATAATATAATGAACATGCGAGTATAAGATTGAGCATAAATTTCATGAAAACCAGAAAAAAATCAATGAAATTTTGACTTGACTTTTCCGCGTGTTTTTGCTTTTGGCGTCAATTATGCCCGAAAAGCTGAAAACGCATACATAAAGTTCATTTTTCTTACAAAAAGGGTGGAAATTTATGTTGAAAATCATTATACTTAATATATAGAAAAAATTCCTAAGGGGGGATTTACATGAGACAAAACAACATGCTGGCTATGATACTAGCCGGAGGCCGAGGAACACGACTGTATGCCTTGACCAAGAAGATTGCAAAACCTGCAGTGTATTACGGAGGGAAATATCGAATTATCGACTTCCCGCTGAGCAACTGTGCCAACTCCAACATCAACGTTGTCGGGGTACTGACACAGTATGAGAGTGTATTGCTGAATTCCTATGCAGCAGCTGGACAGCGCTGGGGACTGGATGCAAAAGACAGTGGTGTATACGTACTGCCGCCTCGTGAGAAAGACGGAGCAGCATTTGACGTATATCGCGGAACTGCAGATGCAATCTCACAAAATATCGATTTCATCGACAGCAACAATCCGGAGTATGTTCTGATTCTGTCGGGAGATCATATCTACAAGATGGATTATTCCAAGATGCTTTCCCATCACAAGGCATGTGATGCGGATGCAACGATCGCCGTATTACCGGTTCCGATGAAGGAAGCAAGCCGCTTCGGTATTATGAACACGGATGAAACAGACCGTATCGTGGAATTCGAGGAAAAGCCGGAGCATCCAAAGAGTAATCTGGCTTCCATGGGTATCTATATCTTTAACTGGAAGCAGCTGCGAAAAATGCTGGTCGCAGATATGGATGATCCTAACAGCAACCATGACTTCGGAAAGGATATCATTCCTGCCATGCTTGCGGAGAACAAGCGTCTGTATGCATGGAAATTCAAGGGTTACTGGAAGGATGTAGGAACCGTGGATTCCCTGTGGGAAGCAAACATGGACCTGCTGAGCAAAAACAACGAGCTGGATCTGAATGATCCAAACTGGAAAATCTATACAGAGGATGTATCAACCGTGCCGCATTATATCGGACCGAGCGGCAAGGTGGATAACGCATATATCAACCAGGGATGTGTCATCAATGGTGAAATCAACAACTCAGTCCTGTTCACAAACGTGAAGGTTTCAAAAAATGCAAAGGTCAATGATTCGGTTCTGTTACCGGATGTGGAGGTCGGCGAGGGTGCCGTCATTCACCGTGCCATCGTTATGCAGGGTGTCAAGATTGATGCCGGTGCTGTCGTAGGTGATCCGAACAGTGAAGAAATCGAACTGATCAGCAAGAGAGTGAGGGGTGAGTAATATGTGCAATGCAATCGGTATTGTTAATTATGAAGGACCTAATGTACAGGTCAAAGGTATGCAGGATTATCGCCCGGTATCCGCCTTCTCATTCCTGGGAAGATATCGTCTGGTCGACTTTCCAATTTCTAATCTGAGTAATTCCGGTGTAAATCATATCAAGGTGTTTGTAAAAACAAATCCGAGATCTCTGTTGGAGCATCTGGGAACCGGACGTCATTACAACATTAACTCCAAGCGTGGAAAGCTGCACATCCTGCCGGCAAAAAGCATGGATGAAAATGATTTCTACAGCAATGATATCAATTCTTATATGTACAACATGCAGGCAATCGAGGATGCCAATTATCCTTACGTTGTTCTGACACCGAGTCACTTTGTTTTCCGTCAGGACTTCAGTGCGCTGCTGGATACGCATATCGAAAGCGGTGCGGATATCACCATGCTGTATCAGAATGTGGATAATGCAAAGGAATCCTTCGTGAACTGTGATGTTGTGAATCTGAACAAGCAGAAGGGTGTTCTGTCTCTGGAGAAGAATCGAGGAAACTCCAAATCCAGAACGATTTCTCTGGAAACCTATATCCTGAGCAAGGAGCTGTTCATGGATCTGGTTAAGAAGGCAGCGAATATCTCTTCCCTGTACTGGTTCCGTGATATCGTAAACGATGAGTGTGCGGAGCTGGATATCCGTGGTGTTGCACACCGTGGCTTTGTGGCATGTATCAATGACTTTAAGAGCTACTACAATGCCAATATGGATCTGCTGGATTATGATAAGGCGATGGATCTGTTCCATACAGACTGGCCGGTTTATACAAGAACCAACGATTCCTGTCCTACACAGTACTACTCCGGTGTCAGTGTGAAAAACAGTATGGTTTCCAACGGATGTCTGGTAGAGGGTGATATTGAAAACAGTGTTATCGGACGTGGTGCGATTATCAAGAAGGGGGCAGTTGTGAAAAACTGTGTGATCCTTCCGGGTGCCATGATCGGTGAAGATGTGCATATTGAAAATGTAGTAGTGGATAAGAAAGCAAGAATCGTCCGTAAAAAAGAACTGCTGGGCCTTGCCGACACTCCGCTGTACGTGAAAAGGAATGATAAAATTTAATGGCAAGAATATTGATGGTTGCTGCCGAGGGTCTTCCCTTTATTAAAAGCGGAGGACTGGCAGATGTAATCGGCTCCCTGCCGAATGAGCTGGCTAAAAAGGGTCATGAGGTGCGTGTTATCATGCCGCTGTACCTGAAAATTGCTCAGAAATTTCACCATGAATTTACGCTGGAAGCTCAGTTTTCCGTGAGTATTGCGTATCATGAGGTACCGGTAAATATCTGGTCAACCATGCGCAAGGATGTAAAATTCTATTTTGTTGAGCACAAGGGATACTTTGAGCGTGAAGAAATGTATGGACATATCGATGACGGGGAACGCTTTGCTTATTTCCAGAAGGCTGTCATTGAAATGTGCAATCAGCTGAACTACTTCCCGGAAATCATGCACTGTCATGACTGGCATACCGGGATGATACCTGCTATGTGCAAGGAAGGTCACAGCTTTGATGAACGCTATCGCAATATCCGCTTTGTTTATACGATTCACAATCTGGCTTATCAGGGGAACTTCGGTGTGGAAATGCTGGACAGCTGTCTGGGACTGGATTATCGAATTTATGACAACGGAAATGTACGCTACGACGGTGGAATCAGTTTCATGAAGTCCGGTATTCTGTATGCGGACAAGGTGACAACAGTTTCCCCTACATATTCTCAGGAGATTCTGACGCCGCAGTACGGCGAGCATCTGGAAATGGTGCTGAATATCCGTAAATATGACCTGTGGGGAATCACAAACGGTATTGATATTGAATACTGGGATCCGAAGAATGATCCGGAAATTCCATATCACTACAACAAGGTAAATGTAAAGAAAGCCAAGGGCTTGAATAAGGAAGCACTGCAGAAGGAGCTCGGTCTGAATGTGGATCAGAATGTACTGCTGATCGGTGTTGTTTCCCGTCTTACCTGGCAGAAGGGCTTCTATCTGATGATGGAAAAGCTCTCTGAAATCTGTGCTATGCCGATTCAGCTTGCTGTTTTAGGAAGCGGAGAGGCAAGCATTGAGGAAAAGATGGCGCAGCTGGAAGCAGGAAACAAAGGGAAAATTGCATTCTACAAGGGATACAATGATTCTTTGGCACACCGCATCTATGGTGCATGTGATCTGTTCCTGATGCCATCCCTGTTTGAACCGTGTGGAATTTCACAGCTGATATCCATGCGCTACGGTACACTGCCGCTGGTACGTGAAACCGGAGGTCTGAAGGATACGGTAACACCGTATAACGAATTTGAGAAAACAGGTAACGGCTTCAGCTTCGCAAATTACAACTCTGATGAAATGCTTCAGGTGATGTACAATGCCATTGATGTCTATTACAATCGTAAGGAGGACTGGAAGATTCTTGTCCGTAATGCGATGAATACAGATGTCAGCTGGGCAAAGAGTGCGGAAACCTATTGTCAGCTGTACGGTCAGCTGCATCCATAAGGAAACAGAAAGGCATATTGTGTAAAACAGTATGTCTTTTTTTAGCTTGCGAGTGGTAGCGAGCCTGTACAGCTTTTCGATATCAGCATAGAAAAATTTACATACTGTTCAGTTCATGATTCAGATCACAGGGCATTCCGATATAGATATTATCATTCCGGAAGGTGAATTCCTCTTTCTGATATGGTAAAACGGTTATACTATGCGCATATTCGATTTTGTAAGCAGGGGGCATATTCCGAATCTGATGAAAAGGCAGTCTTTCGTAGCTGTTATGGATTTACAGCATGTACCTGTGCTTGTATTATAATTTTTTTTAGGATATCATTTCTTTGAAAAATGGGTTAAAATGAAAGAAATGAGGTGGTTCATATGAAAGCAAGAATTGAATTGACTAGAATTGACAACCGGCTTGTCCATGGACAGGTTGGTCTTACATGGGGAAGTACCTTAAATATTGACACGATTGTTGTTGTGGATAACCTGACTGCCACCAGCAGCTTTGCACAGAAGCTGATGCAGAGTGTTGCCTCTGCCGCAAGCCGTCAGATCCGCTTTTATACAGTACATGACTTTATCCGTGCATACAATGACAACACAAGTCATCAAAAGCTGTTCGTTGTCGTACAGTCACCACATGAGGCGCGTCTGCTGGTGGAAGCGGGAATTGAATTGAAGCGTGTCAATGTCGGCAATATGCATTATGAAAAGGGGAGAGTCGCATTTAACCGAAAGGTATATCTTACACAGCCGGATATTGAGGACATAAACTATATGATTTCACAGGGGACAGAGGTATTCTATCAGGATGTTCCCGGATCGGCTGTTGAGAAATTCAGTGAGCTTGATTACGAGACAATGAAGCGGAGAAGGTAAATGGTCTTCGCTTTTGTATACATGCATGTTGAGAATGGAAAGGCAGGAACAACGCAATGAAGGAAATCGTATTTGAAGAATTGAAAAAACGCTGTGAGGAATATGCCATAGAGGAGCACACGCGATTTACAGCAGTCAGTATTGCTGATGCACTGCATATCAGTCGCAATACGGTATCCCAGTATTTGAATGAAAGGGTAAAGACAGGGGATGTAATCAAAATCAATTCCCGCCCGGTATACTTTTTTGTACGTGAGGCTGTGGAAAACAAACGGAGCGGTGTTGTGACCAAATGCACCTTTGATTCATTTGAACAGCTTGCGCAGGAGCTGGTGGGAGATGCACAGGATTTTGAACAGCTGATCGGCTGTAACAATTCTCTATCCAGTGTGGTGGAGCATTGCAAGGCGGCAGTATCCTATCCCGGAGGCCTGCCGATTCTGATCAACGGTCCGACCGGTACGGGGAAAAGCATGATTGCCTCCATGATGTATGAATATGCGGTGAATCAGAATATTATCGGAAAGAACAAGAAATTTGTGGCGGTAAACTGCTCGGAGTATGCAAATAATCCGGAGCTGCTGACAACCAATCTGTTCGGAAATGTAAAGGGAGCCTATACCGGAGCGGATGAGGATAACCCCGGGCTGATTTCACTGGCAGACGGCGGATTGCTGTTTCTGGATGAGGTGCACTGTTTGAAGGCGGAATGTCAGGAAAAGCTGTTTTTCTTTATGGACAAGGGCATGTATCACAAGGTCGGGGATAATGAAAACTGGTATTATTCCAAATGCCGACTGGTTTTCGCAACAACGGAGGACCCGCAGAATGTTCTGTTGAAGACCCTGCTGCGAAGAATTCCGATAACGATTACTGTTCCGGCATTGAAGGATCGTCCGCTGATTGAAAAGCGGGAGCTGATCTACACGATTTTCACAAAGGAGAGCAAACGCCTTGGTAAAGAAATCCTCATCAGCAATCTCGCCTATCAGAGTCTGATGGATTTTGAGTTTATCGGTAATGTCGGGGCATTGAAAAATGCCATCAAGGCAGCCTGTGCAAATTCCTTCCTCGTCCATCAGGGAGAGCCGAAGCTGAAAATACAGGTGGCTGATTTGCCGGATTATATCTTTCCATCCCTGACCTCCGTGCAGCTGAAATCCTCCACCCATGGCATGCAGGAGGCTATGATACCAATCGAGCGGCTCAAGGGCTCGCTGAATCAGGCGTCCCCGCTGCTGCATCTGTACAGTCAGCTGGTCACGCAGTATGAGGGATATCAAACCTCGACAAATGCCTTTCCTGCGTATATGGAAAAAACCGGAATTCTCATACAAAGCTATATTGATTATGTCATGTTTCATAACCGCTATCAGAAAAATACGAGCGAGGCATACCTGTTGAAGCTGCTGGATAAAATCTATTCCATTGTCATGAATAAATACTCCATCAACATACCGAATAATGAAATCAAAATCTATTCCCGCATCCTTGTTGAATATTCAAAATGTGCAACCGATGCCAATGTTTGGATCAGTGCGCATCAGAAAACGGTAAAAGCGCTGGTGGAGGAGGTTCAGGAGCGAATGCCGAGAATCTTCCATATAGCAGAGGAAATTGTGGAGAATGTGCGTCTGAATCTGGATTTGGAGCTTGATGAGCTGCTGCTGGTGATTATCGCCATCGCATTTGCGGGCTATCAGAATGAAGAGGTCAGCTCCTGTGTCGGTGTTATTCTATGCCATGGCTACTCCACCGCAAGCAGTATTGCGGATACAGCGAACCGTATGCTGGGGCAGTATGTGTTTGACGGTATCGACATGGAAATCAATATCACCATCGATAAGGTGGCGCAGCTGGCAGATGATTATCTGAAGCGCAAGGGAACCATACACGAACTGATTTTTCTGGTGGATATGGGAAGTCTGGAGGAAATCTATACAAGAATCAAGCCGATGTCCGATTATAATATTGCGCTGATCAACAATGTATCTACCGCTATGGCATTGGAGGTCGGCAACTACATCATGCAGGGAAAACGCGTGGAGGAAATTTTGCAGCTGGTGAAGGAGCACCATCAGCTTTCCACACACTATCTGAAAAGCAGAAAAAAGAAATCTGCCATCCTTTCCATCTGTGCCACCGGCTTTGGGGCAGCGAAAAAAATCAGTGAGCTGCTGGAGGGCTCCCTGCCACGCAAAATCGATCTGGAAATCATCCCTTATAATTATCAGCAGCTGGTGGAAAACGGGAACCGTGATTCCATCTTCAACCGGTATCAGGTGGAGCTGATTGTCGGAACGCTGGATCCCAAGGTGGGCGGCATTCCGTTTATGGCGATTGAAAGTGTTATGATGAACGATGAAATCGGCGTTCTGGAACAGCTGATGCAGCGGTATCTGGGAGCTGTCGATCTGGAGGCGTTCAATCAGAATATCACAAAGAATTTCACCCTGTCCAATATCGTGAATCATCTGACTATTCTGAACGGAGAAAAGATTATCGACGATGTGGAGGAAATTGTGGAAAATCTGGAGGAGGATCTGAACGAGGAGCTGGATGCCACCCGCAAGGTTGGTCTGTATGTACATATCAGCTGTCTGATCGAACGCCTGATCCTGAAACAGGGAATTGAGCATGTGGAGGGTATGGAAAAGGCAGTAGAAGGTAAAAAGGATCGTGTTGACAAGGTCAAGGATGCCTTTAGTGGCGTGGAAATGAGATATAGTGTCGAACTTCCGGCGCCGGAAGCACTTTATGTATTGAATTACTTCAAAAACCCTAAATAAATCAAGCGAAACGTGCTGCGACAGAAAGTTGGCACGTTTCTTGCTGATTATAAAAGTGAATGGAGGTGGAATATATGCCGAATATTCTATTAACAAGAATTGACAACCGTCTGGTACATGGACAAGTTGGGGTCACATGGACAAAGACGCTGGGAGCCAATCTGATTGTTGTGGCAGACGACACTGCTGCAGAGGACAGAATCCAGCAGTCACTGATGAGTGTCACAGCAAAATCATCCGGTGTGGGAATCCGTTTCTTTACGATTGAAAAAACGGCTGCCATCATCGGCAGGGCAGCACCGGAACAGAAAATCTTTATCGTATGCCGTACGCCGAAGGATGTCCGCCGTCTGGTGGAGGCCGGTGTTGATCTGATGGAGGTAAATGTGGGAAACATGCATTTCTCCGAAGGGAAACGCGCTATGACTAAGAAGGTCTATGTCGATGACGAAGACATGGATGATTTGAAGTATCTGGTATCAAAGGGCATCAATGTGTATGCACAGGATGTACCGGGAGATCCGAAATCCGCTATTGAATAACAAAAACTGAAAAGGAGATGAAAGTAATATGGAGATTACACTTTTACAGGGAATCCTACTGACCATTATGACGATTATCGTCGGTCTTGATTTCTTTCTCGAAGCGTTCTTTATCTTCCGTCCGCTGATCGTTTCGACACTGACGGGACTGATTTTGGGTGATATTACCTTGGGGCTAAAGGTTGGTGCATTGATTGAGCTTGCATTCGCAGGGCTGACACCGGCCGGTGGTACGCAGCCGCCAAACCCTGTATTCGCAGGTCTGATGGGGACAGTACTGGCGTATACAACCGGCTGTGATCCAAAAGCTGCACTGGGTCTTTGTCTGCCATTCTCTTTCCTGGGACAGTATGTCATTCTGTTCTATTATTCCGCTTTCTCATTCTTTATGGGAAAAGCCGACAAGTATGCTGCAGAGGCTGATGTAAAGGGAATCCGCCGCATCAACTTCACTACCATGACCATTATCTCACTGACCTATGGAGCATTGGCATTCCTGTGTACCTATGTTGCACAGCAGCCGATGGCTGACTTTGTAAACGCACTGCCTGCCGTTATCACACACGGACTTGAGGTTGCCGGCGGTATTCTTCCGGCAGTCGGATTCGCTATGCTTCTGCGTGTTATGATGAAGGTAAAATACACACCTTACTTTATTGCAGGCTTTTTGATGGCATGCTTCTGTGAAATGCCGAACCTGCTGCCGGTAGCGCTGCTTGGTACCGTATTTGCACTGATTGACTTCTTTGGTGTGAAGCAGAGAAAAGACGAAATCGAAGAAGCTGTGAAAAACGCAGGGATAACTGGAGGTGACACGAATGTCGGCATCTAAGAAATTAACAAAACATGATATTACAATGCTTGGTATACGTTCTTCCTTCCTGCAGGCATCCTTCAACTATGAACGTATGCAGGCCTGTGGCTTTACATGGGCAATGCTGCCTGCTCTGGAAAAGGTATACGGAGATGACAAGGAAAAGCTGTCTGCCGCAATGACAGATAATCTGGAATTTATCAATACACATCCAAACCTTGTCGGCTTTCTGATGGGCTTGATGATGTCCTTGGAGGAAGGTGGAGGAACCCGTGATGCAATCAAGGGTCTGAAGCTGGCCCTGTTTGGACCGATTGCCGGTATCGGTGATGCAATCTTCTGGTTCACCATTCTGCCGATTGTCGCAGGTATCTCCTGTTCCTTTGCATCACAGGGATCCGTTCTGGGACCGATCATTTTCTTTGCGACCTATGTGGTTATCTGGATTCTGCGTATTGTCTGGACCCGTCTTGGCTACACCCTTGGAACACGTTCCATTGATATCATCACAGAGAACTCTGATATGATTGCCAATTCCGCAACAATTCTGGGTATCACGGTAATCGGTGCGCTGATTGCTTCCTATGTTACGATTAACCTGCTGCCTGTCATTAAGGTAGACGGTGGTATCGAGGTTGCGGTACAGGCTGAGTTCTTCGATCGAATCTTCCCGAACTTTTTGCCAATGTGTGTTACCCTGCTGCTGTTCTGGCTGCTGAAAAAGAAACAGGCGAATCCAATCGTTCTGATTGTATCCATTATCGTGCTTTCCATTCTGGGCGCATGGATCGGACTTGTTTAAAATATGATAAAATAAAGCTATCCACATAAGAATTCCGGATAGCTTTTTTCAAAAATAGGAGGTAATTATGAAACTGATACATACAGAGAATTATGAAGCAATGTCAAAAGAGGCTGCGGATTTGCTGATGGATACACTGCGTAAGAAGCCGGATGCAGTTATCTGCCTTGCGACCGGAAGCTCTCCGGCGCGGATGTATGAGCTGGTATGTGAAGCGGTGAACAGGGAACGAATCGACCTGTCCGAAATCACATTCGTGAAGCTGGATGAATGGTATGGAGTAGAGCCGCAGGCAGCCTGTACGTGTACCACCTTTATCAGGGAGCATCTGCTGGATCAGCTGTATATGCAGCCAAAGGCGGTCGTTGAATTTGTGTCCGATGCGGCAGATATCAGGCAGGAGCTGGATAGGATGGATGTGTTTTTATCAGAGCATCCGATTGATGTCATGATTCTCGGACTGGGAATGAATGGACATCTCGGATTGAATGAGCCTTCGGATTTCCTTACACTGAACGCACATTATGCAGAGCTGGATGAGAAAACAAAAACACACGATATGGTAAAGGGCTATGAGCCAAAGGGAGGTTTGACGATAGGACTGCAGGGAATCTTTTCATCAGGGCAGATTATAATGCTGGTTTGCGGGGATCGAAAGGAAGCAGCCTATCAGGCATTTATGAGTCAGAGAATAGCAACCTCTACTCCGGCATCTCTATTATGGCTGCATCCGAACTGCGTTACGCTGGTGGATGATACCATACAGAAATAACTTTTTATATTGTTATTATTAAATTCTCTGAAATTGAAGAGATCGTAAATGGTGGGGAACCCGTTTACCTTACAAAGAACGGCTATGGTACAATGGCGGTTATGAGTCTGGAACGGTATGCAAGTCTTACAGATGTTGTAGAGACCAAGCTGGATGAGGCTGATCGTATTGCGGAAACAAGTGAGGAACGATATTCGCACGAACGAGTGTTTGGCGATGTCAGAAAAGCTGTTGATGGAAATGAAGACCTATAAGGGGATTCATTCGTATAGCCTTTCGAAAAGGAGGCTGCCTTATGTTCCTGCATTTCATCACATCACATACATCCTTAGGATAAAGCAGCTGTGAGCTGCAACCCCTACATCGTGCTTCTTCCCGCTGCTTTTAGGGTCACCTTTCGTTTGACCTTGTTTGCTTTCATGATGGAACGCTAGAAAGTAAGCGAACACATCCTACATATATGGCAGGAATATCTCCATAATCATCGCCATTTCGGAAGAAGGGATCGTCACGTTGAAAATTTCAGAGATAATTTCAAAATTTTTCTCCATGAGATAATACATCTGATCATACTGATTGATGATGCCTCTGGCCTTTGGATAGGACAGGGGCTCTTTTCGTATGCATCGCTCGATCATAAATCCACTGTGGAATATGAACTTAATCAACAAATCATCCGTATAGGAAATATTCAAATCATGCAGAATATTGATCAGTACATTAAACAGAGACTGACAGACCTTATGCGGATTCAGAAATACCAGTGACTCAGACAGTACCTTGTTTGTGATATCATTCAGCAGCTCCTGTGCATGTGTTTCCGTTTCGCTTACACTTGCCGCATCCCTTGTGTTTTCCTGTCGGAAATATTGGATGGAACTTAAGGTGGAACCGAGTGATTCCATCTTTTCCACAATCGCCATCAGTGTTTTTACCGATATATCACTTACAATGGTAAACGCAGCATCACTCAGTTTTTTCAGCATGGCTTCACTTGCTGTGACTGTACTGCTGTCTGTGGCAATCACAACACCCTTCCCGCGATTGATGGAATGCATCGTATCGGCAATCAGCCTGCAATTCTTTTCATGGGAGGTCTGTGAATGCAGACGAAGGTAGTGAATTTCAGTTTTGAAGGACAGGCTGTTCAAATAATCGGCATACTCCTTTGCTGTATCGTTATCCACACTGATAATCAGCAGCTGAATATAATTGCTGTCGATCCATTGTGAGGAAAGATACAGATAGGTGGCGATATAATCCGTTTCCTCGGCAGGAAGCTGCAGCTCCTGATGCGTGTGAATGTGTGAAACAATGCTTTGCGCACAGTCATAATCCTCCTGCTTGGCGATACGGTACTCTGCCCGGCGAAAGCCAAGCTCCTGATTACCACTGCGTATGCGGCTGATGGAATTGGATACATGCAGAAGTAAACCGTACAACAGATTTTCATTCTTACAAATCGGATTGTTTTGCAGAATCGGATACAAAAGATCATAAACCTGCTTCAGCATTACGGAGCGAATCGTATTCAGGTGGATACCGATCGCCGCATTGATATCCTGTATACACAGATTGATCAGCTTATCATCAATGCTGTCCAGATAGCTGTCCTTTTTGCTGGTACCGTCATTGAGATCATACAGCAGCTCCAGCTCCTGATTCTGTTTCAGCGCAGAGAAAAACAGATACTCACCGGCAAACAGATTCAGAATGTTATCCAGTTCACTCATGCGTTCATTCACGTCATAAATATCCGTTAATACCTGTGTGGAAATATCATCATAATCAATACTGACAAACAGAGCCTCCTGCTCCAGATAGCTGCGAAAGGCGTGTGCACAGGCCTGCTTGATTTCCGCATGCAGATGAGGCAGGTTCCCGGAATAGTCCGACATAACAAAACAGCTCAGTGCGCCCTTTGATATCCGTATGGTTTTATTGATATGTGCAGCCTCCTGCTGGAAATACTGCATCGTCAGAACAAGCATTTCCTGAATGGATTTCTCCCGCAGACAGGGGATATGTATCTGCATAGGGAAGCAGCGGCGTATGTCCGGATTCAGTATCATGTTTTCCGTGTTGGAGATACCCACTATCAGGGAGCGAATCGGATATTCCTTGGAAGGAAGATGCAGCGGCGTATAGGATTGGCTGATCATACTGTTGTACAGGCTGGTCAGGGCGGAAAAGGAAAGACGATCCATGTGATTCAGAATGAGCATACCGTTTCTGCTTGCTTCCAGCAGCCCCTTTTTCAAATGGCTGCCATCATAATAGCCATACAGCTTACTGAGTATTTCCTCCGGCTCCTGATCGGCATAATTCAGACAGTCAAAGACAACGATCCTTGATCCATGAGTAAAGATTTTCCTTTGCAGGCAAAATTCAAACATCGTTTTCGCAAAGTTAAGCTTTCCGACACAGGGATCCCCGTATAACAGAATATTCAACCCCTGCGGCGGATACAGCAAAGCGGATTTCGCCCGTTGAATCGGCTCAAACATACTGCTGATATTGCGGTTTGCGAGATACTGACGGAAAACATCCGCCTGTGTCTGTTCGTTTTTTAGCTCCTGCTCCTCCTTCAGGTAGCTTTGAATGCTCTTCCCCTTTGGAATGACACTGGGGATATGTACATCCGGATGCTCATTTTCCAATGGTGTTCTGGCAAAAAACAGAGTCGGACGTCCCTGCGTCTTGATCAGTCTTCCCTCATGATGCAGCTGGTTTAAAAGTCTCGATACATTGGAGCGGTCCATTTGCAGATCAAGACTGATATTCAAAGCATCCCTTCCCAGACTTCCGCGCTGCTGCAGCTGCTTTGCTGTATGACGGATGAGATGCTGATACACCTCTTCTTTTTTCTTGTCCATATAGCCTAACCTCCTTTTTGACATTATAACAAAAATATCCGGTATTTGGTGTAAAATGGGCGAGTCGCTTACACACTGCTGTTCAGAATGTATTTTTAATTCACCATGATTGTGCAAAAACTTACGCACATATGTATGGATAGGAAGAAAAGCGGTTACTTTTTCTGTAAAAATAAAAAGAAACCGCTGATATATACATGAAATATTGCTTTACACAATTTGTTTACTGTGTAAAAAAAGCAACGATTTTGTGTGGCGAAAACAGCGTGATACAATACACTCGAAGTTGAGAACGACTGTCGAACAACCGGCAGCTGGTGAAATGAGGAGGTAGAAATATGGTTGCAGTGTTATTGGTGACACATGGCGATCTGGCACAGGCGCTGTTGTCAAGTGCGGCACTGATTATGGGAGAAGCAGCGCTGATTGAAAGTCATGGTTTATATCACGGAGACAGTGTTGATAATCTGAAGGACACGATTAAGGAGGCGATAATCAGATTGTCTGAGTGCTCACAGGGAGACGGTGTTCTGATTCTGACGGATTTATTCGGAGGTAGTCCGTCCAATGCGGCAGCAAGGGCGATGCACGAGCTGCAGGATAGCGTTCACTGTGAGTGTATCACCGGGGTGAATCTTCCGATTCTTCTGGAGGTAGCTACGAGCAAAACCTTTATGAAGCTGGAGGAGCTGAAGCAGCACGCATTAGAAGTTGGTGGGAACAGTATTCTGGATCTGAGAAATCAGTTTCAGTTATAAGCAGATTGCTGAAAGGAGATAAGTTATGCAGATTTCAATTATTCAGGCCATTCTGATTGGTACGCTTTACTATTTAACAAACAACGGGGTTCCCTGGCTGACCGGGCTGGGCAGTGTTTCCATACGCCAGCCGATCTGTGCGGGAACGATTGTCGGATTGATCCTTGGAAAGCCGGTGGAAGGCTGTATCATGGGGGCTACGATCAATACCCTGTATCTGGGCTTTGTAAATGCGGGAGGTACGCTGCCAACGGATCCCGGAATCGGCGGTGTTGTGGGGACAGCCCTTGCTCTGAGCGCCAATGCCACACCGCAGGTCGCTATGTCGATTGCGGTTCCGCTTGGAGTTATGGGAACGATGGTATGGACGCTTCGTCAAACTGTAAACATCTATTTTGTGCACCAGATGGACAAATATGCAGTTACCGGGGATATTAAAAAAATGGCATTCTGGCAGCTGGTACCGACGCAGCTGTTCGGATATGCAGTAACCATGATTCCATGTGCGCTGCTGGTTTACTTCGGTGCACCGGCTACGCAGGGACTGCTGGACATGCTGGCAGGAAAGCCGCTTCATATTCTGAGTGTGATCGGCGGGATTCTTCCTGCCATCGGTATTGCCATGATCATCCGTATGCTGAATACAAGAAGCGGAATCCTGATTTTCTTTACACTGGGATTCTTCCTGGAAACATACTCCGGACTGAGTATGCTGGTGGTATCGATTTTTGCGGCAATCGCTGCTTACTTCTATGGTGAATTGAAATTCGGAAAGGCAGGGAATGAGGAATGAGTGAACAGGTGACGGAAAGAAAGCTGACAATAAAGGATCTGAATACATCCTATTTCATGTTTGAGGTGTTTGCGCAGGCCTGCTGCAGCTATGAACGATTGCAGGCACCCGGATTTTTCTCCGGTATGAAGAATGTTATCGCGAAATTATACACAGACCCTGAGGAACGTGCAGAAGCATGTCAGCGTCATATGGAATTTTATAACTCGGAATTTGCGCTGGTAGGGCCGGTAATTCTTGGTCTTACGATTGCCATGGAGGAAGAAAAGGCCTGTGGTGCGGAAATCGACGGACTTGCGATCAGTGCGGTCAAGACTTCTCTGATGGGACCGCTTGCGGGAATCGGAGATACCCTGCGGCAGGGAACACTGATTCCGATCATCGGCTCCATCGCAATCTCCATCGGGCAGGAAGGAAATCTTCTGGGACCGATCTTCTATTTCTTTGTGACGCTGGCACTGAACTTCGGTATCAGCTATACGCTGTACCGCAAGGCATATGACAAGGGGCGCGATTTCGTCGGTGAATTCTTCAGCGGCGGGAAGATGGAGAAAATCATGACAATGGTAACCGCTATGGGCTCCATCACCATCGGTGCACTTGCCGCCACGACTGTAAAGCTGACTTCAACTGCAGAGATTGCTCTGGGTGACAACAAGCTGGCGGTACAGACCGATATTCTGGATAAGGTTGTAAACAATCTGCTTCCCTTTGGCATGGTCATGCTGACGTTTTATCTGATGAATAAAAAAGTTAGTGTAAACAAGGTTCTGCTCATTCTGTTTGCCATCGGAATCATCGGTGGACTGCTGGGAATCGTTTAGGCAGGTGCAGTATATGAAGGTTCTGATTACATCCAACAGCTTTGGAAAATTTGATGAGGCTCCGCGGAAGCGGATGCTGGATCTAGGCTGGGAGCTGCTTGATAACCGCTACCATCATATTATGAGCGAGGAAGAAATGATGAACGAGGTTCCCGGCGTGGATGCGATTATACTTGGCTCTGATATTGTCAGTAAACGGGTGCTGGATAAGGCTGACAAACTGAAAATTATATCCAGATACGGTGTGGGCATTGACAACATTGATACCGCGGAGGCTGAAAAAAGAGGCATTGCTGTCACGGTGACGAAAAACTGTAATACGGAGGCGGTGGCAGATTATACGATTGCCCTCATGCTGGCGACCCTGCGCCATGTATGCAATGTGCATTCCTCCTTGCAAAAGGGGATATGGAAAAAGGAAACCGGTATGGATTTATGCCATAAGACAGTCGGAGTATTCGGTCTGGGCGCAATCGGCCGTCAGGTTGTAAAACGTCTCAAGGGATTTGAATGTAAGATATTAGGGTATGATATATTCGCAGATGAAGCATACTGCGAAAAAGAGGGAATCTGTCTGCTTTCCCCACAGGAGATTTTCAAACAGTCGGACATCATTACACTGCATGTTCCCGGCAACGCGGATGGAACACATTTCATCACTCAGCAGGAGCTGGAGCTGATGAAGCCCGAGGCTGTCCTCATCAATACCGCAAGAGCTTCTCTCATCGATGAAACGGCCATGGTTCAGGCATTGCGGCAAAAACGTATCTATGGGTACGGAACGGATGTCTTTGATGGGGAACCACATATGAATCCGGAATTTATCGGTTTGAACAATGTGGTATGCAGCCCGCATACAGCCGCCGTCAGTGTGGAGGCAGTCAATACCATGTCACATGCCGCCGTGGAGCATCTGATGGAGTATTTTGGAGTAACAAAATGATAGGAGAAACCTTATATGAAACATATCGTTTGGACAAGAATTGATGACCGTCTGATTCACGGTCAGGTCATGACACAATGGATTCAGTATACCGAGGCGAATGAGGTACTGATCATCGATGATGGCGTCGCAAAGGATTCCTTTCTGCAGATGGTTATGAAATCCAGTGTTCCCGGCAAAATCAGTTTAAAGGTGTTAAGTGTCAAGGATGCAATCGGATACTTGAATGAAGATGGAAAGCATGAGAAAATCATCATTCTTGTAAAGACACCGGTGGTGTTGGATGAGCTGAGTGATGCCGGTGTCCGTCTGAAGAGCATCAATGTCGGAGGAATCGGCGCGAAGGCCGGAAGAAAGCCGATGTTCAAAAACATATCTGTCAGTGAAGAGGAAAAGGAAGCCTTCCGCAATCTGTTAAACAAGGGAATCAACGTGTTCCTGCGTGTCATTGTTACAGAACCGGAAGAGGATATCGCAAAATATTTATAGAAAGGAAACGGTATACCGATGCGTATCAGAAGCAGTCAGGTCGTATACCGGAGGTAACAGGATGAATGAAATTGTAGAATTTATCGCAAAGCACAAGGTGGTCGTTATCTGCCGCGGCTTGTATGATAATGAGCTGATCAAAACAATCAGAGCGCTGTATGATGGCGGTATACGTGTAGTGGAGGTTACCTTTGATCAGGCAGACCCCGCCGCGGTAGAGAAGACATGCGGTGCAATAAGGACAATCAAAGAGCATTTTCCACAGATGAAGGTGGGAAGCGGCACAGTAACCTGTGTAAAGCATGTGCTTGCCACAAAGGAGGCAGGGGGAGAATTCTGCCTGTCACCGGATGTGAATACGGAGGTGATTCGTGCAACGAAAGAAGCCGGTCTGATTTCTATACCCGGAGCAATGACCTCAACAGAAATTTTGCAGGCACACAATGCCGGAGCGGATATCGTGAAAATATTCCCTGCAGGATGGCTGGGACTGTCCTATCTGAAGGATATCAAAGGGCCGATCAATCATGTGAAATTTCTTGCGGCAGCCGGTGTAAATGAGGAGAACTTCAAGGAGTATCTGAACGCCGGATACTGTGCAGCAGGCATCAGCGGCCGCTTTATCGATCGAAAGGTTATCGCTGAAGGAAATTTCGAGGAGCTGACACGTCGGGCAAGGATATTTACCGATATCGCAAAAGCGTGTTAATTCAACCCCCGCCGCACAACTGCTATTGGCGGGGGTTCTTTTAGAATCATACCAACAATCTACGACTGTTCTCTATGCAGGAAGTGAGGGAATCAGCGTATGCAGGAAAGCAGAAAATTATACGAGGAGGATAACAGATGAAGGCTATTGTATTTGGTGCGGGGAAAATCGCCCGTGGATTTATCGGGCAGCTGCTGTATCTCAGTAAGGCGGATATCACGTTTGTGGATATCGATCAACAGCTGGTGGATCGTTTGAATAAGGATCAGAAATACCATGTGTATATTCTGGGAGATTCTTCATTGGATAGTGATGTTACAGGCTTTCAGGCGGTACAGCTGGAGGATGAAAAACGCATTGGTGCTGCCCTTGTGGAAGCGGATATCGCCTTTGTTTCCGTAGGTGGTGCAAACCTGAAGTCACTGGGTGAGAAAATCGGAAGAATATATAAGGAAAACGGCATACCGAAAAAGCCGTTTAACTTCGTGACGTGCGAGAACTGGAGACATGCGGGAGCGTTTCTGTATGAAGGGATTACGGCAGAGATGGAGGAACAGGAGAAAACGATGTTTGATCAGTTTGTCGGTGTGAACGAGGCAGTTATCATGCGCTCTGCGACCCAGCCCAGTGATGAACTTGCAATGCAGGATGCAACAGGTGTATGGGTACAGAATTACTGGTATCTTCCCATCAGTGCCGAGCATTTCAAGGGGGAGCTACCACCGATTCAGGATGCGGAGCTGATGCAGAACTTCGGTGATTTTTTAACCCAGAAAATGTATACCAATAATACAAGCAACGCTGTCATCGCCTATCATGGCTATCTGGCAGGCTATGAGCTGCTGGCAGAGGCCGCAAACAGCCCGGAGGTTTCCGCCTTGCTGGATGAGGTATATGAGGAAATCAACCAAACACTGGTGGCGGAGCTGCATGTCGATCCGCAGCAGCAGAAGGCCTTTGCGGAAAAGGCAAGAGCAAAATATACAGACTGGACGATTGTCGACCGTGTCATACGGCATGGAAAGGATCCGCTTCGCAAGCTGGGAGCAGAGGATCGGCTGATTGCACCGGCAAGAATGGCATTGAACCATGGGGTTTATCCCCGAGTGATAATTGAAACCATCGCAAAGGCGCTGTTCTTTGATGAGGAAAGTGATGCGTCCGCAAGGAAGCTGAAAGCAGTGCGAAGAGAGCACGGGATACCCTATGTATTACAGACCGTATGTGAACTGAACGAGCAGGAGCCACTGTACCGGGAGGTGCTGAAGGCTGTGGATAGGATATGTAAGGAAGGGATGGTCAAAGGACATGAGTAAAAATGTAATCATCGGTGCCGGATTAAGCGGGCGGGGCTATTTAAACCGTCTGCTGTATCTGTCAAAGGAAGAAACCGTTTTTTTGGATCGTGATGAGAGCCTGATCCGGCAGCTGCGCAAGGAGCCTTCGTATACGATTCGCTTTGGAAGTGAGCGGGAGCCTCTGAAGGTGGATAATTACACAGCCTATACGATAACGGATGAGCGTGCGATAACAAACATCGCACAGGCAGAACGCATTTTTATCTGTGTCGGTGCCGATCACGTTGCGGAATTGCTGCCCTTTTTGCAGGCGGCATTGCAGGAGCGGGATAGGCGTTCTTTGGATATCCTTGTTGCAGAAAATGGAATACAGCCATCCTCACCCCTTGCTGTATTGCGCAGTGATTCCCGAATACACTTGAGTGAAGCTGTCATATTCTGCACAACGCTTGGACAGCGTGATTCACTGGATATCTTCAGTGAAAATCTGGACCATCTTCCCTACGACAGCGTAGCATTGGGACATGAGCTTCCCTTATACGGCTTTGTACAGGAAACACATTTTTCCGATTTGCTGGAGCGCAAAATCTATACGTATAACTGTATCAGTGCATGCATAGCCTATCTGGGGTATGAAAACGGGTATACGGATTATGCCGAAGCCGCGAATGATATTGAAATAACTGAGAAAATTAAACGGATAGCGGAAGTAATCAATCGCTGTATCACTACTGTGTATAATGTTTCCATGCAGGAGCAGACCGCGTTTTCTGAAATGGCGATTCGAAAGTTTCAAAATCGAAATATCAAAGATACCGTAGCGCGCAATGTTCGGGATGTTGAAAGAAAGCTGAAGCCTGAGGAAAGAATCCGCAAGCCGTTGTCTTTGATGCAGGAGCAGGGGGAATACAGCAGAGAGCTGCTGGAGGTTCTGGCAGCGGCACTTCGATATGGCATGAAAACAAAAGAGCTTTCGCAGGATTGGGATAAGCTGGTGGATTTCTACACACAGGGGATATGCGAGGAGTGGAAGCAGGTTTTGCATCGCTGTAAATGATCGGGCTGTAAGGCATCCGCTGTACGTAGGAAGGCTGCTGGTTCGCTAAAGCGCAAGGTGTAAAAGGGAATCGTGTATTCCTGCTTCTTGCCCGCATTGAAAGACAAGCATAAAAAAAACAAAAAGAAGAAACAAATTCCTTTTCACAGGAGCTTTCTTTCTTCTTTTTTTGCAGTCAGTTCAATTATCTATTTCCGGTTTAAAGCCTGTTCATGACGATTCCTGTTATCATACCGTGATTGCTTTGCGATTCAAGCAGTGCAAAACAGTTGTCTTCCTGAGAGAGAACAGGAATGTCTGTAGTAAGGAACGGGTTTTCCACAGTTGCCGTGTTTGTTTCGGCTGGATAGGCAGAACATCTCACTTATTGCTTATCTTTGCAGAAATATCCCGCAGCTCCAATGCGATATAAACCAGCAGTAGAAATTTCATGATATCTATGATCATACCTAACATATCCACACAACCTCCTATTCATAAACGGGGGAACAGTATACTCTGCAGGACACAGTTTCCTTTGTTTCTTTCCAGTTAAACTTTACTATAAATAGCCTGTGGTGTAAAGCTGAATCAGTAATGAATTGAAAGGATCAGATTTTACAGGTCTTAGATACCGCAGGAGGGAAGCTTTCTAAGGGATGCATACGGATATAGCTGCTCTCATCCTGCTTCAGTGCCTGTCGGAAAAATTTTTGAACTGCTAAAGCAAACAAATTCCTTCCTCAGCTTTGCATGAGACAGCTGTTAGTGATTGCTTTTCTTTTTAAATGCTCTTACGGATAAAATATAGAATAACAGAAGCAGCACCGTACACCACAAAATTGCAGAAAGCAGTGTACCGGTCTTTAATGACTCATTCAGAAGCAGGGCACGCAGTGAATCAATGACAGGGGTAATCGGCTGGTATTCGGCAAAAATCTGCAATGCTTTCGGCATGGTGTCGATTGGTACGAAGCCGGAGCTGATGCAGGGCAGAGCAATCGCCAGAATTGAGAATGAGCCCGCCCCCTCCGGACTGTTGGCAATCATTCCGAAATATACGGATATCCAGGATAAGGTGAGAATGTACAAAGAAATAATCAGCAATGCGGCACACCAACCAAGTAAATCCGCTTCCGGTCGAAAGCCAATCAGGAATGCCACTAGGAGAATCAGCAGGGCAGTTACCATATTTCTGATAAAGGCTTCCAGTACATGTCCGTTTAAAATGGAAGAGCGTTTAACAGGCATGGTGCAGAAGCGCTCCATGATTCCGCTTTTTATATCCGAACAAACGGCAATCGCCGTGGTAGCGGCACACTGTCCGAGGCATTGCAGAATGATTCCTGGAACAATGAAATTCACATAGCTTGTTTCACCCTTCTGCATGGCGCCGCCAATTACATAAGCAAACAGCAGCATGGTGAGTATCGGAGCGATGATGCTCGTTAAAATTGTATCAGGATTTCGTTTGGATAGAAGCAGACATCTTCCGCTCATCGTCAAAACATCCTTTAGTGTCTGTATGGTTTTCATTGTATATCCTCTCTTTCATGAACCAGTGTTAGGAAAACATCCTCCAGATTCGGCAGCTTTTGATAAAATTTCAGGATTTTGATATTACCGGAAGAAAAAATATGAAACAGCTCGGATAATGCTTCAGCACTGCCGTCCGTATATATAATCAGCTTATGCTCTTCCATCACCGGCTTCGTCGTATAGCCCCCAGTACATGACATGGCAGCCTCCAGCATACTGCTGTCGGGAAATTCAAATTCGACGATTCCCTGTGGCAGCAGCTTTTTTAATTCCGCAGGAGTACCTTCCGTAAGGATCCTTCCCTGATCCAGAATGGCGATATGATCCGCCAGCTGCTCCGCTTCCTCCAGGTACTGCGTGGTAAGAAAAATAGTGATTCCCATTGAATTCAGCTGCTTTATGATGCTCCACATACTGTGACGGCTCTGTGGATCCAGACCTGTGGTCGGCTCATCAAGAAAAATAATCTGCGGATTACCGGCAAGGCTCATAGCGATGTCCAGCTTTCTGCGCATACCGCCGGAATAGGTGCTCACCATACGGTTAGCGGCTTCTGTAAGGGAGAAATATGCAAGCAGCTCTCCTGCCTTTTTCTTTGGCGTCTTCAGATGATTCAGCTTTCCGATCATCACGAGATTTTCATAACCGCTCAGCTTTTCATCCACACTGGCAAACTGCCCGGTAAGACTGATCAGCTTTCGAACGGCTTCTCCCTCGGCAGTGACAGAATGACCGCATATGGAAACTTCACCGCTATCAAAGGCCGCAAGTGTTGTCAGTATCTTAATCGTCGTTGTCTTTCCGGCACCATTGGACCCAAGCAGACAATAGATAGAGCCTTTTTCTATTTCCATATTCACATCCTTTAATACCTCTGTATGACCATAGCGTTTGGTTAACCTGTGTACAGAAACAGCGAGATCTTGTGTCTTCATATTTATATTCTCCTTTTTTTATATACATTCAGAATGTATGTATTGTGGTAAAATAAAATTGCATATGCAATCTTATTTTGTTGGAATGCTTTGGACAATCGTCTGGGCATGCTGAAGAATTTCATCATCAATGAGGTAGATTCCCATACTGTCCAGCATGTGTTTGGTGAGCAGCAGGCGTTCCAGCAGATCTTCCTGCGTACAGGGGACAATGGAAGGAATGAACCACACACTGGTTATCATTACAAATAAGCTGGCCAGTGCCTTGGGATATTTGATATCCGGAATGGAGCCGTCCTGAATGCCTTCCAGAAACAGCTCTTCGAAAAAAGGTGTAACGATTCGCAGATTGCTTTCCATGTAATCCGCAAGAATCTTCGGATTCTTCAGCAGCGGCACAGACATCTGGTTCAAATCAAGCTGATCCTGATTCTGTGCCTGCATCTTGATAATCTTCTTCAGCTTTTCAAGACCGCTTAGCCCCTTTTCCTTACGAACTTCCTCAAATGGATTATGTTCCAGAAACATACGGTCACTCAGCGCATCCAGCACTTCCTCCTTGGATTTGAAATGGTGGTAGAAAGCACCGCGGGTAAGTCCTCCCAGCTCTCCGACAATATCCAAAATGGTTGTTTCTTCATATCCTTTTTCCAGAAACAGCTTCATGGATACATCCAGTATTTTCTGAACCGTCTCCTCCGGATACTTATTGCGCGGCATTGTATCACTCCTTAATACATACATTGTGTATCTATAATTTAACATACACTGTGTATGTTGTCAATGCATATTCTGTTTTCATTTCTGTGAACAAGAGGGCTGAATACAAAGGATTACCTGTAAAACCGTTTTCTATTGTATGGAAAATTTCAAATACGTTATCAGGAAATCCTTTTTTGATTCTAAGCGATTGAGATCAGATACATGCTTAGAAAAACCGGTCGGCAGACCGGTTCTTTTTCAATATTGGAATGAGCTGTCAGAGGGATCGCATTATTTTCGCTCTGTTTGAACATTGATCTCCATCTGATAATTGAGTATAACATCACACAAAACGGCGATTTCCTCCTGTGAAATGGAAAGTGTCATAAAATCCCGGATTTTCAACAAATTCGTTTTCATGATGTGAAACAGCTCGGTATGCTCCATCATAAAGCTTTCCAAAAGATTATAGCGGATTTTCTGCTTCTTCACACAGCGGTCCAGCATACAGGTGCCGTGAAACAGGAACTGTATAATGATGTTATTGGAAAGCGGCAAATTGCATTCCGTGCAAATATTGAGCAGTACGCGGTACAGGGCTTCATTGGACTTTGCTATATTGATGGTGGGGAAGGTTGCCTGAAAGCGCTGAAAGATATCGCTGCTTTGACGCTCATTTTTAGAGGTCAGACTCTTATCATTCAAAAATGCCTTTATTTTCTTCTTTCGGTTCACTACATCACTGAGCAGAGCCAACAGATGCATGGTCTTCTGTGAAACCACTTCACTGGTTTCATATAATAGTGGAAGAGAAACCGGATACAGGGAGAAGGAGGGAATGTTTAACGTGGAGATGATGGACTTATCCAATGTCGTAAGCGGCGGCTTGTCACCTACGATGAGTACGCCTTTTCCTATATCAATATATTTGATCAGTTTATATATCTTATCCGTAAACTCATGAAAGTCATGCGTCTGATAATAGAGATTATAATCAAAGGAGAAGAAACAGCGGCTTCCCAGAATCTGATTCAGATGCTGGGCATAATTTTCCGCAAGACGCTCTCCATGACAGACAATCAGTGTCATGATGGTATTCTGACTGATGGATTTTAATGCATAGTAGATAAAATTGCGAATATAGCTTTTATATACCTTCAGAAGACTGATGTTGAACTTGTTTTCCACTGTGCTGATCACATTGTCACTCAGCTCCTGGGAATATGCTGTTTCCTTATAATCCAGATGCTCCAGCTGAAACTGGTAGGCGAAGGTATTATCCAGCATATGCTGAATCTGGATATACAGCTTGCTTAAAATCTGGCGGTCATTTTTCAATTTTGTTTTCGTAAACAATGGTGTCAGAGCCTGATAGACCTTGGACTGCATCTCTATAGATGAGGAATCCAGAAGCTTTGTCCGCGTCATCAGGACATCCTCTTTCGCCTTTTCTATGATGTTTTTCAGCTGTGCAGTTATGACAATGCTTGCATTGAGCTGTGTCTGTAATAGATTTTCCAGTGTTTCACACGGCTGATCCGGGTAGATATCTATGATTTCCGGAAGGAGCTGTGTAACGGTTATTCGGATATGATCCTCCAAAGAATTATCTGCACTCTTGTTTTGAATGACATTCTTGGATATGTTCTCATGTGTGATGACGATTGGTTCATGATTGGTAATCACACTGGAATACAGATTATTGGATAGGGAATAGACAATCTCATTGCGAAGCTGAAAGAGATTGTAGGTATAATCTGCGCTGAGAAAGGAGGCAATCGCATTTCCGGTCACCTTGATGCGGCAGTTCAGATTCACTGCCTCCTCCTGCAGGAAGGTCAGCACAAGCTCAATCATTTCTTTTGTTGTGCGCTCTTTTACATTGGGATACTTCGCTGTGTAAGGTGTCAGCTGTGAGAAATATGCAAAGTTTTCAACACTCTTATCAATCAGAAAAATCATAATAGGTAACGGCTTGTTTTCGTTGCTGCAAAGATTGTTGAGATCGTTCCAGAACCGGTAAATCTCGCTTTCCTGAAACGGTGTGTAGATTTCCATGATGACCATGGAGATATTACGATCAAGAAACTGCTGCCGCAGAGTGGAAAAGCTTTCATTTATGGAACGATAATCAAAGGTGAAGCTTCTGCTCTTTTTGGAAATACGTTTATTCTGTACGGCCAGATCGAAGAGCTTTTTACAAAAATATTTCTTGCCTGAGCCTTTTTCTCCCTGTAAGGCAATCAGTAACGGCTTGTTCTGATAATAAAATATGGCAGGGGTGATCTTACTGATAACCGGTGTCAGTGATTCCTCATAACCGTTTCCAATAATATTCATACCTTTTTTATAAAAGCTGGCATCACTTGCATCATATACGAATAAATTTTTCAGGTTTTCTTTTCCGGGGATGATTTGGGGAATATTATTGAAATGATATTCGCTGACAATAACATCCTTGGATAAATAGAGAGTGGGTCTTCCTTCCACCTTGATGAGCTGCAGATCGTTAAACAGCTGATTTAAAATTCTGGATACGTTGGACCGGTCCAGCTTCAGATCCAATGCGATATCAAAGGCATTGCATCGTTCAAAGCTGAAGGATTTGTCCGCAAGACTTTCACTGGTGTATTCTCTGACCAGATTCATAATCAGATCCCGTCTGGTTTTCGCCATACTATCACTCCCTGTTACTTTTTCGTGTTAAATCAATGGGTGAAATAACACACAAGCTAGGAAAATATTAACATAATCCATATAAAAAGTACATACTTCCTATGATTTTGCATGAAATGTAAATGATTTCATTACTTTGTGGAGGTTTTTCTCCGTTAGCTGTCTTATTATGATGACACACTGTTACTTTTTGTGTCAATTTGACACTGTAATCGTTTTCAATATGATTATAGTTGTCAGATACAGATAAAGATTCAGTAAGTAGAAGCTTCAGGAGGTGAAGAAAACTGCTTCTTATCAGATATAGATAGGAATAACAAACATGAGAGGAGAATCCTATGGAAAAAGCAAGAGCATGGGTGATTGAAGCAAAGGATAAGCTGGCAATGCGTGAGCTGGATATCCTGGAGCCGGGGGATTATGAGGTACTGTTTAAAACGGAGGTATGTTCCTTATGTACCGTGGACCGCAGAACATACAAAGGAACAAGGAACTACGGATATCCGTTTCTTGGCGGTCATGAGTGCAGCGGGACGATTATAAAGACAGGCAGAGGTGTTGTAGGTGTAAAGGCAGGCGATAAAGCAATTTTTACATCCGGTTATTGTAACCAGTGTGAGCTGGATCGCTCCGGCAGAGGAACGCAGTGCAATCGCAAAAAGGAAATGCCGAAACGCTCAAGTCTGGATGGGAATATACTGGGCGGCGGCTTAAGTGAATATCTGGTGATTCCTGCATGGCAGATTATCCGCATGCCACATGATGTGGATATGCGGCATGCGGCACTAACAGAGCCTCTGGCATGCTGTATTCACAGTATACGCAAGGCAAGGTTAAAGTTTGGCGATACGGTTGTCATTATCGGTATGGGCATTATGGGGTACTTTCATGTAAAGCTGGCTCAGATGTGCGGTGCACGCATTATTGTGAGTGAAACCGATGAAGAAAAGAGGAAAACGGCGATTCAGGAAGGGGCTGCCTATGCCTTTGACCCGCGTCAATGCGATGTCGGTGAAGAAATTCGCAGGCTGACGGATGGGCTGGGGGCAGATGCTGTCATCAACACCATACCGTTCAAAGAGGTGTGGCAGCAGGCAATTGACATGTTGGCACCATATGGCAGACTGATTGCCTATAGCTCACAAAACAGCAAGGAACCAATCGGTGTGGATTTCGGCATGGTGCATAGTCGTGAAATAGAATTTATCGGAACGCTGAATCCGACGATTGAGGATAATCAGATGGCGGTCAAGCTGATCGGTTATCAAATGATCGATATGGAGAAGGTAATCGACCGCGAATTCAGCTTTGCACAAGGAAAAGAAGCCTTTGATTATGCATGTAAACCGGGTGTTTACCGTGTCATGATCAATTACGGAAAGGAAGATAACTGATATGCTGGTAACATTAAAGGAAATTCTAACAAAGGCAAAGCAGGAGAATTATGCCGTGCCTGCCTGCAATATTGATAATGAACATAATCTGCGTGCTGCCATCGAGGCGGCAGAAGAAATGAATACCGGAATTATATTGAATACAACGCCGGTTGCCAATCCGGATCTGGAAAGCTTTGGACGAATTGCAGTGGATTTTGCCAGACGCTCCCGAGTAAAGATTGCCCTGAATCTGGATCATGGCAAAACCTTTGAAGACTGTCTGCTTGGCATTCGCGCAGGCTATACCTCCATCATGATCGATCGTTCCTTACTGCCGTTTGAAGAAAATATCAAAGAGGTGCAGGAGATGGTACGGATTTGTCATGCACTGGGAATCAGTGTGGAAGCTGAGCTTGGTCATGTAGGTGTTGGTGAGCAATATCATACTGACGGATATCAGGCATTTACCCGTGTTGAGGAAGCAGTGGAATATGTAAAGCAGACCGGAGTGGATGCACTTGCGGTTGCCATTGGTACTGCACATGGCGTATATAAAGGTACTCCGCAGATTCATTTTGACCTTCTTCATGAATTGAAGGATGCACTGGATATTCCGCTCGTACTTCATGGCGGCAGCGGTACCGGGGATGAAAATCTGGCACGCTGTGCAAGAGAGGGTATCAATAAAATCAATTTGTCCAATGATTTGAAACGCAGCGCGATTGAAAATCTGGTTAAGGAGGATTTGAGCGGCAATGCCGTTTATCAGCTGTATCCATTGCTTGCGGAGGGATTCAAACATAAAATCAAGCACTATATCCGTCTGTTTGGCTGTGAGGGCAAGTAATGGAAAGCATTGCTGGCTTCTGTAAAGAGGGAGCCGGCTGTCATCCGCTTTATCTTTTTAATCCGGATAAGACATTGCCGCATATGACATGACACCGCCGGTGTTGATGTTTGACTATTTCCGTTTATTGGAAAAAGCATTTCGCAGTTAAGACGATTCGGTAGAAAAACATTTACCGGACAATATTGAAAATACAGGAGGAAATCGCTTATGAAGGTTTTGGTAACATCCAAGTCTTTTGGTAAATTAAGTAGGAAACCGATACAAAGATTACAGGATGCAGGCTTTGAGGTCTATGGAAATGAAAAGGGAAGACTGCTGAATGAGGAGGAAATGGTGGAAGCCATTCAGGGGATGGATGCTGTCATTTTAGGAACGGAGGTTTTCAATCGCAATGTCATTGATCATGCTGATAAATTGAAAATCGTTTCACGCTATGGTGTGGGGCTGGATAAAATTGATGTGGAATATTTAAAGGAAAAAGGCATTGCATTACAAATTGCATGCAATGCAAATACAAACTCCGTAGCGGATCACACCATAGGACTTATGCTTTCTCTTTGTCACAATATTACAAGAAGTGATGCCAATATCCGCTCGCATGTGTGGAAAAAGCCGATTGCAAAGGATTTGTATCAAAGCACCGTCGGTATCCTTGGGCTGGGTGCCATTGGGAAAGCCGTTGCCCGAAGACTGAAGGGGTTTGATTGCAAAATACTCGCATTTGACAGCTATTATGATGAGGCGTTTATCCGGGAATATGGCATACGCAAGGCGGATATAAACGAGATCGTGAGCAGCAGTGATTTTCTGACGCTGCATCTTCCTGCACTTGCTGAGTTTTCACCGTTACTGGATGCAAAGGCTTTTTCCAAAATGAAAAAGGATGCGATTATCATCAATACGGCACGGGCAAAGCTCATTGACCGGCAGGCATTGTATGATGCTTTGCACAATGGGCAGCTTTACGGCTATGGTAGTGATGTGCATTATATGGAGCCCGGCTTTGATGAGCAGCTGATTGCCTGTGAGAATACTGTTCTGACACCGCATATTGCCGCAAGCAGTGAAGGGGCAATCAATCGCATGTCGGATATCGCAGTTGATCATGTGCTGGCATATTTCGGCTGTCAGTAGCCGCTGGGTAATTGAAGAATGTATACGATATGCTTTTTGTTTCAAATAAATTCATATATAGGAGGATGAACATGAAAATTGATGATAGGCTGGAAAAGCTGAAGCAGTTTGATACACCGTCCATTACCAATGTGGTCGCAACCTATCCGGATAAGGAGTACTGTCTGGGACTGTATCATCCCTGGCGCGGACAATGGTATACGGATGAGCGCGCAAGGGTTATGTATCCAGAGCTAGGCAGAACCGTTGGCTATGCGGTTACGTGTACCTATGGTCTTCCGGATCCGAACTATGAGTGCCTGAAGTTCGCAGATGTGTTAAAAGCAGTTGCTGCTGTCGGAAAACCGGTGGTACTGATTGTGAAACAGGACATGCCGGAAGAGATTAAGTGTCGTAACGGCTTGCTGGGTGGAAATATGATGACAGCACTTCGTTCTGCCGGCTGTGTCGGTGTCATCAGTGACGGTCCGAGCAGAGATGTGGATGAGATACGTCCGCTGCAGATGCAATACGTGTTAAGCGGTGTTACGGCAGGTCATGGAAAATGGGCAGTGCAGTCCGTGAATACCGGTGTGGAGGTTTTTGGGATGCAGGTTAGTCCGGGGGAAATCATTCACATGGATGAAAACGGAGCAGTGAAATTTCCGGCATCCGTCATAGATCAGGTAATTGAAAAAGCAGAATATCTGCAGGAGTTTGAAGAAAACAGACAACGGAGGATGAGAGAAACCGAAGATATGGATGAACTGATCAAAATCATGTCCGGCTTCTACGATTGATATATGGAAAATTTTATTTATGATATACCGACAAAGGTGTATTTTGGAAAGGGACAGCTGCAGCAGCTTCATACCATTATGAAGGAATTCGGAGAGCGGGTCTTACTTGTTTACGGAGGAGGCAGTATCCGTCGTAACGGTATTTATGACGAGGCGGTTACAGAATTGCATACGGCGGGAAAGAAGTATGTGGAGCTGTTTGGGGTAGAGCCAAACCCTTCCCTTACAACGGTGGAAAAGGGAGTGGCGCTATGCCGCAGGGAGAATGTGGATGTTATTGTGGCAATAGGAGGAGGCAGTGTGATTGATTGTGCCAAGGTTGTGTCTGCCGCTGTATGCAGTACCTTGTCGCCATGGGAGCTGGTGCTTCACCCGCAGGAAATAAAAAAGGCGATTCCGGTTATTGCGGTTTTGACAATTGCGGCTACCGGCAGTGAGATGGATCATATTGCTGTTATCACGAATCCGGATACAAAAGAGAAAATAGGTACACGGAATCCACTCCTTCGCCCAAGGGCTGCGATACTGGATCCTACCTTTACCTTTAGTGTAAACCGCTATCAGAGTGCCTGTGGTGTGGCTGATATTATGAGCCATACGATGGAGTCTTATTTTGCACGGGAGGATGCCGGTTTACAGAACCGGTTTGCGGAAGGTATACTGAAAATCTGTACGGCATACGGACCGCTCGTTTTAAAGGAGCCGGATAATTATGAAGCAAGAGCCAATCTCATGTGGGCAGCAAGCTGGGCAATCAATGATATGCTGAAGCTGGGGCATATGACACAGTGGAGTGTTCATCCGATGGAACATCCGCTCAGTGCCTTTTATTCCGTTACACACGGCGAAGGTCTGGCTGTTCTGACACCGCACTGGATGGAGTATGTTCTCAGCGAGGATACAGTGGATATGTTTGCGCGTTTCGCCAGAGAAATCTGGCAGGTAACAGAAAAGGATCCGTGGGATATGGCACGTGAGGGAATTGAATGTCTGCGAAGCTTTTATAAACAGCTGCATCTGCGCTCATCCTTAGGGGAGCTGGGTATCGATGATACGCACTTCGATGCAATGGCACAGGATGCCGCAAAACAGACGGTGAACGGATTTGTGTCACTGTCCGCAGAGGATGTGAAGAATATTTATCGCAACAGCTTGTAAAGTGTTTTATAATATGATCAGGGAAAGGAGATAAGGGTGCTGACTGGCATCCTTTACATATGTATATGAAGCTTGTAGTTTTGGATGGTTATACAGAAAATCCGGGGGATCTTGACTGGAGGGGGATGGAGGCGCTTGGTGATTTGACGGTGTATGCACGCACGGATCACTCGCAGGTAAAGGAAAGAATGCAGGATGCAGATGCCGTGATTATCAATAAGGTGCCGATGACAAGAGAGCTGATGCAGGAAAGTAAGCAGCTTCGTTACATCGGTGTACTGGCAACCGGCTATGATGTTGTCGATATCGAAGCCGCAAGTGATCTCCATATCGCAGTTACCAATGTTCCCGGGTATGGTACGGATACGGTTGCACAATATGCCATTGCACTTTTACTGGAGGTGACATCCAGGATCGGGCATCATGCAAAACGTGTAAAGGAGGGGGAATGGGCAAACAATGCGGACTGGTGTTTTTGGGACTATCCGCTAATAGAGCTGTCAGGCAGAACGATGGGGATCATCGGATTTGGACGCATTGGCAGGAAGGTCGCTGAAATCGCACAGGCACTGGGAATGCATGTCCTGTTTCATGACGCCCATGCCGACAACGACACGCATGCTGAAAAGGTTTCTCTGGAGGAATTACTGCGGCGAAGCGATGTGGTAAGTCTGCATTGTCCGCTCACAAAGGAGAATGATTCCCTGATAAACAAGGCTACGCTGGCTATGATGAAATCAAATGCCATCCTGATCAACAATGCCAGAGGAAAGCTGATCAATGAATATGACCTTGCGCAGGCATTACAAAACGGTACGATTTATGCGGCCGCTTTGGATGTGGTAAGGGAGGAGCCAATCCGCAATGATAATCCGTTGCTGGAATGTGATAACTGCCTGATTACGCCGCATATCTCCTGGGCAAGCAAAGAGGCTAGGCGCAGAATTATGGATACTGCCGTTGAAAATCTGAGATGCTTCCTACATGGGAAGGAACAGAACCGTATTGTGTAGATTGTTTATATGCTACAAAAAGAAAACGCCACAAACATGAAGGGCGTTTTTTTTGAAGGAGCGACTTGTAATTAAAAATGAAAACAAACAAGGAAACCGGATGTACCCAGCAGAATTGCGGGGGATCACTTATGAAGGGTGATCCTTTTTTCTTGATAATTCAAATTAAAAGTTATAAGATGTGAATACGAAGAAGCGGTAGTAACCCTATGGGGACTATTGCGGAAAACCTGCCATTCTGTAGTGGTAGGTTTTTTTAATATTTGAAAGCACCCGCTGTGAGTGTTAATCTTCAACGTATAATAATTCCGGTAAATCTGTGTCCTCTATTTTCGCTTTCTCATATTGGAGTCCATGATCACCACTTATCGGCATAGTGTGCAGTAAAGTCCCAGTCCATACAGCTTCCGGAATACCTTGTGGGAAAGCAGAACAAATAGGCTTCATATTTCCCATTGCTTTGAAATGTTTACAATCCATGCAAATTGCACATGTTACACAAGAGGCATGATAATCACTATGCCTAACACCTTTTTTATCTATCCAGATCATTCCGTACCCTCCTCAAACTAATAAAGCAATCCGTATTTCTCTTCATAATCAAAAGACTAATAAATTAAAAAATCATACCGGTGGCTGTTTATTTGTTTTCCTTCTCGCTAATTATTTCTGAAGGAGCATTGTGTTTTTCGTAATCTTCTATTATACGTGATTCTTCCTTTGTCAATTCACGTATATCTATTGTATAACGCAAATATTCAGATTCATTTTCTGCCTTCACTTTTATTTAGAAGCGGCTTGCTCTTTAGCTGGCGGTAGTTCACATCACGCTATAAAAAAAGACTTGGAATTTCATTATGATGATATATGAAAAAATTATTTTTTAAAATTAACTGTTTGCTAGTGGCTCAAAAGGATTTATTTCTTTTTGGGCTTTTTTATATGTAGGACGTAGCAAATATAAGAACTTACAAATTTGTGCGTTTTTTTCGTGTCAAATTATAAGCTTGATATACACACTGTAAATTCAATACTGTGCTATTTATTGTGAAAAACAACACAGTAACATTATTTAGCTTATTTTGTGTTGCGATTTCCATAAGTTACCAGTTGATTCGTTGGAAAAAGGGCCGATAAAATAGAAAAAATAGGATTTTAAACGTGTGACACACTAGGCTTAAAATGAGCAGTTTGACATCGTAAGCGTTTTCAATATCATGGATAGTGTAAGGCGGCTAATCTCAGTTTGCCGCAGAATGCAGGAGAAAGGAAATGAAAGTCGGGTGATAAATTTGAAAAAAACTGCAGTTATCAATATAACCAGCTTTGGCAGAGAATTCCCACAGCATCTGCAGGAATTGGAAGAGAAGGTCGGGCCGGTTGATAAAATGCTGTTGCCGGCAGATATGGATGGCAGGACACTCGCCCAGAAGCTGAAGGGATATACCTATATAGTATTAGGCAATTATCCAACCTTTGATGAAACATTCTTTTCCAACAATTGTGATGTGAAGCTGATTGCCCGTCATGGCATCGGTTTCAATAACGTTGATCTGGAAAGCTCGAAAAAGCACGGCGTGTATGTAACCCATATCCAAAACTATGTGGAACTGGATGCTGTCGCAGAACAGGCTGCTGCACTGCTTATGGCAGTATCGAAAAACGTGGTTACAGCCAATCGCAAGGTGCATCAGGGCGACTGGAACAGGGATCGTCAGGAAATCATGGGATTTCAGCTGCGCGGAAAGACATGCGGTGTCATCGGCTGCGGTCATATCGGCACACGCTTTGCACAGATTATGAAATATGGCTTCCAGAACCGCATACTGGCATATGACCCGTATGCAGACAAGGAAAAGGTCATGGCAGAGGGGATTCAGCCCTGTGATCTGGATACCCTGCTGAAGGAATCGGACTTCATCAGTCTGCATGCCAGTCTGGATGAGAAAAGTAAGCATCTCATCAATGCACAGACACTGGCAAAGATGAAGGACAACGCCATACTGATTAACACAGGGCGAGGCGGACTCGTTGATGAAACAGCTTTGCTGGAAGCACTCAGGAACGGACATCTGTTTGGCTATGGTGCGGATGTTTCTGTGCATGAGCCGATGCAGGCCGATGATCCTCTGCTGGCGTGCGAACGTGTAACCATCACGCCGCACTCTGCTATTTATAACTATACATGCATGAAGAACATGAACCGCAAGGTAATGGAAGATATCTACTGCATGGAACGGGGAGAACGGCCGGTGGAGATTATCAATGGATTATAGAAAGGAAATGTGTATGAGCAGACAGGAAACGATTCAAAAAATCGAAGAAGAGAAAATTGTAGTTATAACAAGAGGGATTTACGGGGATGACTTGATGAAGCTGGCAGATGCACTGTTTCAGGGAGGCATCCGTTGTTTTGAAATCACATATGACCCATCCGATCCCGATACGTGTACAAAGGTGAAAGAGAACATACAGGCACTGCATGCACAGTTTGGGGATGAATTGTATCTGGGCATTGGAACCGTACTGACAAAGGAACAGGTTCACAATGCCAAAGAAGCCGGAGCCAGATTTATCGTTTCTCCCAACTTTGATGAGGAAATCGTCAAGGAAACGCTGGCTCTGGACATGGTTTCCATGCCGGGCTGCATGTCACCAACAGAAATCGTCGCAGCGGATAAGGCCGGTGCCGATTTCATAAAACTGTTTCCGGCAGGAACACTGGGTATCAAATATTGCAAGGATATCTATGCACCGCTGCATCATGTGAAATACATTGCGACAGTCGGCGTTACGGAAGAAACCTTTGTGCAATACCTGAAGCTTGGATTCACCGGTGCCGGTATCAGCTCCCAGCTGGTAGATAAAAAATGCCGCGAGGAAGGCAATTATGCGGAGCTGACCCGCAGAGCAATGCGCTTTGTAGAGCTTGCGAAGCAATCGTAAAAAAGACGCAAAAGAAAGAAGGATAACATGATGGAAAACCTAAAACTGACAAGAATTGACTTTCGACTCATCCATGGGCAGGTAATGACCCGCTGGGTGGCAAAATATGAAATTGAAAGCATCGTCGTAATTGACGATCGCTCCGCAAAGAGTCCGATTCTGAAAAAAATTCTCCTCGGTGCTGCCCCAAGCGGCGTAAAAGTTCTGGTATGGAATGTCGCAGAGGCTGCCGAAAAATGGAAGGCGCAAGAATTTCCAAAAAACAATCTGCTGATTCTGTTTAAAAATACTTCTCAGGCGAAAGCAGCCTGGGAAGCAGGTGTGAAATTCCCTTCCTTACAGGTAGGTGGAATTGAAGGCTCCGGTGATAAGAAGAATATTTATAAAAATGTGGTAATGTCGAAAACGGAAGCGGAGGAGTTAAATGTCTTGTATCAGGGCGGCGTGGATATTTTCATGCAGCCGATTCCCGAAGACAATCCGTATCCGTTCAAGGATGCTCTGGCGAAATTTTAGCTGTGTATCCGATAGAATTCGATCACATGGAGGTGATGAATATATCGTATCTGTATGACAAGAGTAAAGAGATGTAGTAGAGGAATTGACAATGAAAAGGAGGAAATTTCATGGTACAAGCATTGTTAATGGGGCTGCTTGCACTGCTCAACGGTATTCAGGGACCATATCACTGGTACTTCTTCCGTGAGCCGGTAATGGCAGGATTTTGGGTAGGTCTGATTTACGGTGATCCCGTACAGGGAACCATCATCGGTGCAACAATCAACGTTTCTTATATGGGCTGGATTTCTGCAGGAGGAGCAAATGCTTCCGACTTATACTGGGCAGGTCTGCTCGGTACATTTGTAGCGATTCAGGGTGGTATGTCCATCGACACGTCTGTAGCGTTTGCCGTTCCTATCGGGTTACTGGGCAACTATGTGCATGTCGCATATATGACAATTGCATCCCTGTGGCCGGTTAAAATGGATGCGCTCGCTGCCAAGGGTAACTGGCGCGGTATTCGCAGAATTCAGTTCTTAGGCGGTCCTGCCATTGTTCTGGTACTGCGTGCATTGCCGGTATTCCTGATTGCATTATACGGTAGTGAATTCATTCAGACCATGATCAACAGTATTCCGACATGGGCAATGAACGGTCTGGCTGCCGTCGGTAAAATGCTTCCGGCATTAGGTATGTCCATGCTGATGAAGTTCATGTACAAAAAAGCGTTGCTGCCTTTCTTCGTGCTGGGCTTCGGTATCGCGGCTTACTCCGGTATGACCGATCTGCTGCTGTATGCACTGGTTGGTGTATGTCTGGCAGTTATCCTGATTAAGATTGGATTCAACAACGACACAGAACAGGAAGGGGCTGAATAATCATGGCAGAAAAACATTCACTAACAAAACGCGATGTCCAGAAAACAGCCTTCTTCTGGCACATGACAAGTCATATGACCTATAACTATCAGCGATTACAGGCAGGCTGTCTGGCATGGATCATGGGTCCTATTTTTGAAAAGCTGTATCCGAATGATCATGACAAGATGGTGGAGGGTCTGGAACGCCACATGCTGTATTTCAACACAGAGCCACGCTGGGGAGCTGTACTGCCCGGTATGGTAGTCGCACTGGAAGAAGGTCTTGCGAATGATGATTCCGGAGAAATGGACGCAAGTATTATCGCGGAAATAAAAACCGCTTTAATGGGACCTTTGGCAGGTATCGGTGATACGGTATGGGCAGGTCTGATCAAACCGATTATTCTGAGTGTAACCCTGGGATGGGCTATGCAGGGATATGTATGGGGCGCATGGGCCTATGGTATCGGCGTTACCCTGCTGGACTTTGCAGTTACCTACTTCATGTTCATGCGCGGCTATCAGCTGGGTATGGATTCCATTGACCGTTTCCTGGAAAGCGGCTTCGTTAAGAAAATCACCACCTTCCTTGGTATCGTCGGGCTCTTCTGTCTGGGTGCCATGATTGTAAAATATGTCAGCATCGGTGCTGTTTTGGAAATTGAAATGAAAACCGGCACGCTGAATCTTGGTGAAATTATGAATAAGATCTTCCCTTGCTTCCTGCCGCTTGTAACAACCCTGTTTGCATACTGGCTGCAGGTAAAGGGAAAGAAAATCACAACGGTTCTGATCGTTCTGTTTGTCATCGGCTTTATCGGCGGGGCAGTCGGACTGCTTGGATAGAAATTCTTTGAAAGGAATTTAACAATCCTTTCATATATAGCAATCATCGGCAGGAAACTTGCCATATGCTCTTCGTGTATTCCTGCACGGGAAGAAAAAGCTTCCTGCCGATTCACTTTATATTGCGTCATGAAAACGCAAACGACGAGAAAGGGTAATACAGTATGATCAAGATTTTAATTGTGACACATGGTCCTCTGGCACAGGCACTGAAGGAAAGCTCTGCCATGTTCTTTGGCAGTATGTCAAATGATGTGGAAACCATTGGGCTGTATCTGACGGATAATCCGGAAGATTTGAAGGAAGCCATTTGTGAAAAGGTGGAAGCGATTGATACAGGCGACGGTGTACTTGTACTGGTGGATATTTTCGCAGGCTCCCCGTTTAATATGACGGCACTTGCGATCGACGAGCTGAAGGAAGCACACAAGCTGCAATGCTATACCGGTGTTAATATGCCGTTTTTAATGGAGGCTCTGTCCAGCTGTAATTCCATGGAGCTGGATCAGTTAACAACGCATCTGGCGGATATCGGCAGGGATACGATTGTAAATCTGCGCAAGGCGCTGGATATTTAAAAACTATTGAGGTGATAGAATGGTAACAGGATGGATGCTGTTTACAGGAACAGATACAAAAGGAAGAAGACTGCTGTATATCAAAAAGAAGAATGCGTATTATCTTCTCCCGCAACATAGGGAATTTGCGATCACTCTGTGGAAACACGCAGAAATCAACGCCATTTCCATCAGTATTATTTTAGGGTATTTTCTGTTTCATAAGATCGCGGGCACCATTGCACTGGCCCTTGTGCTGTATGCAGTGGAGCTGCTCATAATGAATAAAAAATTACTTCCGTCACTGCATCGTGCAGGAGGGAAGCATATCACATGGCGTAAAGAACACCGGGATAAGGAAAGCGGCGGCATATTCCCTGCACTGCTGTTTCTATTCATCGGTATCGGATTATTCCTCTGTCTTGTTTTTCAACAGACAGCGAATACGATAGAAACGATAACAGCAGCTGCCGGAGGCTGCATTGCTGTACTTATGGGTGTACGAACGCTGTATCAGGCAAAGACGACAGGAAAGTGAGGTCAAAAAAATGTTGGCAGAAACAATATGCAGAATTAAAAAAACAGGCTTAATGGGAATTGTGCGGGTGGAAACCATTGAACGCGGAATTGAAATCGCACAGGGATGCATCGATGGCGGTGTGGATGTTCTGGAAATCAGCTATACGAATAATAATGCAGGAGAAGTCATTCGTGCTTTAAAAGAAAAATTTGGTGATCAGCTGCTGGTAGGGGCCGGCACGGTGCTGGATCCGACAACTGCCCGTTTGGCAATCATGGATGGGGCAGAATTCATCATCGCTCCGACCTTCAACAAAGAGGTACAGGAGATGGCGAATCTGTATCAGATTCCCTATGCACCGGGCTGCACGAGCTATACGGAAATGATCGAAGCATTGAAAGCGGGAGCGTCCTTTATCAAGGCATTCCCGATATCCAATTACTATGGACCGGATCTTGCCAAGGTGTTCAAGGTGCCATGTCCGCAGATTCCGATTCTTGCAAGCGGCGGAGCAAACTTCGACAATCTGCATACCTGGTTTGAAAACGGTGTGGACAGTGTTGGTCTGGGCGGACTTCTGACAAAGGGAAGCAGTGCCGATATCGCAGAAAATGCAAGAAAACTGCGTGCTATTGTGGAAGAAAGCAGGAAGGCTGACTGATATGAGCAAGGGAGTTATTCTCGTTACACCTCGTGGCTATGCAGCCTATGGTGCGCAGGCCGCAAAACGTCTGGAGGCACTGGGCTATGAAATGAATATCAATACCACAGGAAAACCGCTGTCCAGAGAAGCCTTTGTGGAATATGCGAAAAAAAGCACCGGTATCATCGTTGGTGTGGATGAGCTGGATGGCGAACTGTTAAAGGAATGCAGGAGCTTAAAGGCGGTTGTGAAATTCGGCGTCGGTACGGATAATATCGATTTAAAAACAGCGGAAGCATGTGGAATCAAGGTGGGCCGCTGTGTCGGCTCCAATTCCAATGCGGTGGCTGAGCTGACGATCGGCATGATGTTTGCCGCTGCCAAACATCTGGTATCCAGCAATGTGCAGGTACGCGGGGGAGCATGGAACAAACCGACCGGTCGTGAGCTTACAAAAAAGACCATAGGCATTATCGGCTTTGGAAATATCGGGCGTCATGTCGCACGCATGGCACATGGAATCGGCATGGAAGTGCTTGCCTATGATGTATTCGATATCCCTAAGGAGGTACTGGACACCTACCAGGCAAAGCAGTGCAGCATTGAGGAAATTTTAAAGAGTGCTGATTTTATATCCATTCATACTCCGCTTACAGAGGAAACAAGGAATATGATATCCGATGAACAGTTTGATATGATGAAGGAAACGGCTGTCATTGTCAATGCGGCACGCGGCGGTATTATCAATGAAAAGGCGCTGTATACTGCATTGAAGAATAAGAAGATCTATGCGGCTGCCAGTGATGTATTCACAAGTGAGCCGCCAGTTCAGGATGACTGGGTTCAGGAGCTGATTCATATGGATAACTTTATACTGACACCGCATATCGGTTCACGTACGGTGGAGGCAGAGTCCAATACAGTGGAAATGGCAACGGATAATCTGATCAGACTGCTGGAGGAAGCATGCGGTTGATCAAGCTTCCTTAGCAGGGATTTTAATATAACGTGTAGATCACACAGTGAAGGAGGAATGCATTTGAAAGCAATGATTCTGGGAGCCGGGCGCATCGGAAGAGGCTTTGTCAGCGAGCTGCTGCATGCCAATCAGGTTGAAATCACCTATTTTGACGCAAGCCCGGTCATGGTAGATAAATTAAATGAAAAAAAGAAATATACCATTCATGTTCTGGGGGCGGAAGAGCTCAATACACATATGGAAGGTGTTCGGGCACATCTCTTTTATGATATTGACGCCTTATGCAGCTGCTGGAAGGAAGCGGATTTTCTGTTTACAGCATGCGGTGGAAAAAATATGGGAAATGTCGGAGAAACACTTGCCAAAGCGTTCAAAAGGCTGGTGGAGGAAAATGCGGTGCATGTTTCCAATATTGTTACCTGTGAAAACTGGATTGATCCGGCAAAGGATTTAAAGGAAGCGATTGTTTCAAATCTGAACGAAGAGGAACGCAAGCTGTTTGAAGAGAATGTCGGTGTCAGCGAATCTGTCATTATGTGTACCGGAACCGGGGCACCGGATCCGGATAAGGTCACGAATGAGATGGATACCTGGGTACAGAATATGCGGTATCTGCCAATTGACAGGGATCGTATCAAAGGGGAAATTCCGCAATGGGACTATGTGGAGTTTGTAACTGACTTCGGTGATCTGCTAAAACAGAAAATCTATACGAACAATACAAGTGTTGCGACAGTTTCCTATCTCGGAAAGCTGAAGGGGCTGACCTATGTGGCAGATTCCGCCAATGATCCGGAAATCGAGCCTATTCTGGATCAGGTTTATGAAGAAATCAATTATGCACTGATTCATGGAATGGGAATCAATGAGGAAAGTCAGATCAAATTCTCCAAAACGGCAAAAGCGAAATATACAGACCGCGCTATTGTTGATCTGGTTACACGCATTGCCAGAGATCCCATTCGTAAGCTGGGACCGCAGGATCGCTTTATCGGGCCGATGCGTATCGCACTGTCTGCGGGTATCAAGCCAAAGGCGATTGCACTCGGTGCTGCCGCTGCATTGTATTTTGACAATCCCGAGGACCGGGATGCACTTCGTTTGAAGGAAATACGTGAAACAAAGGGAATTGATTACATTCTGGAAACGATTTCTGAAATTGATCCGCAGGGAGAAATCGCAGTGCTGATCAAGGAGGCAATTGCTGAGCTGAAGGCAAAGGGCTGGATCAAAGAAGGAGCATCCGCATGAAAAAGGCAGTTGTTATCGGAGCCGGACAAACCGGCCGCGGCTATGTAACCCGCTTTCTGTTTCAAAGAGATTATGCGATTACCTTTATTGATAAAAATGAAGAACTGATCCGTATGCTGGATGAGGATCGTGCATTCTGTATCCATTTTTATAAGAAGGACCGTACTCCGATCTATGTGAACGGATTTCAGGCATTTCACACCTATTCCAAAGAAGCGGACCGGGCAATACAGGACGCCGATTTCATTGTGACCTCCACCGGTGAACAAAATCTGGGGGATGTTGCTCAGCAGGTCAAGGCAGGTATGCGCAACAAGCAGAAAAAGACTGTCTTTCTAACAGCGGAAAACGGTATCAATCCGGCAAAGGTACTTCGAACACATTTACAGGAAGCCGGTGTGGAAGGGGACTACACGGTGACACAGACAGCCGTCTTCTGTTCCACAGTCAGTGTTCATGACACACGGCTGGATATTCTGTCTATGAATGAAGCGTACTTCCCGTTTGATGCGGATGAGCTGGAAGAACTGGACTTTGAAGGAGCTGTGCCAATTCACAACTTTGAAAAATTCTTCAAACGCAAAATTTATACCTATAACTGTCTGGCAGGACTGATTTCCTATTGCGGTTATATCAAGGGATATGAGGTTTACGGAGATGCAGCCTGTGACCCGGATATCGATGCTGTGATGATGCGTTTGATGGAAGAGCTGAATCCGGCATTACAGGATTATTTCCAGATTACAAAAGAGGATCAGGAGGCATTCACCAACCGTGCTCTTGCGAAGTTCCGGGATAAGAGTATTCTGGATTACAATATCAAAAACGGACGTGCACCTGCAAGAAAGCTGGGGCCTACCGAACGCATTATGTCACCTATGCAGATTTTACTGGATCATGATAAGGATCCGCGTATTATGGAATTCGTTGCGGCAGCGGCACTTGTTTACTGGGATGAGCTGCAGGGAAAGACAGAGCCGAAAATGGATAAGGATCTGATTACCACCTTCTGTGAAATCAATTCCCTGGAAGGAAATGAACCGGTTGTTGAACATGTAAAGCAGTATTTATATGAAATCAAAAAGAACCGGGATAACATCTGCATCATGCAGATTCTGTTTGGATAATATGCGTAGGGTTTCAAGGGATAAAAAAATTCTGGTAAGTGCATCGCTGTCCTGTGCAAACCTGTTGCATGTATCGGATGCCGTTGCGCAGATCAATGCTTCCGATATTGATTTTGTGCATTATGATGTTGTAGATGGTATGTTTAATAACTGCTTTGTGTTTGGTGATTTGATATTGGAAAAAATACGTCCCATCTGTGATAAGCCAATAGAGGTGCATCTTGCGGTACAGAACGTGCGTCCCTATATCGAACCGTTTGCCCGGGCGGGGGCAGATTACATTGCTGTGCATTATGAAATTGACGATGATCTGGAGGATATCTTTGCACATATTCGCTCTGCGGGCTGCCGTCCGGTATTGGCAATGCGGTGTGATACAGAGGTGCCTTCTGATTTTGTGAAGCTGGCATCACAGGTTGACTGGATTTTAAAGCTGATGGTACAGCCCGGATATGCCGGACAGCATATGCGAAGGGAAGCCGTTGAACATATCCGTAGTATGAAGGAACAGATTACCGCAAACTGCTTATCCTGTCGTATTCAGGCAGACGGCAATATCCACACGGGGACCATACCGCAGGTATGTGCAGCCGGGGCCAGCATACTGACGGGAGGAACCAGCGGATTATTCAGGCAGGATGCAGATCTGCAGGAGAACCTGCGGAGAATGAAGGAGGCGGCGTCATGATATTATGTCCCAGTATGATGTGTGCGAGCTATGCAAATCTGGAAGAGGAAGTCCATGCCTTAGAGGAAGCTGGGACAGACATTTTCCATTGTGATATCATGGATGGAAGCTTTGTGCCGAATATCTCCATGGGGCTGATGGATGTAAAGGCAGTCCGTGCTCTGACGAAAAAAATGGTGGATGTCCACCTGATGATCGATCATCCTGCCGATAAAATTGACTGGTTTTTAGATGCCGGTGCAGATTTGATCTATATTCATCCGGAATCTGAGCCACAGGCGATGAAGACACTGATGTATATTCGTTCCAGAGGAAAGCTTTCCGGTCTTGCCGTCAATCCGGACACCAGTCTGAGTGCAGTGAAAGAATTGCTTCCGCATTGTGATTATCTGTTGATTATGAGCGTGTTTCCGGGCTTTGCCGGACAGACATTTATCGACAGTGTGGATACGAAAATCCGTGAGCTGATCGCATGTAAGAAGACATACGGTTATCGTATCATTCTGGATGGAGCATGTTCTCCTGCCGTAATTCAGGAATATCATGCACTGGGTGTTGACGGCTTTGTCCTTGGGACAAGTGCATTGTTTCATGGAGAAGGCAGCTATGTGGAAAATATGAATATGCTGCGTTCTCTATAATATAAGGAATACCATAACGGGATGTATGCAAATGATATGTGATTTTATAAGTACACTGTACACTTATTTGTATGGATACGCAAAAAAGCAGATCAATGTGTGCATCCTTTTGTTGTGAGAATGTTGGAGGTCATATGAAAAATGCTGTTCGTATACATGAACGGGACAACGTTGCTGTCGTCATTGAACCGATCAGTAAAGGTGAGCTGTGCATCTATATCGATGCGCAGGGGATGGAACAGGAAGTTGCTGTAAGGGAATGTATTCCTGTTTATCATAAGCTTGCACTTTGCAGAATACATAAGGGAGAACCGGTTGTAAAGTACGGGGAATGGATCGGGATAGCGGCGTGTGATATTGAACAGGGAATGCATGTTCATGTACATAATGTATGGAATACCAAAAGATAAAAGGGAGTCAGCTATGATTATATATAAAGCAAAGGAGGAGGTGCTGACATGAGGTTTCGGGGATATCGCAGAAATGACGGTCGGATCGGCATTCGGAATCATGTGCTTATTCTTCCTGCCAGTATTTGCGCAAGTGACGTGGCACATCAGGTCACAATGCAGGTGCAGGGAACCGTGAGCTTTCACAACCAGCTGGGCTGTTCACAAACACCGATTGATCAGGAATGTACGCTGCGGACAATGGCAGGGATGGCTGCCAATCCCAACGTATATGGAACCATCATCATATCGCTTGGGTGTGAAAACTGTCAGATGAAGCTTGTCACAGAGGAAATACAGAGCCGCTGCGATAAGCCGTTAAAAGCCTTCATCATTCAGGAATGCGGCGGTACTCTGCATACCGTGGAACAGGCGGTTCGCTGTGCAAGAGAAATGGTTGCGCAGGCAAGCTGTATGCAGCGTGAGGAGGCAGATGTTTCAGAGCTTATGGTTGCGATGGAATGCGGCGGCTCGGATCCTACAAGCGGGCTGGCCGCAAATCCGCTGGTGGGAGAAGTGGCGGACAGCATCATCGCATCAGGAGGAACGGCGGTTCTGTCGGAAACAACGGAATTTATTGGTGCGGAAAAGCTGTTGGCAAAGCGCGCTGTCAATGCACAGGTATCTGCACAAATACTGGAGATTGTACGTCATTATGAGGATGCTATGAAATGTGTTAACGATGATGTGCGAAAGCGAAATCCATCTCCCGGCAATAAGGCGGGAGGAATCACGACCCTGGAGGAAAAATCACTGGGCTGCATATACAAGTCAGGGCATTCACCGATACAGGCAGTCTACGATTATGCACAGGACATTCATCATAAGGGGCTGGTCATTATGGATACACCGGGGAATGATCCCATCAGTATGAGCGGCATGGCTGCGGGAGGGTGTCAGCTCGTTTTGTTTACCACAGGCAGGGGTACGCCTACCGGAAATCCCATTGTGCCGGTAATCAAGCTGTCCGCAAACCGGGATACTGCTGTCGTGATGAGAGACAATCTTGACTTTGATGCAAGCGGATACCTGTATGGCAGTACAACCATGCGGCAGCTGCGCGATGCATTGCTGGAGGAAATATGTGCAGTCGCAGGCGGTAAGCTGACACGTAGTGAAATACTGGGCTACTGTGAAACCGCGATTGCCCGCGTCGGCAGATATGTAAAAAACGAGGGGGAAATGAAGGGCTGTGTGGAGTCGTACTATTACTGATGCAGCTGTTCACGAAGGGATGAAAATATATGCTTTCCGTCAGGTTCTGTACCGGTTCTCCGGATTCATGAAAATTTTTTCAAAACCATATTGACTTCAAAAGTGAATGTCTTTATAATGTATTAAAATATCAATTTTTAATCGGGAAAGTTTATAAAAAATTGAATATGGAAAAGGAGATGTGAAAATGGCATATTATTTTAATGAACCTTCACGTACATTCAGTGAGTATCTTATTGTTCCGGGATATTCCTCAGCAGAATGTACCCCAGCAAACGTTTCTTTAAAAACACCACTGGTAAAATTTAGAAAAGGAAAGGAAGAACCGGAGCTTTCCTTGAATATACCGATGGTTTCCGCAATCATGCAGTCTGTTTCAGGCGAAAAGATGGCATGTGCACTGGCTAGAGAGGGAGGCATTTCCTTCATCTACGGTTCTCAGACAATTGAGAATGAGGCTGCCATGGTTCGCCGTGTAAAGGCGACAAAGGCAGGCTTTGTATACAGTGATTCCAATATCCGTCCGAATGCTACGCTGCAGGATGTACTGGATCTGAAGGAAGAAACCGGACATGCGACTATGGCGGTTACGGAAGACGGTACACCGGAGGGAAAGCTGCTCGGTATTATCACAAGCAGAGATTACCGTACCTCCCGTATGGATCCATCCACCAAAGTAGCGGATTTCATGACGCCGTTTGAAAAGCTCATTTACGGCAACGAGGGCTGCACACTGAGTGAGGCAAACGATATGATCTGGGAACACAAGCTGAACCAGCTGCCGATCATTGATGAACATCAGCATTTGAAGGCATTCGTATTCCGCAAGGATTATGATTCCCACAAGGAGCATCCAAATGAATTGCTGGATGATCAGAAGCGGTATATCGTTGGTGCCGGTATCAATACCCGTGATTATGAAGAACGTATTCCTGCTTTGATCGAAGCCGGTGCGGATGTTTTATGCATTGATTCCAGCGAAGGATTCAGTGAATGGCAGGCACGCACATTGAAATGGGTTCGTGAGAAATACGGTGACAGTGTAAAGGTCGGTGCCGGTAATGTCGTGGATGCGGAGGGCTTCCGTTTCCTGGCCGAGGCAGGCGCAGACTTTGTGAAAATCGGAATCGGTGGCGGTTCCATCTGTATCACCCGTGAACAGAAGGGAATCGGGCGCGGACAGGCAACGGCTACGATTGATGTTGCGAAAGCGCGTGACGAATATTATAAGGAAACGGGAATCTATGTTCCAATCTGCAGCGATGGCGGTATTGTTCATGACTACCACATCACGCTGGCGCTTGCTATGGGCGCAGACTTCGTCATGCTGGGAAGATACTTCTCCAGATTTGAAGAATCTCCAACAAAAAAGGTTACAATCAACGGTACCTATATGAAGGAATACTGGGGAGAAGGAAGCGCACGCGCCAGAAACTGGCAGCGATATGACATGGGAGGCAGTAAAAAGCTGTCCTTCGTGGAAGGTGTGGATTCCTATGTTCCATATGCAGGAGCCTTAAAGGATAATGTCGATCTGACGCTGAGCAAGGTAAAGCATACCATGTGCAACTGCGGAACGCTGACCATTGAGGAGCTGCAGAAAAATGCCAAAATCACACTCGTGTCTTCTACAAGTATCGTAGAAGGCGGGGCACATGATGTTGTTGTGAAGGACAACACACTGGATGCCAAAGTAAAATAAATTTTCCAATATATATAAGGAAAGCGGAATGGAAGGAAAAACCACGCCGCTTTTTTTTACTTTACGGGAAATAGGATATAAATAGAAATAGGTTACAACCATAACAAAATCAGATAGAATTTGCAGAACAGGGAAAGTATAGTTACTGATATCCATATTATAAAGAAAGGAAACTACAATGGCACAACACGTAAAGGAATTTAATATTGAATGTTTCAGAGGAATAAGGAATCTCCGATTGCAAAATCTAAATGATATCAATGTCCTGACAGGGGATAATAATGCCGGAAAGACAAGTGTATTGGAAGTTATCAATTTTTAAGTGGAATAACCGACTTACGTAATCTTATCTATAGCACGAGAAGGGCAATCAATAGAATGAAAAAAGCAATTCTATTAATGGGTTCTGTTATAAATGCTAAAAATGGCATCTTATTATTGGATGAATTTGAAACTGCATTACATACAACAGCGATGAATCGTGTATTTGAATGGATATTGAAGGCATGCATGAAATCTATAAAAATTTTCCATGGGAACAGCATAACCATATTATGACTGCATAATCGTAGTTAAAAAATTTGGAAAGTGATACATAACGTAAGAAAAACCGTTATTACCTACAGAATAACGGCTTTTCAATGCATGCTACTTTATGATTTGCGCAGGTACTCAAAAGGTAACTCCCCCGTCGCAGAAATCACCTCATTGTAGAAATGAAAAATCTCTGCTTGCAGGGCTTCTTCTTACCTTCAAACACGATGGACAACAAAGGGACGTATCTTCTGCTTGGCAATCGCCATCAGGTCATGTGTAGCTGCAGACTGATTCCTCGCGCAAAAATCAGCATTCATTTCATAATTCTACCGTAAACAGAGGGCATCCGTAAAATTCAGCGGAATTCCTTCCAGAATTTTTTCTGCCATATGGATACGGTGGGTTTCCAGCAGCGTTATCGGGGAATGGGCATCAAAGCCATACACTACCTTGCAACCGTATGAGGAAACAATGTCCCAGAATTCGCGAAACGGATAGGGGTAGCGCTCCACATACAGCCATGGCTTACGGGAAAAGCGATAGTTCTTTTTTCCGTAATGAAACCCGTTCAGATTGATTTCCAGAGGGATGTCATGCTGGATGCTTGCTCTGGCAATGCGGTGAGCTGCCTCCACACATACCTCGGAATACAATCTTCTTCCCAGCATGAAGTAATCCGGATGTGCCACATAGGTGATGATTCCCAGCTTCAATGCATCCTCAATCTGCTTTACATAATGCAATACATCCTCATCACTGCAATAGCAGTCATACTCATAACCGATCTCTCTGCAATGCTGTCCAAGAATCATATAATCACAAACCTGCTTCGTATGCATCAGAAAATCTACATGATCATTCATGTATTCCACCTCAAAGCCGACCTTGATATTGATTTTATCCTGAAATCCCCTCTGCAGATTACGGAGTGTATCCAGATATTCATTTTTCTGCTCATAGAGCATACGACATGCCGGAAGATGCATTTCCGGATAGGGAATGTGCTCACTGAAGCCCAGCATGGTAAAGCCTGCATCGATTGCACTGTGGATGTACTGAATATCCAGTCCTTCTGCATGACCACAGCGCGCAGTGTGTGTATGAAGATTAAATTTTTGTTTGTTCATAAGAGAACCTCCTTTTCATGTATGGCATAAAACATGTGCTTACAGGTTACATAGGCACCACTCCTTTTCGCGTAAAAACAAAAAAGCACATTCCAACAGGAACGTGCTTACACGCGGTGCCATCCTGATTCGCACAACAAAAAAAGTGCGCATCTTGATTGGGAGATAACGTCTCCAAACGAAATCATCTACTAAAGCTTCAATGATCCTACTCAACAAGCGTAATCCATGACTTCCAATGCCCTCATCTTTCACCATCATGAGTTCGCTAACCATCTTTCATCACTTAATCTTGTATCTCTGTAGTTACCTTCATTATAAAAATAGAGTTGTAAAATGTCAATAGACAGGATATTTCTTTTATCATCTTTCCGATAAAATTTTAATTCCTGTATGAATCGTCACAGAACACATGCCTGCTGGTATTTTATTGCCTGTGTCTTTTTCATATACATACATGCTTTTCCAGTCTCTGAATGGCATTCACAAATATGTCCATATACATACCAAACAAAAAGAACCCGCCTATGCATATCGGCATGAAATAAAAGCATTCATACACGCAAAAGACATGAACAATCAATAGCTAAAAAGATATTCCCGGCAAAGGAATATCATAAAACTAAGTATGCTGAGCTTTCCCGGCAATAAGCTGCTGCTGTTTCTTTGTCAGCGTACACAGAAAGCCTGTATAGCTCTTCTCCATGAGGTCCATCAACAAATCCGGGGAGGCCAGATCGTATCGTACACTGATCCAATGCACCTTGTTCATATAATAGCCCTCTGTTATAAACGCATACTCCTCGCGATACCAGGCACCTTCCTGCGGCGGTAGCTTCAGCGTAAGAATCGGCTCCTGCTGTTTGTTGAATCCCAGCATGGCAAACATTTTATCAAACAGAAGAAAACGAAAGGCATCCCACTCCAGCTTGAAATCCATTACAACACCGTTTTTTGCCTGTAATGCGGATTTGATGCTTTCAGCATCCATCAGCCCGGAATACCTTCCTTCCAGCAGCGGCAGGTCTTTAGGCGTTCTCCCCCATCCCCCTGCTTTTCATCATAGGCAAACGCTTTCGCAAGCTCACAGGGAAACGTTTCGCATTCTCCGCAGTGCTGAAGCTTTTTTTCTTCCACACAGCTCTTCACCGGACAGCCTTCCCCCCAGAACGGCTTCTGTATGTGCAGACAGCCGGCACATCCCATCTGCTCTTTGTAAGCACAGCTTCCGCATTTGATACCGCAACGTGATTCTATCATATCACCACACTCCTTTTCCTTCATAGAATATATACGCTATTATAAAGGAGGTACTGTATTTTGTATTGTAAAAAACCGCCATAAAGGCAGCGGTCATTTTTACATAGTCTATAAGCAGCAGCTGTGTCGGTTTCTTCCGCTGTTTTTTGCCTGATAAAGTGCCGTATCCGCCATCGTGATGGCGGTTTCCAAATCAAAGCCTTCATCATCATCAAACAGGGAATATCCGATAGATACGGTGGCAAGAGAAGCTGCAGGGGATGTGGCATGCTCGATATGAGCCAGCCTTAAATCCTCATAGACCCTTTTCAGGTAGCTTTCAATTTCTTCTTTTTCTGTATTGACGCATAGACAGATGAATTCATCGCCGCCGTAGCGTGCCGCAAAGAAACGGGAATCACCGTTTTCATCCAGACACAAGGCAACCCTGCGCAACAGCTCATCCCCCTTGTAATGTCCATACAGATCATTGTACTCCTTGAAATAGTCAACATCAACCAGGATGATACCGATGGCTTTAACATCCGGATTGTTCTGCATGACATCGCACAGGGTATTGAAATAGCTGCGATTGAACAGGCCGGTAAGTCCATCGATTTTCACGCGCGCCTCTAGAACATTTTTCTCACGGACTATGCGCTCCTGTTCCTCCAGCATATGCTCCATCAAAATCTTTTCCTTCATACTTTCCGCCTTGGTCTTGTTGGTGACATTCACCACCATTTTCTGCAGCAGATAATACTGCTTATAGGAATTGATGAGCGTATCCTCCATATGAAACACCTCTGCGAAGTTGATCCAGCTCAGGTGCAGCTGCAGCTGCTGTTCGATGTCATCCTCCAGACAGATTTCCCCCATATACTGCAGGAACTGTTCACAGCGCTTTTTATCCTTTATGTTCAGCAGGATGTCAAAGATATCATTATAGAAAGCAAAATACATACTGCGGTTGAGATGATGATGCAGCTTGGCAGAAGCAAAGTAATCCGCAATTTTCTGTATCTCATCGCTTCGGTGAAAGGCGTCCGCCAGAAACAGCTCACACAGCAGAGCCACATGCAGACGAAGACCCTTTGCCTGCCCCTCATGCAGCAGCGGTCCATAGGCAGCATATATATTCACGGCCTCATTCAGCTGGCCGTTGCGGATATACAGCTCCACGAGGTTGAGAATAACAATCAGCTGTGCATGATCTTCGGGCGGTGTCTGCTGCTTTAGAAACACCTCATAGGCATTGCGGATATAGCGCAGGGCTTCAACCGTATCGTTCTTCTGCATAAACAGAACACAGAGATTGTTGAGAATCACCATCTGTTCATGCAGATTATTCTGTTCCAGAGCGATATGATAGGCTTTCATATAATACTGAACGGCGCTGATTTCATCAAAATGCGAGTTGTAATACAATCCGGCAATCGTGTAGCACATAAGCAGCAGATCGTCATAATGGTTTTCTTCCGAACAGGAAATCGCCTCGTGCAGATGCTGAAGACAAATGTCCTGCTGTCTGGTCAGAATGTAATAATCCGCAAGATAGGCGTGGGCAAATGCAAGGGCATAGCTGTCCTGCTGCTGGTTACCCAGATTCAAAAGCATTACGGAACAGCGGTACTCCTCTTCCATATTGCTGTTTTTGGATCTTTTTATGATATCCATGAGATCCTGCATGGTTTCCTTTATCGTATCCATAGAATGCTCCTTACTGTATGGTAGCTCGTATTCACATTATACTATAAATGTTGTCCTAAAAACACAGAAAACCGCAGCTTCCATATGATTTTCTTGAAAATATCCAGAATTGTGATTTTTTTCGCAAAAAGTGAAATTTCGTTTACGAAAAAGGCTCTTGGTGGTATAATAAAGCCGATACATAAGGAGGAATTTTACTATGGCCAAAAGAACTGTAAAAGATTTAGATGTTGCTGGAAAACGTGTCATCGTACGCTGCGATTTCAATGTTCCTAGAAAAGATGGCAAGATTACAAACGACAACCGTATTATTCAGGCTCTGCCAACCATCAAATATTTAGTGGAAAACAACGCAAAGATTATTTTGATGTCCCACCTTGGAAAGGTGAAGACAGAAGAAGATAAAGCGAAGAACGATCTGCGCTGTGTAGCTGAGCGTTTAAATGAACTGGTTGATACGAAGGTGACTTTCGTTCCGGTTACACGTGGTGAAGAACTGGAAAATGCAGTCGCTGCACTGAATGACGGTGAAATCGTCGTTATGCAGAATACTCGTTATGAAAAAGGCGAAAGCAAAAATGATCCGGAGCTGGCTGCTTACTGGGCAAAGATGGGTGACCTGTTTGTTGAGGATGCATTCGGTAGTGTTCACCGTGCACATGCTTCCACTGCAGGTATCGCATCCATTCTGCCGAATGCGCTGGGCTTCCTCGTAGAAAAAGAAGTGAAGATGCTGGGAGCTGCTGTGGATACTCCTGAACGTCCGTTTGTCGCAATCATCGGTGGAGCTAAGGTTTCCGATAAGATTGCTGTTGTGGACAACCTGCTGAAAAAGGCTGACAAGGTCCTGATCGGTGGCGGTATGGCTTATACCTTCCTGAAGGCTATGGGCTGCAATGTTGGTAAGTCTCTTGTTGAAGAAGACAAGGTGGAGCTTGCAAAGGAATACATCGAAAAAGCAGAGGGCAAGCTGATCCTGCCTGTTGACCACGTATGTGCTGACAAATTTGCAGAGGATGCAAACACAGTGATTGCTGACAATGACAGCATTCCTGCAGACTACATGGGTCTGGATATCGGTCCGAAATCTATCGAACTGTACAAGGAAGCACTTGCCGGTGCAAAAACCGTTGTATGGAACGGGCCTATGGGTGTTTTTGAAATGGCACCGTTTGCGAAGGGGACGCTGGAAGTATGTACTGCAATTTCCGAGCTGCCAGGAGCTACGACTGTAATCGGTGGCGGAGACAGTGCTGCTGCTGCAATTCAGCTGGGATTCGCAGAAAAATTCTCTCACATTTCCACAGGTGGCGGAGCTTCTCTGGAATATATGGAAGGGAAAGTCCTGCCTGGAATCGCTGTAATCGCAGATAAATAAGAAAAAAAAAATAAATAGGAGAACGAGACATGAGAAAACCAATTATTGTTGGAAACTGGAAAATGAACAAAACCATGAAGGAAACAAAGGAATTCATGGAAGCTGTAGATGCTGCTGCCGCAAGTGAAAATGCCGTATTCGGTATTGGTGCTCCTTACACGGCACTGTCTGCTGCTGTTGCCGGTGCGAAAAACCTGGTAATCGCTGCAGAAAACTGCCACTGGGAAGACAGTGGAGCCTTCACTGGTGAAATTTCTGTACCTATGCTGCAGGAGGTTGGTGTTACACACTGTATCATCGGACATTCTGAGCGTCGTGAAATGTTCAATGACACAGACGAAACTGTAAACAAAAAGGCAAAACGCCTGATCGATGCCGGTATTACACCAATTCTGTGTATCGGTGAAACAGAGGCTCAGTATGATGCCGGAGATTCTGAAAAAGTAATCCGTGATCAGCTGACTGGTTCTCTTGCGGATATGTGTCCAAAATGTGTTGGAAACATGGTAATCGCTTACGAGCCAATCTGGGCAATCGGAACAGGAAAGAGCGCTTCTGTGGAAATCGCAGAAAACTGCTGCCGTATCGTTCGTGACCAGGTACGTGTTATGTATGGTGACGAGGCTGCTGAAAATGTTCGTGTACAGTATGGTGGATCTGTTAAGCCTAACAACATCGTTGAATACATGGCGCAGCCGGATATCGATGGTGCACTGATCGGTGGCGCAAGTCTGAAGGCAGACAGCTTCATTGAAATCATCGAGAAAACAAAATAAGCTGCAGATAAACAGTATGTAAGGGATCAAATATATGGAATGAAAAATACGTCCGATTTCCTAAAGGACGTATTTTTTTCTGCATTGCTTTTAAATCTGATCTGAATGCGTATCAGATAGGGGATTTATGCTTGATCATAAGGGATAAGGTGGATGCCTCCACAATGTAACCAGACAGGCGGGTAAAGCATCATACAGATCATGTTGAAGGAATGAAGTAGGTAAGGCATACTGAAAAATCAGATCAACGGTATATCTTAAATTTTTGTTATATTTAACTGCATGTCTTGCGTATGCATCTGTTTTGTTTTACAATAAGGCAACAAGGTGGTGAGCGTATGAAGAAGAAAAAGAACATGGGAATCCGCATTCTCTGTGCATTGATTTTTCTGGGGGTCTGCGGTTCCGTTATGTTTGCAATCTACTCGTTATCGGCAGAGGACGGACAGATGTCCAATGCACGAAGTGAGATTGTAACGGAAAAAATCAAGGAACAGGTGAATACCAGACTGGAAACCACCGAAGAGGGAATAGCATTAAGTGAACGCATCAAGTACTTTGTTATTCTGCACTCTCCCTATGGCAGTGACTGGAATGCCAATATCAGAAAGCTTGCCCACTTTTCCATTTACTTTACACTGGCTGCCGGTATTTATATCACACTGGCGATTTTGGGAGTCAATAAATTCTGGCGTTTTCTGTTTACTGTCGGTATCTGCTTCTGCTTTGCTTTCGGAGATGAATATCATCAGAAATTTACCGGCCGCACATCATCGATGAGTGATGTGTATCTGGATACATTCGGAGCACTGGTATCCACCTGTATCTGGACGGTGATTTCCATCATATACAGCGGCATTCACCTCTTGGTGAACAAGGCCTATGGGGACGCTTAGTTCTTACAGTATTGAAAGATGACTGCAGTCATCTTTTCTTTTTCCTTGCGGCTATTGTATAATGGGTGAGAGGCTTATAGCATCCCAAGGATGAAATATGAAATTCCTCCATTTCATTTTAGGTGTTATAAAGCTGTTGTTCCTATATGAAACAGAAAAGAGAGGAAATGCGTATGTATACGATTTTAATAATTGAAGATGATGAGGCAATCTGCCGAGAACTGCAGATGCTGCTGCAGAAACAGGGGTATGAGGCGATTTGCTGGAATATGCAGGAGGATATCAGAGAGCTTGTGAAAACGCATGATCCACACATTATCCTGCTGGATATCAATCTGCCGCAGATGGACGGCTTTACAGTTTGTTCCCAGCTTCGCAGCTTTTCCAAGGTTCCTATTATTTTTGTGACGAGCCGGAATAACGATATGGATGAGCTGTGCAGTATGCAGATGGGCGGTGACGATTTTATTACCAAGCCATACAATACAAGTATTCTGCTTGCTCGTATTGCGGCACTACTGAAGCGCTCCTATGAATGGAAGGATCAGAATCTGACACATCATGGTGTTCTGCTGGATGTCGCAATGAGCCGTGTTGAATTTCAAAATAATACAAGAGAACTGACAAAGAATGAGGTGAAAATCCTGCATTACATGTTCCAGCATAAAGGGGAAATCATTCCGCGGGAGGATCTGATTGACTATCTGTGGGATAATAAGCTGTTTATCGATGATAATGCCCTCAGTGTCAATGTCACCAGAATCCGCAATAAGCTGCGTGAGCTGGGGGTGGAGGATTTTATTGTGACACGTCACCGGCAGGGATATCAGATATGAAGCTGCATGAATATCTGGAGGATCATGGAATTCTCATGGCCGGTATGCTGCTGGTTTTTCTGCTGCAGTGTGTACTGCTCGTTTTCTTAGGCATGCCGGCAGGACTTGCGATTTTGCTGAGCGGAATGTGGCTGCTGTTTTTCTTAGTATATTTCCTCCAGGATTATCACAGAAAAAACAGGCGCAGAAAAGAGCTGTGTGCAATTATCGATTCCATGGAAAAACGCTATCTCATGCATGAGATGCTGCCCAAAGGGGCAACCCATGAAGAGGCATTTTACCGGCGGCTGTTGTATCTGGGTAATAAATCCATGCTGGAGGAAATCGGTACTGTTCAGCGCTCCCGCCGGGAATATCAGGATTATGTCGAGCAGTGGGTACATGAAATCAAAACACCGATTGCAGCGATGAAGCTGTCCATCGAGAATCAGCAGGGGGAACGAAAACGACAGCTGTTTCAGCAGCTGGAGCGCGTGGAGCATTATGTGGAGCAGGTGCTGTTTTATGCGAGAAGTGAATCTGTGGAAAAGGATTTTCGTATCCAGCAGGTATCACTATCCTCCTGCATTCAGGAGGCACTGCTGCAATGTAAATATCTGTGTACACAGGCTTCTATGTCGATTCGTTTTCCCGAGCAGGATGCTCTTGTCTATACAGATGAAAAATGGCTGATTTTTCTATTGAATCAGCTGATCGAAAACGCAGTGAAATATAGGCGTAAAAAGGGTGCGGTTTTAAGTCTGGCAATACAAAAGGATGCGCGCCATGTTGTGCTGACGGTAAAAGATAATGGCATTGGAATTCCGGAACATGATTTGCCAAGAATATTCGATAAGGGCTTTACCGGAGATAACGGAAGACTGATTCATTCGCATTCCACAGGCATAGGTCTGTATTTATGCAAAAAGCTCTGTACATCACTGCAGATCGATCTGCATGCGGATTCAGATCAGGAGGGAACCGTGATGAGTCTGGAGTTCTCCCATGTGTAAAGTTACAGAACTGTCATATTCCTGTAAGGAAACCTCCTACACTTACCTGGGCATATTTTGTATACTTCAGGTAGAGAGGACGTGAAGTATATGAGTGTTGTTACAGTTTCCCACGTGGAAAAATTTTATGGAAATCAGGGGAATATCACACAGGCATTGAATGATATATCCTTTGCAGTTGAAAAGCAGGAGTTTACAGCGGTTATGGGAGCAAGCGGCAGTGGAAAAACCACCCTGCTGAATGTCATTTCAACCATCGATGCTGTAAGCGCAGGAAATATAGAAATCAACGGAAACAGTATTTGTGAGCTGCGGGAAAATGAGCTGGCTGAATTCCGTAAAAAGGAGCTGGGATTTATTTTTCAGGATTTTAATCTTCTGGATACTCTGACACTGCAGGAAAATATCGCATTGCCATTGACTCTTTTGAAGAAAAGGGCGGAGCAGATTGATCCACAGGTAAATGCATTGGCAGAAATTCTTCAGATTCAGGATATACTGGAAAAATATCCGTATCAGGTAAGCGGTGGTCAGCGTCAGCGGTGTGCCTGTGCAAGAGCGATGATTCATGATCCGAGTCTGATTCTGGCGGATGAGCCGACGGGTGCACTGGATTCACATTCCTCCTATCTGCTTATGGAACAGTTTCAGAGAATGAATACAGAGCTTCAGGCAACAATTCTGATGGTTACACATGATGCGTTTTCAGCATCCTATGCAAAGCGTGTTTTGTTTTTGAAGGATGGAACTATCTTCAATGAAATCTATCGCGGCTCCCTGACAAGAAAAGCATTCTTTCAGAAAATACTGGATGTGATGCAGTTGCTGGGTGGTGATGTGCATGCTGTACGTTAAACTTGCACTTCGCAATCTGAAACGGAGTCTGAAGGAATACAGTATTTATGTTTTTACAGTGACGATTACGATGACACTGCTGTATGCGTTTTTCGCGATTGCCTTTTCCGGTGAAATGCAGGATCTGGTTACAACCTATGACAATATCAAAAGCATCATGATTATGGTCAGTATTCTGGTAACCCTGATTATCGCCTGGCTGATTTATTATATATCGAATTTTATTCTACAGAAACGAAGCTGTGAATTTGGTATGTATCTGCTTTTGGGGATGAAGCGAACTCAGGTTAGCCGTATGTTCCTGTTTGAACAGCTGGCTCTTGGGGCTGTCGGTTTTTTTATCGGCTGTGTTCTCGGTATTTTTGTCTATGAGATATTGCACGCAATACTGTTGAATATCTTTGGTTTTGCATATGCATTTCAGCTTTCCTTCTCCTGGAGCGCATGCGGTGCTGCATTTCTTTGCTTCCTGAGTATTTATCTGCTGGAGATGATCAGGGAAGGGATTGCTTTGAAAAAGCAGAGCATTCATACCATGCTGTATAATGCGAGCAGGAATGAAAAAACAGCAAAGGGTTCTCGTTTATCCGGATTCTACTTCCTTGCAGCTGTCCTTCTGGCAGCAGCAGGATTATATGTGACACAGCAGTATCTGAGAAGTATGGTAAACGGCCAAAGCTCAGATTCCATGCTGCTCATGCTGGGGGTATTTGCGATTATCGTATCCGTCTATCTGTTCTTTTATGGCATATCGGCAGTGCTTGGGATTTTTCTGAATCGTCACAGAAAAATCAAATATAAGGGAAACTGCATGTATCTGTACGGACAGATAGCGGGTCGCTTGCGTTCCAACCGAACGGTGCTTGCGACTCTGTCACTGCTGACACTGCTGACGCTGCTGTTTCTCTGTATTGCATTGAAATTCAATGAGGTGAAGGAGCTGAGTAATGCACGCTTTGTACCATTTGATATTATGGCAAGCAGCAGTGAAAAGCTCAATATGAAATCAATTGAAAGCTATTTGCAGGAACATAAGATTTCGTACCAGTCAGCGGATATTCATTACTATCAGAAGGAAGAGCGTGATGATTTCTATTCTGTAGTAAAGGGGAAAAGCTATTATACCGAGGATGAAAAGCATTCGGTTTATATGAAGCAAAGCGATTTTAATAAGCTTCGTTCCTTAAAGGGAAAACCGTCTGTAACGCTGAAGGCTGATGAATATATGATCGTATGCGCAACAGATATTAAGGATAGCCTGCAGGAATATGGCGCACAGCATACTCTGCATCTGCAGGGGAAGCGTCTGCAGCTACGTGGTGTAGATGATACGGAATATGGACAGACACGGAACAGCGGTTATTATCTTATCGTTGCGGATGAGCATGTCAAGCATGCCAAGCCGTATTTTCGAGAATGGGTGGCGAATACGGATCCTGAGACGGAGGTGTCCTGGTATCAGGATACGGTCAACCAGTTTTTTGACGATAACAAAGAGCAGGTAGGGGACAGCTATTACAGCTATGCCTCCTATCGTGTGAAGGCAAAATGGTTTGAGGAAAATGCAGTGGGCTTTGTCAGTATCTGCTTCTCCCTGTTCTATCTGTCTTTTATCTTCATCTGCATCAGTGCAACCATACTCGCCGTGCAGCAGCTTTCCGATGCTCACCGGCAGCGGTATTCCTACGCAATGCTGCATAAAATGGGGGTGAATCAAAGACAGCTTCATGCATTACTGGCTAAGCAGATTGCGGTTTATTTCATCATTCCGCTGGTACTTCCTATCGTGTATCTGCTTCCGATTATCCGTATGCTGGATGAGCTTTTCGAGATGACCTATGCCAGTGCGAATATGTTTATTTATCTGGGGGGAAGTATGCTGTTCTTCCTCGCTGTTTACGGCTGTTATTATGTGATGGCGTATCTTGGCTGCAAGAGGAATATCGATCAGATGTAATCAGAAACAGGGATTCTATACAGGAATCCCTGTTCAGTTAAAAATATCTGGCAAGACGGTTTGCGCCAAGGATAAGGGTTACCTGCTGTTCCTGCAGGGGTGACATTTATGAAACTTGTAATTCCTTCAAAATATGATATACTAACACTATTCTATTGGAGGAATGTTTATGGATATTCGTGGTTTTTTTGCTAATCTGATCTATATACTGCCTGCGGTTGCGATTGCACTTTCCGTGCATGAATTCGCACATGCATTTGTTTCCTATAAGCTGGGTGATATCTCTCAAAAGCAACGTGGCAGACTTACCCTAAATCCCCTAAAGCATCTGGATCCGTTTGGAACTCTGTCCCTGATTTTCTTTGGCTTTGGATGGGCAAAGCCGGTACAGGTGGATCCATATTTTTACCGCAATAAGAAAGACGGTATGATCTGGACCGCAATGGCGGGACCGCTGATGAATTTCATCGTCGGCTTTCTGATGGTCATATTGTATATGCTGTTCATACGCTTTGGATTGCTGTACAAAAATGAATTCACTTATTATCTGTTTCAGGTAATCGGCACAACGGCATCCATCAATATTGGTCTTGGAATTTTCAATCTGATTCCGATTCCACCACTGGATGGCTCCAAGATTCTAATGGGAATCTTAAAGGAGGAAACCTATTTCAAGCTGATGCAATATGAAATGTATCTATCCTTCATCATGATATTCCTGTTAATGTCAGGTGTTTTGGATGGCCCGCTGATTCATGCCAGAGAGGCTATTCTGGATGTGTTCGTCAAAGCGGCAAGCATGATCACCGGCCTTGGCTAAATGAAGCTGTTGTTTCATAAAGCATCACCACAGCATGCAGCGCCCTTAACAGCCCTGCAGCATGTCTGTACGGATTTCTTACTTGCAAAGGGGATTCGCCAATGGACCTATATGTCGAAAGGTGATATTTTAAAGGAGCTTCCGTTTACCTATGTGCTTTTGTCAAACCATACCGTGGTTGCTTCCTTTTGCATAAAGCCGTATGAAAAGGATGCAGCGTATGCAACCCGTATTGCTGTGCATCCCGATTATCAGGGAGCAGGCATAGGAAAGGCAATCTGTACCTGGCTGAAAGGCTATGAACAGCCTGTTTATCTGGATTGCTGGAACGGTAACGAGAAATTGAAGAGCTTCTATAAGGAAAATGGCGGACACATAATTGGCGTGTTTCCGGAAGCAGATTATGAAATTTGCGTTTTTTGTTTCTAAAAAAGGGATCGTAGCGGAAATCACGTTATGATCCCTTTTCGCTGAAAGGAAAACGAAAGACTTCTAAGTCTGACATGTTTCCTATACCGGCAAATATCTGCATATCAATCCTTTGGGGATAATGAAAAAAAGCTTCATCCAGATTTGCACATAAAAAGGGCATTTTCCATGCCCTCTTTTCTATATTTAACCGCAGATGTGCAAACGTGTGTGTAGTATCAGGAAATTGAATGTAAGCGCACATCTTACGTTAAATACCTTATTCTACAGTGACAGACTTTGCCAGATTACGCGGCTGATCAATTTCACACCCGCGCAGCCTGGCGATTTCATATGCCATCAGCTGTAAAGGGATCACCGTCAGGATTCCCTGAATCAGCTTATCCACCTTTGGTATCACCAGCACATCATCATAATAATCCGAAGCGATATCAAGGTCATCGCTGATTAACAGCACAACATAAGCACCGCGTGCCTTAACCTCCTTGATATTGCTGATTGTTTTCTCATATAAATCCTCATCAGTCGCAAGTGCAATCACCGGTGTTCCCTTTTCAATCAGGGAAATGGTTCCATGCTTCAATTCTCCGGCAGCGTAGGCCTCGGAATGGATATAGGAAATTTCCTTCAGCTTCAGACTGCCCTCCATGGATAGTGAATAATCCAGACCGCGACCGATAAAGAAGACATCGTTGTGCTCATATATTTTTTTAGCAAATGCCTTGTACTGGTCGGAATCGATCAGCTGTTGCATATGCTGCGGCAAATCCTTTAGTTCCTTCGTAATGCGTGCCGCTTCCTCTGCATCAATATTTCCATGAACATAGGCCAGATTGCAGGCAATCAGTGATAATACGGCAACCTGTGTACAATATGCCTTTGTAGTCGCTACACAGATTTCTGGACCTGCCTTTGTATAGATAACAAAGCTCGCCTCTCTGGCGATTGTAGAGCCGACAACATTGACGATTGCCAGAGTATCCACACCGTGCTCTTTCGCAAGCTGCAATGCCGCAATCGTATCGGCGGTTTCTCCGGATTGGGATACCAGAATAACAAGAGTCTTATCCGTGAATATCGGATTTGCATAGCGATACTCACTGGCGCACACACAGTCCACATGAATCCGTGCTCTGGTTTCAATCAGAGATTTTGCAATCATCCCCGCATACATGGCACTTCCGCAGGCAACAATGTGAATATCGTTGTACTTTGCCAGATTCGGCATGGTATTCAACAGGTCCTTCATATCCACCTGCATTAAAGAATCAATCGTTTTTTTAACGACCTCCGGCTCCTCATGAATTTCCTTCAGCATGAAATGCTCAAAGCCATCCTTTTGAATATCCTTTATATCCAAATCGGTCACAAGGATATCGCGTTTCACAAAATCACCGTCCAGTGTCTTGATAATAATACCTTCACTGCTGCAGCGGGCAATTTCTTCATGCTCCAGAAGCAGGTATTTATTCGTATACTTCAGAAATGCGGAAATATCACTTGCAAGGAATGCCTTGTCACTTGCAACACCAAGTACAAGCGGAGAATTCTTTCGCATGGCATAGATGACATCCGCCTCATCCGCAAATATAATGGCAAATGCAAAGGAGCCGCGGAAATGATGATAAGCACATGCAAGAGCCTGCTGCTTGTCTTTTTTCAAAAAATAACAGTAGTCGATATACGCGCAGGCGATTTCACTGTCAGTGTCACTCTTGAATGTATAGCCTGCATTTTCCAGTTCTTTTTTCAGCTCATTATAGTTTTCGATAATACCGTTGTGAACCAGCGTGGTATTGCCGCTTTGATGCGGATGGGAATTGATTTCGCTCGGTTCACCATGTGTTGCCCAGCGCGTGTGTGCGATTCCCACCTGACCGCCGGCTAAGCCTACAGCCTCCATTTTTTCCTTTAGAAAGCTGACCTTGCCCTTTGCCTTAACGACCTGAACCTCGCTGTCATGTACAACGGCGACTCCGGCAGAGTCATAGCCTCGATACTCCAGAGCCTCCAGACCCTCAATTAAAACACTATTTGAGATATTGCATAATCCCGCATAGCCTATGATTCCACACATAAATTGTCCTCCATTTTCGTTATTGTTTATTTTATGATGAAACTGCATACTAAAAAAATGTGTTTGTATACGCATGTACTGCAATGCGTATACGCAAATTCGTGAAGAGCATGATAAAAAAATGAAAATTCTGTTGTATGATATATAAATGTGTGATGAAATCAGTTTTGTAGCAGTATGATCTTGCTTTTGTCTGAAATCTTTCGATCCACACATAACCGTAACAGTACCCGCCGAATCTTTCGATAACTGTTATCCTCGTCAACCACGTAGGTCCTGGCGCTCATTACTATATTCCTCATGTCCCTCCCTGAAACATAATAACTGTTACTAGTATACTATACTTTTATGAGAATGCAACTTAAATTTTTTATAAATTTAGCTTCTCAAGGAAGGATTTTAAAAAAAGAAGGTGTCGAATATAACAGGGATTCTTACTCACTTTGGGTGCAAGTATAAATAAGGAAAAATGAGGAAGTAATTATCCTGTGAATTTAGAAACTTTATGTTTTCTTTCTTTAAAACTGTTTTATCAATTCTCCTTTCCAAGTAAAAACCTTAGCATAGATTTCACGGCTTATTATCAGAAACGGGTGTAACTTTTCCGGTTCTATGTACGCATTCACCAAGCATCCCCTGGAATCAGAAAATCCAATCAAGGATTTCTCTGATTACGCATTTAATATTGGGAAAAAATGATACATAGCAATGCACAAAAAGAGCTGTATCATTACAACTCTTTTGATTAAGGTTAACGTTGCTTTTTAGGATAGTTGTAGAGACTGCAGAATGGTAGGTCGTATGTCTTCTTCAACATCCAGCATATTCATTGCATCCACTGCACTGACGTTGATTCTCTGCATCAGTTTTTTTACATGGAGTAGTGTTGCTTCCACTTTGCCTTCCGCTTTTCCCTGTAATAAGCCTTTTTTCAGTCCTTTTTCCATTCCTTGCTCCAAGCCCTTTTCAATCCCTCTTTGTTCAATGAAATCGCTAAAGTTGCACATCGTCATGACCTCCTGATCTATCTCCTTCTCCATTAGTATACCATACGTCTTCTGTAATTGTTCCTTTTTATCCTCTACTGCGAGATTTTTTATAAACAAAATCTTTAACAGCTCCAGCAGTCTCTGCTTGTTCTCATCCTGCTGCTCTACCGCATTCGGAATATCCTGCGCTTTTCGTACGCCTTCCTTCTTCGGATACACCATGACTGCTGTGAGCAAATCATAGTCCTCCTTTGCGGCATGCCATATCTTTGTCTCACACGTTTCCTGTATCTTATAGGTGTTGATGACATCATTCTTTTGATTGTTATGTCCGATACAGATCCAGATGGAACAGACCTTTTTGATCCTGTCATAATCCGAATGCTGAAATCCATCCATGGGATGCTTCTGCTTTGCCATCAATCTACTGCAATAATACAAAGCACGCTTGATCAGAGGATAACCGGGATCATCCTTTGCCTGGCTTTCCAGATTGATGATCATGCGAACTTTCTTATCCGCAGGTGTGCTCTTATCGGCTTTCTTCTGCTTCATGGGGATTGTCGCCTCGAACTGAATGTCGTATTTGATCTGTGCACCCGGTATGGCTTCATCCGTAACCTCAACCTGATGATCATCGATATATTCACAGTCTGCTGTGTTTATGGAAGACATTTCGATATAGGACGGTATGTCCTCCAGTGGAATATCTGCGTATTCCGGAATACAGCCCTTCATCACATAGGCGAGAATCTGCTTGTTTGATAATAGCTTTTTACAGTACATGTCATATTTCTTTTTATTATCATAGCAGCTAATCATAGCTGCTGCTTCTGTTTTCATTTTTGTTGTCATAATCATATCCTTTCTTTCTCCTATTGCTATCTGTACTTTAAGGATATGATCCGGTGGTGCTCTTGTTCTGCTATTGTTTTCATTAGCAAATAGAAGTATCTGCTGTTTCGTATCATACGCAGGAACGGATGCAACAAAAACAAGGCAGTCCTTACCGCCGACAAGCGGTATTTAGATGCTGTAAGCTACTTAATAATTGTAAAGAATGTATGAACGTATAAGAAAAAACGCTTCTAGCAAGCGGTTGAGCTACTGAAAGGCCGGGGCTTTTGCGGATGAATTAGATGTGAATGGATTGTAGTATTTATATAGTTTCTCATAGACCGACCTCTCCTTTTTTGTATCTACAGTGTAGCATATAACTTGGCGAAAATACAGAAAAATCGAAAAACCAGAGTATGAAAAAGTAAAGGTACATAACCAATAGCATGAGGTATTATCAACCTCAAGTATTATCCATTTATGATCCTTGTTATTTAATGACAGTACAGCTTCTGCAGAATACATCGCCTATCATTTGTTCAAGATGTATAAATTAAATACAATATCCTTATTTACAATTTCTGCATTAAAATAAAACCTTCATTTTATTTCAGAAAATTTCCATAAAATGTTAAGAAAACGCTTGCATTTATTTTTGTGTCCTAGTATTATATGGTATAGACCAAGTGGTATATACCATTTGCGATGAATGTGGCAATGACCATCACAGCACTGCTGCAGATTAGGAAGAGAGAGGAAAGAGACAAATGAAAAAAACGTTATTTATGGGTGCTTTAGCACTGACAATCGCTACATCCATGGTTGCGGGAACCATGGCCGTTTACACACATGCAGATACACTTGCCGGAACAACGGATGATATGGTAAGCGCGAAAAAGTTTTATATAAACTCTACAGCAAAAAATGATATAAACATAAAGCTGGCTCCGGGAAACGAAGAATTCTGGGATTTCCAGGTGACGAATCATAAGGATCATATCGTTACCGAGGTTCCGATGGATTTGAAGCTGAAGGTGGATTTGAAAAATGCAGCGGCACTGCCCGATCTTGTATGCACGTTATATCGCGTGGATGGTGAAAAGAATGTCGCACTGGCAAGCGGAACAAGAGCAGATGGCAGCACAACGATTGAATTAGAGAAGCTCGGTGAATTTGCTCCGAATGTTGAAAAAGACAGCACCTATAAGCTTGGCTTCTATTGGAAGGATACGGCTGGAAGCAATGATGCGCTGGATACGGCAATCGGTAGTGATGGCGCTATTAAAGATGACGGACAGGCGAATCCGGGAGACACGCTATCCGGTATTTCTGTAACAGTAACCGGTACGCAGACCACGGATGCAGCAATCTTGCAGAGTATGAACCAGCCGGAATATAAGCCCGCCAATAAATAAGTAAGGAACATTCAGAATTATGAAGCAGGATGTGTATACCAGCGAAGCACAGCTGCAGGCAATGCTGGACGAACTGGAGCATGCACATGATCTCGACAGCAAGGCACATACGCGCATTGCCAGAAGAAAGCTGTTCAAGCTGATTGGTAATCTGGCAGGCGTGCTTATCATTGCCTTTCTGTTTATCACATGGCTGCAGGTGGAGGATGCAAGAAGCAGGGGAGAGGTACCGACCGTATGCGGTTATCAGATATATGAAGTGAAAACCGGCAGTATGGTACCGACTATCCCTGTAAAATCACTCATCCTCTCCCGCATTCCAAAGGACGCGGTAAAGCTTGCGGTCGGAGATATTGTCACCTTTCAGGATAACGGAGTAACTATAACACACCGTATTGTTGAGGTGATACAGGAAAAGGGAGCGATTGGATATCGTACCAAGGGCGATAATCCCGCTAATTCTGTAGACCCCAATATCCTCACGCCGGATCGCATACAGGCCGTTTATGTGATGAAGCTACCCTTCCGGTTCACATCGGAAAGTGATTAGGTGATCGCTATGGAACAAGCGAAGAAACGCGCTCAGTGCGTACTGATGGAGCATGTCGGCTCCATGGAATATTATCAGAGTCCGCAGCAGGATCCAAAACAGGTGTTTTCGGATATTAACTTTGAGGCGCTGGAGGGCGAGGTGTGGGCCATCCTTGGCACCAGTGCGTTCGAAGTGCGACTGCTGCTGGAAATTATAGCAAATGCAAGACCCTACAAGGACGGACGCTGTGTACTTGCGCAAAAGGGCATGATGCGCAAAAAAAGAACCATCCTTCCACATGTATATTATATAGGAAGTACAAATATGCTGTTTACCAATATGAATGTACTGGAGTATCTGATGTATATCACAGCGCGTGAGCAGGGGGATGCGGCAGTCAGGCAGAAACGTATACTGGAGAAAATCATGGAACTGAACATGGGCTATGTCGCGTTATCCGTAATAGGAAATCTCACACCGTCTGAGCGATCTGTGGTCACGCTTCTTGTATCACTGTTCACGGAAAGTAAACTGATTATCTGGAATCTGGCACGGTTGGAATACGATGAACGCAGTCTTCAGGCAATTGCCGCAATCTGTGAAGAAATCCAAAAACAGAAGCGAACACTGCTGTTTTCCACATTCGACTATCAGCTGATCGAACGTTGTGCAACGCATATCGCTCCTTTATATGATGGCAGCCTGCTCTATACGGGAATGGTAGAAGCCTTTGTGCAGACCTGGGATCACCTGAGTACGATTATACAGGATGCACATATTACAGCTATACGACATGCGATAGAAACGGCGCACAGCGACTATACGGTTCTGGAACGGGATCAAACGTTATATGTTTGGAATCAGGAACAGAAAACGGATACCTATCACAGTATCTGGAAACTGCTTACCGAGCATCAGCTGCATCCGGATAGTATCCGCCGCCATCCACTGTGTGTGGAAAATGCCTGGAAGGAAATAAGAAACCATCATGATTTACAACCATAATATAATTACAAAGGAACAGAAGCAGGCGTTTGTGGAAAGAAAAGAGAGCCGCAACAAGATTTTCTTTTACGGAATCATCGTAGCTCTTTTAACCTTTTCCCTGCATTTCATGCTGCAGACCCTGACGCGCAGCGTATTATCCACCGCTCTGCCGCAGCTGATGATGCCAAGCTACTTTTCCACACTCTCCCTGTATATTGTCATGGCCTTTATCTTATACACGGCCTACATGATCCGTTATTATGATTTTCTGACCTATGCGGAAATCTCACAAAATAAATGGTATACTCTGGCAAAAAACGATTATGCGCCTCATCGCATGATTCTCGTCAAGCTGCTGATGCGGTTGTCCGAGGTGATTGCCTACTATACCATCGGTTATTTGGCGACGCTGTTTCTGACCATGTTTCTGAAATATCCGTTTGTCGTATCATATATGCTTCCCTTATATATATGCGGACTGATTGATCTGATCTTTTTGTCCCTGATCACCATGAGCGCCTCTTTGTTCATCAGCCGTCAGAGGAATGCACGGTATGTGATTATCATCGGTGCGGTATGCATCTGGATGCTGCGACTGCAATGCGGTTATTATCATCTGATCAGTGATCGTATATGGATGAGCACTCCCGGGAATTTATTTGATCTGTCGCAATGCTCCTACCTGTTGTACTTTATCATTATGATTATCCTCTGTGTTCTAGTGGTTGTCTTTCGGGCGAAGCGAATTGCTCAGTATACTAATTTTCCGTTTTATGAACGGGATATGGATATGGGTGAGGATGTGAATATCGTTGTTCTTCAGGAGGACGGATATCGTGAGGTCGAGGAGCAGTATGTACGCAGACAGCGCAGAAAGGGAATGGATACACTGGTGAATCTGGCCATGGTTTTACTAATCACGGCCGGTGTTCTGATCAATGTGTTCGTGCTGTTTGTATCCTTATCCTCACCGGAGCGGGAAACCAACTTCTTCGGTGTGATACCGTTTGTCTTCCATACGGAATCTATGGAGCCGCAGATTATGTATAATGATCTGGCGTTCTTTGATGCAATCGACAAAAAGGAGCCACTGCATGCCGGGCAGAGTGTTCTGTACCATGAGGATGACGGTCCGCAGGTCGCAAGCATCAAGGCGGTAAAGGGAGAAAAGCTTTCCGTTGATATTTTGAAGTATACGGACGATGTGAAAAAAGGAGCCTATGAAAAAGTCATAGCACGCGATGCGGTCTATGGACGCTACAGCGGAAGAAGCCGATGGCTGGGGGCGATCATCCTGTTTGCCAATACTGTTTTAGGAAGACTGATTCTATTGTTGATTCCGGCGTTTATGCTGTATTACTACAAACCGATTCTCGCCTATCTGAAAAAGAAAGGGTTTATTACAGAGTAAGGAGGAATGCAGGAATGAGAAATTATGCAATGCTTGCTGTTGTTCTGCTGTGCGCGATTGTGCTATCTTCCGTTTCGGATAGCGCCGCAGTCTATACGCATTCTCAATCCTACAGCGGTGAGCTTACCTTTCACCGAGAAATTACGATCGATGATTTCTTTCACTATGAGATGGTGGATACCGTGGCAGGCAGCACCGCCGTTTATGATAAGGAACAGAAAAGCATTATCCTGCAAAATGAATCGGGAGCTTTTATACAGCATACCAAGCTACCCGCAAAGGGGGATTACATGGCCTCAGTGGAGCTGACATCAATTATGCCGGATACCCTGCAATCCATCGCCTTTCAATTTGGCGGCTCTGCGAATGTGACCAGTGAAGGAGAGGAAGGCAGAACGAACTATACTGCAATGGGGAATATTTTGAAGTTTGAGGACAATGGGGATCTTGTGATTATCAATCAGGGATTTCAGAAAAATCTCAATCAGCATGATCAGTATGTGGAGTATTCCAATCATCAGGTATATCATCGGATTCCAAAAGCCGAACTGCCTGCTTTGAATGGCCGTCCGGTTACGCTTCGAGTGTTTGTGAAATATAACAGAGATAATGAAAACTGCTCCATTTACATTGTGATCAACAATACTCTGCTAAATAAGGATGCTTTGATTCCGGCAGGCAGAGGAATGAATACCCAGTTTGCGGATCAGGTGGGCGCTAATCAGATCATCACAGGTGTATCCTCCTATGGCGCTGGTAAGCAGGTCACCTTTACAAAGCTGAAAATCGAACCTTGGGATGGAGAACGAAGCTCTGTATATTAAAGCAGGGCTTTTTCTATAATCAAAAGCCATATCGGAATGCTGCCGGTATGGCTTTTACCCATTGAATAAGAAAAAACCTGACTATTACAAACTGCATTGCAAGAAAAACAGATGGAGTACTGTAATAAATTACATAATGTCATGAAAATATGTGAAAAATTTGCAGAAAACACTTGAAAAAGAATCCGTGAGCGAATATAATAGAACTATCAATTTTAACGGTAATTGATATAAGGAAAATGAAAAGAGGAGAGAGGAACATGGGAAATTTTAAGAAATTTATGGCCATGGCAGCAGTCAGCTGTATGGCTTTGACAACGATGACAGCCTGTGGAAACAGCGGTGATGCAGGCTCCGGTGATGGAGATACAAACGAAATCAAAATCGGTTTAAACTATGAGCTGTCCGGGGAGACAGCAAACTATGGTACGCCGGAATACAACGGCTCTATGCTGGCCATCAAACAGGCAAATGCAAACAAGGACAACAAGTTTAGCTATAAGGCAATAAAAGGGGATAATAAATCACAGGCGGATGAATCCACAAACGTAGCTACCAAGCTGATTACATCCGATGGTGTAAAGGGGATTGTAGGACCGGCAACCTCCGGCGCTTCTGCGGCAACCTATCAGATTGCTACCGATAATAAGGTGCTGGTTGTTTCACCATCCGCAACTGCAACCAATGTGACGCTGCAGGACGGTAAGACGAAGGAAAGCGTATATCCGTATGTATTCCGTGTCTGCTTCGAAGACCCTTATCAGGGAGCTGCCATGGCAGTCTATGCTAAGGATACCTTAAAGAAAACCAAGGCTGCTGTCATTTCCGACTCCAGCTCTGATTATGCAAAAGGTTTATCAAAAGCATTCCAGGATAAATTCAAGGAAAAAGGCGGAAACATCGTAACCGAGCTGAACTATCAGGCAAAGGATACCGATTTCAACGTACAGCTGACAAAAATCAAGGGAATGGACTTTGATGTGATCTATATCCCAGGCTATTATAATGAGGTAGGTCTGATTATCAAGCAGGCTCGTGAAATGGGAATCGATGTACCAATCGTCGGCGGTGACGGATTCGATTCTACCGACCTTGTGAAGCTGGCAGGAAACAAGAACCTGAACGACGTATTCTTTACAACAGCCTATACAACCGTGGATGCAAGTGATGCACTGACACAGTTTATTGCGGACTACAAGAAAGAATATAATGAAGATCCAAGCATGTTCTCCGCTCTGGCATATGATGCGACGAACGTCTTGATTCAATCCTTTGAAAAAGCAGGAAGTGCAGATACGGAAGCAGCACAGAAGGCTATGACTGAGCTTGATTTCAAGGGAGTAACCGGAGATTTCACATTTGATGAAACACATACACCGAAGAAGGCTGCACTTGTTGTTGAGCTGGTAGACGGCGAACAGAAAAATGCAGTTGAAGTTGATCCAAACAAATAGTAGAATACGATGAAGTATAGAATAGGGGAAAGATATTCTTTCTCCTATTTTCCAGTATAGAGGGGTGAAGTTATGACAGAATTTTTTCAACAGCTGGTAAACGGTCTTTCCATTGGCAGTATCTATGCTCTGATTGCATTGGGATATACGATGGTGTATGGCATTATCAAGCTGATCAACTTTGCGCATGGTGATATTTACATGCTTGGTGCCTATGTGGGATTCATCTCCATAGCACAGTTACATTTGGGCTTTTTTCCGGCACTGCTGCTGGCCATGGTGGTTTGCGGTGTGCTGGGTGTTATTATTGAACGCATTGCGTATAAACCACTGCGTAATGCTACACGAATTGCGGCATTGATTACGGCAATCGGTGTCAGCTATTTTCTGGAATATTCCACACAGAAGATCATGGGGCCGGGGGTTAAAACCTATCCGTCTGTATTGAGCAATCAAACCTTCCATGTGTTCGGCATCCAGATTCAGATGCAGCAGATTTACATTCTGGCGATCACCATCATTCTGATGCTCGCATTGCAGTTTATCGTACGCAAGACGAAAATCGGACGCTCCATGCGTGCTGTTTCCGTGGATGCGGATGCGGCAAAGCTGATGGGGATCAATGTGGACGCAACGATTTCCTATACCTTTGCCATCGGTTCCGCACTGGCCGGAGCCGGCGGTGTTCTGGTTGGCATGTATTACAATACGATCAACCCGCTGATGGGAATGGTTCCCGGTATCAAGGCGTTTGTCGCTGCGGTATTCGGCGGAATCGGTATCATTCCGGGTGCGATGTTCGGCGGCTTCTTCATCGGCATTGTAGAGGCGCTTGTCACAGCATACGGAAGCTCCTTATATAAGGATGCCGTTGTATATGCCATTTTGATTCTGATCCTCATCATCAAGCCGGCAGGACTGCTGGGCAAAAATGTGAAAGAGAAGGTGTAGGCGTATGAAACATATCTTTAGTAAGCTGAACCTTTGCTGGATTTTATTCACAACGGCATTGTTAACGATCATCACGCTGCTCATGCAGGGCGGTGTGATCAACTTCTATTATCAGAGTACCTTATATACCATTGGAATCAATATGATTCTGGCAATCTCCCTGAATCTGATCATCGGTGTGACCGGTCAGTTCTCTCTTGGACATGCCGGCTTTATGTGTATCGGTGCCTATGCGGCTGCCATCATTACCAAGGCAACGCCGAATCTGGGCGGCTTTGCGCTTGCCGTTGTAATCGGCGGTGTGATCTCCGCGCTTGTCGCTCTGGTTGTTGCGATACCAACCCTGCGCTTGAAGGGGGACTATCTGGCAATTGCGACGCTTGGTTTTTCTGAAATCGTTCGTATCATCGTATTGAATATGACGATTACCAACGGAGCTGCCGGACTGTTCGGTATTCCGAAGCTGACGACCTGGCCGCTGCTGCTGTTCTGCCTGATCGTATCCCTGTTAATTGTACTGAACTTTTCACGCAGTGCACCCGGGCGTGCCTGTATTTCCATCCGTGAGGATGAAATAGCATCCGAGGCAATGGGAATAAATACGACAAAATATAAGACGATCGCCTTTGTGATCGGTGCTGTTCTGGCATCTCTGGCAGGTGCCTTGTATGCCTGCAACTTCTATGTTGTAAAGCCGGACCTGTTCACCTTCAATAAATCCGTGGACATCCTGATTCTGGTGGTGTTCGGCGGTATGGGAAGCTTTACCGGATCCATTGTAGCGGCGGTTGTTATCGGCTTTATCAATATGTATCTTCAGAATTTCGCAGATGTCCGTATGATTATTTACGGGGCAGCACTGGTACTGATCATGGTCTTTCGTCCGGAGGGCCTGTTTGGAACCAAGGAATTCACCTTCTCGGGTCTGCTGAAGCGGTTCTCGAAAAAGAAGGAGGTGCGTTAATATGGCATTGTTGAAGGTCAGCGGACTGACAAAGAACTTTGGTGGTCTTTGTGCGGTATCCAATGTAAATATGGAAATCAATGAACAGGAGCTGATTGGACTGATTGGTCCAAACGGTGCCGGAAAGACGACGCTGTTCAACCTGCTTACCGGTGTTTATGAACCGAGTGAGGGGAAAATCGAGCTGAATGTCGATGGTGCGATGAAGGAAATCGGCGGTATGAAGCCGTATGCGGTAACGCGTATGGGACTGGCGAGAACCTTCCAGAATATCCGTCTGTTTAAAAATCTGACAGCGCTGGATAATGTGAAAATCGCAATGCATAAGAATATTAAATACGGAACCCTGCAGGCAATCCTGCGTACACCGAACTATTATCGTGAGGAGGAACGTGTGGAGCAGCAGGCAGAGGAGCTGTTAAAGGTGGTTCATCTGTACGACAAGCGAAATGAGCTAGCCAGCAACCTTCCCTATGGGGAACAGCGCCGTCTGGAAATCGCCAGAGCGCTTGCCACACAGCCGAAGGTATTGTTTCTGGATGAACCGGCAGCCGGTATGAATCCACAGGAAACAGCGGATCTGACCAGGCTGATTCACCAGATCAAGGATGACTTCCATCTGACGGTGATCCTGATTGAGCATGATATGTCGCTGGTCATGACGATTTGTGAGCGAATTTATGTGCTGGATTATGGAAAATGCATTGCCAACGGCGTTCCGGAAGTGATTAAGAATGACAAGCGCGTCATCAAGGCGTACTTGGGGGAGGATATTTAAGATGCTGAAGGTAGAAAAATTAAATGTCCACTATGGCGTGATTCATGCATTGAAGGATGTATCCATGGAGGTTAAGGAAGGCGAAATCGTTTCGCTGATCGGTGCCAACGGCGCCGGTAAGACAACGCTGCTTCAAACCATCAGCGGCCTGCTGAAGAAGACGAGCGGAGAGGTTGTGTTCCTTGGAAAATCCATGAACAAGGTCAGTGCCAAGAATATCGTAAAGGAAGGTATCACACAGGTACCGGAGGGACGGCATATCTTCTCCGGTATGAGTGTATATGAAAATCTTCTGATGGGTGCCTATCTGCGTAAGGACAAGGACGGCATCAAAGCGGATCTGCAGGATATCTACCAGCGGTTTCCGATTCTGGAGAAGCGAAGCTCACAGGATGCTTCCACCTTATCCGGAGGAGAACAGCAGATGCTGGCGATGGGAAGGGCACTGATGGCCCGACCGAAGATTCTGCTGCTGGATGAGCCGAGCATGGGGCTTGCGCCGATTCTGGTAAAGGAAATCTTCAATATCATCAAGGATATCAATGAAAAAGGGACAACCGTTCTGCTTGTTGAACAGAATGCAAAGATGGCATTGTCCATTGCGGATCGTGCCTATGTTATGGAAACCGGCAATATCGTCATGACGGGAACCGGTGCAGAACTAGTCAACAGTCCGGAAATTCAGAAAGCATACCTGGGAGGATAATACTATGTACGTAAAAAACAGAATGACAAAGCATCCGATCTGTATTGATGTGAACAGTAAAATCAGCGATGTTGTCGATATCATGAGTGAAAAGGAGCTGCACCGTATTCCGGTCATCAGCGGTAAAAAGCTGGTCGGACTGGTTACGGAGGGCATGATTTCCAAAAAGGGTGCCAGCAAGGCAACCAGTCTGAGTATTTATGAGCTGAATTACCTGCTTTCAAAGACAAGCGTGGACGCGATTATGATTCGCGATGTTATCACGATTCACGAGGACCGTTTTCTGGAGGATGCGGCACTGCTGATGTATAAGCATGATATCGGCTGTCTGCCGGTTGTCAATGATGCCAATGAGGTTGTCGGTATTCTGACCAGCAACGATGTTCTTTCTGCATTCCTGGATATTCTGGGCTATCGTACAAGCGGCAGCCGTGTCTGCATTGAAGTCAAGGACGAGCTGGGAACGATCGGTAAAATCTCGGAAATCTTTGTCCGAAATAACTGTAATATCACCCATCTGGGGGTATACTCTCAGCACAACGGCTTTGCGGATATGATCATCCGTATTGATACCTTCCAGACAGACGCGTTGGCAAGTGATCTGGAAGCAAATGGATACAAGGTGTTGAGTATTACCAAAAATCCGAATTAACACAGCGGGATATAGTCATCGGGAGTATCCTTCTATTATAGAATGAGAAAAGGGGTTGTTTGAATGCCAAAGTATATCATCAAACGTGTGCTGATCGGATTTGTGACACTGTTTGTATTAGCCAGCGTTACGTTTTTTCTGATGAAGGCAACGCCGGGATCACCATTTTCCCTGGCGAAGTATAAGACACCGGAGGCACTGGCTGCCGCAGAAGCAAAGTATAATCTGGATAAGCCGCTGATGGAGCAGTATGTGATCTACCTGAAGGGGGTCGCACAGGGGAATCTCGGGGAAAGTATGATCAATACCGGACGCAGCGTTTCCTATTATATTAAAACCGGCTTTCCGGTAACCGCACGTCTGGGGCTGATTGCCTTTGTCCTGGCACTGGTGGGAGGAATCGCACTGGGAACCGGGGCAGCATTGTCACGGCATAAGTGGGTGAACAACCTGTGTATGTTTGTGGCGACCATCGGTGTCAGCGTACCGTCATTTCTGATTGCGATGATCATGCTGATCGTATTCGGGGTGCAGCTGCATATTCTGCCGTTTATCGGCTTGAACAGTCCGCTGAACTACATCATGCCGGCGCTTTCACTTGCGTTTTATCCCATCGCTATGATTGCCAGATTGACCCGTTCCAGTATGCTGGAGGTTATGAATCAGGATTATATCATTCTGGCACGCTCCAAGGGGACGCCGTATAAGAAGGTAGTCATCAAGCATGCCTTGAAGAATGCCATGCTGCCGGTGGTGACCTATGCAGGTCCGATGTTCGCCTTCATGCTGACGGGAAGCTTCGTCATTGAGAGTGTTTTCTCGATACCGGGTATCGGCAGTGCTTTTGTATCCTGTATTACAACACGAGATTATCCGATTATCATGGGGCTGACGATATTCCTTGGTTTTCTTGTCATCACCTTTAATCTGATTACAGATATCCTGTCCGCCATCATCGATCCGCGGATCAAGCTGGATTAGGAGGTGAAGGCTATGAGTGATAAATTATTGCAGGAAGAATTGAGCGACGATCTGTTTGAACGTCTGGATGATTCTGAAAAAAATGCGGAAAAAATAGCATATGAAAGCCGGACCTATCTGGCGGATGCATGGCATCGGTTCCGACAGAACAAGCTGGCATTTGTAGGCTTCTGCTTTCTGATGTTCATGCTGCTGTGTGCGATTATCATACCAATGGTATCCCCCTATACCTATGACGGACAGAATCTGGAGCTGCGCAATATAGGTCCGTCCCTTCAGCATTTGATGGGTACCGATAAATTCGGTCGTGACATTCTGGTTCGTATCATGTGGGGCGGACGTGTTTCCTTAAGCGTCGGCTTTGCGGCAGCGCTGATTTCTCTTGGTGTCGGTGTTCTTTACGGAGGAATTGCCGGCTACTTCGGCGGTAAAATTGATATGGCAATGATGCGGTTTGTGGATATGATGTATTCCATCCCGGATATGCTGTATGTCATTATGATCGTTGTGGTCATGGGACCGTCGATGAGCTCCATTCTGATCGGTATCTGTATTTCGTCCTGGATGGGGATGGCGCGGCAGGTACGAGCACAGGTCATGACGCTGAAGGAACAGGAGTTTTCCCTTGCGGCCAAGGTGCTGGGAGCGGGTACCGGACGTATCATTTTCAAGCATCTGATTATCAACAGCATGGGGCCGATCATCGTATCTGTCACGATGCTGGTTCCAAGTGCGATATTCTATGAAGCCTTTCTGGGCTTTCTGGGAATCGGTCTGAGCGCACCGCAGGCAAGCTGGGGAACACTGGCAAATGAGGCAAGAAGTACCCTGACCTCGTATCCGCTGCAGACACTGTGGCCGATTCTGGCAATCTGTCTGACGATGCTTGCATTAAACTTTATCGGTGACGGTCTGGGGGATGCCCTGGATCCGAAGAAAAAGAAGAAGTAGGGAGGGAATCATATGAGTATGCTGGAAATACAACACCTCTCTACCGATTTTGAAACAGAAAACGGTATGGTACACGCCGTGCGTGATGTGTCTTTGTCTGTGGATAAGGGAGAGGTTTTGGGAATCGTAGGGGAATCCGGTTCCGGAAAGAGTCAGACGATGTTTTCCGTTATGGGGCTGCTGTCAGGCAACGGAATCGTGAAGGATGGCAGTATCACCATTGACGGCAAGGAAATATCGCCAAAGGCTTTTTCCGATCGTAAGGAATATGAACAGGTAATGGATCACATCCGCGGAAATGATCTGGCAATGATCTTTCAGGACCCGATGACCTTTCTGAATCCGGTTCTGCGTATTGAAACGCAGTTAATGGAGCCGATTCTGAATCACATGGATATATCGAAGGAAGAAGCGAAAAAGCGTGCAATCGAATTGATGCGTAAGGTTGGCATTCCTTCTCCGGAAGCCAGAATACGACAGTATCCGAATCAGTTTTCCGGTGGCATGCGGCAGCGTATCATCATTGCAATCGCACTCGCCTGTGATCCGAAAATCATTATCGCGGATGAGCCGACAACGGCGCTGGATGTGACCATACAGGCACAGGTTCTGGAATTGATTTCCCATCTGAAGGAGGAAATTGATTCCGGTATTATCATGATTACGCATGATCTTGGTGTAGTGGCAAGTATCTGTGATCGTATCGCGATTATGTATGGTGGAAAAATCGTTGAAACCGGGACAGTATTTGAAATCTTTGAACATCCGCAGCATCCGTATACGATCGGTCTGCTTTCCTGTATTTCCAATCCGAATGAGCTGGAAAAAAAGGAGCTGCATCCGATTCCCGGAAGTCCTCCCGATTTATTGAATATTCAGGAGAATTGTCCGTTTGCGGATCGCTGTGCATCTGCAATGAAGATATGTAAGCTGCATATGCCTCAGGAAACACAGATATCTGCTACGCATCGCTGTTCCTGCTGGCTGCAGCATCCCAAGGCATGCAAAGGTGGTGAAGTCCAATGAGTGATGCAGTATTGAAGGTGGAAAACCTGAAGGTGCATTTCCCGGTCAAGGGCGGTCTGTTCACAAAAAAGCAGGTGGTAAAGGCCGTGGACGGTGTCAGCTTTGAAATCTATCCGAGAGAAACCTTTGGACTTGTTGGAGAAAGCGGCTGTGGAAAAAGTACCACCGGTCGTGCAATCGTCAAGCTTTATGAGCCCACAAGCGGAACGGTGTATTACCATGGAGAGGATGTTACGAAAATCAAAGGCAGCCATCTTGCGGAATTCCGCAGGAATGTACAGATGATTTTTCAGGATCCCTATGCAAGTCTGAATCCCCGTATGACGGTCGGGGAAATCATCCGTGAGCCAATGGATATTCATCATATTTTCAACACGAAGGAAGAACGGGAGCAGCGGGTTCGCGAGCTGCTGGATATCGTCGGGCTGAAGCCGGATCACATCCGCCGTTACCCGCATGAATTTTCCGGCGGACAGCGTCAGCGTATTGGAATTGCCAGAACGCTTGCCCTGAATCCGCAGTTCATCGTCTGTGATGAGCCCATCAGTGCACTGGATGTTTCCATACAGGCACAGGTTATCAATCTGCTGGAGCATATCCAGAAGGAAATGGGCATTTCCTATCTGTTTATTGCGCATGATTTAAGCATGGTAAAGCATATATCCGACCGAATCGGTGTCATGTATCTGGGAAATCTGGTGGAAATCGGAGACAGTGATGATGTGTATCACCGCCCGCTTCACCCGTATACACAGGCTTTATTATCAGCGGTACCGATTCCCGATCCCCGTGTTGCCAGAGAAAAAAAGCGCATTGTACTGGAGGGCGAGCTGCCAAGTCCGCTGGATACCCCGAGCGGCTGCGTATTCCGTACCCGCTGTCCCAATGCCACAGAGCGCTGTGCCAGGGAAAAGCCGGGAATGGTAAACGTAGGGAAACGAACGGTTGCCTGCTTCCTGTATGAAAAATAATGTGATCATATAAAAGGAAAACGAAGCACTGTCCATCCGGCTGTGTTTTCGTTTTTTTGAAAGAAAGGAAAAGGTATGGTATGCGGCACTCATTCCTGCTGCATAAGATACCGGGAGGAAACATCATGAACAAGGGTTTGCTGTTTGTATTAACCGGCGCCAGCAGTGTGGGAAAAAAGGATATTCGTGACCGGCTGCTTGGTGATGAACAACTGCATCTGAATTATTCCATTTCCATGACAACCCGTCCAAAACGCGGGGAGGAAGTGGATGGCAGGGATTATTATTTTGTCAATCATGAAGCCTTTGCGCAGGCTTTGCGAAATCGTGAGCTGCTGGAGTATACAGAGTTTGACGGCTATTACTATGGAACACCAAAGCATCAGGTGGATTTCCTGCTAAATAGTGGGAAAAATGTCATGGTTGAGGTGGAAGCACAGGGTGTTGGGCAGATCAAGCTGCAATATCCGGACGCTCTGTGCGTATTCGTGGAACCGGAAAGCATGGAGGAACTGGAGAAACAGATCATGCTGCGGTATCGGGATGATGCGGCAAGCGCACAGCGCAGAATTAACAAGGCGCTTGTTGAACTGGAGCTGTCCACACTCTTTCGCCATACTGTGAAGAATACGGATGTCAATGCGGCATATGAGGAAATCTGTGAACTACTGAAAGAGCATATGCAGGAAAGAGGAAATAAGGGATGAAAAAGGGTGTAGAGAAAACCGATCTCTATCAGCTGCATCTGTTGAGCGGCTTGAAAGCATCACCTTCCGGAAACCGTCTGGTTTATGTGCATACGCAGATGGCGGAAGCAAGTGATACGTATGAAAAAAGTCTGTGGCTGTTGGAGGGAAAGAGGAATTTCTGTATCTATCAGAAGCAGAAGTTTTCCGCCTTTCTGTGGGAAAATGAACATACGCTGCTGATTCAAAAGCCTGCAAAGGAACAGAAAACGGAATTTGTTCGTCTGCATCTGGATACCTTATGCACCACACCGGCTTTTACAATACCTGCGAATGTTGTTCAGCTGGAGAGGATAAGTGAGCAGTACTATGCCTATCTGGCAGAGGAATCCGTACAGAAACAGAATGATGATGACACCATCGTGCTGACACAGATTCCCTTCTGGGATAACGGTGTCGGCTATATCAGCGGGAAACGAAACCACCTGCATGTCTTTTATGAGGAAAGTCAAACATCCAAAGTGTTGTTTGCAGGAAACTGGCATGTAGAAAACCTGTCGGTTTCAAATACGCAAATTGTATGTAGTGCGCAGGAGTATTCCACAAAGAAGCCGCTGACACAGGGAATTTTTACCTTTACCACAGATACCCTGCGTCAAACAGAGCTTCTCAACTGTGACACCTTACGCATTGAAGCAGTTACCTGTGAGAAGGATATCGTTGTTTTCACAGGAACGGATATGCAGAAGTATGGCAATGAAGAGGCGGCGGATATTTATGTCTGGACGAAAGAACAGGGTGTGAAAAAGCTGCTGGACTGCGAGCATTACGCATATTGCAATATAGTGAGCGACTGCCATGTCGGAGCCACCACATCCATCCTGATGAAGGAGCAGATTGTTTACCATCTGAAAAATGAGGAAGGTCGCTGCCTGCTATACGCATTATCCATGGATGGCAGGGATATCTGTCTGACACCAAAAGCCAATGTGATACGGGATATTGCCGTGAGCGCTCAGGGCTGGTATACACTGGAAATGGAAGAAAATGCGCTGGAGGAAATTTATTACCGTAAACCGGATGATTGTCAGAAGCTCACAGCATGGAATGCGGAGTATTTACAGACGCATCGGCATGTGCAGCCAAAAGAAATTCTGTATACCAATCGTGAGGGAGGTATACAGAAGGGCTGGATTTTATATCCGGCTGACTATGTGGAAGGAAACCGGTATCCGGGTCTGTTGAGTATTCATGGAGGACCGCGCTGCGCATATGGAAATGTTTTCAATCATGAAATGCAGATGTTTGCATCCATGGGGTATATGGTATTTTACACAAACCCAAGGGGCAGTGATTCCTTCGGTGAGGAGTATGCGGACCTGCGGGGGAAATACGGTACGATAGATTATGAAGATTTGATGGCGTTTACGGATGCGGTGCTGCAGGAAACCCTACAACTGGACAGCGGGCGCTTGGGTGTGCTTGGCGGAAGCTATGGTGGTTTTATGACAAACTGGATTATCACACAGACAGACCGGTTTCAGGCAGCCGCTTCCCAGCGCAGTGTCGCAAACTGGACATCGGATTTCGGTACCAGCTGTATCGGCTATACCTTTGATCCCAATGAGATGCAGACAACACCGTGGAAGGATGTCATGACGATGTGGAAGGCTTCTCCGCTGGCATATGCAAACAGGGTAAAGACGCCAACCCTGTTTATCCATTCTCTGGAGGATTATAATTGTCCGCTGAGTGAAGGACTGCAGATGTTTACGGCTTTGCAGTATCATGATGTGGAAAGCCGCATGTGTCTGTTTCCACAGGAGAATCATGAGCTGAGCAGGAGTGGAAAACCAAAGCATAGATTACGCAGACTGCAGGAAATGGCAGACTGGTTCGACGCACATTTGAAGTAGCATAGCAAAAGGCGGTTCAGCAATAGAATCGCTTTTTTCATTTTCACAATTTAAACTCATGGCTGTGGGAAATGTTTATAGAACAAACTTGTAATATACGAAATAAAATGTCGATGAGATCCTTAGGATATGCCTGTTCCATCATCGTAATGAATTTGAAATGATATCGTATTCTCCTACAATATTCTTTATTCCCCTATTTTATACAATATTATAGGAGAATATGGGAATTGATAGGAGATTATCTTTATTATTCTCCTATGAGCCTTAGCTTTTCTCCTGAATTTTTGCTATAATAGGAGAATAATGAGGTGGTACAGAATGAGATCTTTTGACTATCTGAAGATTAGAGATAAAAAATGGGATTTGGAAGTCTTAACACTGATTGCTAAAATCCATGAATACAAGGGAAAACAGGAACTCTATATCAAACAGAAACCGATGAGTTTGGAAAAGCTAGTGGAAATTGCGAAAGTACAAAGTACGGAAGCATCCAATCAAATTGAAGGTATTGTTACGACGGATACAAGAATTAAACAGCTGGTCAACGAGAAGACATCACCGCGAAACAGGGATGAAGAAGAGATTGCCGGCTATCGAGATGTTCTGAACATGATTCATGAAAGTCATGAATATATCCCAATCCGAAGCAATTATATCCTGCAGCTTCATAAGGTTCTATATAGTTATTCAGGAGAATCCTTTGGTGGAAAATTCAAGAATACGCAAAATTACATTACAGAAGTACGAGCGGATGGAACCAGAGCTGTTCGATTTCAGCCGTTAGCTCCCTATGAAACATCACAGGCAATCCATGTAATTTGTGAAAGCTACAATCAGGCAATCGCTGCTGATATTGAACCCTTGCTGTTAATTCCATCCTTTATCACAGATTTTCTGTGTATTCATCCTTTTAATGATGGTAATGGTCGCATGTCAAGACTTATGACCGCATTGCTTCTTTATAAGAGCGGATTTGAGGTGGGAAAATATATCAGTATAGAAACTAAAATCGCTAAAACAAAATTAAATTATTATGAAGCATTGCAGGATATCGATGAGGGATGGCATGAAGGAGACAATGATGTCACACCCTTTATCAAATATCTTCTAGGCGTCATTTTAGCTTGCTATAGAGATTTCGAAAATCGTTTAGAATTGGTCGAAGAAAAGAAACCGGCTCTGGAAATGGTGCGAAATGCCGTAAAGGAACAAATAGGCAAATTTACAAAAGCTCAGATCGTTGAGTACTTACCTGCACTTCGGCGTGCTGCAGTTGAAAAGGCCCTGAAGATATTGGTGGATGAGGGTGAAATCACCCGTCATGGCGGTGGTAGATCTACGTTTTATACTAGAAATGATTAGGGGGAAATACGCCAAAGACATGGGAGGTATTCAAGGAAATAAAAACACTCTACTGAAAATAGGATATGATAATAAATAAAGCATAGTTCCATATGCATGTTTCTCTCCGTTTACCTCAAAAAGAGAACTTGGAAAGATAAAAATGTGATATAATGACGATACTATAAAAAGGAGCTGATGATCCTATGAAAATGCTGCCGATTGGAATAGAAAACTTCAAAGAATTGATTGATAATAAGTATTATTATGTAGATAAAACGGCGCTGATTAAAGATGTTTCTAGCGAAAAGGTTGCTTTGTACACCAGACCAAGAAGATTTGGGAAAACGCTAAATATGAGCATGTTATACTATTTCTTTTCCAACAAGGAAAAAGAAAACAGCTATTTGTTTAATGGATTAGAAATCTCAAAGGATAAAGAAGCATGTAAACATCAGAATCAGTATCCTGTTTTGTTTTTGACATTGAAGGATATGAAAAGGAATCATTTTGAAGCGCAAATAGATAAATTTAAATCTATCATCTCTATGCTGGTTGATCAATACGCTGAGCTGTTGGATAGCCCTAAATTACGAGAGTCAGAAAGAAAACTATTGTCACAGTATTTGAATGAAGCTGCCCCAGTAAATAAACTTATGGATGCCTTATTCAATATAAGTGTTTTTCTGGAAAAACATTATGAACAAAAGACGATTGTTTTAATTGATGAATACGATGTTCCACTGCAAAGCGCCTATCTTAATGGCTACTATGATGAAATGATAGAGTTTCTTAGAAATGTATTCAGTACTGCTTTGAAAACGAATGACGCGTTAGGGAAAGGAATATTGACAGGCTGTTTAAGAATCGCCAAAGAGAGCGTGTTTACAGGCTTGAATAATTTTAATGTATATTCTATACTTCAAAGAAAATCAAGCAGTTGTTTTGGCTTTACATCAGAAGAAACAAAAGAACTATTAGAATCCTATGATATGATTTCTTGCGAAGCAACTGTGAAAGAGTGGTATGATGGTTATTTGTTCAATCAAACGGAGGTATATAATCCCTGGAGCGTTTTGAAGTATGTTAAAAAAGGCATGGAGGAATCGCCAGTACCTGAATCTTTCTGGGCAAACACCAGTGGTAATGAGATCATTTATCGCTACATTCAACAGGGAACTGCACAGATGAAAGCCGAGTTTGATGAATTGATGAAAGGAAATGCAATTGAAAAGAATATCAAATCAGAATTAACGTATCGAGAAATGGATGATATTGATAATATTTACAGTTTTCTGTTATTTACTGGATATTTAAAAATTGAAAAATCATCAGACTTATATCGATATTACTTAAAGATTCCAAATAAAGAAATCGAAATGATTTATGTTCAGATATTCTCACAGTGGTTTGATGCAGTCATAAAGAAAAACAGTACTTCCTTTTATACAGCATTATACAAAGGAGATGAAGAAGAAGCAAGAAAAGTATTGAATGCAATTTTATTTCAATCCATCAGTTATTTTGATGCGAAGGAAGATTTCTATCATGGATTTCTGACAGGTATGCTTCAGGAATTTCATGTCATTTCAAATCGTGAATCTGGAATGGGAAGGTTTGATTTGGCTGTGATACCGGATGATTTTTCGAAAAGAGGACTGATCATCGAGTGCAAACATGCTGCATCCCTGAGAAGTTTAAAAGCGGAGAGTGAAGCAGCCGCAGAACAAATCAGAGAAAAACAATATATCGAGGGATATCTTGCAGATGGATATACTGATTTTATTGGATATGGAATTGCATTTTATAAGAAATCCTGTTATATAACAAAGCTTAATATGAAACAGATAAAAGAAAAGAATTGATGCTGTTTGTGATACTGGAATCATTTGGGACAACAAACAGTCATGAAATCGAAAAACACGCAAAATCCTATTTGATCAGATAGAGAAAGCGTGTTTTTCGTATAGCATTCAAAAATTGATATAACTGGAGAAACGTTAGCTTTAGGATACCATCTTATTTGTTACAACCTATTAACGAAAAATTTCGATTATAGTCGATAAAGTGATTAAAAACATAATTTATTTCGAGTATAATCGAAATGAAGGGGTGAAGTTTATGCTATATCGTGAGGATTACATTCAAAAAATTGCTTGCTTTAAAGATTAATGGATGTAATTAAAGTGATTACAGGATTGCGAAGATCTGGAAAATTGACAATCATGAGGCAGGTTCAGGAATATTATAAAACGCTTAATACCACTAGAAAAAGCAGAGGATTTTAAGTCCTCTGCTTTTCCACGCAGTTTGTTTCAGAGTAAAAAATATATCAGCATTCACCGGTAAGAAGTTTAATGAACGCATCGTAGGATTTTACTTTGATCAATTCCTGTATGATGGTCATATCTTGAAGCTTTTCCAATAAATTACTATAAAGCTCTTTAAAAAATCTTCTCTGATTGTGATTTATACCAATCATAATTATAATATTGACCTCAAAATAGCCCCATTTCATTGGCGTTTTATTGACGATTACATAAGAGCAGTTTCTGCTTGTCGAACAAAGTATGGAATGCGGTATTGCAACTTTGTTGTCAAAGCTTGTTGAGGTTATTTCTTCGCGCTCCAGGACAGACTGTGTGAAGGATGCAGGAGCAATTCCTGCATCAATCAGTTTCTCTGAGATATATCTTATCATGGCATTTGCATCAGGCTCATAATGCTCCAGTTCAAACATATCCTTAGAGAAAAAGGAATGGAATTGATGCTTCATCGTATTTGTATGTTGCTGGTCAATAAGTTTATTAAGGAAATCATATACTTTATTCAAATCTTTTCTATCAAAAAGAGGGCTGATATATACCATTGGAACAGCATATGATCTGTTTTGTTCTCCGGACGCATCTATGATAAAATCTATACCTTCTGTATCTATCGAATGAATGCTTTGCATAATGGAAACTATGTCAATTTTATTCTGAAATTCTTTTTGGAATTGATAAAGGTAATTTGAAACCGGATAATAGTATTCATTCATTATAAGCAGGGCTTTATACGTATGGCTTTCTTCCGCTTTTTTTTCGATAACTGCTCCAATATGTAAAGATATGAAGGTGATTTCATCTTTATTCAGCTTACAGTGATATCTATTTCGAATTTCATTTGCTATATAAACGGCAATATCATAGATGAGCGGATTCTGAATAAAAATCTGATCACTGAAAGGATTGGTATTAAAGGTATTGTTGTTCCATCGAAACAATACGTTTTTCAAATGGAGGGAGAAAAAGTTAATAAAATCAGAATCGTTTAGATCAATATAATAAATATAATTGATATTCTCTACCAACTGTTTTGTAAACTCTATGTATTCCAGACTTATGAAATCCTGTGTATACTTTCTAGTTTGATTATTGTGATCCAATCTAGTAGTTTTACTCATAAGTAAAAATATCAGCTGATTTTTCTCCTCTGTATTAAACATAATATTATAGTTTGTTTCTATTTCCTGAATGATATTTGCTGCACAAATGCTTTCCGGTTCCTTTTCCTTTGCCGAAGGAGAACTTTGTAATTGCAAAGAATACTTATTTTGTAATCTTGATAAAGTTATAATGACATGCGTTAAAATATTTTTTATCGCATAATCACTGGCATAAAGCTTTTGCTGACGGGTTTGATAAGTAATCAGATCCTTAAGCGTATCGAAGGGAATATGTATATCTTTACATATGGCATGGAGCGTATTTTGCACAGTTGCAGAATCTTGTTGAGAAAGCAGATAGCGTATAAAAGAACGTTTGCTCTCTTCACTACCTTGGATGGTGGCTTTCCCGTTACCACGCAGAAGAGTGAGATGGAAATCTTTTATAATACCGCGAATTTGTATCAGGTCTTTCTCAATGGTGGAATAGCTGATATAAATGTCATCTGCTATATCATAAAGATCTGCTTCCTCTGATGAAGTGATGATCCTTTCTGCTATATATAAAAGACGTTCATTTTGTGACGAGAAATCATAAACGAGGGAACTTTCAATCTTCCTTTTATTACATGGACTATCTAATACTGTTAGCCAGTAGCCATTGCTAGAAGATTGAATGATAAGTTTTTCCTCATTTATTTCGCGGATATAATTTCGAATCGTACGATCTGAAACGTTGAGGCGTGAAGAAAGCTCTTTTCCTGTAATAGGATGATTTGCACTTGATAATAAAGCAAGCAGTTTCTTTTTCTTATCCATAACGATCTCCTTATTCTCCCAATATACCCTCTATGTATATATTATAAATATATTTACCAAAAGGTACCAAATAATTCTTTTCCTATACCTAGGAAATTTATGGAAAGACAGATGTTCGAGCTTATGTGATAATGAAAATGCAAAGAGTGAAAGGAGATGAATTACATGAAGATTTTACTGATTTGCGGAAATGGTGTATCAAGTGGAATGATTGCACAGAAGATTAGAAAGGCAGGAATAGCGAGGGGCTATGATGCTGTTTCTGATGCATACAGTTATTCTCAGCTGTCAGAGGTTGTCGATGAATTTGATGTGGTACTCGTTGCACCGCAAATGAAATTCAATGAGGACATGATACGGGATATTTGTGCTGTGCATCATAAACCATATGCAGTACTGGATAATTTCGTTTATTCAACATTGGACGGAGAAAAAGGATTTGACACTGTGCTGTCATTGTTAAATGAGTGAGAGAAAAGGAGAAATTATGAAAAACATTTATGAGAGGATAACTGCCTGGCTGGCAGGTCCATTTAGTTCAAAGATATCAAAGTTTACACAAAATGCTTATGTAATGGCAATTCAAAACGGCTTTCAGACAGTATTGCCAATGATCCTGGTAGGATCCATTGCTAGTCTGATCAATACTCTGCGTAATTTTTGGGAATGGGTACCGGATTTGTCTTTAGTAAATCAGTATTCCTTTGGATTGATTGGTATTTTTCTAGCCTTTATACTTCCTTATAATATCATGGAAAATAAGAAACAGAATCGTGCGAAACTCATATCCGGCTTTACCGGTGTTTCTGTATTACTGGCGTTGTGTAATCCGGTATTCAAGGAAGGTAATATTTCATTAAATGCAGGTTATATCGGAACTGGAGGGATGACGGTAGGACTGCTGGTCGGCTTATTGATTGGTGCAATCTTCGCTGTTTATTTCAAGCATGGTCTTTTTTCAAAGGATACGAGTCTGCCTTCTATTGTTGTGAACTGGTTTGAATCTATCGTGCCTGTGTTTCTTGTTATCGGCATCGCTATCCTGATTGCTGGCAATGGTGTTAACCTGTTCGAGAAGTAGTGTCTCCAATAGCAGCTATTGGAAATACATACTTAGGCTTTGTATTATTGTATTTTATTATGGCATTATGCTACAGTCTCGGACTGAGCGCATGGGCTGTGTATCCGATTTTCCTTGCATTGGCGTTAAATAATATTGCTGCCAATATAGATTTGGTCGCAGCGGGTAAGGATGCAGTTTTCATCACTACAGTTGAGGTGGTATTCTGCGGTTGGTGCTGCATGGGTGGTATGGGCTGTACAATGCCATTAAATATTCAAATGCTTCGTTCAAAATCAAAAAAAATAAATGCGATTGGGAAGGCAGCTATATTTCCATCCCTGTTCAATATCAATGAGCCTGTTATGTACGGCTTGCCTGTCGTATGGAATCCGATTATGATGATTCCCTACCTTCTGGTCTCCTTTATAGTACCTTCGCTCGTCTATCTGGTTCTTACAGTGGGTTTTGTGGATATTCCTGCTAGAGCATTTCAAATGAACTTCCTTCCACAGCCTGTAGCAACCTTCCTTACAAATTATGACTTCAGAGGGGTGATGTTCTGGATTCTGTTATTTATATTGATTTATCTTCCGTTTTTTAAAGTATATGAGAATCAGGAAATGAAAAAAGAAGCAGCGGAAGAAGGAAAGGAAACGGTATAGACAGTATGAAACAGACAAAAGAAGAATGCGTGATCACAGCTGCAATGAATATTATCCTGCATGCCGGAAATGCCAGAAATATTTTACGGGATGCAGGAAAATGTATCGCAGAGGGGAAAAACTTGGATGCAATCGCACAACAGCTGGAGGAAGCTAGGGGTAGCATTCTACTTGCACACAAGGCGCAGACGGATATACTGCATGAAGAAGCTGAAGGTAAACATATTGAGGTAACCGTTTTGTTCTCTCATGCACAGGATACGCTTATGACAACACAAAGTGAATTATTCTTTGTGGAAACATTATATGAACTGGAAATGAATAGGAGGAAACAAACGTTATGAAGTCAACTTTTTTATGGGGTGTTGCCACTGCAGCGAACCAATGCGAGGGTGCCTGGCAGGAGGGAGGAAAAGGTATTTCCACTGCAGATATTCTATACGATGGAACTGCCGGAGAATACCCGGAGAATTTAAAGATTTATCCGGAACGTTATTATACTTATCATACAGGAAATGATTTTTATCACCGTTATAAAGAAGATATCGCTTTAATGAAGGAAATGGGAATTAAGTGTTTCCGCATGTCAATTGCATGGACAAGAATTTATCCGAAGGGAATTGAAGATAAACCAAATGAGGAAGGACTGGCCTTTTATGATCGCGTTTTTGATGAGCTGAAAAAGCAGGGAATCCAACCGCTTGTAACAATATCACATTATGAAATGCCATTGTATCTGGTACAGGCATATGGCGGATGGAAACATAGATGCGTTATTGACCATTATGTAAAATATGCGAAAACAGTACTTGACCGCTTTCATGAAAAAGTTAAATACTGGATTACCTTTAATGAAATGAATTTTATCAGTACGATACCGTTTTGTGCGGGAGGTCTGTTGATCAGAGGTAAGGATAATAAGGAACAGGATATGTTTCAGGGAGCACATCATCAGCTACTTGCACATGCACTTGTGACAGCCTACAGTCATGGATCATATCCGGATTTAAAGATTGGGTGCATGGTTTGCGGTACACTTGCCTACGCACAGACACCAAATCCACAGGATGCTATGGAACAGCTGGAATGTGACAGGGAAACTTACTATTATACAGATGTGTTTGTAAGAGGAAGATATCCGAATTATGCGGACAGCTTTCTGAAAAAAAAGCAGGTTGTTTTACATAAACAGGAAGGTGACGATGAAATCTTAGCAGAGGGAAAGGTGGATTTCCTTGCATTCAGCTATTATTTCACTAGAATTGCCCCGATAAATCCGAATAACGATCCAGATTTAACAGATAATGAACGTATGCTTGGAAAGCTCGAAAATCCATATTTACAACGAACACAATGGGGTTGGGTAATTGATCCTGTAGGCTTCCGTCTTGCCTTGAATAAATTTTATGACCGTTACCAGGTACCGCTGTTTGTAACTGAAAATGGTCTTGGCGCAAGAGATGTATTGTGTGAGGACAAAAGGATTCATGATGACTACCGTATTGATTATCTCAGACAGCATATTCGGGAATTGAAAAAAGCAGTTGAAATAGATGGTGTTGATGTTATGGGCTATACCTCATGGAGTGGCATTGATCTGGTTTCCGCAACAAGTGCACAAATCACGAAGCGCTACGGACACGTTTACGTAGATTATGATGATCAGGGAAACGGTACGGGAAATCGATTAAAAAAAAATAGCTTTGCGTGGTATAAGAGAGTTATTGAAACAAACGGTGAGCAATTATAATAGAGGAGTCTGTAAAAGGAGTTGGTTACAGGCTCCTTTTATGCAGGTCTTATAATCAGGCAAATTTAACATTGACAAACGACCGGTATGCTTAATTTTCTGTAAACACGTTTACTTTTATATAAGTTTTATGTTGAAAGTATTTACATTTATTGAAAAATATTCGAAAAAAAGGTATGATAATAAATGTAAAAAGGAGAGAAACTGTATGAAAAAGCTAAAAAAACTAATGTTATCACTCTTCATGGGTATCAGTGTTCTCAGCCTGAGTGCCTGCGGGGGCGGGGAAGAAAGCAGCAGTGAGCTCAAGGTTGCACTTGGCGGACAGATTACCAGTCTGGATCCGGCGCTTGCGGATGACACGTATTCCATGATTGTAATTCAAAACATGTATCGTACCTTGTTCAAGCTGGACGAAGAAGGGAAGCTGGTAAAGGATCTTTGTGAAGACTATAAAGTCAGTGAGGATGGGAAAACCTACACATTTACTATTAAGGATGCAAAATGGAGTGATGGGGAAGCAGTAAAGGCAGACGATTTTGTTTACGGTATCAAGCGAGGACTTTCTTACGGTCCTGAGAATTCTTATAATGCACAGGATGGAAGAAAATACATTGTCGGAGCGCAAAAGGCTTATGAAAAGAATATGAAAATTAAGGATATGAAAGATGTTGGCGTAAAAAAGGTGGATGACAAAACCTTTACCATTGAATTGATTCAGCCTGTTCAATATTTTGACAAGCTGATGACACAGGGAATCTATACGCCGCTTCGTTCCGATATCGCAAAGGAAAAGGATTCTGAATGGTCTTTATCCGCAGATGTACCGGTAAACGGACCGTTCAAAGCGGAAAGTGTAAATCCTGCAGATGCCGTTGATCTGGTAAAGAATACAGAATATTACGAGGCAGACAAAACAACGCTGGAAAAGCTGCACTTCAAGATTATGGAAGACAGTGTTTCTCAATACCAGGGCTATGATGCAGGAGAGATTGATTTCGCTACCTATGTTGCAAATGAAGGATATACCAATTATAAAGGTAAGGATGATCTGTATCGGGTAGATCCATATGTATCCAATTACTTTATTGACATCAACTCCTTATCTACAGAAAATAAAGCACTGCAGGACGTCAATGTTCGTAAGGCAATGGCAATGGCAGTTGATCGTGACGGTATCGTAAAGGTACTGGATACAGGAGATTATGTAACGCCACTGTTTGGTCTGGTTCCACATGGAATTCAGGGAGAAAAGGAAGATTTCCGTAAAGAAGCGGATGATGCAGGTGATTTAATTAAATATGATCTGAAGGGTGCACAGGCACTGATGAAGAAAGCTGGATACTCTGACAGCAAAAAGCTGACAATCAAATACAAGACGACCGGTCAGCAGGTAAATATGGATATTGCTCAAATACTGCAGGAACAGTTCAAGAAAATTTATATTGATTTGAAAATTGAACAGGTGGAACAGGGTGTCTTCTATCAGCAGGTAGACGGCGGTCAGTTTGAAACAAGCCGTTATGGTCTGAGTGCCACCACACTGGATCCTGCCGCAGCATATCTTGGTATGTGGCAGAAGGAATCTCAAGCGGTCCTGATTTTCGATGATGCAGAATACGAGGATCTGATGGCGAAGGCTGCACTGGAAACGGATGCTGCGAAGCGTATGCAGCTGCTGCATGATGCAGAGAATCGAATGATTGTTGAACAGGCTTATTTCATTCCACTGGTAACAAATACACAGGTGATGCTGAAAAAGCCGAGTGTGAAGGGGCTGGAACGTACACCGGCAGCAATGTTCTACTTTGAACATGTAACAATCGAATAGCAAAAGAAAGAAACAGAGAGACTATCTCTGTTTCTTATTCCATGTGAAAGTCTTAATACAACTGCATAAAAAGCAAGCTGTAAACGGATATGCAAATACTGATGTTAGTATTTTTAAGGTAATATCAATGAGAATAGTGGAGGCTACGATATGAAAGAGGAAAGAAAAAAGCAGCTGGAAGAGCTGTATGCGGCAAAGGTGCAGGCCAAAGCTGAGGAAATCAGCAAATGGATATACGAACATCCCGAAGATGGTGATCAGGAATTTTTGTCAAGTGCCTATATTTGTGAACAGCTGAAGGAGGCAGGCTTTTCTGTACAGCTCCCGTACGGTTCTTTGAAGACAGCATTTCGATGCGAGCTGAAGGGTAGTAAGCCGGGAGCAACCTATGCATTTTTGGCAGAATATGATGCCTTGCCGGGGTATGGTGAGCAGCACGATGAGCTTGCACATGCCTGTGGACACAACTGGATCGGAGCGGTGTGTGCGGGTGTGGGGCTCATGTTTGCACAGATGCAGGAGGAACTGGAGGGTACCATTGTTATTATGGGAACCCCGGCAGAGGAAACAACCGGTGGAAAATGTGTTCTTGTTGAGGAAGGCGCATTTGATGATGTGGATTTTGCTTTTCAGCTGCATCTGGGTGCAGAAAATAATGCACATGTCGTTACACTTGCTATGGACTCTCTAGAATTCACTTTCCATGGAAAAGCAGCTCATGCAGCTGCCTATCCGCATCTGGGAGTCAATGCCTTGGATGCGGTCAATCTGATGTTTACGGGAATCAGCTATCTGCGCCAGCAGATGCGCTGTGACACACGGGTGCACGGTATTATCACCAAGGGTGGAGAAGCATGCAATATCATTCCGGATTTGTGTGCGTGCAAATTTTACATCCGCGCAGCCGATAAGGCATATATGGAGGAAATCAGTGCGAAAATCGTCAATATCGCAAAGGGAGCTTCTTTCATGACGGGAACGCAGATGGAATATCGTAATTTTGAAAATACCTATTATGATCTGGTCAACTTGGAAAGCTTTCAGCAGCTGTATGTGGAAAATGCAAAGCTTTGCGGCTCCGGTGACTTTGTGGACAGTGATGCGGATGCCAGCGGCTCCAGTGATGTAGGAAATGTATCGCATGTCTGCCCGATGATGTACAGTGAGCTGGCATTGAAGGGACCAACACCCGCTTATGCGCATGATGTTAAATTTCTCGAATATCTGAAGCTGCCTTGTGCGGATGACAAGCTGAGAAAGGGAATCATCAGTCTGTGCTTAACCGTATTCGATTTGTACGATGAAAAACAGCGAGAAGATATTATGAATGAATTTGATACTAGAAAAGAGTAAGCAGATATCGATATATCCTGAGAAGGCAGGAGCATATAGACACAAATAGAATTGCTGAACAATGAATGAAAACTGTCGGAAAAAATACCGGCAGTTTTTCATTGTAACAAGAAAACCACCTGTTATACAGGTGGTTCTAAAAAGCTTAAGCTATAAGAAAAGTAACAAAAA